>Ga0209143_1000677_pt1 | contig 16607 bp, 12 predicted proteins | sample FaiFalFF_MnMetaG_3_FD_184739 | JGI IMG/M metagenome (GOLD analysis project Ga0209143, IMG submission 184739) | Freshwater microbial communities from Yellowstone National Park, Wyoming, USA - Fairy Falls B (FF_Mn_B) MetaG (SPAdes) (version 3) | ecosystem: Environmental > Aquatic > Freshwater >...
TTCTCCGTCAATCAAGTGTTCAATTGCGACGGCTGAGGCGACGACAGGACCGGCGAGAGCACCTCTTCCGACTTCGTCAATGCCGATGATTATTCTTTTTGGTTTCATCCTGTTGAAAATTGTTTTGATTTTTTGTAAATTCTCTTACGCAACATAACTTATTCCTTCTGTTTTAGCCCCAGGTCCATCTGGGGTTTTTTATTTTCACCCCTCACCTTTGTCCTCTCCCGCAAGGGGAGAGGAGATTGAGACATTTTCATTTTGTTATAATAAACTTGTCGTGGTAGATGTTCCTGTTAGTGAAGATGCTGATTAGATAGAGACCGCTTGCTGTGTTTGGGATTGTAAGTGATGTATAATCAGCGTTAGGGTTCAGTTCTTGGACCAACTGACCGAGTATGTTGAAGATTGCGACTCTTCTTATTACTTCTCCGGGTGTAGATATTTCAAGTGTTGTGAAAGAACCGTCTTTTATTGTTTTGATTGTCATTTTTCTTTCTCCCCTGTCTTTTTCAAATGATTTTTTGAATGGTTGTTCTTCAGCGTTAAGGGTGTTGTCATTTGTGAAGTAGAAGGTATCAATTCGTGTTGGGTTGTTTGAGGTTGTAATTGTGAAGAATCTATCAAAGACCTTTGCGGTTATGTGTCCGGCGATGACGGATTTTGCGGATGTGTTTCTTCCTGCTGTTGTTTGATAGATGTATTTTACACTTTCAGCGTTTTGGAGTTTAAGAAGAGTTGAAGGGTGCGGGTGTCCGTAGGAGTTATTTTCTCCTACGCTGATAAAGACGGCGAGGGGTTTGAGTTTGTCAAGCAGGATCTGGGGTGTTGAGGTGTTTGAGCCGTGATGGGAAATTTTCATAAGTTGCACTCTTTCAAGTTCGGGGTTTTTTACAACGAGCAAGGATTCCTGTTTTGAGTAAAGATCCCCGGCGGTGAAAAATTTGAAAGTGTCTTGTGAGTTGCTGACAAATTCAAGTAAGAGTGCGATTGATTGAGTGTTTTCGTCACTTGTTCCAGCGTATCCGTCTTTTCGGATGTGCCCTGAGACGGCAAAGACAGATAAGACAATTTTCCCGTGTTGGTTTGAGATGTTGATTAGGGTTTCAGCGACAGCGGGTGTTCTTCTTCGTGGACCGACGGCGGTTATGTATTCGGAGAATTGATAACTTGAGTAGGACTCTCCCCTATCGTAGCAGATGTCAGGATTAAAGCGAAGGATGACTTCATCTAAACCGCCGATGTGGTCGGCGTGGTGGTGGCTTGCGAGGGTGAAGTTGAGTTTGCTGATTCCGAGGGCTGTCAAGTAGGGGTTGATTATATTGTTTCCCTTCGTGGCATTCCCGCCGTCAATGAGGATTTTGAAGGTGTCGGCTCTGATAAAGCAAGCATCCCCTTGGTCAATGTTTAGTTGGTGGATCTCAATTATTTGTCCCTGTGAGATTGAGAAGAAGAGGAAAAGAAGGAGAACAACACCCCTCACTTTTATTCTCTCCTGCAGGGGGAGAGGAAAGAAGGAAGATGAAAGGATTTTAACGGCACCCCTCACTTTTGTTCTCTCCCGTAAGGGGAGAGAAGAGATGAGAGAAATTAACTGAGCAAGTAGTCCTGAAGTTCTTTGATTTTTTGTTGGCACCATATACAATCGCAGTTTGAGTTTAGTTTTAATTGTGTTTCGCTGAGTGTTTGGATAAGGTTTTTGATCATTTCAATGGCTTCGTTGAAGATTTCGGGTTTGATGGTGAAGCGAGCGAATTCAAAGTTTCCTGAGACGACGCTAACGGAGAAAGTTCCCTTTGGGAGTTGATCCTTTTTAGGTGGTGCTTGTGTCGTTTTGATTTCGGTTCGTGCGGGTGGCTCGGCTGGTTGCTCCTGCGTCTGGAAGGACTGGACGATGTCTTCTACTTTTTCTGTCTCTTCCTCTTTTTTAAGAAATAACGGCATCCTTTCCCTCCTGTCTTTAGTTTTAATTAACAATTTTTAAGAGTTCAAGTTCCGTCTCTTTGAGTTTTGCCTTTAACTCAAGGAGCTTCAACCTTTGATCAAGAAGTTCTTTAAGCGTTGTTTTGTTTTGGTTGAAATAAAGTTCGTAAAGTTCTGTAATTTGCTCCTGCGCTTTGATTTGCTCGTTTAAGATAGCGATTTTTTCCTTCAATTTTAAATGATAGAGCTCTTTTTCTTTATTTTCACGGGCGAGTTTATCTTCAAGTCCTTTTAGTTCAATTTTTTTGATTTTGAGAGCTGAGTTGTCAAGAATTTTTGAAATGTTAACAGAAATTGACAGCGAGAATCTATCTCTTATGGCGTAGGGTTGATAGATTGGATTTATTGGGTCATATTGGCTTAAAAAGTATCCTGCACCGAAGCCGGCATGGATTCTGACATCAATTGAATTGAGTATTCTATTAAACAGCGATAGGGCTTTGATTTCTTCTTGTTTCTTCAAAATTTCAAATTCGGTTTGCGTGCGAGCGGGCTCTCTGGTGGCATGAAACAGCAGAAAGGAAAAAAGGATAAAAGCACCCCTCACTTTTATTCTCTCCCGCAAAGTAGAGAGGGAAGAAAGAAAGTTTTTATATTTCTGTGTAAAATTTTTCAAGTTGGGTGATGAGGTTTAGTTTTTCAAGCTCGCGATAGTGTTCGGTGTAGAATACAGAAATAAGAGTTTTTATGTTTTCGGTGTGCTTATTTTTATCGGTTTTAATCAATTTGATCGCTTGTTTTATCGCCAAAAGTGTGTCGTGGAGCGTCTCGGGATTTGTTTCGCTTCTGAAAATTGTATCTCGGTTAAACTGTAGGTCATAGATTATGCTCCCTGATACATTTTTTTCAAGGTAATCAGCAACAAGTTCAAAAAGTTTTGTGTGAAGGTTTAGATTGGTGGCTTGGGTATTTATGGGATTTTTTGCGTCTGAGTATATTGGTTTCCTCGGGAGCAGACAGGAATTTTTATCAAGGTCGTAAATGAGGATTCGGTTAATTCTTTCTGTGTATAGGTCAATTTTTTCAAACTCTTCCCCTGTTTCAATTTTGATTATGTCAATTTCGGGATTTGGTATTGCGTTTATCTCAAGGAAGCCGTTTTTACAGGAAGAGTTTTTAAGTAGTTTCAAGAGTTCTTCTCTTGGGAGGTCGTCTGGGGGTTTGATTTTGAAACAGGGTTCAAGTGCGAGGTATTCCCTTAAAAGGTCAAAGTATCCCCTATCGGCAGAGAAGACGATTAACTCATTGAAGTTTAAATCGTTTACACCTTTCTTTTCAAGTTTAAGTTTAAATTCAGGCGTGAACCTGTAAGTATCACTTGAAGTGAAAAGGTCAAAGTAATTCTCATTCAAAGCAATTACAAAAGTATTCTCACTTATAAGTTTAAAAGGGTCAAGTTTTAGCCTTGTCTTAAATTCAGTTTTTGGCTTAAACTCTATGTCTCGGTTTATATCGTAGAAGGTGATCATCCTTAATTGTTGATAAGTCAGATTTTTGTTAATAACTCAAATTTTTGTTGATAACTTTCTCTTGAAAAATTTTTTTCTATTATAGGCATTTTTTGAAATTTTTTGGGTTAAAAGTTATTAACAATTTCCTTAGTTATTAACAAGTGTATTTCCTGTTGTGTGTTTTCAGTTTCTACAATAACGAATTAATTTACCAGTGAAAGATCTCAACTGTGGTTTTGTATGTCTTATTTCCCTTGACTACAACAGCGCCGATATAGATTCCTGTTGTTTGGAATTCTCCTTTGTCGTTGTCGCCTTTCCATCCGTGGCTTTGAGATCCTTGAGTAAGGCGTAGGTTTTCAGCGATGGTTTTGATGATGTTTCCGTCTTTGTCAAGGATGTAAATACTCACTTCTGCTGGTTTTTGAAGTGTGTATTTCAAATAAGTGTTTTGTTTGAAGCTGTCAAAGAGCGGTGGTTCAAAGCGTAGTGATTTAACGATTTCGGGTTCAGGGACGGAGCATGAAAACAGCAAAGTAGCAAGCAAGACACAGAGAGCCCTCTCCCACAAGGGGAGAGGGTTAAAACCTTTTAGAAGCTTTCTACATAACGCCATATTTCACCGTTTCCTTTTCCTAGGACTACGACTTTATTAAATCTGGTAACTCTAAAAGGTGGTTGGTTTAAGTCGTATTCTGTATAAGATGAATGGAAGGCACCATCTCCGTAATCGCCTGCAGAAGATCCAACAGCACGAGCGGAGAGGAGTTTCCCGGTGCTATTTTGATAAGTAAGGGTTTCAATATCTCCTGTGGAGCCATTTCCTTTTCTTACGATTTTAAGGTTTTTGCTGTTTATGACTGTAACAATTGGGTTTTTGAATGTATAAGATTCGGTTGTAACTACTCCGTTTTTGTTTTTTCTCGTTATATAAGTTACGATTTTGTTATCTTCGGCGTAGAGTTCTGTTTTAACTTCTTGTTCTGGGGTGTCGTTTCTGAATTGTGTCCAGGAGATATATTTTTTGGTCCAGTTTACGATTTTTTTAACAGAACTTGGGTCTCCTGGATCATTATTTCCGATTCCGTATTTGTAGTTTTTGGTGATTAAGAGGAGTCCTTTCGGGTAGGCGTGTTTTTCAGTGATTACGACACCGATTCCACCAGTGAGGGTGTCCCCATAGATCCAGGTTGAATCAGCGTTAACTTGATCAACTTTCAGCAGTGCGTTTTGTTTTCCGAATGGTTTTCCAGCGAGTATCCATTCGTGGACTTCTTCAAAGTTTTTTAGTGCGTCTATTACTAACGCCTCGGGTGTGTCTTCTTCTGTGGTTTTGGCGTTAAAATCGCTTGTGGTAGGGTTGGAGCAAGAGAAAATAAAAAATGCGATTGTAAGGAGTGAGAGGAGTTTTAAAGCGTTCATTTTAGGGCTCCGTTTTTGTTTTTGGGAATAATTTTGGGAAGGGAAAACTTTTCCCGCAACTTCCCCGAGAGCTGGGAGAAACTTGGGAAGCTGCGGGGCTGATGCGGTGCAACCTGCACAAAAAAATAAGTGCAGGCAAGGCGGTAAAATTATGTAAAAAACCATTTTTCAGCGACTAATTTTTTGCTTTTCTCCACCCTGCCTGCACTTATACACCGCTGAAAAAAATATAACAAAGTTAGAAGAAAAAGTCAAGTATTGTGAGAACTCGTCGCGAGCATAGGGGTTAGAAATAAGTCAGCACCCCGCATCCTTTGATTCTTCTTTAGATATATTTATTCAATGCGGGGTGCAAGATAAAATTATCGGGTATACTTTATAATATCACCTTCAATCGTATAAGTTCGTGCACCAATTAGATACGCAGCATATGCTCCATATGGAGGAGCTACAAGAAAACCAACAGTACCAGCCGCAACAGGAATAAGACCATCTAAGATGGTTGTTTGACCTGTAATTTCAAGGTTTACAACCCCGTCACCCTGTGCTTTGAGAATCTCCTCACGTATTACTTCTTCAACTTTTAGATTGGAGATGGTCACCAAGCCCAAAATAGTAAACCACGCTTTGAGATCGCGTTTGAAATGTTTAATAACTGTAAATTCCCTGTTAATATTTGGAGTCATTGAGATCGGTTTCTCAACTCTTACTGCTGTTAGATGAACCGTCTCACAGCCAACAAAAATAAAAATCAGCAAAACCATGAAGATAACTTTAACTTGAAGGTGGGTTTTTTGTTTCATTTTAATACCCTTTTAGTTTTTAAGTTAATAAAAAGAGAACCCCTCATCCTGTTTTAAATGTGGTAGGATGAGGGGGATAAGGGTTTATTTAATCAAAAGCATTTTGTTTGTTTTTGTGAATTTGGGCGTTTTCAAAGTATAAAAATAGACACCGCTTGGTAAATTGGTTGCGGCGAAGTTGATTTTATATTTCCCTGGTTCAAGTTCTTTGTCAATTAGTGTTTCAACTTCACGACCGAGGATGTCGTAGACAATAAGTTTTACATTTGTTCTTTCGGGTATGTCAAATTCAATTGTAGTTGATGGGTTGAATGGATTTGGATAATTTTGATAGAGTGCGAAATTTGTCGGGATTTCGTTTGATTTTTCTTTTACTTCAACTGGTGGAATTATAACGCCACCTTCACGATAGACGGCAAGCCCTCCATATGTTCCAACCCATTTGTTTCCCTGTATATCTATTGCTATTGCCCTAACATCGTTAGAAGGCAATCCAGAATTTAAGGTGTGATAAACAGTCCAATTAACACCGTCAAATTTCGCAAGCCCTCCATTATACGTTCCAATCCATTTATTCCCCTGTCCATCTATTGCTATTGCAGAAACAGAGTTGGAAAGCAATCTAGAATTTGAAGTGTTATAAACAGTCCAATTTATTCCATCAAACTTTGCAAGCCCTCCACCTGTTCCAATCCATTTGTTCCCCTGTCCATCTATGGCTATTGCCCTAACATCGTTAGAAGGCAATCCAGAATTTGAAGTTTTATAAACAGTCCAATTTACACCATCAAACTTTGCAAGCCCTCCACCTGTTCCAATCCATTTGTTCCCCTGTCCATCTATGGCTATTGCCCTAACAGAGTTAAAAGGCAATCCGGAGTTTGAAGTGTTATAAACAGTCCAGTTTACACCATCAAACTTCGCAAGCCCTCCACCTGTTCCAATCCATTTATTCCCCTGTCCATCTATGGCTATTGCATTAACATAGATATCGGGCAAGCCAGAATTTGAAGTGTCATAAACAGTCCAATTTACACCATCAAACTTTGCAAGCCCCCAACTAGTTCCAATCCATTTGTTCCCCTGTTCATCTATGGCTATTGCATTAACAGAGTTATAAGGCAAGCCAGAATTTGAAGTTTTATAAACAGTCCAGTTTACACCATCAAACTTTGCAAGCCCTCCAAGAAAAGTTCCAATCCATTTGTTTCCCTGTTCATCTATGGCTATTGCCCTAACATAGTTAGAAGGCAATCCGGAGTTTGAAGTGTTATAAACAGTCCAATTCACTCCATCAAACTTTGCAAGCCCCCTATCTGTTCCAATCCATTTATTCCCCTGTCCATCTATGGCTATTGCAAAAACAAAGTTAGAAGGCAAGCCAGAATTTGACCAGTTATAAACAGTCCAATTTACACCATCAAACTTTGCAAGCCCCCAACTAGTTCCAATCCATTTGTTTCCCTGTCCATCTATGGCTATTGCCCTAACAGAGTTAGAAGGCAATCCGGAGTTTGAAGTGTTATAAACAGTCCAATTCACACTATCAAACATAACAAGCCCTTCATCTGTTCCAATCCATTTGTTTCCTGAATCATCTATAGCTATTGAACTAACCCAGTTATCGGGTAATTTAGAATTCCAATTACCATAAACGATAATTTCACCAGTTGTTTTATTCAACTTAACAAGCCCCCCACCCTTTGTTCCTACCCAAAGATAATCTCCATCATCAGCGATAGATAATATATTCTTTCCACTTGTAAAACCGATCCATTCTTGGGTTTGAGAAAGGGAAGGATTAATTACAATTAAAACAAAAATAAGCGAGATAAATGGTTTTATGCGGTGATTGATTTTGTTGTTAATCATGGCTTAACCCTTATTTTGTTTGTTCTATTAAAACTTTAAAAAGATTTTTTGAAAAAGTCAATGGCGTTGTGTTTAGCATTATCAACGGGTAAAAATTTACCAAAGAGTTCCTATCTTTTTCTTCAAAAGTGAGCCATATAAAAAGCTCAAATAGGAAAATGTGCAAATTAAGATAAAAAGTGAAATTTTAGATAAGGCGCCGATAAAAGTGATGGCACAGGCGATAAAAAGAAGAGCCAATGAGACAAAAAATTTAATGCGAAGCTGTTTAATATCTTTTCGCCACTCACCACAATGTCCGCATTTTGTGGAATTTTCCGGAATCTGGGCGCCACAAAATTCACATGTTCGGGAACTGAGGGGAGGTTTGTATGAGTGCATTGTTTTAACCAACATTGTTTTTGTTTAGTTTTAAAAATTTTTGTTAAACTTCATCACTTTTAACCTGTCTGAAGAAAACAACAAGAAGAAAATTAATTATGGAAGAAATCAAGACAATCCAATATGGTGCTTCATATTTTAATTCAAGACCTGATAGTTCTCCTCTTCCTGATATGTCGGAGTCAAGTTTAAATTTTAAGGCGAGGATTGATATGAAAATCAGCAATGATATTATAGAGAGAGCAATTTGGAAATTTTTTTGTTTTTCAATTTTTGATGATAAGGCGATGGTTGAGATAACAAGACCGATTATTGTGAGTAGAAAGGCAAGCAAAGCAAATAGTTCTGGCTCTACTTTTTCTGTTTGTTTTGAGCGTCCGAATAATTCATCACCCTGTCTGTATTCAATTTTCGTCCCGAAAGCTAGGTCTGTCCCTTTAAGTTTTGCTATTTTCGTATCGGCGCAGGTTATTGAGACAAATGGGAGGAAGAAGCAGATGAGAATAAGGGTAAAGAAGGAAAGGGAGACGAAATTTAGTGTTTTGGGTTTCATTGTTTTGACTTAATTTATTTTTGTGGTTTTATTTTAGTGATAGGATTTAGATATTGCTTGTGATAGGAGCGTTTTTTAAATAATAGAAAAGTTTTTATAATGGCAGGTGGGTTGTGTTGTTTTTCAGAGTGAGTTAAAGAAAAAGATAGAATGATGTAGGCGTAATTTTCGTCAATAGAGTTCATGGCGAAACCTCCGTTTTGAACTCTAATTCTGTGAATATGTTAAAAAATTTCTTTGAAAATGTCAAGGGGGAAAAGTTAGGGGTTATTGGGGTTGTGTGGGGTGTTTGTAATCTAAAATTAATCGGATTGTGTAGAGTTTGTTTTCTTGCCAGAGTTTAAATGGGTTTCTCAATATGTGAATTTGGGCGTTGATCTCGCCAGCGTTTATGACAACATAGAAACAATATTTATCCCCTTTTTCTTTAGCAAACTCCCATTGTTTTTTTGTGACTTCAATTGGTTCTCTCCCATCCCTTGTTCTGCTTTTTACTTCAATATATTCTATTTCCATGCCATTTTCTTTTATTATAAAATCAAAGCCCTCGCCTTTATCTTGAACCTTATTCAGCCATATAATTTCAATTTCTTTGTGGTCAGAAGTTACCACTTTAAATCCCAAATCTGATTCAATTATTTCGCCAAGGTTTTGATATTTTGTTTTCAAAGCATTATAGACATATTCCTCACCCCATCTTCCTATTATTTTGATATCTTTTTTACTTCTTATTATTTTATTTTCTCCTTGTATATTTTCTGATTCGCCGTGATTTTCTCCATCAGAGGAGGTGGTATCGGATCCTATAGGTTCTGGTTCATCTTTACTTATAGTTATAAGGGCTTCGTTTGCTTTAACTTTCGGAGTCCAGCTTTCATGTTCTTCTGAACCCTCACTTTGAATTTTACGGATAATTTCTTTAAACTTTTCAGGCGTTATGTTATTTTGTTTTGCGATTTCTAATATCTCTCTATATTCTTCTGGAAGTTGACTTATTATATCGGGTTTGAATTCAAGGGCTTTTATTAAAACATCTATATTAGGGCTCTCTTTGATATACTTATCCGATAGCTCGGAAAAAGTAATCTCAAAAGGTTTTCTAAAATTATCATCTTTGTCAAGCAACCAAGCTTCTTGTCTTAGTGTTTTTAAAAACTTGGCGGGAAATTCAGCAGAATGTTCAATATAGTAAAACCATTTATATAGACCTTTAAAAAATTTTTCGGCTTCCAATCTATTTAAACGCTCAATACTTTTCAGGAGTAGTTTCCACAGCGAGAATGATCTTTCGGGGGTTATGTTCTTTATAAAATTATCCAAACCATCATATTCGTAATCTTTTAAGCAAATGTCCCTGGACCATCCGTTATCACCTCGTAATTTTTTCTTTTCTTCCCAAGTTAAGTTGCCTTCTATTTCAATTCGTCTTGGTTTATCATCAACGCCTAAGTCGCTGAGAAATTTCCTAACTTTTTCTTCGCTGAATTTGTCGTAAAGTTCGTCACAGACGAAATATACGGGGTAGACATTGAAGTAGGTTTCTAAATCTTCGGTTTTGAAATACACTTGGCTTGGTTTTAACAACTTTTTCTCCTCGGGGTTAACATTTTTAACGGCATAGATGAAAGAGGCGTCTGATAAAGAGTTAATATATTCGTTTTTTCTGAGCACTGGGATATTTTCATATCCTTTCAATAGTTTTTCAAAGTCATCAAAGTATTTTTCATCTTTTGTTGGGTTTTCCCTGCGATATTTCGGGAGGACAAATAGATTGATTTCATCAAATAGGTTCGGTTTTTCAAGGCCAAGTTCTTTTAAAAATTTTAAAGATTCTTCGTCTTCTGTGAGGATGCGCTTTACGGTTTTGTATTCGGATTTGGATTCAGCTGGGAGATAAACTTGAATTTTACCATTATTATCAAATGGGGCTATGTGTTCATTATTTTCAAGGCGTATTATAGGTTTAGTCCTCAAAATACCTCTTGGGTAACCCCATAAGTGTCTTTGGTTTAAAAGAAGTTTATAAAAATCAATCATCCATTCATCTGATTTACTTTGTAAGAATTCAGCGGTTATCTTTCTTGAGAAGTCCCCGAAATCAACTTCCGGGATTTTAAGTTCATCAATTAGATAAGATCTGAGATCTGGGGTTTTGTCTTGAGTTATATTTGTACTCAACCAGTTTTTCCTTGAAAATAGATATTGAATGTCGTTGCTGTTTAAGAATTCGGTTAATTCCTTTCCCCTTGCGAGAAGTGCGTCATTTGCTTTTGTAAAGGAGCCGTCTGATGTTGGCAGAAGCTCTTCCGAGAGAAGTTTTTCTTTTACTTTTTCGTAGGCGACAGAGTAAATTTGTTCGTTTCTGTGTTCTTTATTTATAGGTAGAAAGTTCAGGAAATCCACATCAAGGTAACCCAGGTTTTTGACGATATTTAAGCTTTCTGCGATAAGATTTCCAATCTCCTCAAGGATAATTTTATTTTGTTCATCGTCAAGAGGGATGTTTTCTCTGTTTGGGGTTGTTTTGAAGGGTCCTTGAATGACGAAGTTTAGAAAGGTGACTCTTTCAGTTGGGAAAAACACAATCAATTTTGAGTTTGATTCGGGTATGATTTTTTCTTCGCCATTTTCATCTTTTCCGAGTTTATAAGCTATTTCGGCTGATAATTTCTTCCCTTCTATTATTATCGGTTTTCTTATCACAAGATATTCTTCGGATTCGGTTTCTGATAATAAAGTTACTCTTTCTGTATTTTCTGCGTTTGGTATTTCAATTTTTCCTTTTAGGTAATGTCCTTTTGAAAGGGGTGATTGCCATTTAATTTCTTCTATATTTTTCAGGAAGAGCAATGTTTTAAGTCCGAGGTTTTGAAGGCGGTTATGAACGAGTTCAAACACTTCTTGTTGTGAGCGATATTTATGGTTGAAGGGGATACGTATGAGGGTTTCATTTTGATTTAAAGTTATGGAGTCATCTTGTATAGGTTCGGGGATGACGAAGTCGGTGATTTTTATTTTATATTCACCGGAAAATATGTAAGGGGTTTGGGTAACGGCGAAAACGGACTTGAAGCCGAGTCCGAATTTTCCAATCATGTTGAGGTCGTCCTTCTTTTTGGATATTCCAATCCCTGTAACACCATCAATATCCTTCAGGTCAAAGGGTTTACCATTATGGTAGAAATCAAGTCGGTCCTCAAATAGCTTAATGTTAACTTGTTTTGCGTTTTCGTCTTCAGCGTTTTGTAATAATTCGTAGATGAAATGAGATGGGTCGGAATATTGACCGGCTAAAATGCTATCAAAATCAAAATTATTTTCCCTTGAAAATCTCACCCATTGTTTTCTTTTTTCTATTAATTCCTTAAGTGACATTTCGGGTGTGGTTTTGTTTTGAAATTTTTCTATTGAAGCAAGCTTTTAAATTCTAAAAATCCACGACTTAAAAGGTAGTTTATTACATTTCTTGCTTTTTCCCTTGTTGATAGGTTATTTAGCGCTAATAGAAGAATTTTTTGAATGGCTTCGGTGCTGGCAGTAATATCCCAACCGTAGCGGTCGCTTTCAGCTATTAGGCGAAGGCATTCTAAAGATTTCGGCAAGTCAATTTCAGATAGTTCCGCAAGGATTTGCAATACCTCATAAGTAGGTTCAATTTTGCCTGCGAGTTTGAGAGCTTCAAGGAGATTGTCAATGCTCCATTTTTTGTCAAATTTATTTGATATAACCCACCAACCGAAAGATGAAATTTCTCCAATATGTTCAGGCGGGGATTTTTTTGCTTCGTTAAGTCGTTCTTCCCAAAGTTTTTGCAGGCGATCTATAATTTCAACTGGTATGGGTTGTTCTGTGCGTTTCAGTGCCAGTCCGATAAATTCAATTGCATGGGCTTTCAAAGAGTCGGAAGCTTTCTCCCAGAATGAGACAAATAGCGGGTCTTGTAAAGAAATTTCGCCACGCCAGTAGAAAGCCATAAGATGTTCAGCAAGTGCTTTCTCGGGATTGATAGGATATCTGAATTTAAATTCCCGCTGACCAATTTGGTTAACGGTGTGGGAGTAAACATCATAAAGAATGCAAAAGACATTGTTATAAGGTTTACAAGAGATAATGTATGAATCCCAGGCAACATCAAAGAATTTTTTGTCTTCGGGATTAAGGGGGAAAATTTTGTTCTTCCACTTATTCGCCCAATTTTGGTCAAGTAGAACTAACCAAGGGAACCGCTGTCCGTAAATTGATCGTATCGCAAGGGACGGGTCATAAGTGGGGTCCAAATGAGTTTCAAGGACTTCCTGGACTTCGGGCATTTCGTCAAAGCCCTTTGATAGTTTTTCTTCTGAATTTGGTTGCTTTTCTAAATGTTTTCTTATCCAAAGGGCATAACTAATGACGGCATGTATTGCTCTACCGCGAACTGAGTTATAAGAAAGAACGATAGGGTCTATTGAAAATTGTTTTTCATCTTCTAGGGTTGGGTCAGGGTCAAAGGTAAGTAATTTAAGGACTTTCCATAACTCTTTACGCAGTTCAATTTTAATATGCCCTTCCCTTTCCAATGCGGTGTTAAGGAGTAGCGCAACTATTCCGCAGGTCTCTCGCCAATTATGGATTTCTTCTTTCATATTTGATCTTTGTTTATAGATCCTTTGAGCTTTTCTAACGACAAAATAACAGAGCTTGAGAACAGGTGCCCATTCAAAGTTTTTATTCTGTTTGAGTGCATCTTCTAAGGCAGAAATTAGAGCGCTAATGTATCTTGGAGGTGAATTTTTAAACAGCTCTGCGTCTTTTGCGAACCTTTGGGGTTCTTCAACTACGACTCTGCTAAGGGCGGGGACTAAATTTTGGGCTGGTGGTAAAGTTTTTATTAACTCAACAACTTCTTTGACCGACATGGATTTAAGTTCGTCTGCGGTTTTGGGGCTTGTTGAGCCTACAAACTCAATGCTATACACTGGGAATTCGGGAGCGATTAACTCCCCATATTTGCGGGAAAGTTTTTGATGCAACTCCTGAAATTTAGGAGGCAGATTTTTAGGACCAATCCAACAAAGTCGTCTATATTGCCAAAGTCCTTTTTGTTTTTTTGAAGGGAGTTTTTTAGGACCTTTTTCAATCCAATTTAGAATTTTCTCTTGCTCCTTTTTGGGGAGATAAGGGAAGTTTTCACCCAAAAGGAGAGCGAATTCGTGTTCAAGATGGGCATCTTCAAATAAGTTTGGATTGGTTAAATAGGTTATAACGAGATTGCATGCTTTATCTGAGAACAATCTGAGGGTATGAAGGGCAATTCGTTTGAAGATTTTCCATTTCCTTTGCTCAAGGGTTTCAATGATTTTTTCTACAGAGGATTGATTTGATTTAATCAAAAGTTCAGCTGTGTCGCGGATGGCGGAGATGAGAGCGTCTTCAACTGTATCAGCATAGTTCTGGGAATGTTCCTCAATTGCAGGACGCCATATAATGGAAAAATCCGCGCCTGTTTCATCTTGAAATGAGGATAATTTTAAAGCTTTTTCTAAAAGGTCGCAAAGAAGTTCAAGAGCAGGTAGACCGGCAGTTTTTGCTAATTCGGGGAAACTTCTTTTTAAAATTTCACTATAATTCCAGGTATCAAATCGCGCTCGTGGTTCTTTGAAATCATTTTCGCTTTCGCCAGGTAAAACATCAAGTAAAATACGGGCGACATCCATTGCTTCTTGAATTTTATTTCCTTTTGCCCAATGTGCTATTAATTCGCCAATTTTACGAGGTAATAAAAATTCAGGGATTTCAGCCCATTTTTTTACTTTCTCTACAAGTTTTGCAGAAATTTCAGGGGGCATGGAAAGAGCTGCAACCACAAGGTTTTCAACAACAGCGATATTCTTTGTGTCTTCCATTTTCAGGATTATTTCTGCTATAAGTTCTGGTTTATGTTTTGCCATACGAGCGAGGTATTTTGATTCTGGCCATTCCGGGAAACGGATGGATTTTTCCTCATAAATAGGTTGAGGGGGTTTTTTAAAGAAGTCATGTTCCCACAGGGGTTCAACCCATTCGGGATTTTCAAGGCGGTTAAAGAAATATTTACGTGTTATTAAGTTGTTAGGAATTTCATTTCTAAGTCGTTTAATGTTTTCCTTTGTTGGTCGTCTAACAAGAAGTTCATCAAGTTTTAAGAAGTAAACACTGAACTTGTTCTCAATTTTTGGGAGCACAGCGTAAAGCAAATCTTGAAAGTTCTCCCAAAACTTCTGGATTTCTTCAAGCCCACGGGGAGGCTCAAGCGCACGCCGGTGAGCTAATTTGGACAGGTTTCCCTTAAGTTCAAACCATACCTTTGCTGTCTCATCATTTTCGGGAATCTCAAGGGATCGGAGAATTTGCTGGATTTCCATTTTATGCCTATCGGAAAAATCTATTGAATTCAAGTTTGAATTAGAAAATTCTTGGATAGGTCTTAAGACATCACGCAAAGCGCTTTCAATTTCACGCATACAGTGGGCTACAAAGTGTGATGTATTTTCAAGAGTATTAGGGTTATTCATTAAATAACATGCGTCTTTAAAAAAGGCAGAAGGTCCTGGTCCAACCAGATGCGAGAGCTTTTCATAAATTCTGCGCTGTCTTTGATCGGCAAAGATGATGGTTTTAGATGGTTCGTCAATCATAGTTCGCCTTTGAATGCTTTGTCTAAAATTGAGTTTTCTAATTCTTTGAGTTTAGTTTCTGTGTGAGTTTGGCTTTCTTTCAGGGATTTGATTTTTTCTTGTAGGGCTTGGAGGTGCGCTACGATTCTTTTTTGTTCTTCAAGGGGTGGGAGGGGGATTTCAACTTGATTAATAAACTCGGAATTTATGCCACCTTGAGCAGCTCCATGAAATGTCTTTTTAATTTGGCTTTGACCTACTGGACTTATTAAAAACAAAAATACAAACCGAGAAATTGATAAATTCTCATCAACTCGCAAAATATAAACATGTTCATTAATACAAGCATCCTTAAACGGAAAAGTTTCTGACACATAAGCAGTTTTTCCCGTCGTTGCGCCATCTTTAACGATAAGAATATCACCTTTATTAATTTTCCCTTTACGGAGAGAGCAATAAAATTCCTTGGAAACATAACGAATTTTAGAAAAATCAAATCCGCCATCCCAAGTAATATGTTCACCACCAATTGAAGGAATTCCATTAGTAATCTTTTTAACACCACCCTTTGGTCTTTTTCCACTTTCCAAACCTTTCGTAATTTCACTTAACCTCACCCATTTCCAGCCGTCTGGGAGTTGTGTTCCGGGTTTGGGGAAGGTTTCGGCAAGGGCGGATTGCCAGAGGAGTTCGGTTTTTTCTTTTGATTCTTGCCTTAGTTTTTTGGCTTCTTTTATTCTGGTCATCAGTTCTTCAATGCGTGCTACAATTCTTTTTTGTTCTTCAAGGGGTGGGAGGGGGATGAGAACACTTCTAAGCGTTTCAGTGTTAATCCCCGCTTGTCCGATCCACTTGTTGCACAGACTGGCGAAAAATCCTTGACGCCACAAAGCCTGTAAAGCCAGAGCAATCCATGCTCCCTCAGTATTAATTGTGTTCGGGCGAAGCAAAGTGATATGGTTTGAAAAGGCTGCTTCCAAAGGTTCTCTTATAAGTGCAGTTTTTCCCACAAGTTCCACACTGTTGGTGTTGTTAAAAAGCACATCGCCCGGTTGAAGAAACTTGTGTCGTGCTGAGCGTAGAGATGAAGAAACATAGAAACGCTGTGAAAGGTCTAAGGTTCCATCTTCAGCGATGTTGTAAGGTCGCAAGTGCAAAAGGTCTCCTTCAGGTGCTCCCTTTTTCCTGAAAGCGAAACCACTTTCAATAAGTGTACATACATCCCCCAACTTCACCCATTTCCAGCCGTCTGGGAGTTTGTATGGGATATTGGTCATGTTTCATTCTCCTGTTTATTGTTGCTGAGGAGTTGGTCGAGTTCCTCAATGATGTTTAGAATTTCTCTTTCTCTTTCCATAATTTCTGAGAGAACCTCCATGGGTGAAGGGAGATAAAATTCATCTTTCCTGTTTGGGTTTCTGGCGCTGAGGTCATAGCCCTTTGATTTAATTTCTTCAATTGGAACTATCCAGGAACGTTCGGAGAGGCATGCCTCGCGTGGACCCAA
>Ga0209143_1000680_pt1 | contig 16562 bp, 8 predicted proteins | sample FaiFalFF_MnMetaG_3_FD_184739 | JGI IMG/M metagenome (GOLD analysis project Ga0209143, IMG submission 184739) | Freshwater microbial communities from Yellowstone National Park, Wyoming, USA - Fairy Falls B (FF_Mn_B) MetaG (SPAdes) (version 3) | ecosystem: Environmental > Aquatic > Freshwater >...
TGAAGGCAATCAGCGGCGTATGCAGCGTGGGGCTGACCGCTGCGACGGTCTCCAGCACGCGCGGCAGTGTCGTGCCCGCTTGCAACGCGCGATGCATCGCCGCCTGAATCACGGGTCCATCCGCCAGCGGGTCGCTGAAGGGGAAGCCGACCTCCACCATGTCGACGCCCGCGTCTTGCAGCAGGCGCAAGATGTCGGGCAGGCGTTCCAGCGATGGGTCGCCCGCTGTGATGTAGGCAATCAGCGCGGCTTCCCCCCGCGCCCGCAACGCCTCGAAAACTGGCTCTAACCGCTCTGTGCGCATGCGGGGGGATTGTACCCGCTACGCAATCGGATACCCCTCCCGTTGCAGCACATGCTCGGCGAGGCGGTTGGCGACGGCAATCGCATCGATGCGCGGGGTGGGCAGGTTCGGCATTGCGTCCGACGCGCCCAGCGCGTGCAGCACCAGCTCCAGCCGCTCACGGATTTGGAACGCGCCCTCGCGTGCGAACAGCAGCGCCATCAGCTCGCCCGCTTCGGCGTGCGCGCCTTGCAGTTTCGGCAGTCGCGCGACGATGCTCTCCAGCCCGTACAGGTAGACCGCCATCTCGGCAATTGCGGCGGCGACTTCCTGACGCTGCTCGCGCAGGTGGTCGCCATACGCCTCCCATGCCCGCAGGAACGCCACAAGCGTCGCCGCGCGGAACTGGGCAACCAGCGCGTCCAGCACGCCGCGCGTGTCGGTCGGCAGCTCGGCGGTCAGCACAGATGCCTGCGCACGCGCCTCCTCCACCAGCGGCAGCCCCGCCCGCTGCATCTGACGAATCACATGCTGCGTGAAGTTCAGGCGGTTGATTTCGTTCGTGCCCTCGTAGATGCGCGGCACGCGCGACTCGCGGAAGATCTTGGCGATGGGGAAGTCCTCCGTGTAGCCGTAGCCGCCGTGAATCTGCACGCCCTCGTCGGCGCACAGGTACTGCACCTCCGTGCCGTAGAACTTCAGCAGGGCGCACTCGCCCGCGTACTCCGACGCCGCCTCGCGGTAGCGCAGGTGCAACTCAGGGTGGTCAGGCGGCAGGTCGTGAATCGGGTCGAACCACGCCTGCATCAGGTGTCCCGTGCGGTACAGCATGCTCTCCAGCGCGAACAGGTGGGTCGCCATGCGCGCGAGTTTGGCGCGGATTAAGCCGAAGTTGGCGATGGGCTGTCCAAACTGCTGGCGGTCTTTGGCGTAGCGGGTGGCAAGCTCCAGCGCGTATTTGCCCGTGCCGAGCGCGCTGGCTGCCATCTTGTAGCGCCCCAGATTCAGCGTGTTGAGCGCGATGTAGTGCGCCTTGCCGACCTCGCCCAGCAGGTTCTCGGCGGGCACGAACACATTCTCGAACGCCACGCGCCGCGTGCTGGAGCCGTGCAGCCCGATTTTATGCTCCTCGCGCCCCAAGTTGACGCCGGGCGTCGTGCGCTCCACCAGAAACGCGGTGAACTGCTCGCCGTTGAGTTTGGCGAACACGGTGAACAGGTCGGCGAAGCCCGCATTAGTGACCCACATTTTCTCGCCGTTGAGCAGGTAGCCGCCGTTGGCAGGCACGGCGCGGGTGCGCATCGCCAGCGCGTCGGAGCCACTGCTTGGCTCGCTCAGGCAGAACGAGCCGCACCACTCGCCCGACGCGAGTTTGGGCAGGTAGCGCTCTTTTTGAGCGGGCGTGCCTTCCAGCACCAGCGGCAGAATCGCCAGCCCCGCGTGCGCCTGCAGCGTCAGGCAGGTCGCAGGTTCGGGTCCGAGTTTCTCCACAATCAGCGCGACGGTCGTCTTGGGCAAGTCCAGCCCGCCGTAGTGGGTGGGCACTTCGGCGGCGGTGAAGCCCAGTTCGCCCATCTTGCGGTCTAACTCGCGCATCAAGCCCTCTTTCGCCTGCTCGATCTCTGGCAGTAGGGGCAGCACCTCGTTGCGCACGAAGTCGTCGGCTGCCTTGCCCATCATGCGCGTCTCGGAGTCGAAATCTTCGGGGGTGAATGTGCTGCCTGCAGGCGCAGGCTCAATCAGAAACGCACAGCTCCGTTGCTTCGTCGTCGATACCGTGATTGCCATCGTCCACACTCCTTCGTAACGGCAGGATTATACCCGTCTTCAGGTACACTTTCAGCCGATGCGCGTGCTGGTGAGCGATTCGGTAGCAGAAGAGGGCTTGGCGGTCTTGCGCCAAGCGGCGGAGGTGGACTATCGTCCGAACCTACCGCGTGAGGCGCTGCTGGAGTGCGTCGGCGAGTACGACGCGCTAATGGTGCGCTCGCAGACGCGGGTGGACGCAGAAGTGATTGCGCGGGGGGCGCGACTAAAAGTCATCGGGCGCGCGGGCGTCGGCGTGGACAACATCGATGTGGACGCCGCCACGCAGCGCGGCATCGTGGTGGTCAACTCGCCTGAGGGCAACACCATCGCCGCTGCGGAACTGACGATGGCGCATCTGCTTGCGCTGGCGCGCTACATCCCGCAGGCAGACCGCTCGCTGCGCGCGGGCGAGTGGAAGCGCACACAGTTCACGGGGGTCGAACTCTCGCGCAAGACGCTGGGGATTATCGGCATGGGCAAAATCGGGCGCGAGGTGGCGCGGCGCGCCCGCGCGTTCGGCATGCGCATCGTCGCCTATGACCCCTTCGTGCCCGACGCGCATATGCGTCAACTGGGCGCGGAGCCTGCCACGCTGGAGACGCTGCTGCGCGAGAGCGATTTCATCACCCTGCACGCGCCGCTGACCCCCGAAACGCGCCATCTGCTCAACCGCGAGCGGCTCGCGCGCACCAAGCCAGGCGTGCGCATCATCAACTGCGCACGGGGCGAGCTAATTGACGCCGACGCGCTGGCAGAATTCATCGAGTCGGGGCATGTGGCGGGCGCGGCACTCGATGTGTTCCCCACCGAACCGCCGCCGCCTGACCTGAAGCTCTTGCACCAGCCGCAGAATGTGCTGACCCCGCACTTGGGCGCGTCCACCGTCGAGGCGCAGGTGAAGGTCGCCGTCGATGTGGCGGAGCAGATTGTGACGGTGCTACAGGGCGGCGCGCCACGCAGCCCCGTGAACCTGCCGCCGATTCCTGCCGATCTGATGGCGCGGGTGGAGCCGTATCTGGAGCTGGCAAAGCGCATGGGCATCCTGCACAGCCAGCTCGCCGATACGCCGATTGAACGCCTGCACGCCCTCTTTGCAGGCGAATGGGGCGACCTTCCGTTGGACCTGGTTGCGCGCGCCGCGCTTGCAGGCTTGCTCCAGCGCACGACGGATACGCCTGTGAACTTGGTGAACGCGCCGCTGATTGCCCAGCAGCGTGGGGTGCAACTGGAGTGGAGCGTGCGCTCCGAAACGGAACTCTACCCTGACACACTCACGCTCACCGCGTACACGCAAAGCGGCGCGCAGAAACTCACGGGCACGGTCTTCGGGCGCGCCGACCTGCGCATCACACACCTGAACGACCTGTTCGTGGACATCCGCCCCGAAGGCATCCTGCTGTTGACGGAACACCAGGATCGCCCGGGCATCATCGGGCGTGTGGGCACCGTGCTGGGCAACTATCAGGTGAACATCGCGGGGATGCATGTGGGGCGCGAGTCGATGGGCGGGCGCGCGGTGATGATCCTGCAGGTGGATAACCCGATTCCGCCCGAAGCGTTCGCGCAGATTCGGCAGTTAGAGGGTGTGGACAGCGCGCGGGTGGTGGCGTTTTAGGCGCGGCAGGGGAGCTGTTCCATCCCCGCCGCGCCGTGCTTGCTAAAACGGCGGGTTCGGCGGCGGGGCAATTAGTTCGCCGCTGGTGCGTTCGTTGCCTGCGCGATCGCGTGCGATGACTGCCACGCGCGTTGTCCCGCTGGGCAACGCGCCGCGATACTGCGACGCGCCCGACGCCTGCAGCAGAACGGTCTGCGTCTGGGTTCCGACACGAACCTGCGCTGAGACGCTGGCAATCCCACTCTCGGCGTCTTGCGCCGTCACCGACACATACAGCGTCTGGGAGACCCACTCCAAATCGACGCGGCTGATGGTGGGCGGGGTAGTGTCCACCAGCCCACCGCCGCCACAACCCGCCAACAGGACGCTAATCAATACGACTACTCCTCGGATACGCATCGGCTTCCTCCTTAGCGTGTAATCACGATGGGTGCGGTCGCACGCGCAATCTGCCCATCTTCGGTCTCCGCCATCAGCATCAGCGTGTACGCGCCTGGCGGGAGTGCGCGTCCCTGCTGGTCGCGTCCGTCCCACACCAGCTGGTGTGCGCCGATGCTGCGGCTGCGCCCCTGTTCGAGCGTGCGCAGGGGCTTGCCGTTGTGTTCCACGATGGCAGTGACTCGCGCGGCGTCGCTGAGGACATACTGCACGGTGAACTGCCCGCCGTTGCTGCGCCCGCCGCTCACTTGCAGGTTCATAATGCGTAGCAGGCGGCTAGTGGGCACGAGCGTAATCTCATAGCGTCGGGTCAGCCCTTCAGCAGGCACGGCGATTTGCCAGCCTGCACTGCCGCGCAGGAAGCGTCGCTCGCCCGTCTCAAGGTCGCGCAGCACAGGGTTCACCCCGCGCGGCAGTTGCGCGATGTCGGGCGTCGTGAGGAGCACCGTGCGCGTGCGCGGTTCGTCGCTGGGCGGCACGCTCAGCTCCAGCGTCCACTGGCGTTGTAGGCGCGTGCGGGGCAGCAGTTCCGCCTCCATCGGCGCGCCATCGCGAATCAAGCGCAGTTGCACCCCACTCACTGCGCTGCGGCTTGGCGGTGCAGGCGGCATCGCCACCTGCAGCCCCTGCTCCGTCCCCGACACGCCCAGCATCACCTCATCGTACTGTTCGCCCAAGTGCGCGCCGATTCGCAGGCTCCAACCGCCCCGCCCCTCGCGCGGCACGGAACGGCTGGGCGTGGTCGCCGCTACTTCAGGCGTGGGCAGAATCAGCTCGCACGGCTGGTGCGCGTAAATCCAGTACCCCCGCCACGGCTGCAGTTGATGGTCAATCCCGTTCAGCAGTTGCGCATCGTACACGAGACGGTAGCGTCCCTGCTGCGGGTTCGACGGGTTCGGCTCCCAGCCCCACAGGTACGGCTCCACGAACTGCTGCGCGCTGCTGGAATCCAGCGCGTAGAGGACGCCGTTGACACGCACTTGGGTCGCGGCGCGGTTCCATACCAGCGGCTCCGTCCACGGGTTGGCGATGAGGTTCCAGCCTGGCTGCAGCGCGACGGTGTAGCTCTGTTCGGGGTCGGGCAGGTTGCCGACGATATTGGGCTGGACGGCGTTGGGCAGCAGCACCCAGTAGCCGCGTCCGATTTGAGCTGCCGTCGCGCTGTCGGGGTGCTGGACATACTGCCCTGTGGCGGGGTTGTAGGTCGCCCACTGGTTATTCTGGAAGCCGAACAGGCTCTGCACATCGGGGTTGTCCAGCTGCACGGGGATGCCGATGAGATGCAGTCCTGCGCTGAACTGCGGTGGCTGTCCGAAGCGCAAGGTCAGTTGCGGCGTGTCGCTGAAGGGTTGCGTGTTGCCGACGCGGTCGCGCCCGCGCGTGATGATGCGCGTCTCATCGCCGAAGCGCCGAGCGCGCACAACCACCGTGCCCGATTCGGTGCGCTCGCCTGCGGCGTTGGTCTGTCCGATGCGCCGCGCGTTGCTCCCCTCCTGCGCCCAGATCTCCACCTCCGCTACGCCCGAAGCGTCGTCAGTTGCGCTCCAGCGCAGGGTCGCTTTCGTGGTCGGCAGCGTCGTGCTGCTGGGCGTCTCCAGCGCGATGCTCGGCGGCTGCTTGTCCAGCGTCAGCGTGTGCGTGTTGGTGACGATGGGCGGGTTCGCGCCCAAGTGCGGGTCGAAGATGATGCTCGCGCGGTTGGCGATGACCGTGCCCGATTCGGCGTCGTTGCGCGGGCGGATACGGAAGCGCACCGCGCCTTCACCCTGCGGCGGGTTCGTATTCGGCGGCAGGAAGCCCTCTTGGTAGTAGTCGTTCGTGCTCGGGTCAATCCCGCTGAAGCGCACGCTGAGTTTGCGCGTGCTGGCGTCGTAGTCGCTTACAACGCGCACCACCACAGGTCGCTCAGGGCGCAGGTCGATCTGCGTGTTCAGTGCATTTGTGCCTTGCGGTAGCCCGACGCGCTTGTTGCCGACCTGCACCTCGAAAAACTCCAGCGTGCTGGGGTCTAACGCTTCGGGCAGGATGTCTTCAATTAGCACCTCTTCCGCGCCCGCTGTGGCGGTGGCAAGGTTCTCGAACAGTATCTCGTACACGATGCTCTGGTCAGGCGCGATGTAGCCTGCAACACCCGATGAGCCGTTCTTCTCATTCGGGTCGTAGGAATAGCCGACATCAGGTCGCTGTGACGAATCCACGCGCTGACTTGAGACATAGGCTTTGGCAATTTTTTCCACCTTCTCGATGCACTCGCGTCCTTTTTCCAGCATTGTGTCTACCGCCGCGTTCACTACGGAATCCGCTAACCCAGTTGGAAGCAGCTCTCCGAAAATCTTTGCGGCAAGATCCTTATAGCTTAAGTCACCCTTGACGAATTTGTAGGTCGCCGAGGCTAAGCTTGCGGCTTCTTGACCAATTCTATCCGGGCTTTCACCGGGCAACTTGCGGCGAAGGTAGTCCTCGATTCGGTTCTTGAGAAACTCCTCCGCGGCTTGTTCACCGAGACCTATTAGGTAGTTTGAGGTGACATCTTTCAGCACAGCCTGTACAAAGCCCTCTTTGCGCTCCTGATCGTAAAGGACGCTGAGAATTCTTTTCACCTGCTCTGGGGGGGGCGCAAGGTCTGCCTGGTCGTATGGGAGTTCATCTTGAATCTTTCGAACGATCGCGATCGCGACTACATCGCTATTGCAAGTGCTGCTGATTAGCTCGTAACCTAAGTAGGAGAGCAGTACTGTCGCGCCCACGACGAGAATTACCGTAGTTATTGGTTCCAAACGCGAGAGCGTTGCGCTTCGTTGCTCGCTTCGCCCAGAGGGGACGAAACGCACAACAACGCTATACGAAGCCCACTCGTTGGGCTTGATGGGCGGCAGCACCGTGCGAATGGTGTGGTCTTCAGGCGTCAGCGGCAGAACGCCTGAGTGTACCACTTGCCCTCTACCGTCGACAATCTGATACTCTGCTACAAACTGCCCAGACTGGAGGATGCTTTCACGCACGGGTATCGGGAAGTGCAGATAGGGTGTCTCTGGGTAGGGACCCCGATTGTAGAGAGTTATGTAGCCGATGGAGTTCCACCGCCCAGCGCGGTATCCATTGGGTAGCCACAGGCTGATTCGCGTGTCGAGGAGCGAGCCGATTAACGGCTGCCACGGATAGGAGACGACTTCCTGCAAGTAGGGATGCTGAAGGCGCACGGTGGCATACGGCGCCCCCAAGAAGGATGCCTCGACGCCCTCAAAGCGCGCGGTGAGGCGCGTCCCATCTTCGTTGATTTCGACTTGCGAGGCGCGCAGTTCCGTTGTTGTAATCGCGTTTTGCTGAGGTATCTGCAGAACCACTTGCATGCCAGGCACGAGATCCGAGCCTTGAAGTGTAAGGGCTATGTTTTGATAAACAGCATACGGCTGTGTGATGTCTACTTGGCTAATAGATGGTCTTCCCTTCACAATCTCCACGGCGTTGGCGAGCGTCTTGGTCTCGTCGCCGTAGCGCACTTCGATGCTCCACTGCCCCAAGTCGGTGAGTTGGACAGGGAAGGTCGCCTCCAGAATCGTGCCGCCGGGATAGGAGCTGGTGTTGCGGGTGATTTGGGTCGCCTCGCGCGTCATGTCGCCCTTGCGCAGCACGACGGTGGTGTTGGCGTCGGCGTCGAAGGCAAGCAGGCGCAGGCTCAAGGTGCGGCTTAGGTTGCTAAACTGGGTTCCGTAGGTCTCCTTACGCACGCCGCGATACTGGTGGACACTGAGGGTGCTTGCGCTGGCGGACGCGCCCATCTGACTTACGCGCGGCGTCCACTGCTGGAAGAAGCCGTCGGGCAACGCTTCGGCGCGGCTGAAGGTGAGGCGCCAGCGGTTGCTGCCGAGCGACTCGGTCTGCGTGGGGCTGAGCGTGCGTGCGTTGCCGCCGACCCAGCCCTGCAGCGTGAACTGAATCGGCTCATCCGCGACCGAACCGTTGACCGTCGCCTCAATCACCAAGTTTTCGCCTTCACGCAAGGCATACACGGTGTTCGCAATTCGCAGATCCAGCGAGGGCCCGCGCACGACCAGCGTGGCTGGCGCGCTGCTCCGGTTGTTGGCGTTGATGACCACCACCTGCACATTGCGCCCGCTGCTGCCCAGATTCAGTGACTGGAGCGGGCTGAGGTCGAAAGTGGCTTGCAACTGACGCTGGCTAACAAACTGCACGCTGCTGGCGCGTATCGGCGAGAAGCTCAGTCCCGTTGTGGGGCGAATCTCGACCTGCGCACCGGGCGTGAACAGCTCTCCGCTGATGGTGAGGGTCACGGAGCGCTGGGGTAACACGGGGCTGGGTGAGACCGAGCCGATGGCAGGCACAGGCTCCACAATCGTGAAGCCGTTGGGGAGGCGCACTTCGAAGTTATCGGGCGTGCGCACAACCACATCCCACTGCGTATTAGCAGGCTGCCCCGTGAAGTCGAAGGTGGCGTCGATGCGGTTCGCGCTGCGCACCACCGCGCTGGTGGGGTTGAGGACGCTGCTGCCGCGTTCCAGGCGCACGGTAGAGTTGGGCACGAAGCCCACACCTTCAATCGTGATTTGCAGCGTGCCCGCGTTGCCTGCGCGGTTGGGGAACACGCCCGTGATACTCATGCCGCCCGTGCCCAGCAGGTTCTGATACACAATCAGCCCGCCGGTTCCCGCCGAGCCTATCACCAGGTCGTTGGTGAAGTGCAGGTGGCGCAACTGCGCGTCCAGCGCTTGCGTGCGGAACGGCGTGAAGTTCGGGAAGTCGGCGACGCGATAGACTTCTAACTTGCGGTTCAAGCCATCGTAGACGAAGAAGTAGCCGTCCGCGCTGTAGGCAACACGCGGCATGGAAACGCCCGCCATCGTGCGCTGGGCGACCAGCTGCGGCGCGGTCGGCGCAGAGACATTCACCAGAGCCAGTTCGCCGCTGGAACCCGTTACAACCGCGTAGCCACCGCCTACGGCAATATCGCTGACGAAAAATGGAATCGTCAACGCAGCGACCTGCGCGGGGTTGGAAGGGTCGCTCAGCGAGTAGACCTTGAAGTTGTTTGTGCCACTGCCAGAGGCAGAGTAGAGATACCCCATCCAGAGGTCGAACTTGCTTACAAACATGATGTCACTCTTCACTTGAGGGTTGGACGGGTCGGAGATGTCCACAAGCCGCACACTATTGGTCATCGGTCTGCAAGCAAATGCCAACACGGCGCCGCCAACGCGTACCCTGTCTTGTACCCATCCCTCCTGTTCAGGTGGTGTTGGGTTATTCGTCCAAATAGTGGTGCTTCCGCTCCCTGTAAAGCGCACGAAGCTGATGTTGCCTTTGTGGACGACGGCGAAGGTGTCTTGGTCGACTTGGGCGATGTCGCCACAGTCGAGGCGCACCGTTCGGGTCTGCTCGCGCACGGGCGCGGAGGGCGCAGTGATGTCATAGACGCCGATGCCAATTTCCTCAGCGGTGTAGACCTTGTTGCCGCTTCGAATCGCCGCGCGCGGCGCAGGGACGCTATACTCCGTCGTGAGCATCGGGTTGCTGGGCGTCGTGAGGCTATAGAGGCGCATCCAGGAGCCGCCCGCTGTGAGCAGGCGCGCCGTCGCGTTCTCCACAGCACGCACACGCCCAATCTCAAAGATGCCGATTACCGAAGGCGAAGCGGGATTGCTCACATCCACTATCTGCGTGTTGCCAAACCCGTTCGAGAGGTAGAGGTAGTTGCCATACACCACCATGTCGGCAACATAGTTCGTGTTAAAGGTGCTTTGGAGGGTGGGTGCGTCGGGGGTTGCAAGGCTCAAGAGATGGACGGCAGTGCCCCCAAAGCCGCTGAGGGCATACAGCGTGCTCCCCGAAACTGCAACTTCTGTGATGTTCCCTGACAGGCCGACCGAGCCGATTCGGGTGGGATTATCGGGCTGGCTCACATCCCACACACCAACGCCGTTGCTGCGCTCGGCAGTGTATAGACGGTTGCCCACGATTACGCCGCCCGAAGCCGTCATCGACACCGAGCGCACAAGCGCAGGCGCAGCGGGATTCGAAACATCGACCACCTGCATGTTGCCCGACTCGGGGAACATATAGAGGTAGTTGCCGTTTTTGACAATCTGCAGGGTGCTGGGGACACTGGAGGGGAGCGCTAAATCTGCCACCACGCTGGGCGTCGCGGGGTTGGACACATTCACAATCGTCAAGTATGAGCGGCTGGGCGCGGTCGAGTCGTTCGCGATGTACAAGTAGTTGCCGCCTTTCGTGATCGCCGTACCGTAGCCGTTGCGTCCGCCAGGAAACGGCAACGCCGCTCGTTTGACAAGTGCGGGGTTCGCCTCCAGTGTAATCACCAACTTGCTGCTGCTGAGCGAGTAGACCCAGTTGCCCTCGAAAACGCTCTGCACGCCAGGCGCGTCGTCGGAAACCGCTCCCAGTCGCGAAAGCACTTGTGCTTGAGTAATCGCTACACATGCAAGGCACAGTACCGCTACCGCGCTAATCCTTCCGAGTTTCGCTGCATGCCACATACCGTCTTCTCCTTCGCAAAGGTGGCAGCAAACCTGCTGCAGGTAAAGTTATTGGCGAAAGGGAGGGATTTCTTTAGGGGGCTTGACGGGTATGCGGCGTATGGAGCGGAAGCTCTCGAGGCACGGTCCCCAATCTACTGCAGCAGGCGGTTTCTCGTGTGCCCGCGCAACTACTTGACAATACCGCACTCAAGTCAGGTATAATGTGCACGCTCAGCAAACGGGAACTTTTTCCCCGCGCGTGAAGTATCGAAGGCTGTGGAAACTTTCCGCAGCGCACGAAAATAACGATAGGAGGCATTGACTATGGGTAAGGTTGTTGGGATTGACTTAGGGACGACGAACTCGGTGATTGCCGTGCTAGAAGGTGGCGAGCCTGTGGTGATTCCGACGGCGGAGGGCGGTCGCCTGTGCCCGTCGGTGGTGGGCTTCACCAAGACGGGCGAACGACTGGTGGGCGCGCCCGCCAAGCGGCAAGCCATCGTGAACCCCGAAAACACGATTTTCTCCATCAAACGCTTCATCGGGCGACGCTACGACGAGGTGGAGGAAGAGCGTAAGCGCGTGCCTTACAAGGTGGTCGCCGACAGCAAGGGCGACGCAGCCGTATACATCCCTGCGCTGGACAAAAACCTGCGCCCCGAAGAGATCTCGGCGATGGTGCTGCAGAAACTCAAGGCGGACGCCGAAGCCTACTTGGGCGAAAAGGTGGACGCGGCGGTGATTACTGTGCCCGCCTACTTCAACGACGCACAGCGCACCGCCACCAAAAACGCGGGTGAAATCGCGGGGCTGAAGGTGCTGCGCATCATCAACGAGCCAACTGCCGCCGCGCTCGCCTACGGACTGGACAAGAAGACCAACGAGACCATCCTCGTGTTCGACCTCGGCGGCGGTACCTTCGATGTCTCGATTCTGGAAGTCGGCGACGGCGTGTTCGAAGTAAAAGCCACTTCGGGCGACACGCACCTCGGCGGCGACGACTTCGACCAGCGCATCGTCGACTACCTCGCCGATGAGTTCAAGAAAGAGCATGGCATCGACCTGCGCCAAGACCGCCAGGCGCTCCAACGCCTGAAAGAAGCTGCCGAACGCGCCAAAATCGAACTCTCCAGCGTGACGACCACCACGATTAACCTGCCGTTCATCACGGCGGACGCAAGCGGTCCCAAGCACCTCGACATGACGCTCACCCGCGCGAAGTTCGAAGACCTGTGCGCCGATCTGTTCGAGCGGCTCAAAGGACCCATCTTCCGCGCCTTGGAGGACGCAGGTCTCAAGCCGAGCGATGTCGACGAGGTGGTGCTGGTGGGTGGCTCGACGCGCATCCCCAAGGTGCAAGAGATGGTGCGCCAGATCACGGGCAAGGAGCCGCATAAGGGCGTCAACCCCGACGAGGTGGTCGCGATTGGCGCGGCGATTCAGGCGGGCGTGCTGGCAGGCGAGGTCAAGGACATCGTGCTGCTGGATGTCACCCCGCTCTCGCTGGGTATCGAGACCAAGGGTGGCATCTTCACCGTGCTAATCCCGCGCAACACGACCATCCCGACGCGCAAGAGCGAAATCTTCACCACTGCTGCCGACGGGCAGACCAGCGTCGAGGTGCGCGTCTATCAGGGCGAGCGACCGATGGCGCGCGACAACAAACTGCTCGGCGTGTTCCACCTCGATGGCATCCCGCCTGCGCCTGCAGGTGTGCCGCAAATCGAGGTAACCTTCGACATCGACGCCAACGGCATCCTGCAGGTCTCGGCGAAAGACCTCGGCACGGGACGCCAACAGAGCATCCGCATCACGGGCTCGACGAACCTCACCCGCGAGGAAGTGGAGCGCATGATACGCGAGGCGGAAGCGAACGCCGAACGCGACCGCAAACTGCGCGAGCAAGCCGAGCAACTCAACCGCGCCGAGCGACTCGCTATCGACACCGAGCGGCTGCTGAAAGAGCACGGCGAGTCGGTGAACGCAAGCGACCGCGAACGCGCCGAAGCGCTCATCCGCGACATCCGCGAGGCAATTCAACAGCAGAACGCCGAACGCGCGATTAGCCTGATGAGCGAGCTGGAGAGCCTGACCTACCGCATCACGGAGCAACTCTACCAGCAGCGCACAGCAGGCTACACCAGCAGTTCGAGCGCAACTGCAGGCGCAACCAGCGGCACAAGCGGCGAAGATGTCATCGACGCCGAGTACCGCGAGGAGAAGTAAGCGTCTGGTGCGCGGCGGGGCAGCCGCCGCGCACCCATAGGGGGTGAACACGATGCGCGACTTCAAGGACTACTACCAGATTCTGGGCGTCCCGCGGAACGCCACCGAAAAAGAGATCAAGGCGGCGTACCGCAAACTCGCGCGCAAGTATCACCCCGATGTCAACCCCGGCGACAAAGCTGCCGAAGAGAAGTTCAAAGAGATCAACGAAGCCTACCAGGTGCTGTCTGACCCCGAAAAGCGCGCAGCGTATGACCGCTACGGCGAGCAGTGGCAGGCCTACCAGCGCATGCGCGAGCAGTACGGCGATAACTTCCCGCCCGATGGGTTCGAATCGCCGTTCGGGAACTTTGGTGACTTCGGCGAATTCATCGAAAATCTCCTGCGTGGGGGAGGCTTTGGTGGCGGGCTGCGCGTGCAACGCGCCCCGCGCGATATCGAGCAGACTTTGGAAATCAGCCTGCAGGATGCCATTCGCGGCGCAACCCGCACGATCCAAGTCAGCATGGAGGAACCGTGCAGCACATGCGGCGGCACAGGCATCGCGCCCAACCGACGGCAGACCTGCCGAATCTGCGGCGGCACAGGACGCCGACGGTTCGGCATGTTCGGGCTGGAGATGCACTGCGATGAGTGCGATGGTACGGGCATCGTCGGCGCGCCGTGCCCGACCTGCCGCGGCACAGGCACCGTAATGCACACGCGCACCCTTACGGTCAATATCCCCCCAGGCGTCGCTGAAGGGCAGCGACTACGCCTCGCGGGCGAGGGCGCGGTAGGTGCAAACGGACAGCGCGGTGACCTCTACCTGCGCCTCAAAATCGCGCCCGACCCGCGCTTCGAACGCAAAGGCGACGACCTCTACACCGATGTGGACATCGACTATCTGACGGCGATCCTCGGGGGCGAGGTGCAGGTGGAAACGCCGCACGGTACGGTCAAGATGCGCGTTCCCCCAGGCACGCAAAGTGGTACGCGATTCCGCCTCGCGGGCAAAGGGCTACTGCTGGGCAAGGGCAAAATCGGTGACCTGTATGCCCGCGCTCGAATCACCGTGCCCAAGCATCTCACCGCTCGTGAGCGCGAACTGCTTGAGGAACTGCGCCGTCTCCAAGCGGCACAGGAGGTGAAACTATAGGGCATGAAGGACCGAAAGGCGCCCTCGGACGAGCCCGTGTACCTCATTAGCGTCGCGGCGCGCATGTGCGGGCTGCACCCGCAGACACTACGCCTATACGAGCGGTTGGGACTCATCCAGCCGCATCGCGTGGGCAACAGCAAACGCCTCTACTCGGAAGCAGACATTGCCCGCTTGCGCCGCATCCAACGCCTGACCCAGCAGATGGGTGTGAACCTCGCTGGGGTGGAAATCATTCTGCGCCTACTGGATCGGATTGAGCAGATGAACCGCGAAATGTCCGAACTCGTCGCGCAAACCAATATGCGCATCCTGCAGCTGATTCACGAACACAACCTGCCCGTGGATCCGCAGCAGCTGCTGATTCGCTTTGAGCGCTACGAGGATGAGCTCGACTGAGTTTGTCTCGGATAGCTCTGCGTCGACGGAGGCGTTCGCGGCGCAGTGGGCGCAGACGCTATTGCCTGACACGGCGATTCTGCTGCGGGGCGACTTGGGAGCGGGCAAGACGACTTTTGTGCGCGGGCTAGCGCGTGGACTGGGCATTACGGAACCTGTGCGCAGCCCAACATTCACCCTCACGCACGAATACACCATCCAGCAGCCGCCTACCCTGCGCGGGCTGCCGCTATTTCACATCGACCTGTATCGCATCGAAAACCCTGCCCAGCTGCACACCGTGGGGCTGGACGAGGTGTTTGAGCGCAGGGGGATCGCCGCGATTGAGTGGGCGGAGCGGCTCGAACTCTGGGGTGAGTCGATCCCCGTTGCGCACCTGTGGACGGTGCGCCTGATTCCCCTCAGCGACACCCAGCGGCGAATCGTTATCGAGTGCCTACGGACAGCTTCCACTATCACCGACATAACCCCATAAAGGCAATTCACCCCCGTGGCTCCCCATCGGCGCGGGCGGTATAATCAACTCACCCGCAGGTGAATTTGCGGAGGTGAACCGATGAAACGAGCGTTGGGGCTACTGGGCGTGCTTGGCTGGCTACTGCTGAGCGCGCCGCTGGCGTATTGTGTATCGGAAACGAGCAAACGACTGCCTGTGCCCTCTGCAAGTGTCGCCGAACTGGTGCGAGCGACGGCAAACGACCTGCCCAACGGACCCAAAGCAGACGGGCGACCTGGCGACTATGTGCTGCGCAACCGTGTGGCGACCTTCGTGATTGCGGGCGACCGACCGACGCACGGCTACGGGCGTTTCGGCGGCAGGCTGATAGACGCCGTGCGCCACGAAGACGGACGCCAACGCGACTTCCTCGGCGAGCAGTTTTTCGGGATTGCCGACTCGCGCGGCTTGCTTTTTGCGCGCACGCTGCGCCCCACTGCCTTCGAAGTCGTCTCGGCAGGCGGCGCGGGTAAGCCTGTCGTCTTGCGCGTGCAGATGACCGACGAACGCCTGCCGCTAATCGACCAGACGACGCGCCTGCCCAGCCAGCCGCTGGGCGTCCAGGCAACCATCACCTACACGCTGGAACCCGACTCGCCCACCCTGCTGGTGGAGGCGCGCCTGCAGAACACGAGCGACCGCCCCCAAAGCTACACGCTGATACTCGCGTGGATTCAAGACGACGGGATGCAGATGTACCTGCCGCCGTTCGGCAACGCGAAGGCGGCGCAGAGCGTTGGGGCGGGGGCAGGCATGCTGGCGCTGGTGCAGACCTTGCGCGGCGAAATCCCCTACGCTGCAGCGGTCAACCACGCCCTGAGCTACGGGCTGTTCCCGATTGGCGACAGGTTCCCCGTCGTGCAGAAGGTGCAAGACATCTACCTCTTCACGCTGCTGGCAGGCGGGCGCGCCGAGCCGAACGGAAGCGTCACGGCGCGTTGGGCGTTCACGGTTGGCAACGGCGAGACGGAGACCGTCCGCGCCGAGCGCAACCGCCTCCTACAGCGTGAACCTGAGCAGATGCTGGTGCAGGGCACAGTGCAAAACGGCGGCGGCGCGCCGCTTGAGAACGCGCGCGTCTATCTCTTCCAGCAAAGCGGCGAAGCAGAGCAGTTCGTCACCGTCGTGCGCACGGATGCGCAGGGACGCTTCGCAGCGCGCCTGCCGCAAGGCGACTACCGCGCGATGGCGTTCGCCGACCACCACACCCCGCAGGAGTTCCGCTTCAGTGTGCCCACGAGCGTGCTGCCCAGCGTGAGCCTGCCCGAACCCGCGCAACTGCGCCTGCGCGCGACCGACCTGCTCAACCGCCCGATGCCGACCGCCGTCGTGTTCGAGCGACTCGACGAGCCGCGCGTGCGCGCCCAGCGACTACGCTACGGCGAGGAGGGCAACTACGGCAACTGGACGCGCGTCCACTACAGCCTCACCGGCGACGAAACGCTGCCTGTTGAACCCGGACGCTACCGCATCACGCTACTGCGCGGCTTCGAGTACGAAATCGCCCAGCAGGAGTTTGACCTCAAGGCAGGCGACTGCGCCGAGTTCACCGCACAACTTGCGCTAACCGCACCCCTGGAAGGCTATCTCTCAGGCGATTTCCACCTGCACACCCTCGCCTCGCCCGACTCGTTCGACTTTTTCGAGGACAAAATCGCTTCGTA
>Ga0209143_1000683_pt1 | contig 16547 bp, 10 predicted proteins | sample FaiFalFF_MnMetaG_3_FD_184739 | JGI IMG/M metagenome (GOLD analysis project Ga0209143, IMG submission 184739) | Freshwater microbial communities from Yellowstone National Park, Wyoming, USA - Fairy Falls B (FF_Mn_B) MetaG (SPAdes) (version 3) | ecosystem: Environmental > Aquatic > Freshwater >...
CCTGTGCTTGAGGGCGTTCCCGTTGCCTACAGGACAACGGTGACAACGGTGCTCCCCCGCGAGGGAGGAGTGCTGCAGCTCGGTGCAGCGCAGTGGTCGGTGCGGGGAGCGGCGGACTCGGTGTACCTCCTCGTGTTGGCGGGAACGGCGCAGCAGCCGGAGCTCTTCTGGGCAGCTGCTCCACGCCTGTGGTCCGGGGAGCTGGTAGCGCAGCGCCGATTCCTCAATGCAAGTGATGTGCCCGCGATAGAGATCCTCGTGGACACACTCGTGGCGGGCGAGCGTCGGGAGCAACCGCTCATCTCGGGGTTGCAGCGTGGGCAGAGCACGCCCTTCCAGACCATTTCGATGGAGTACCGCTTCGGATTGCGCATCCGCTCCGCCGGCGATGGCACACTCCTTGCCCGATTGGACAATGTGCTGCTGCCGCTTGGGCGGCGCTACAGCCTTATTTTCGTGGGGAGCCGTGCCGCCGGCTACAGCATGGTCGTGCACCAGGAGCTGTGATACAACCGATGAGAGCCCTCATGCGCTACCTTGTTGCCACCGTGGTGCTTTCGCTGACGGGATTGGCAGCGCTTCCGCCGCTTCCCGTGTCCGATGGCATTCCCGTTCGGTTGGATGCCTACAGGCTCCCCAACGGGATGAGCACCGTACCGGTGCAGTTCCTGCTGCGCCGCGCGCCGGACCAGTACCTCCCTGGGGTGGTGCTGGTGAAGACCCGACGCGCCTTTGGTCCAATTGTCCAAGAGCAGGGGTTCCCCTCGACGGCATTGCAGAAAGCCTTGGCATCCGTGCAGGTGAGGGCGGTGCGGGCGGTCTTCCCCGAATACGCCTCCCAGCTCCTGCAGTCAGCCGATCCGCTCGGCATCGGCAGGATCTATGAAGTCCGCTACGCTGCTCCAGTGGACCCCTACGACGTGTGCGCCCTGCTTCTGGGCAATCCCGACGTGGAGTACGCCGAGCCGGTCTACCGGCGCTTCCCGCTGTATACGCCCAACGATCCGAGATTCCCGAACCAGCAGTTCCTGCAGTGGATTGCGGCGCCAGCAGCTTGGGATATCACCCGTGGAGCGGATACGGTCACCATCGCCATCATTGACACCGGAACGGATTGGGAGCACGAGGACCTGCGGGCAAACATCTGGACCAACCCGCGCGAGATCCCCAACAACGGGATTGATGATGACGGCAACGGGAAGGTGGACGATGTGCACGGATGGGACTTCGTCGGGAACGTTACGCTGCAGGAGGCGCTCAATGGGCAGTTCCGTGAGGATAACGACCCCAAGGTGCGCCCCAGTGCCACTGGAGTGCTGGGGCATGGAACGCAGACGGCGGGATGTGCCAGCGCCGTGACGGATAACGCAAAGGGAGTTGCCTCCGTAGGATTCCGGTGCAAGCTCATCCCCATCAAGTGCGCTTCCGACAATCCGCAAGCTGCGGGGATCTTCCGCGGCTACGAAGCCATTCTCTACGCTGCTCGCCTGGGCGCCGATGTCATCAACTGTAGCTGGGGAGGTCCCGGCGGCAGCTTGACCGAGTACCAAATCATCCAAGAAGCGATGCGGCTGGGAGCACTGGTTGTTGCCGGCGTGGGGAACAACGGCACCAACATCGATGTGCAGCCCTTCTATCCGGCGTCGTACCCAGGGGTGCTCAGTGTCGGCGGGACCTCCACGGCAACGCAGGTGGCCTCCTGGAGCAACTACGGAGTCACCGTGCAGGTCTACGCCCCGGGGGAGAGCATCTTGACCACATCGCCGGAGAACGGCTACGGTAGCCCCACGGGCACGAGCTTCTCCGGACCGATTGTCGCCGGCACCGTAGCGCTGGTGCGGACGCTGCATCCGGATTGGACCCCGATGCAGCTCCTGCATCAGATTCGCAGCACGGCGGAGAATGTGCTGGCACCCTCGCCCACACAGCGTCCGCTCTACTACGGTCGGCTCAACGCGCAGCGGGCGGTTGCCATCAATCGGCGGCTGGACCAGGGCACTCGGCTCCCCGGCATCGGACTTGCCGATACGGCACTCTTGATTAGCTCCCCCAGCGGAGCAATCGAGAGCTACGACCCGTACACCGTGCAGTTGCGCTTGAAGAACTACCTCGGTCCGGCAACGAATGTCACCGTCCGCCTGGAGAGCGTTGATGGCTATGCGACGGTGACGCCGGCGCAATCCGCCATTGGGGCGATGGCGCCCGGAGAGACGAAGCCGGTCCAGTTGACCGTACAGCTTCGCCCGAACAACCCTTGGTACGCTGGGACCGTGACCTTCCTGGCGACCGTTGAGGATGCGGCGCAGCAGTACGCGAACTACTTCTACGTGAGCATCCCGTTGCAACTGCCCACGCAGAACGCCTACACACCGGCGTTCGGGGTGCCGAGCTCCTACGTCTTCTACTCGGCGCATGCTCCTGAGCCGCAGCTTCTGTGGGCGGTGGGAACATTGCAGGGGCAGCAGGGGGTCTTCCTGCGGTATCGGGTTGGGCAGAATCCCGTTGCAGGGACGATCGCCTCGGTGCCGGTCTATGCCCTCTACGCCTTCGACGACTTGCGTGCAGTTGCTGGCAGCGCTCCCTCCAATGGACAGGCGGCAGTGCACCTGACGCAAAATGGCGGGACATCCTGGCAGCAGGTGTCGGTTGCTTCGATTACGCCGTTTGTCAACGACATCCACTTCTTCTCCGCGCAGGAGGGCGTTCTCCTGGGCGATCCCATCGGGACAACTTGGGGGATTGCGCGCACAAACAACGGTGGGCAAAGCTGGCAGCGGGTGAGCGGAGTGCCGCCTGCCCTGAGTGGAGAGGCTGGGCTGGTGGGCTCGGTGTGGTGGTGGGGGGATACCTGCTGGTTTGGAACGACGATGGGACGGGTCTTCCGCAGTACTGACCGGGGACAGAGCTGGCAGGTGAGCCAGTTGCCTGGGGTGTCCGGCTACGTTACCCAGGTGGTCTTCCGCAATGGACGCGAGGGGATCGCCATCTACCGCGTGGGGTCGGGGCAAACGGCATCCTACATGGTTGCCCGTTCCACCGACGGCGGGCAGAGCTGGCAGACGAACGTGGCGAACCTCTCCAGCCTGGGGTTCCTACCGGTCTATGGCTATGCGCCGCCGAACTCGTGGGAGATCGTGCTGCTGGGGATCAACGGCGCCGTGTTGGCAACGGCGGATTTAGGGCAGAACTGGCGTCCTGTCCTAACGCTCGAGACCGGAGGCATCATGACCACCGGGGCGGGGGTGCCGGTTGCACCGCGCGCCCGGCTCTGGAACGTCGGCACCGTCGTTGGGTACTTGGACTTCCCCTACGCTCGCACCAACGTACGCAAGGAATTGACCGCCCCGCCTTCGCTGGACTTCGATACCGTCCAGCTTGGGTTCACACGTACGCGCCTGCTGGCACTGCAGAATACCGGGGACACGGCGGTAGTGGTGCAGCAGGTGGAGCTCCAGCCCATAGCGGCGCAGGAGGGCGAGTTCTCGCTGGTCAATCCGCCCACGCTCCCGCAGGTGCTGCAGCCGGGAGCAACCCTGACGCTGCGCGTGCGCTTTGAGCCGAAGGATACGGCGGAACGGACGGCGCAGTTGCGCGCTCTCAGCACGGCAACGAATTCGCCAACGGTGGTGCTCCTGCGTGGACGAGGAGTTGGACCCAGCGCCATCGCGTCCGGGGATGGACGCGTGGCGGTTCATGCCGTCGTGGAGGATGGCGTGCTGCAGCTTCGGCTGCGGCTTCCGGAGGCGGGGTGGGTGCAGTTGGAGCTGTACAACCTCCTGGGAGAGCGCCTCTTGAGCGAACAGCGCTGGGGAAGCGCAGGAGAGCAACGGTGGACATTTCCAGGGCTGCGCCTGAGTCCTGGAGTGTATCTGTGGCAGTTGCGTTGGGGTGGAGAGTACCGTAGAGGTCAGCTTCTGGTTGCGCCATGAGCGCTCCAGAGGAACAGAGAGCGCCTACACAGCAGCGGGAGCAGCCACGCCGCGTTACGACGCTGCGGCTGCGGCAGATGAAGCAGCAAGGGCAGAAGATTGTCTGCCTGACTGCCTACGATGCCCTGATGGCGCGCATCTTCGATGAGGCAGGGGTGGACATCATCCTGGTGGGCGATTCGCTTGGCAACGTGTTCCAGGGGCACGAGACGACCATTCCGGTGACGCTGGAGGAGATGATCTACCACACCAAAGCCGTCGTCCGGGGCGTGCGCCGGGCAATGGTCGTCACCGATATGCCCTTCATGAGCTACCAGGTCTCCGTTGAGGAAGCCTTCCGCAATGCCGGGCGCATTATGAAGGAAGCTGGCGCAGGGGCGGTCAAGCTCGAGGGCGGGGAGCGCGTCGTGGAAGCCGTTGCCCGAATGACCGCTGCTGGTATCCCCGTGATGGGGCATCTGGGGCTGACACCGCAGAGCATTCACCAGTTCGGCTCCTACCGAGTGCGGGGAACGGACCCGAAGGAAGCCGAACAGATCCTGCGCGATGCCAAGCTGCTGGAGGAAGCCGGCGCCTTTGCCATCGTGCTGGAGAAGATCCCTGCGGAACTGGCGCGCAAGGTCACCGAGTCGCTCTCGATCCCCACCATTGGCATCGGGGCGGGCGTCTACTGCGACGGGCAGGTCCTGGTGTATACGGATTTGCTGGGGCTGACGGTAGACTTCCAGCCGCGCTTCGTCCGCCGGTATGAGCGGCTCTACGAGCGGATTCTGCAAGCGGTCTCCCAGTTCGCCGATGATGTCCGCGCACAGCGTTTCCCTTCGGAGGAGGAGAGCTACTGAGCTGCTTTCGGCAATGTGGCTGCTGCTGGTGGGCTGCACGAGCATGCCGTTGACCCCTGAGCCGCCGCCGGTGGTCTTTCCCGATAGCGCCGTTAGCTTCCGGCTCCATGTACAGCCCTTCCTGCGGCAAGGGTGTGCTTTTGCCGGATGCCATAGTAGTGCAAGCCGAGCCGGTGGCGTGGCGTTGGAGGAGTATGCACAGCTATGGGAGCGCCCGGGGCTGGTGATCCCTGGGATGCCCGAGCAGAGCCTTCTGGTGCAGTTGCTGGAGGGGCAGTTGCCGCATCTGCCGGAGCTGCGGGCGCGCACGACCGAAAACCAGCGGCGAGGCGTGCGCCGCTGGATTGCCGAAGGGGCACAGAACAATTAGGCGATGCAGACAGTCTTGATGTTCACAAACTCCCGAATCCCAAAGTGCGACAGCTCGCGCCCGTAGCCGGAGTGCTTGATGCCACCGAAGGGAAGCCGTGGGTCGGAGCGCACGTAGGCATTGACAAAGCAGGAACCCGCATGGAGACGGCGCGCAATGCGTTCGCCGCGCTCCCGGTCGCGTGTGAACACCGCCGCTCCCAGCCCGTAGCGCGAGGCATTTGCCAATGCGATGGCTTCGGCTTCATCCCGTGCGGGGACAATGGCTGCAACCGGACCGAAGGTCTCCTCCTCGAATGCTGCCATCCCTGGGCGTACGTCGGTGAGCACCGTCGGAGGGTAAAACCAGCCAGGGAGGTTGGGAACCTGACCGCCGAGTAGCAGTCGGGCACCCTGCTCAAGGCTCTGGACGACCTGCCGGTGGAGCGTGTCGCGCAGATCTTGGCGGGCTAATGGACCGAGGGCAACACCACTTTCGTACGGAGAGCCCATGCGGCACTGCCGGAAGGCTTCGACGAGCGCCTCTTCGAAGGCTTTGCGGATGGGCTCGACCACGATGAAGCGCTTGGCGGCAATGCAACTCTGCCCACTGTTGATGAGACGCGCGGTGACGCAGGTCTCAACGGTGGCTTCCAGCTCGGCATCCTCCAACACGATGTACGGGTCGCTTCCCCCTAATTCCAGGACGCACTTCTTGAGTGCTGCTCCGGCGCGGGAAGCCACTGCCTGACCCGCGCGCGGGCTTCCTGTGAGCGTCACGGCGGCGATAGCAGGGTGCTCAATGAGCGCACCCACACGCTCGGTGTTGACGAAGAGGAGCTGCAGGACCCCATCGGGGAACCCCGCATCGCGGAACAGCCCTTCCAAGGCGAGCGCAGTTGCGGGAACATTGGGAGCATGCTTGAGCACAATCGTATTCCCTGCCATCAGCGCTGCAGCCCCGAAGCGGAACACCTGCCAAAAGGGGAAGTTCCAGGGCATGATGGCCAAGATGCAGCCCAACGGCTCGAATGCAACGTAGCTGCGCTGGAATTCGGTCGGCACAACTTCGGGGCGGAGAAACGCCTCGGCGTTGTCTGCGTAGTAATCACACACCCAGGCGCATTTCTCCACCTCGGCGATCCCCTGTGGGAGGAGCTTGCCCATCTCTTCGGCGAAGAGTTCGGCATACTGCTGTGCCCGCTCTCGCAGGAGTACGGCGAGGCGCCGGAGATAGCTGCTCCGTTCGGCGATGTCCAGCTCTGCCCAGCGCTGCGCGGCTGCCACCGCCTGCTGCAGACGCTGCTCAACTTCGGCATCGGAGTGCTCCTCATAGCGGCGCAGCAACTGCCCTGTCAGTGGGGACACGCTGGCGAATTCCATCGCTCCACCCAAACCGTGGCACTGGTTCAAAACTACGAACCATGCGCAGGAGTGTGCCGCCTTGTGCGGCGTATGTAGGCAACGCTGTATTTTTGCAGCCAGTGGGAACGGGTGAGGGCGTACAAGCTGTATGCAAACCGTTGTGTCTCACAATGCCCGTGCGGAGGGAGTGATAAAGCTTTCCAGCGCACTTGTTAGCGTTCTGCTCACCACAGTGGGGCTGCTTGCAGGGCAGAAGATTTGGGCACCACCCGTTCCCGGGAATGTCTTGCGCGGCTATAAGTTCATCGCCGCAAACCAGGGGAATGTGAGCGGGCACGATATTACGCTCTCGTACAACCCGAACAACTCCGTTGAGCTCAATGGACAAAACGCCACCGCTATGCGGGTCTATCACTGGGTGGGACACGGCTTTACAGACCTCTTCCCGCGGGCCAGCGATCTGAGCTCATTCGGCTATGCGATGGGCTCCAGCAGCTCGGTCACAGTCGCGCTGTCAACCTTCCAAGGGACCGGGCAGACCCCGATTGACCCCGCCTACGGGAACATCAATGGGGGGGTCTACTTCTCCAATGGACGGACGGGCGATTTTGCGCTGCCAGTGCAGTTGGAGTACATGCGCTGCGGGCCATTGCGGGAGGGTATTGTGCTACGCTGGAGGACGGCATCGGAGGAGCGCAACCGAGGCTTCCTGTTGTGGCGCCAGGAGGGCGACGGTGGAGATGGCAGCTGTGAGCTGATTGCCTCCTACGAGACCCATCTAGAGCTTCGCGGAATGGGCTCCAGCCCCGTCGGACGGGAGTACCGCATCGTGGATGATGCCCGTGAGCTGCAGCGCGGACAGCGCTACACCTGCGTCCTGGAGAGCGTGGATGAGGATGGGACGCGCCACCTGCTCAAGACTCTCAGCTTTGTGTGCGACTATCCCGAAGCTCCGCAGGTCCATATTGCGCCCAGCGTTGGCGAGAGCGGAGATATGCGGCTGCTCCTGCGCCTGCCCACCGAAGCGGTTGCCGACGTAGCAGTCTACGGGCTTGACGGACGTGTGCTGTGGAGCCAGCAGGCAGCGGTATCGGGTGGAGAGGAGAGCCTGCGCCTTCCGTTGACAAGCCTTGTTCCGGGCGCCTACTTCTACAGCGTCGTGTTGCGCACAACCAACGGGGAGCTGCACACGGCGCACGGGCGCTTCCTGATTCTGCGCTGAGAGGGAAGCCGCTGGGTGCTGTAAGCCTGGTTGCCCGAGGGAGTGTGCAGTAGCATAAGAGCCAAGGACGGAGTGTGCTGCTCATCGCGGCACTTGTGGTAACGCTTGCAGAGCCGGTGCTTCGGGCAGACACGCTCAAGGAACTGCATATCCTTGCGCCGCCCTCCTCCCACGGTAGCCTTGGAGGGGTAGTCCAGTGGGATACGCTGCTGACGAAGCAGCAGATTGTGCGCCTTCCATTCAGCGGCTTGAGCGATTGCCTGAGCCGGCTTCCACAGTACCTGCCTGTGCATTTTGGCGAGACCGCCGCGTGGCATCAGTTGCGTTTCGGTGCGATTCCGCCGCGCGGTGTTGCACTGGAGCTGGGGGCGCGCCCCTGGAGCGATCCAGTCGTAGGGCTCATCTCCCCTGAGCTGTATCCGCCGGAGTTCGTGGAGCGCATCGAAGCCGTCTGGGGAAGCAGAGCGGTTGTGCTGGGGTGGAATAGCGCGGGAGCGCTCCTCAACATCGTGCCGGTCCGATGGCGTGCTGGACGCCCGTACAGCCGCCTCTGGTACCTCAACGCGGCGTACGGGACGGGGGGCTCCGATGGGGGCTTGACCTGGAACTTCCACCCACGGTGGGGGGTGCACCTGGGATACCGCCGAGTGGCTTCCGAGGGGCGTTTCCCAAATGGCTGGGCAAACCTGTGGAACGTCCGCAGCGTGCTCCAGTGGACCCCGACACCGAAGCTCACGGTGACGCTGAGCGAACTCTTTACCTCCTGGAACGGCGGGCTCAATGGCGGGATTGATGTTGCCCGCACGCCGCAATGGTGGGATGAGCTCACCGCGCAGGTGCGCTTCCCTCAGCTCAATGAGCGGCTCTCCCGCCACGACGTGACTGTGGCGATGACATTCCAACAGGATAGTGCAACGACGCTGAATGCCCAGCTCTGGGGAGTCCGCGCACGGTGGGAGCAGCAGCATGGGGAGGAATTCCAGCCACCGGAGGCTGGGACGGTGCTGCCCGCTTCCGGATGGTCTACCCTGCAAATGGGGCTGCGGCTGCGCGGCGAGCATGCAGCGGCGCCTTTTGCGCTGCTGGCGGGGGTGGATCTGCTGTGGGAGCGCATCCCGAAGGAGCTTGCTGAGGGGGGCTGGAAGGGAGCACTCTACGGTCTGCTGCGGTATGCCACGCGGGGTTGGGAGGTCTACGGAGGAATGCGGCTGCTTCGGCATGTGGGGGGAACGGTCGTCGTCGGAGGTGGTGGAGCTCGAATTGCCTTGGGGGAGCATGGGTGGGGCATGCTCGATATGGCGCGGGGTGTGCGGATTGCGGCGCCGTTGGAGCAGGGGATAGATTCGGAGGAGGTGAGGATGCTGCTGGGACAGGTGCAGTGGGGGCATGGGGGGATATGGCTGGAGGGTGGAGGAGGGATTCAGCGGCTTTTGAATGCCGTTATTGCAAGTTCCAGCAATTCCCTCCAACTCCCCCAAACCCCCAGCAACACCACAACCGTGCTACTCCTCTGGAGCCGCACTCGATGGAGCGTGCACAACTACAGCGCTGAACTTGCTGTGACGGGAGTGCTGCCATTCGAAGGAGCACAGAACCTTGCAGGGAGCCTGAGGAGCTTCCTCACAGTGGAGCGGCGCTGGGAGTTCGGGCAAGCAAGTCAGCTTTGGGTCAGCTTGACCTGGGAGCTGCTCCACCATGCCCGCCCGCTGCAATGGCTGCCGGTCGTGTGGGTTGGGGTCGTTCGGAACGACATGGACCCAGTCTGGCAGCACACAGGGGGAGAGCTTCTGGTGGGTGCACGCCTGGGGCAAGCTTTTGTGCGGCTCTGGTTGCGGAATATCTTGGGGGTTGCCTGGTATCGGGTAGCCTGGTATCCGCAGCCAGGGCGGAGCTTGCTCTTCACGCTCAGTTGGGCGTTCTGGGAGGATTAGCGCCCCAGGAGGCGCTCGTACTCGGTGCCGTGCTTGGGATCCAGCGAGCGCAGCCGCAGTATAAGCTCCGGCGTGGCAACGCCAGAGAGCAGCTCGATGAGTTCGCGGTACTTGGCATTGAAGAGGAATTGCAGCGCAACGCTCGGCTGTGCAAGGCGGGCTTTGAAGGCGCTGAGTTCGGAGAGGAGGGAATCAAGCGTTTGCAGGGCTTCACTGCGGTCGAGGGGCAGGCGCTTAAGCACATCGTTGTGGTAACGCCACAGGAAGCTGCGTAGGGGCAGGAACGAGGGGTCGAGAAGCTCGGTGCAGAGGAGCATGCGGGAGAACTCCCCAGGATTGACGAACCGCTCGAATCCCGGAACCCGCTGAGCGGCTGCAAGTTGCCCAATCTGGCATGCGGTCCGATAGTACCCCGTACCGCCGTGTTCGGTGTAGCTGTCGGCAACCAGTCCGATGCCGAGCAGCACGTAGAAATCAATCAAGCTCAGCAGGGGGTCGTAGCGCAGAGGTTGGTAGCTCAGAAAAGCCCCACGCGAGTAGCTGAAGCTCCACTGGTCATCGGTGAGCTGCAGCACGGGGGAGGGACCGTTCGGAAGCGGAACCGCCATTTGCAGAACAAGGCGCGCGGAGTAGAGGCTGCCCGAACGCCCTGTGAGGATGACCGTCAGCTCAGTGGGGATGGGGAGATGCTCCCACGGTGCATCTCCGAAGCGCTGCGTGGTGAGGTAGAGCTGCAGGTCCTGCTCCAAGGTGGCAACGTCGTAGCGATGCTCCGGAGGAAGGGCGTCCGTGAGCACGCGCACGCTGGCTTGCAGCTCCTGTGCGGACGCAGCAGCACAGGGCAGGAGGAGAGAAAGCAGCAGCAGTGCTATATTTGCCCGCGGTTTCATCACCCGAGTTCGGAGAGGCAATGACGGCTCCAAAAATAGCGGCTTTGGGGATTGTAGCGCTCGGGGCTCTTCCGGCAACGGCGCAGAGGCAGTTGGGAACGACGGCGCTAACTCCGGTACCACTCGAGAATCCGGCGCTTCTGAGGGCTTTCCCCGGCTGGTGGGCATGGGTGGGATACGAGCCCGCCCGCTTTGGGATGCCGGAGCTGCACTGGGTGAAGGGAGGCGTGGGAATCCCAGTGAGCCGAGAGCTTCAAGGTGAGCTCCGCACACAGCTGCGGAGTAGCCGTGCCTTTTCCGAGGGGCTCCTCCGTGCACGAGCTGCCCAGAGGCTGACGGAGCTGTTCACCGCCGGAGGCGAAATTGCCCTTTGGTACTTTGGGGCTCCGCTCGTGCCCACGAGCGCTGCGGTGGAGCTGAGTCTGGGCGTGCACGGGCAGCTCACTTCGGCGGTGTGGGTTCAGGGGATGCTGCAGAACGTCACCCGGCAGCGGCGGGCTACACAGGCGCTCCCACTGCAGAGGATAGAGTTGGGAGTAGGGTGGCAGCAGGAGGGAGAGCTTGCGGCTGAAGTAATCGCTGTTATTGCAAGTTCCAGCACCCACCTCACCACACACCTCACCCTCAACACCACCAAAGCCACCCAACTCCAAGCCACCTTCCGCAGTTCGCCCCTTGCTCTAACCCTTCGCCTCGGAGTTGCCTTCGAGGCGTGGCTGCTGGAGGTTGAAGGCGGCTACACTGTGCCGCTGGGGTGGAGCCAGAGCCTGGCACTCTGCTACGGCTGGTAGGGATGTGGCAAGCGGTACTGCTCGGAGCTGCATGGGCATTGCTCTGGGGGGCAGTGTACGGGCAGATCCTGGAGGAGATGGAGCAGAGCTTGGAGGAGCAGCACGAAGAGGGGACGGTGCTCTCTGTGCTGGAGCTCTTTGAGCGCTATCGCCAAGAGCCGCTGTGCCTGCGCAGAGCGCGGGTTGGAGAGCTTGCTCAGCTTCCGGGGATCTCCCGCGGCATCGCAAGTCGCCTGCTGCAGTTGGTGCGGCAGTATCCCGATACGGCGCTTGCACAGTTGTTGGACTCGCTCTCCTTGAGCCCTGAGCAACGCCAGATTCTGCTGCAAGCCACAACAATGGAGTGCCCGCCGCGGGAATCCCCACGCGCGACTGCCCGCGCAGCGGCGAGTCTGCCTCTGGCAAGCTTTGGAGAGATGGGGGGCTTCCTGGGTCCCTTCTTCGCCTCGCGGGGACGGGTTCGGCAGCGCTGGGAATGGCTGGAGTTTGAGGGCGTGTGGGAGCGCGATGCGGGAGAGGCGCTGGGGATGGAGCATCTCAGCCTCTCTCTCATCGGGCAGCCGTGGGAGGGCCTGCGGTGGATTGTGGGTGACTTTCGCTGCCTTGCTGCAACGGGATTGATGCTGGGACCTCCGTTCCGGCTGCGGAGTGCGGGAATGACCGCTCCGGCTCCATGGAGGACTACGCTCAGACCCTGGGCGTCGACGCTGGAGGAGGGCTACTGGCGCGGAGCAGCGCTGCAAGTTGACCTTGGACAGTTGGGGCGGGTATTGGGCTGGGCTGCTGTAACGCCACGCAGCGGACGAGTTGACAGCAACGGAATCGTCCGCTCAATCAAGACCGATGGTATCTTCGCAACGCTGCAGGAGCGGCAGCTCCGCTTTGCATTCCGCGAGTATAATGCCGGAGGTGTCGTGGAGCTGAGGCTTGGGGAGGGGCTCCGATGGGCGGTTGAAGCACTATGGTTGCGCTATTCTCATCCGCTGGAGACGCAGAGCCGACGGGATTTCCGAGGGCAATCGGGGATGCTGCTTGGCTCCGGAATCGCCTGGCATCGAGGTGCTTGGGAGTTCGTTGCCGAAGGGGTCCGGGATGCTCAGGGGCAACTTGCCGGTGTTGCCGCACTTCGCTACAGCACGAAGCGCTGGAGCGCTGCAGTGCAGTTGCGTAGCTTCGCTGAAGAGTTCCGTTCGCCGTACGGAAGCGCCTTCTCCTGGTACTCCGCGCCTAGCAATGAGCAGGGTGTCTACACAGCAGCAACGTGGAGGGTGCTCCCAGGCGTTTCAGCCGGCGTGTATGGGGAGCTGTTCCGTTCACTGGCCCCACCCTTTAGGATGCCGATTCGGCAGTATGGGGGAAGGGTGGGGGGATGGGTCGAGTGGCGGAAGGTGCAACGGTGGACGCTGCGCCTGTGGCTGCTCCAGCAGCACACGTTGGAGGCACGCAGGTGGGAAAGCCAGTGGCAAAGCTACGAGCCGGAGCGGACCGCCGCACGGTTGAGTGCCGCCGTGCAGCTCCGCCAGGGATGGCGTCTGCGGGGGCGGATGGAGCTGCTCTGGGGACGGGTTCCGGAGTCGCAGTGGGGAGCCTTGCAGCTCCTGGGCATGGAGGTTGTGCAGGAACGTTGGGGAGGCAGCGCTTGGAGCGGACTCTACCGTACTCCGGGCTCTACCCTGGCGTTTTGGGTCTATGAGGGCGCTACGCAGGAGTTCCCTCGGTTGCACATGCTGTACGGGCGCGGCAGCTACACGGCGCTCTCCGGATGGGTGCGGTTGTGGAAGCTCCGCTGCGAGGCGGCGGCAGCGGCAATCGCCCGAACGGCTCCACCGTTGACGAGTGTCTGGGGACGAAAGCTCCAAGGAGGGCAGTACTGGCTGGTGAGCCTTGCTGTGGAAGTGCGCTACTGACGGGCTTTTCCGTACTTTTGCACCCGTTGCCGGATGCAGTTGCGTGCGCGGGAGCTTGATGGGAGCATGGAGCCTCTTCTCCAATGACATTGCCATTGACCTGGGGACGGCGAACACGCTGATTTGGGCAAAGGGGCGGGGAATCGTACTCAACGAGCCTTCCATCGTTGCCTACGATCGGACGACGCGCCAGTTGGTCGCCATCGGGCATGCTGCCCAGGCAATGGTGGGAAAGACCCATCGGGAGATTCGCACTATTCGACCGCTCAAGGACGGGGTCATTGCCGATTTCGAGATCGCCGAGGCGATGCTGCGTGCCTTCATCCGGCGCGTCTCCAGCGGGTGGTTCCCCCCACGGCGGGTTATCGTGTGCGTGCCCGTTGGAATCACTGAGGTCGAAAAGCGTGCGGTGCGCGATAGTGCCGAGCATGCCGGAGCGCGCGAGGTGTACTTGCTGCCCGAACCAATGGCAGCCGCAATTGGTGTGGGCATCGACGTGCACGAGCCCACCGGCAACATGATTGTAGACATCGGCGGAGGGACAACCGAGATCGCCGTCATTGCGCTGTCGGGAATCGTCGTTGAGGAATCCGTCCGTATCGCCGGGGACGAGATGACCAACGCCATTGTTCAGCACTTCCGCCGGGAGCACAACATGCTCATCGGGGAGCGCACGGCGGAGATGATCAAGTGCCAGGTCGGCTCGGCAGTACCGCTGGAGGAGGAGTACGTCATCGAGGTCCGGGGGCGCAATCTCGTGAGCGGAGTGCCGCAGATGATCCAGGTCTCCTCGGAGGAGATTCGGCAGGCGCTGCAGGAGCCCATCAACGTGATTGTGCAGGCGGTGTTGAGCCTGTTGGAGCGCACCCCACCCGAGCTTGCTGCCGATATCTACGATCGCGGAATCATCCTCACCGGTGGCGGGGCACTGCTGAAGGGATTGGACCAGCGACTGGAGCAGGCAACCGATCTGCCCGTCCACGTTGCCGAAGACCCCTTGACGGCGGTGGTGCGCGGCGGTGGAAAGGTCTTGGAGGAGTTTCCGCGCTACCAATCCGTCCTGCTCAAGCCGCGGCGGCTGTGAGCCTCAGAAGTCGTAGCCCAGCGAGAGGAGGTATACGGGCTTGGAGAAGTTCCCGGCGCCGGCGTATCGCCAGGCAACATCGAGCTTGAGCGGGAAGCCGAAGAGTGCAAGCCGGATTCCTGTCCCAACACTCAGCAGCAGCTCGCCAGAGCCGCTCGACGGCGAAGAGCGACCGGGCTCGGACCACAGTGCTCCGGCGTCCAGGAAGAAGCAGCCCGTCATCGCCTGCAGGATAAGCGGAAGCGGAGAGGTCCACAGCGCCACCAGCAGAGGGAAGCGCAGCTCGGCATTGAGGAGGGCAAAGCGTGAGCCCATACGTTCGGCAACGCCATAGCCGCGCAACGGGGTTACCGCCGTGGCGAAGAGGAAGTCCTCGGGAAGGTCGTAGGGGAGTTGGCGTGTGGGGAAGCTGGGATTGAGCCAGTTCTCGGTGCCCAGGGTAAAGAAGCGCTGGGGGTTGGGACCGAGGCTGGCAGCCCCTGCCAGGCGAAGGGCGAAGCTGCTCCAGCGCCCCAGGCGTATGTAGCGGCGGTAATCCCCCATCAGCGTCACAAAGCCGATGCCGCCAGCGGAGAGCTTGGGAACGAGCTGAATGCCGGCGTAGTAGCGGCTACCCCACAAGGGCGAGAAGATGCCCCAGAGGGCGTCGTCGTGCACGTAGCGGGCAGAGGGGATCAGGAGGAAGCGCTGCAGCAGTGGTTCAAACGGCGGCTCGATGTTGTCCAAGTTCTCGCGCGTTGCCCATGCCAGCCCAAGCCCCCACTCCAGTCGGTTGAAGCGGTCGAAGGGATACCACGCGCTGCCCCACAGCCCGTACGTGCGGAAGCGGTACAGGGAGTCGTTGCTGCGGATGACGTAGCCGACTTGGTGGAAGCCGGTGAACTGGTAGTCGATGAGCTCGGGCAGGTAGGCGTAGGAGACCAGGAAGTTGCTGTTCTTCAGGTCCACCATCAGGTTGGCTTCGATGTAGAGCTGGTGGTCGCCCAGCACATCGCTGAAGAGCATCTGCGTGATGCCCTGCAGACCGAAGAAGGTGTTGTACCCGGCGCTGCCCAGGATGAGGTCGGGGGAGAAGCTGATGCGGTAGGGGCGTGGTCCCAGGATGGAGTCTTTGGGAAGCGCCACTGTCGGCGAGAGCGTGGGGGATGGGGAAGGGAGCTCGGTGTTCGGGCGCACCATCTGCTGGTTGTCGAAGGTGAGCTCGAAGGTGGCGTAGGGGCGATAGGTCAGGGAATCCGTTGCCTGGGTAGTCGGGCGGGACTGCGCGGTGAGCGCCTCCTGCTGCAGTTGGCGGAAGGTTGTCAGCGGAAGGAGTGTATCGCTGCGGCGCTGCTGCAAGGGGAAACGGAGCAGGAAGAGATCGTAGCCCCCTTGGAGTTGCACCGCCATTGCCAGGAGCGTGCCATCGCTGCTGAGCGAGATTTGGGTGATGCCGAACAGGGAGTTGGTCAGCGGAGTACTTTGCCCGGTGCGCAGGTCCAGAACGTAGACGTTCCCGATACCGTTGGCATCGGAGACGTAGAGCAGAGAGGTGCCATCGGGCGCTGCTGCCAGAGAGGTCTTGAGAAACTCCGGTGTTCGGGTCAGGCGGCGGAGGCGCCGGCTGGAGAGCTCCAGCTCGTAGATGTCGCTCTGGCGTAGCGGATGGTTCCACATCTGCACGAGCGAATCGGCGCCAAGCTGCAGATGATCCCCGCGGTCGGAGACGAAGTAGATGCGGCTTCCATCGGGCGACCACGCGGGCGAGAGGTCGGAGAAGCGGTCGTTGGTGAGGTTTTCTAACTGGCGCGTCTTCAGGTCGTACAGCCACAAATCCGGGCGCTCCCCACGGGTGGCAACGAAGAGGAGCCGGGAGCCGTCCGGCGAGTACGCTACCGAGGAGATTGCGCGGAACCCCAGACGGAGCGGTTTATACTGGCGAGTGGCAACGTCAATGAGGTAGATGGCGTTCTCGCCACCGTACTTCGCCGCAACAGCCAGGGTCTTCCCATCCGGGCTCCAGGAGATGCCAGGGGTGAGCAGGTTGAGCTCTTCGAAATCGCGCTCGCGTCCACTGCTTGCAAGAAGGCGGGGCGAGGCATCGCGCCGGTCCAAGCGGAGTACGTACAGGGCAAAGGTGCCAGTCCGATCGGAGAGGAAGGCAATCGCGGAGCCATCGGGCGAGAGCGCTGGGGAGGTGTTGTAGTAGTAGTTCTCGCGGCTGCGGTCGGTGAGGCGTTCGGCACTGGAGCGTAGGTC
>Ga0209143_1000686_pt1 | contig 16510 bp, 14 predicted proteins | sample FaiFalFF_MnMetaG_3_FD_184739 | JGI IMG/M metagenome (GOLD analysis project Ga0209143, IMG submission 184739) | Freshwater microbial communities from Yellowstone National Park, Wyoming, USA - Fairy Falls B (FF_Mn_B) MetaG (SPAdes) (version 3) | ecosystem: Environmental > Aquatic > Freshwater >...
TTGCCGTCGCTGGCGGCGGTTAAGTCGGCTTGTGGCGGCTGCGCGTTCCAGCGGCGGATCCGGCGGTCGATGTCTTCGAAGTCGATGCGCACCTCCAGCGGCTGGTCGTCTTTGGGCTTTTCGAACTGGATGTCCTTGTCGTCACGGCGGGCGGTCTCGCGCGTGAGCGGGAGGGCATACAGCGCGTCGCCTGCACGGTTGCTGAAAAAGTAGAGGTACTTGCCGTCCGCTGACCATGCGGGCTGGCTGTGGAAGGCGTTCAGGCGCGTGATGTTGACGGGTTCACCGCTCCCGTCGGCGGGCAGGATCCACAGGTTCCACGCGCCGTAGGGGGCGCGCCGTTGCACGCACAGCCAGCGCATGTCGGGCGACCACGCGAAATCGCCCCCGCCCAGCCCGTACCAGTGCGTGCCTGGCTCGTGCAGTACCTTCTTCGCCTCGCCCGTCTCCAGGTTTAGCACGAACAGCCCGCCGTCCGAGCCAGAGACCCAAAAGCCCAACTGCTTACCGTCGGGCGAAATCTTCAGGCGCGATACATCGGCAGGGCGGTCAAAGAGCCGCCGCACCTGCAGCGTGGCGATATCCAGCGCGTAGAGCTGCTGGTGATAGTTGCGGTCGGAGGTGAAGTAGAGTGTCTTGCCGTCCTTTGCCCATACGAAGTCGGAGTCGTCGCCCACCCAGTCAGTGAGTTGGCGGGCGAACTCGGCGTTGCGCTTGTCAGGCGTCGCTTTCGGCTTCTCGATATCAATGAGCCAGATGTCGCCGCGGATGCGGAAGGCGAATTGTTTGCCGTCAGGGGACGGTTCGGCTTCCTCAACGCCGCTGGTGAGCAGTTCACGCTGGCGGGTGGTCTGCGCGTCGTCCTGCGCGGCGACGAAGCTGAGTTTCTGCGGCTGGCGTTGCCCCGCCTTGAGCAGGTACAGGTGCCCCTCGTACTCGAAGGCGATGTCGCCCGTGTTGGCGGCGACGGTCGGGAAGCGCACCGCCCCACCCACGAACTGCGTCAGCTGCCGCTTGCGTCCGTTGAGATCGATCGTCCACAGGTTGGGCGTGCGCCGCGCGTTATCCTTGAATACGGGCAGCCGCTCGCCTAAGCGTGGTGAGTCGGGCGTCTTCTCGCCAATGGTCACGGTCAGCAGCGTGCGCCCGTCGGGCAACCACTGCGTCCACAGGTGCTGATACGGCTCGCGGGTCAGCGCACGCCGCTCGCCCGACCGCAAGTCGTACAGCCATACTTGCATCGCGCCCGACCCCGTGTAGCGTAGACGCCACCATGGGAAACCGTACCGCCCATACGCCAAAGTCTTGCCGTCGGGCGCGATCTGCGGTCCCGACAGCGACACATAGTCCTCCACCACACGGCGGAACCTGCCTGTGGCGACTTCCAGCTCAATAAGCGCGGGGTTGTTCGAATCGTAGGACGCGCTGTAATACAGGAACCGTCCATCGCGGCTCCAGCTGCTGGGGATTTCCGCTTGCGCGTGGAAGGTCAGTTGCACGGGCGCGCCGCCTTCAACGGGAATGGCAAAAATATCCCAGTTGCCGTTGCGCACGCTACCGAACGCAAGCCACTTGCCGTCAGGCGACCAGAGCGGGTAGGCGTCGTAGGCGACATGGCGCGTAATTGGCGTGGCGCGACCGCCCGTGCTGGGCGCGACCCAGATGTCGCCGCGATACACAAACGCAATTTGGCTTCCGTCGGGGCTAAGCGCAGGCATCCGCGCACCGACAATCGGCTGTACACTGGGCGTGGGCAGCTGCGCGAAGGCACTCCACAACAATCGATAGAGAGCGAACAGCAGACCAACAAGGCGACTCATACGCATAGTGCGTTAGATTCCACAGGCGAGCGGGTGTTCCTCCAAATTCCCCCCGTATGCAGGAACGCACTCCAGATTAGCGAACGAAAGCCGATAACTCCTGTATGTTGCAACCCGCGTTCGTGCGGGTATACTTAGGGTAGAGCCATGCGAAACCTACTACTGATTGTGGGCTGTGCGGTGATGCTGGGCATGGGGTGGGCACAGGCGCAGCCGCCTGAGACGGTGCAGCGCAAACTGACCGCCCTGCGCCAATTGACCGAGTTCCGACTGGTACAACTCGCCGATGAATACTGGCACAACGGGCAGCACTACAAGACGATGGCACTGATGTTCGTGCTGCTGGAGTACGACCCGCACGATGTGGAGAACATCAGCGGGCTGGCGTGGCTGCTGGACGGCTACGGCGAGACGGCGCGTGCCATCCAAGTCTACCAGCGCGGCATCCGCTTGAACCCGAACCGCTACGACCTGTATTACGACTTGGGCTTCGCCTACTTCAACAAGCGGCAGTATGAGCAGGCGCTGCCCTACTTGGAGAAGGCGGTGCAATTCGAGAATGTGCCTGCCTTCGTCTGGAAGACACTGGCGCACTGCTACGAACGGCTCGAACGCTATCAGCAGTCGCTGCAAGCGTGGGAGAAAGCCAAGCAGTTAGACCCCAGCGACGGCGCGGTGGAACCCAACATGCAGCGCTTGCGCCAAAAACTCCAAGAGCAACGCAAGAGTGGTTCGTAAACACAAGGAGGGGAGGTATGCTGTCGCCGATTGACCTGCTGATTCTCGTGCTGCGCGCGATTGTGATTATCTTGGTGATTAATGTGGTCTTCTCGTGGATACGCTTTGCGGGAGGGCGCGTGCCGCGCTACAACCCCATCGTGCGCTTTATCGACCGCGTCAGCGACGCGATTTTGGAGCCGATCCGCCAAGTGCAGAATCGCCTGTTTCGCAGTGCGGGCTTGGGGTTTGTGCCCATCGACTTTTCGCCGCTGATTGCGATTATCTTCATCCAGTTCCTCATCTACCTGCTTGAGGGGTTGCGATGAGCGAGCCGAGACGACTGACGGTGCTGGAGATTGAGACGAAACGGTTCCGCAAGCGGCTGCGGGGCTACGACCCTGCGGCAGTGGACGCCTTCTTGCAGCAGGTCGCTGCGCACTACGAGGAGGTTGTTACCGAAAACCATCGCTTGCGCGAGGAGGCGGTCGGGCTGCGTCAGGAGGTGGAGCGCTACCGCGCAATGGAGGATGCCCTCAAGGAGTCGCTGGTGCTGGCGCAGCGTAGCGCGGACGAAACGCGCAGCAACGCGCACAAGGAAGCAGAACTCATCGTGCGCGAGGCGCAGTTGAAAGCGGAGCAGATTGTGCGCGAGGCGGAGCAGCGTGCGCAGCGCATCGTCGCCGAGACCGAGGCGCTGGAAGCGCGCAAGCGCGCCGTGCTGATGGAGCTGCGCGGGCTGCTGCTGGCGCATCTGCATGCCTTGGAAGCACGCGATGCCGAGCCGCCGAGCGCAGTCGCCCTCACCGAGACCGCCACGCCCACCGAGAACGGCGCGTCCGAACCCGTCGCTGAAGTCCAAGCGCCCTAAAGCCAAGCACGGCGGTACCACTTAGACACCCATCTGCCCGTAATCCCGCAGGAGCCCGATGACCTTGCCGATAACCCGCGCCTCCTCAATCGGTACATAGATAGGCTCGTAGGCAGGATTCGCCGACTCGAGCCGCACGCGCCCAGGCTCGAAATAGATGCGCTTGATAGTCGCCTCCTCACCAACAAGCACGGCGACTAACTCGCCGTTGTAGGCAGTCTGTTGCGGCTTGATGACCACCAGGTCGCGCGGCAGGATGTGCTCGCCGACCATGCTGTCGCCTTTAACGCGCAACAAAAAGGCGTTCTCCACATTGCGCACCATGTCGGCAGGTACGGGAATCAAGTCTTCCACATTCTCGTAGGCAAGCACCGGAGTTCCTGCCGCGATGGTACCCACCAGCGGCAGCAGGCGCACGCGTTCCCGATGAGGCTGATAATCAGGGTGGATGACGCGAATCGAGCGTGCGTTGCTGCTGCGTTCAATGTAGCCTTTGCGCTGCAGCGCGTCCAAGTGCAGGGTGATTCCGCGTAAGCTCTTGATGACTCCAACACCCTGCTGGATTTCGCGGATACTCGGCGGGTAGCCGTGCTCCTGCGTAAACTTCACAATGAACTGCAGGATCGCCTGTTGCGGTTTGGTCAGTGTCTTCGCCATCGTCGCCTCCTCATTAAGGGGAGGGTAGGACGCCCTCCCCACGCTCTGCTCGGAACGGTCCATGAAACGGTGGCTCACGCCTGTAGAATATTGTACACCATCATTTGTCTACGAGTCAAGGGGGGTGGGAGGGTGTCCGGAAAATCAAGACGCGAAAACCGCACCCGCACCGCGAGCCAGGTATAGGAACACGGTTCCTATGCCCCTCACGCAGCGGGCGCGACTTTGCGAACACCCCCAGGAAGAGGGCAATTCCGAACGCGCGACTGGTATTAGTACACAGGCAGGCTGGGGTCTACCTCCTGCGCGTAGGCATTCATGCCGCCCACGAGGTTTTTCGGGTGTCCGAAAAATCAAGACGCGAAAACCGCACCCGCACCGCGAGCCAGGTGTAGGAACACGGTTCCTATGCCCCTCACGCGGCGGGCGCGACTTTGCGAACACCCCCAGGAAGAGGGCAATTCCGAACGCGCGACTGGTATTAGTACACAGGCAGGCTGGGGTCTACCTCCTGCGCGTAGGCATTCATGCCGCCCACGAGGTTTTTCACGCGGCGGAAGCCCATCTGCATAAGTAGGCGCGTGACCTGTGCGCTGCGCCCGCCCGAACGGCAGATGACCACAATCTCGTCGGCAGAGTTGAGTTCATGCACGCGCTCGGCGACCTGCGCCATCGGGATGTGCTTGATGTTTGGCAAGCGGCTGATTTCCAGCTCGTATGGCTCGCGCACATCGAGTAGCACCAGCGGCTCGCCCGCGTCCAGTCGCCGCTTGAGTTCCTGCGGGGTGATGCATGGAATCCCCTGCATGTCTTGAGGTGCCTCTTCGCCGCGCACGCCACAGAACTCGGCGTAGTCGATTAACTCGCGCACAGTGGGATTTTCACCGCACACAGGGCAGTTGGGGTCCTTGCGCAGTTTCAGCTCGCGCCAACGCATCCCCAGCGCGTCCAGCAGCAGTAGTCGCCCAATCAGCGGCTCGCCGACGCCCAAGATTAGCTTGATGGTCTCGGTCGCCTGCACCAGCCCAATAAGCCCTGGCAGGATGCCCAGTACGCCGCCTTCCGCGCAGCTGGGCACCAAGCCTGGTGGAGGCGGCTCGGGGTACAAGCACCGATAGCACGGACCGTGCTGCGCCCAGAACACCGACGCCTGCCCCTCAAAGCGAAAGATGCTGCCGTACACATTCGGCTTGCCCAGCAGCACGCAGGCGTCGTTGACCAAGTAGCGCGTTGGGAAGTTGTCTGTGCCGTCCACAATCACATCGAAGTCGCGCATAATCTCCAGCGCGTTCTCCGAAGTGAGGCGCGTCTCGAAGGGAATCACATGCACATGCGGGTTGATGGCGTGTATCTTCTCGATGGCGGACTGCAGTTTGGGGCGTCCCACATCGCTGGTGAAGTGGATGATTTGCCGCTGCAGGTTGGAGTAGTCCACCACATCGAAGTCGACCAGCCCGATAGTTCCGACGCCTGCGGCGGCGAGGTAGAGGGCGAGGGGCGACCCCAGCCCGCCTGTGCCAATCAGTAGCACACGCGCCGCTTTGAGGCGTCGCTGCCCTTCCATCGTGACTTCGGGCATAATCAGGTGGCGACTGTAGCGTAGCACCTCCTCTTGCGAGAGGCTGACGGCGTGCAGGCGTGCATCGTCGATGATGCTCCGCACGGCGGGCTTCTCTTCCAGCGCAGAAGTGCCACCCGCAACTGACGGCACGATGGTCAGTTCCGCGTCGGGTGCAAGGGGCGTGTCCAGCCCCTGCAGGTGGCGCACATCCTCATCGCCCAGATACAGGTTCACGAAGCTGCGCAGTTGCCCGTCCTCCTTGAACAGGTGCTGGCGCAGCTTGGGGAACGCTTCGGTCAGTTTTTCGACGGCTTCGCGCACGGTGGCAGCATCCACCGTGATTTGCGCTTGGTTGTCCGCATAGGGTCTCAGTGCCGTTGGGATATAGATTGTTGGCATAGTCGTTTCCTCCATAGTTAGCGTGTGATAAGGCGTTGGAATTCGGGATTGTTGCGTAGGCTCGCCAGGTCGGGGTCTTCTTTGGCGAGTCGGGCGAGTGCAGGGTCTAACTCAAGGGCGCGTGTGAGGTGGCGCAGTGCCGCGCGTGGGCTGCCCGACAGCGCCAGCACGCAGGCATAGTCGTAGTGCAGTGCGGCGTCGTCGGGCGTTTCGGCGACCAGCCGTTGCAGCAGTTGCACGGCTTGCGCGTAGCGTTTCTGCTCGTACAGGCGGTAGGCGCGTTCGCGGGCGCGGAAGCGCAGTTGCAGGGTCAGCAGGCGTCGCAGCTCCTGCACAGGTTCAGGGTGGTCGTCCACGCGCAGGTCGATGTAGCGGTCGTCGAAGCCGCCGTAGCCGCCGTTTTTGCGGGCGACGAGGATCGCAGCGGACTGCTTACCGCGCGAGTCGCCACCCACCTTTTCGCCCGCTTCCAACGCTGCCATGAGTTTGAGTGCGAGTTCGCCTTGCGTCTTCTGGAACGCCTCCGCCATCGCCTGCACGACGGCTTCACCCGTGAGGATGTTGCCCTGCGCGGCGAAGTTTTCGCCTGTGATGCCACCTGCCCAGCGCAGGCAGCGTTGCCCTGTGAAGCTTGCGCTGCGCCCTTTGGCGTCCACAATCCCCACCTGACGCTGTTCGCGCTGCGGGTCGCCCTGCGTCAGCCGACGGATAACCTCTTGAGGGGCGACCTTTCGGCGAAGCAGCTCCAGCCCCCGCGGTCCGTAGGTCGTGTTCGCGTAAGATTGAGTGGCGATGGCGCCGACGCCTGCCTGCGCAAACGGCACGACGGAGCCGACCGCCAGAAACTTCGATGCGACCGCCACGCCCACTTCACCCGTCTTGGGATCGGCGCCCACAATCGAGAAGGTTCCAAACCTCAGCGCATCTGCTCGTCCAGCCCTTAGCATGGCTAAATTATACCCATCGGGTACACTGCAATATCGTGATACCGTTGCTGATTGCCAAAAAGCGCGACGGGGGCGAGCTAAGCCGTGCGGAGATTGAGCAGATTGTGATGGGCTATGTGCGCGGCGAAGTGCCCGACTATCAGGTCGCGGCGTTTTGGGGTCTGCACCCACTATTGAGAAGGTTCCAAACCCCAGCCCCTCTGTTCGCCCAGTCCTTAGCATGGCTAAATTATACCCATCGGGTACACTGCAATATCGTGATACCGCTGCTGATTGCCAAAAAGCGCGACGGGGGCGAGCTAAGCCGCGCGGAGATTGAGCAGATTGTGCTGGGCTATGTGCGCGGCGAAGTGCCCGACTATCAGGTCGCGGCGTGGCTGATGGCATGCTACTTGCAGGGGCTCTCGGACGCCGAGACGCTCGCGCTTACCGAAATCATGGCGGCGTCGGGCGAGCAGTTAGACCTCTCGGCGATTGATGCGCCCACGCTGGACAAGCATTCCACAGGCGGCGTCGGCGACAAGACGAGCCTCGTACTGGTTCCCCTGCTGGCGGCGGGTGGAGTCGCGATTGCGAAGATGTCGGGGCGCGGGCTGGGGTTCACAGGCGGCACGGTGGACAAACTGGAGAGCATCCCTGGCTACCGCACGGAACTCACGGCGCAGCAGATGCTGGCGCAGGTGCGGCGCATCGGCTGCTGTCTGGCGGGTCAGTCGGCGAGCCTTGCGCCTGCGGATAAGTTGCTCTACGCCTTGCGCGACGCCACCGCCACGGTGGAGAGCATCCCGCTGATTGCCGCGAGCATTATGAGCAAGAAGCTTGCGGGCGGCGCGCGGCACATCCTGCTCGATGTGAAGGTCGGCGCAGGCGCGTTTATGACTCTACGCCTTGCGCGACGCCACCGCCACGGTGGAGAGTATCCCGCTGATTGCCGCGAGCATTATGAGCAAGAAGCTCGCGGGCGGCGCGCGGCACATCCTGCTCGATGTGAAGGTCGGCGCAGGCGCGTTTATGACCACGCGCGAACGCGCCGAGCAGTTGGCGCAGACGCTGGTGCGCATTGGCGAAGGCGCGGGACGGCGCACGCACGCCGTGCTGACCGACATGAGCCAGCCGCTGGGCTACACCGTCGGCAACGCGCTGGAAGTGCGCGAAGCGATTGAGACGCTGCGCCCCGATTTGCCCAGCCATCCGCGCTTCGAGGCGTTGGTGCTGGCGCTGGCAGGGCAGGCGTTCGCGCTATGCGGGCTGGAGCCAGACGCCGAGCGCGGGCGGGCGCGTGCCGAGCGACTGCTGCGCAACGGCGACGCGCTGGAGAAGTTCCGCCAGATGGTGGAAGCGCAAGGGGGCGAGCCGCGCGTCGTGGACGGGGGCGAGCCGCGCGTCGTGGACGAACTGAGCCTACTGCCGCGCGCGCCCATCGTCGCCGAGTGGGTTGCCCCCGAATCGGGCTATGTTGCGGAGGTTGCCCCGCGCACGGTCGCGCTCGCCGCGCTGCAGCTCGGCGCAGGCAGGCAGAAAAAGGAGGATGCAATCGACCCCGCTGTGGGCGTGGAAGTGCTGAAATCCGTCGGCGACCCTGTGCAGGCGGGCGAGCCTGTGTTCCGCATCCACGCCCGCACGGAGGCGAGCCTCCAGCAGGCAATGGCGACCCTGCAGGGCGCGCTGCGCGTCAGCGAGACGCCCGTGCCCGCACAGGCGGTGCTGCTGGACTAACGACGACCGCGCCTACTCGGGCTCCACACCCAGTTCGCGCAGTTTCTGCGCCAGACGCTCGGCGCGTTGGCGCTCTTGCTCCAGCAAGGAGTCTCTGCAATCGTCGGCGGAGCATTGACTTGACATCAGAATCTGCGTCCATCGGGTACAATCAGTAGGGCTGGCGCACGGAACTGTGCGCAACAGGCTGGGTGAGAGCATGGCGTCCAAAAAACGCAACGGCAAGGCGCACAGCGCAAGTAAGCGCAGAGTCGCTGATGCACCGAAGGAGCGACCGCAACAGTTTTACGACCGTATCGCGATTGGACTCGCGCTGCTGGGGCTGGTGGCGTTGGTGAGCCTGACCGTGCCCAACAGTGGGGTGGTCGGCGCGACGCTGCGCGACGGGCTGAAACTGCTGTTTGGTAACGGTGCGTTCCTGCTACCTGTGGTGCTGTGGGTTGCGGCGGGCGCGCTGGTGTTCGGCTACGGCAAACTCTCGCTGCCCGAAGTGCTGACGGGCGGGCTGATGGTGTACCTTGCGCTGCTGGGCTGGCTGGCGCAGCCTGGCGCGTCGGGCGATTGGTTCGCGGCGGACGCGCTGCGGGCGTCGGGCGGCTATCTCGGCGCGGTGCTGGGCTATACGCTACACCTCGCGCTGGGGCAGGCGAAGGGTGTGGTGTTGGGCGCGTTGGGCGTGCTGGGGCTGCTAATGCTGTTCAACCTGCCGCTGGCGCAGGTGTTGCGCGGGGTCGGGCGCGCGGTTTGGCACGGCTGGCGTAGTGCGTCCACTGCCACCAAGACGGTTGCCTCGGTAGCCAGCAGCGCTGCCAGCAAGGTCTCCGAGCGTGCCCAGCGCAAGACCGATGAGCGACGCCAGAGCGTGTCCGAACGCGCGATTGTCACCCCGCGTGCCAGCGATGCGCCGACCCGCCGCGCCGATACAACGCCTGCGCCACGCACCAGCGCACCCTCCACAGAGCCTGCCGAGACACCCAGTGCGCTCAAGCCTGCCTTGCCTACCCCCAGCGCGTCGGGCAACTACACCTTGCCGCCCCTGTCGCTGCTGCGTGAGCCGCCCGCGCCACCCAAACGCAACCAAGCCGAAATCAAAGAGAAAATCGCCAAGCTGGAAGAGACGCTGCAAGACTTCGGTATCGACGCAAATGTCGTGGAAGTGGCGCACGGACCGACCGTCACCCGCTACGAGATTCAACTCGCGCCAGGCATCAAGGTCAATCGCGTGGTGAACTTGGCGGACAACCTCGCAATGGCGTTGGCGGCAATCGCTGTGCGCGTGGAGGCGCCCATCCCTGGCAAGAGCGCAATCGGCGTGGAAGTGCCCAACGACCACCCGCATGTGGTCACCCTACGCGAGGTGATAGAGACTGCCGAGTTCTGGAACGCGCCGAGCCTGCTGACCGTTGCGCTGGGCAAGGATGTCGCAGGCACGCCCAAGTACGCTGACCTGTCGCGCATGCCACACCTACTGATTGGCGGCGCGACCAACTCAGGCAAGAGCATGTGCCTGCTGTCGATGATTGCCTGCTTGCTGTTCCGCGCCACCCCGCGCGAGTTGCGCTTCGTGATGATTGACCCCAAGCGTGTGGAGCTGACGCTGTTTGATGGCATCCCGCACTTGATGTGCCCCGTGGTGCGCGATGTGAAGTTGGCGGCGGGCGCGCTGCGCGCTCTTCTCAAGGAGATGGACAGGCGGTACGACCTGTTCGCCGAAAAGGGTGTGCGCAACATTCAAGGCTATAACGAGCGCGTCCCCGAAGACGAACGCCTGCCCTATGTAGTGGTCATCATCGACGAGCTGGCAGACCTGATGATGCAAGCCGCGTCGGAGGTGGAGACCTCCATCGCGCGGCTGGCGCAACTCGCCCGCGCGACAGGCATCCACCTCGTGATTGCCACGCAACGCCCCTCCGTCGATGTCATCACGGGCACAATCAAGGCGAACATCGCCAGCCGCATCGCGTTCGCCGTCTCCAGTCAGGTGGACAGCCGCACGATTCTGGACATGGTCGGCGCGGAGCGGCTGCTGGGGCGCGGCGATATGCTATTCCTGCCGATTGATGCCTCCAAGCCGACGCGCATTCAGGGCTGTTTCGTGACGGAAGCCGAGATCGAGGCGTTGGCGGACTTCTGGCGTGCGCAAGAATCGCCGACCTACCTGCTGCACCCGACCGACTTCGACACCCCTGTTGGCGGCGAGCTCGAAGACGACGAGGAGGAAGACGAGCTGTATCCAGCGGCAGTGCGCTTGGTGGTGGCGCACGGGCAGGCGTCCACCTCGATGCTGCAGCGGCGGTTCAAAATCGGCTACGGGCGCGCCGCGCGGCTGCTGGACTTGATGGAGCGACGCGGCATCGTGGGACCGCTGGACGGCGCGAAGCCCCGCCAAGTGCTGGTCACCCGCGCCGAAGCCGAGCAGATGCTGCGGCGATATGAATAGACTGCAGCGAACTCTGTCTGCGCGGGTATAATCCCTATGCGCCGTACTAAAAGGAGGCGCGTATGTTGCGCAACGCTGCGAAGTATTACAAGCTCTACCTGTGGGCAACCGTTGGCGGGGGGATTGTGCTAATCACCCTTGCGGCGCTACTGGCGTGGCAAACGATGCAGGCGCTACCAGAGGCGAAGCGTGTAGGCAACGCCGCGATTGACGCGCTCGTGCGCTTAGACCAACCTCAGTTCAACCAACTGGCGTACTGCCCCAACTGCGCGGCACACCTCTGGGCGCGCTGGCTACATCTGACCCACAGTTCAGGTAGACCGCAAAACTGGCGTTTCCAACGGGCAGGGAGAATTCTCGAATTCGGCGCGACCCGCACAGGCAAGTCGGCGATCTCCGTGCCCTTTTTCGAGATAAGAGTATCAGGTGCGCTTCGAATGGCTCCACAACGCCACGATTGTGCTGGAGGTAGTTTACACTGAGGGCGGGTATCGGGTCTTGGGGATGCGCCTGCTTAAGTGAGGACGAATCGGTCATCCCCGCGGATGCGCCTTTTTGTAGACCTCTCTGAGGTGGTCAAGGCTGACTTGGGTGTAGATTTGGGTGGTGCTGATGTCTTCGTGTCCGAGCAGTTCCTGCACGGCGCGCAGGTCTGCCCCGCCATTGAGCAGATGCACGGCGAACGAGTGGCGCAGGGTGTGCGGCGAGATGGCTTTCTCGATGCCTGCGCTGGCGGCGTACTCTTTGAGTTTGTTCCAGAAGCTGATTCGGCTCAGCGGTGCGCCGCGGTCGTTCAAAAACAGCGCGTTGCAGGGGCGTTTGGGGCGGGCGAGTTTGGGGCGCGCGTCGCTGAGGTAGCGCTGCAGCCAGTGGACCGTGCTGGTGGGCAGGGGCAGCCACCGTTCGCGCCCGCGCTTGCCCACCACGCGCACCAACGCCTCGCTGAGGTTCAGTTGCTCCAGCGTCAAGCTAAGTAGTTCCGAGACGCGCATACCCGTCGTATACATCGTCTCCAGCATCGTGCGGTCGCGCAGCCCGTATGGGGTGTCCAGCGGGGGCTGGAGTAGCAGGCGGCGCAGTTCGTGTGGAGTGAGCGTGCTGGGCAGGGCGCGATGCACGCGCGGGGTCGCCAGCGCGTCGGGCGGCTCGTGTTCCAAAACCCCGCGCCGATAGAGGTGCTTGAGAAATGTCCGCGCCGCGCTGAGCTTGCGGGCGATACTCGACTCGCTCATCGACCGACGACGCAGGTAGTGCATAAACCCTTCCCAGAGCGTGGCGTCCCACTCGTCGGGGTCAGTGCGCCCCGACCAACGCAGATAGTCGCAGAACTGGCGCAGGTCGACGGCGTAGGCGTTCACTGTATGCGCCGACGCCTGCCGCTCCCGCGCCAGATAGTCCAGAAACCCGTCGATGTAGGCGTCCATTAGCCCGCTTCGCCTTCCACCTCGCCGACTTTGAGCTGGAGTTCGCTGCGCTTCTCGATGCGCTCGATTTTGCCGTCGCGGATCCACACGATACGGTCGGAGATGTCGAGCATCTTGAGGTCGTGCGTGGCGGAGATGATGGTCACGCCGCGCTCCTTGTTGAGCCGTTTGAGCAGCTCGATGATTTCCTTGCCTGTTTTGAGGTCGAGGTTGCCTGTCGGCTCGTCGGCGAGGATGATGGAGGGGTTGTTGGCGAGCGCGCGTGCGATGGCAACGCGCTGCTGCTGTCCGCCCGACAGTTCGCTCGGCTTGTGGTGCAGGCGTCCGCCCAGCCCGACCAGCGTGAGCAGTTCCACGCCGCGCTCGCGCGCTTCGTCCGCGTTGACCCCTGCAAACACCATCGGCAGCGTTACATTCTCCAGCGCGGTCATCACGGGAATCAGGTTGAAGGTCTGAAAGATGTAGCCAATGCGGTGGCAACGCAGGAACGCCAACTCTTGCGGGTCCAACTGCGCCATGTCCACATCGTCGATGAAGACCGAGCCTGAGGTCGGCTTGTCCAGCCCGCCGATCATGTTAAACAGCGTGCTTTTGCCCGACCCTGAGGGTCCCATAATCGACAGGTACTCGCCGCGGTAGATGTCAAGGGTTACGCCGTCGAGCGCGCGCACGGTCAGTTTGCCCATTTGGTACTCTTTGACCACATTGCGCACGCGCACCACGAACTCTGTCGCCGCTCCGTCGCCTGCAGTCGGTTGCGTCCCAAGTTGTGCTTGCGTCATCGTGCGATTCAGATTCGACGCGCTGCCGAAAGTTCCTGCTACAGGCGGTATAATTCGCGTGTGCGACCGTTGCCGAGGGTTTCACTGGAAGGTTCGGTAGAGCGCGGCTACTCCATCTGGTTCGTGATGGTGGTCGCGCTGTTTTTGACGAGTCTGCTGTTGTCGAACATCATCGCGGCGAAGCTGATTAGTGTCGGCGGGCTGGTGATGTCCTCGGCGATTGTGATTTTCCCCGTGAGCTACATTATTGGCGATGTGCTGACGGAGGTATACGGTTATCGTCGGGCGCGGCTGGTAATTTGGATTGGCTTTGCGTGCAACCTGCTGGTGGTGCTGATTATCAGCGCGGCGATAGCGCTGCCCCCTGCGCCGTTTTACGAGCATCAGGAGGCGTTCGCGACGGTGCTGGGCGTTACACCGCGCCTAATGCTCGCCTCGCTGTTGGCGTATCTGGTGGGCGAGTTCACCAACTCATATGTGCTGGCGAAGCTCAAAATCGCCACGCGCGGGCGCTGGCTCTGGACACGCACGATTAGCTCCACGATGATTGCGCAGCTGCTGGACACAGCGATATTCACTGCAGTTGCTTTTGCAGGGGTCTACCCAACGGCGGAGCTGGTCAAAGTCAGCCTGATTGAGTGGGGCGCGAAGACGCTCTACGAGGCACTGGCAACGCCAATAACCTACCTCGTGGTCGGCTTTTTGAAGGCGCGCGAGGGCGTCGATGTGTACGACATCGACACGAAGTTCAATCCGTTCCTCGTATGGCAGTGATGCCTGAGGAGGCTCACCCCTCGGATAACTTCGTCGGGTACACTTTCGTTTATGAGCCGAATGCTGTGCATCGGGTTCGTTGCGCTGGTGATGTTGGCGCATGCACTGCCACCTGCCCCAAAAACTTTCACAGAGCGCATTCCTGGCACGACAGTTGCGTTCGAGATGGTCTACATCCCCCCTGGACGCATCGAGCTGCCTGATCCCGAAGATCCCAGCAAGACGCTGGTTGTTGAACTCAAGGGCTTCTGGATAGGCAAGACCGAGGTGACTTGGGACGAGTATGGCACCTATGCGTTCAACAAGGAGATTGCGGAGACGGAGCGGCAGCGCGAGGCAGACGCGATTGCCAAGCCCAGCAAGCCCTACGGCGCAATTGATCGCGGCTTCGGCTACGAGGGCAACCCCGCGATTGGCATGACCTTCATGGCGGCGCAGCGGTACTGCGAGTGGCTCAGCCGGATGACGGGCAAACCATACCGCCTACCCACCGAAGCGGAGTGGGAGTACGCCGCACGGGCAGGCATGCTGGAGCGCAAGCCGCTCCCGCGCGAGCAACTTGACGCACTCGCATGGCATGCGGAGAATTCCAACCTCAAGCCACACAAGGTTGCCCAGAAACAGCCGAATGCTTGGGGGCTATACGATATGTTGGGGAATGTTATGGAGTGGTGTGTGGGGCTGGACGGTAAGGCAGTGGCTTGTGGGGGGTCGTTTATGGACAAACCTGACGCAGTTCACCCTGGTGCACGTGCCCGCCAGACGCCCGACTGGAACATGACCGACCCACAGTATCCCAAGAGTCGGTGGTGGCTCTCGGACGCGCCGTTTGTCGGCATGCGCGTCGTATGCGACGCACCCGCACCGTAGGCATCTGCACATTGGGAGAATCGCGCGCGCCCTTATTAGGCGTGGCGATTCTCCCGAACGCGCCTATGCCCTTACTTGCCACCGAACTTCTTGTAGGTCGCCTCGTCGACGAACTTGGTGAGCTTCTGCCCGTTGTATTCGGCTTTCAGGGCATAGCGCACCTGCTTGGCACCCGACTTGGTCGTGCGCTCGTACTTCTGAGGCTTCACCAAATTGTCAGGTACCTCGACCATCTTGCGCTCTTTCACGCTGTAGAATTGCATAGCCTCCCTCCTATGAGATGGATTCGCAGGTATTCATACCTGCGTGCCCCTAATTTACCCTGAGCAGAACCCGATTCCTGCTAAGTTGACGAGGCATTTTGGGGAAATTTGCCCGAATTTCGGGGGAAATTAGAGATCAGACCTGCTCCTCGAAGTCCTTGATAATCCAGCGCACTGCGCCGTAGCCGATGTAGGTGTCCTCTTCGATATCGAACACGAGGTCGACGCGCGTTTGTGGCTCGATAGGGTAATCAGCGCCGCCCCATAGCACGGCGGCGGTTTCGACGCCGCCCTCCCCGCGCACTTTGAGGAACAGGTGCTTGCCGTCGCTGCTGGCGCGGCTGCCCAGCACTTCCACATCACGACACAAAAACAGTGGGCGTTCGTTGCCTGCGCCAAACGGCTCCAGCATGCCCAGCTCCCGAACGAGGGTCGCCGTCACTTCACTGGGTGCAATCACTTGGTCGATGTCCAGCGTGGGGATGAGGTCGTCATCAGTTAGTTGCGCGTTGGCAAAGTCGGTGATGAGCGTGCGTAGTGCGTCGAACTGTTCCAGCGCGACAGAGAAGCCACCTGCGGCTGCGTGTCCGCCACACTTGAGGCACAAGGGCTTAATCGCCGCCAACAGTGCGTTTAAGTCAAACTCTGGGATACTGCGCAGTGAGCCGCGTGCGACATCTTCTTCAATGGACACAGCTGCCACAGGGCGGTAGTATCGCTCGCGCAGTTTGCCAGCCACCAGCCCGGCGATGCCGTGTCGCCAGTTTGGGGAATGCACTACCAGCGCGCGATGCCGCGTGAGGTTTTCGTGCTCGATCTGCTCGATGGCTTCTTGGATCGCCATTTCCTGCAGCCGTTGTCGTTCGCGGTTGTGCTTGTCTAGGGTCTGGGCAAGCTGGTGCGCGATTTGAGGATCGTCCTCCAACAGCAGTCGCAGGGCGAGGGTAGCATCTTCCAGTCGTCCAGCAGCATTCATGCGTGGGGCAAGTCCATATCCGATGTCGCGCGTGGTCAGGCAGCCCTTGATTCCAGCAACCTGCTTCAACGCCCGCAGACCGACGCGCCGGGTCTGCTGCAACCGTTCCAACCCGTGTTTGACCAAGATACGGTTCTCGCCCACCAGCGGCATCACATCGGCAACTGTGCCCAGCGCGACGAGGTCGAGCATCGTGTTGTAGAAGCCGTTTCGCGACAATTTGCGCTCTTTGAGGAGTGCTTCGGCAACGCGAAACGAAACACCCACTCCGCTTAGTTCGCGGAAGGGGTATT
>Ga0209143_1000690_pt1 | contig 16449 bp, 12 predicted proteins | sample FaiFalFF_MnMetaG_3_FD_184739 | JGI IMG/M metagenome (GOLD analysis project Ga0209143, IMG submission 184739) | Freshwater microbial communities from Yellowstone National Park, Wyoming, USA - Fairy Falls B (FF_Mn_B) MetaG (SPAdes) (version 3) | ecosystem: Environmental > Aquatic > Freshwater >...
GACTGTCGACTTCCACATATGCTGGGGGTTTTTTGGCGGCCCTAACCATATATGGTTTAACTTTGGTGATGTAGTGTGGGACAACTACAGCCCCAACGACGCGGCTCCAGGCTCACAGGTGGCGAGAGCTGGCGGACTCCTACATATGCTTAGTGTCATATTCGAAGTTAGCGATTCAAACATCAAAAAAGGACGCAACTATTATGAGCCATGGTGGTTTGGAGCTCCATTAGCCTCCGACCTTGCAGGCGAAGTTATCTGGGCCCTGTTGGGTGAGAAAGCCGGAATGATGGCTTTCGGCGAGAGAAACAGGATAAGTTTCGACTTTCTCCTCAAACCGGTGTGGTCGGCAGATTTCCAGCACGTCCCCTACACATATCTGAGAAAACATTACGGCACCAAGATACACCGCGACATGGTAAGGCTGTGGGCAGGCGTAGATGAAAACCGCCTCAAAGAAAAGCTTCTTAGCAAAGGGTTTTCAGTAAACGAGACCCATGTAGCTCTGTACTCTTATCTGGCTAAGCAAAATCTCGCATGGCTCTTCCAACCGTCACAGGACATCAGCGAGGAGAGGATAGCCCAAGCCCTCACCATCCTCCAAGAAGTTATGGTCTCTTTCATTGTCACAGATAGACAGGGCAGGCCGTTGGAAGGCTGGCACCTCACCATCGCTCCTGATCAAGGGGTTGAAGTAGCAACGCAGCCTGGCGGCAAGGTTACGTTGCGTTTGCCGTCAGGTAGGATGTACGTCCTAACCTTCGAATGGATGAGTGCGTATGGCACGACTGTACGGTATTCCGTTCCGGGCAGCCCTGAGGAGCTCAAGGCCTTGGGTAGGTTGGTCCTGCCTGTAGATGACGTCCTCATAAAAGTTGTCGATTTGGATGGAAGGCCTGTCGCAGATGCTTTCGTCAGGTTCGCTGGAAAAGACATAGGCTCTACAGACAGCCAAGGCATCATAATAGTAAGACAAGTACCTCTTGGTGACTACTACTACGCCATAACAGTCACCAAGGAAGGAATAGAGATAGGCGGCGACAAAGTACAGTTCACAACCTCAAGAACGTCGGCAACAATACAGGCAGGCATGTATGACATAACAGTGCTCGTGAAAGGGGCGGCAGGGCAGCCGATACAGGGAGCCCTTGTAGAACTCATCAAAGGCGGAACAACAATAGCCAGGACCAGAACAGACGATAGTGGGAGAGCTGTCTTCAGCCGAGTCGTCGGCTCAGACTACATAGTCAAAGCGACATACGGGCAATTCAGCTCAACGGCCAGCCTGCCGAAAGGGACACGCAGCACCACAGTGACGTTGGATATAAAGCAGACAACCACAATCCGGAAAGAAGAGACAACGACCACCACAATCCAGAAAGAAGAAACAATAACGTCGCTAATCATAAGAATGACAATTGGAGTCATATTGGGAGTAACCATGGTCCTGATAGCGGTCTGGGCCAGCCGCCGTCGGCGTACGCCTGTTGATACCGTGCTATATCAACCGAGCGAGTGCTTACCCAGTATCCCTGTTGGCGATATATCGACCACTTCACAGACCTAGCAACTAGATGGTGTTTAGAGCCTTATCAGGACATTAGTAGCGACAGCGGTACTGTCAAGTTGGTATCATGACCAGAGACTTCCCAAAAAGGCTTAAGTAAAACTTGTCAGTACCCAAAATTAAAGGCGTAAAGCTTATTTATGAGCTTCGGTATAATTTTTGATAGGGATAGTGGATATGGGTGAAAGAGAGAGACTCGTAACTTTAAACCTGATAGGCATTATTGCCGGAATAATAATATTGGTTACTATCTTCTCTCCGTGGGTGGGCACAATATACATAGCTGGATTAACTACCTATTCTAGAGATTTCTCACCACTTGATTTCTTTACAGGTTCGTTCTCTAATTATCTCACCAGCGTTGCAAGAATACCTCCACCTCCACAGATAGTCGGTGCAATTAATTCATTATTGGGTAGAATCCCTATCTACACTTCTCTTGCCCTAGTTACTGTCATACTGTTGATCGTCTCTGTTGTCGTAACTTTCTTTCATGGCTTCATTGGTGGAGGTATAGGGTTAATAGGTCTCTTAATATATATTGTTTTAGGAAGCGATCTCTACACAGGATATAACATCACGATGCCGGGTAACGTCTTTACTGTGACCATAGGTGTAGGATTCATCATAAGCTGGATAGCGATAGCTCTAGCATTTATATCTCAACTCTTCAGGTTGAAAGCCCCTCACCTGGTATCGGTAACAGTTTGGAGGGGGAGAATATATCGTGGACTCATCACTCCCACATCCGCAACGCCTCCCGGTGAAGGAACAGGTGTAATAGAATTCACTATGACCAGATGCCCCAAATGCGGAGCGGAAAACAGCCCATCGGCTAAATTCTGTAGAAACTGTGGAGCATCGCTGACACCTGAGACCTTTACAAAAACACCATGATCTTGGACATGGAAGGCGTGAAGGAGAGCAAATAATAGCCTTAAATGTCTTGATTAAATATCGTATTTTTAAGATCTTAATCTATTTCCACATTTTCTACAATATATTGCACTTCGCCTGTTTCTAGAACCACATGAAGTACATTTTATTCCTCGTTTTGGTGAATAGCTGTAAGCAATTATCGCTATGAATATCATGAATAGAGATGCGAGGGCTAGAAGTGTGAGTAAGCGATAGTCAATATTTCGTATATTTGTAACGGGTGTAGTAGCTTCTAAAGTTGTTAGGGTAGTAGTTTGTGTAGGTGTGGTTTTCGTTTCGCGGGGCTTGATCTCCATCTGCTCACCAGCCCGTATGGTTCGAGGTGCGTCGGCTTGAATATATGAATCAGTGATCTCGATGCCCTTTGTTCCGTTAATGACCTGTGGGTTGGGGCCGTACTCAATCCATGTCGAGTTGAACACAATAGGTATCTCGCTAGATAGCCCCGCTTCCGGCCCTTCCAGCACATACCTGACATAAAAGCGGACATCCAGGTCTCTCGGGACGAATATCCATTGCATTTGCCCGGGGCCTGATGCGTAGGCCCCCGGTATCATAATCTCATACTCACCTTTCACATAGTTGAACCCGACATGTAAGCCATCCGCTGTCACGGCATGCAAGTCTAATCGATACGTGATGTTTCGCGGCGGGTCTTGGGATGGTGCTTGCCCAAGCTGGGCTGTTATTACAACGCCCTTAAGGTTACCACAGAGTAGCGGAATACACCACTCAACCTTGACCCTGGGTCTATATGATTGAGGAGATGCATCCATGTCGTCTATCAAGGTAAATACCATGAAAGCTGCTGGGTCTACTAGCCGGCTTGTTTCCTTGTCTTCACTTAGAAATAAAGTCGGATACCTAGTCGCATAATGCGGAGGTGTAGCTGTCTTGTACTTGCTGTTCATAACATAAAACCAACAACCTCCATCGACTTGTCTATAGAGTAGCACTCCTCCCTCAATTTTTTGTTCCCGTTTTATATCATTATCAACTGAGGTGCTCCTAGCCTCGATATAATAATTATAAACTAGGAATGAAAGGAGACGTACTTTTATCATGTATGCCTTGTCGCCCAATGATAAGTGCTCGGTGGGGGTTAAGTCAATTGTTGCGGGAACCATAACCAGAAACTCCATGAGTACCAGAGATTCCTTGAGTACGCCTGTTTCTACCTTGTTGATGACATCCAATAGAGCTCCGTCACCAACGTAATACTTAATTGATATATTGCCGTCCTTTCGCGAGCGCCAACCACCGTTCCACCCTTCATGATTTCCCATCAAACTCCAACCATAAAGTTGACCTCTACCTGTTATTGGTGGCCATAGCCTACACTCATAGTAGTCGGGAAGACTAAAGAGAGCGTGCCCCAATTCATGCGCATACGTGGGCCAACTCTCTAAAAACTTTACATCGGGATCTACATAGGAGTATAGTGCGAGTGCGGCAAACCCCCATGATCTAAAAGGAGGGGTGGGAGGTGCTGCGCTAGCCCGGAAAGACCGTAGGCCAAACCTCAACACTCTATCCGTCTGGATCGCTAGGATAGCGTTATATTCAGCAGGCTCGTAACCAGCATTTCTTAAAGCATCTTCAGTATCATCTCTATACCCAGTTGGCGGGTCATATTCACCTGTAGATATGTCACGGTCTGGGTAATCTCTTGACGGGTGCGGAAGCCTAACAACCAGCGGCTTCTCGGGGAGCACTATTATCTTGTACTTACCTAGGAGTTCCCGCTCAAGATGTTGGACTGCTCTTCTTATCGCGTTGTCCTCCCTAGTTGTATCCAGTTCTGGAAGCAACATTTTCTTACACTCATCAAAGTCCTCATCAGAGTAGCAAGTTCCAACCACCAACACCTTAAGCACTGTCTGCTGTTTGGTAACGGTTGTGGTCGTGGTTTTTGTCACCGTTGTGGCGACTGTCTGGGTTGATGTGTGGGTGCTTGTTACATCTACGGTTGCAGTACTTGTTGTGTATGTTGTCCTTGTTCCTGTGACGGTCCTAGTTACCGTGTTTGAGGTAACTGTGGTGTACCTAGTTACGGTAGAGGTTACCGTACTTGTTACAGTCACCGTTGCCGTCTGCCCAGAAAGCCTCCTAATGTAATGGTAATCCCTACTCAGGTAACACATTAAAAATGGGTCACGGGCATAATCAACATCGCATGACGCATAGACCTCCACGGCATCCCCAATACTGGCAATATCTGGATTGTAGAGTTCAGGAAAAATCCCGACTGGACCACGGTATCCTCCGAAGATATTGTTCGGGTCGTCTATTATTTCTTGAACATCAATGCAATAGTATGCCGGATCACAGAAAGGAAAAACAGACTGCTGGTTCACGTTGTTCGGGTCAACTACAACACCCCTAAATCTGACTTCACCCTCCCTCCTGACCTGTGCATCCGTCACGTAGACTGCGTTGGGCACATAGCCAATGAATAGGATTAACATGATTAATAAAGCGGCTACCGGTCTGAGGCTCTTCATCCCTTATTCTCACCCCAGCACCGTAGTGGTCACAGTCGTCCAGCTAGCTACAGTCGTTGTCACCACCTTAGTGACGGTTGTATACCATGTCCTCGTCGACGTACTATATGTTGTTTGGTAAACCGTTGTGTAGGTCGTGGTTTCGGTGGTTGCAGTCGCATGCAACGTAGACGTAACCGTCCTAGTGGTTGTGGTGTAGATGGTTACCGTCACGGTGTTGGCAGTTATTCTTATAATATAACCGTCGTATGGATGATCTCTGGAATAGATCCATACCCCTACAGTATAATTGCCATACCCATACCAATAATGCCTAGCGTAAACCTCAACCCTGTCACCTATATGTAACGGCCAATCACATGCGCATCTTGAAGGGTCTTCAGCTATATCAACATGGGCTAGACTCCCTGAGGATAGCCTTCCTTCAGGGTCTAACAGGACTTCATCTATCATTACCTCTATGTCGTAAGGTGTATTTGGCTCTGTCCAAACAACCCCTCTGAATTTAATTTCCGACTGCGCATAGACTCCCGGTAGAGGTGCCGGAAAGAGCAAGGGTAGAAGTAGAGCTAACAGTAGTAGGAGGGAGAGAAGAGGGCCCCAACCCCCTTTTCCCATACAAACAACAAAGCTCTTGGGGAAAATAAGTCTTTAGCGCACATGTCATGATATATACCTGGCTTACAAGAGGTTTAAGGGTGCTGTGGCTGTTCACGAGACTGTGGTTAAGATGCATGACAGGATCTGAAGGTTTTGCAACGGGCTCATAGCCTATAATCCATCCGTGATTGGGATAAGGAATTTTGAGGTGGGTTCAGGTGTGAAGGCTTCCTAGATCGGGAACAGCAGTCAATTGATAGTAATTAAGCCTTGTTCGGGACCATCTAGTATGGTTGGAAAAAGGTAATAAAGAAGGAAAAAACAAAGATGTTGATGAGATCAGGTACGTTAAACAATATAGCCCTTTTTTCAATAATCCTGCTTCTAGCTTTGTACTCTCCAGTTAGGTGTTGGCTAGCAGAGAGTCTAAACCATGCTTCACCAATGGTCGGTGTAGTGTATGCTGATGGAAGTGCATCTGAAAAATCTTGTAAGAATGATTGTACTTTCACAATTAAACTTATAGATCTACTTCATGAAAATGAAAATCCTGTTTTAAGCTTCAAGATGCTATTCCCTAATGGTACAGAACGCATAGTAGCTATTAGTAATACCTACACTTTCGTTAGTCAGAGCAGTGGGACCTATTATATAAAACCAAATCATAACGATATCTTAACCAATACATCATATTTTTACATAAATAAAACTGGCCAGATCATAAACATCGGATATGTAGATTATTCAAGTTTAATCATGAAAATGGATAGGTTAAAGAATAGAATAGATGATTTATCGTTGAGATACGCCGGACTGAGAAGAACTATTGATGAGGCTTCCTTGCATCTTACTTCCATAGAGCAAAATGTTAAAAAGGGTACCGAGGATCTTTATTCCATAATGCAAAACACAATACAAATAGGAGTATTCACATATGCTGCACTAGCCATAGCGATCATCTCAATAATCCTCATAACAGTAAATATGAGAAGAACATTATATCGACTCAAAAGGATAGAGGAATACATTAAAAACGTAGTAGAAGATACAGAGATAGAATAGATAAAAAAGTTAAGTTAGTGATAAGGATGTTTGGGCCATGGATATAAGTCCATCAGCATAAACTTCGCTTTTAATCAGCAATTCGCTGGAGTTGTCTTGTACTTGCCTGACCTCTTGCCATTTGCTGGCTGAGCTTCCAGTCCTATTTATATATGAGACGGATATATTTTATGTTTTTAAGAAGAAAAAAGACGAACTGCAGAAGCTTCTGAGGTCGTGTTAACTTGAGTCCGTAGATGATCACAGGAAGTTTTTATTCTCTCAAAAACATAATAGGCAGTTAACAGAACTCTTGCAGGGAAAGCTAAAGAGGAACGAGCGCATGGAGATAGATAAAAATACCAATCCGGACACCACCATTAACAGCGAAGACCTTATAAAGAAGTATAGATAATTCCAAATGGTATGGCTTTAGCTTTACAGGTCTCCGCTGATGTCGACAGATACTTTCTAGAACCCGCCAAATCTCATGAAATCTATATACTGTTTGAAATATTCCATCCGGACATATCGAGTGAAATTGCATCAGATTCAAGGAAGTCCTTAAGAAGGAAACCTGCTAAGATCTGCTTCTGCATCGATGTGTCTGGATCGATGAAAGACGAAGGCAAGATAAATATTGCGAAAAAAGCTGTGATAGATTATATTCAGAAAATTGAATCTACAGATTATGTTGCAGTAGTAACATTTGAGAAACAAGCAAAAGTAGCTATACCCCTCCAACCTGCGATCAATAAAGGCGAGATATCCTCAAAAATAAACAACCTTAAGACAGGAACCTATACGAACATATCTGATGGAATCCGTTTGGCATATTCGGTAATAGAAGGTCTTGAGGTGGAACAAAAGAAGTCATTATTAGATAAATTGCTGAGACGAAAAACTTTAGTAATGTTACCTGGAGTATCACCGCCCCCAGATGCTATAAAGAGAATAATCTTCCTTACAGATGGGATACCGACAATAGGAGAGTTAGAGCCTAAATACTATGAGAAGGTAGGTGAGCAATTTAAGAGACTAGGGATCACAGTAGTAGCTGTGGGAATAGGGATCGAATATGATGATAGAATTTTGGCAGCACTATGTACAACTAGTGGGGGGTTCTGGAGACATGTTTTAAAAGCAGAAGAAGTTCAAGAATTCTTTCAAGAAACATTTACTGAATTGAAGACCGTAACATTAACCAACCCAACTCTTTTCATAAACCCATTGCCAGGAGTAGAGATACTTGAGGTATACAGAATAGGAGCTACAATAAGTGAATTAGCAGACGCCGTTAGGAAAGATGGAGGTTTGGAGATACCCTTAGAGGATGTAAGAGTTGGTGTAAAGCAGAGAATTGTAGTGAAGGCTAATATCAAACCTCTGAACGCTGGAAAATATAACATATTTAAATATACAATAGCAGGTGAAGGCTTGGAGTTATCAAAAGATTTATCAATAGAAGTAACTAGTGATCGCGACCTATTTTCTATTGAATCAACACCTCTACCTAGGCTACTGTTTACATTAGCTGAATATACAAAGCTCCTTGAAAAGAACTTAGGTAATAAGACGATCGCGGACAAAATATATGGCGAATTAAAGTCCTTAATATCCTCTGATGATTACACATTCATTAAGTGTGATGAAGAAGCAAGCCTTATGGCTGAAACCTTGCTAAAAACTTCCTCTCAAATATTAGGAGGCAAGTTAAGCGAAGGAGATATTAAGAAGCTGCGCGAAGAAATAACAGTATTGAAATCGAGAGGTGACTGAAATGAGTAGGGGAGTTATTCGATGCCCTAACCCCAGATGTGGTCACTGGAACCCTCCAGATTCAAATTTCTGTGAGATGTGTGGAACAATGCTACAACGTCCAACAACCCAACCTACAAGACGATGCTTTCTAAATTCAGGCTCTTACATTCTCCCAATAGATTTAAATGAGGGTTCTTCAAGGGAGTTTGGAAGAGAAGACCTACTAAACTTACTGAAGCCGGAAGATGCAAAGTTCGTGAGTAGAAGGCATTTTGCGATAAAGCTTGAGAGAAACAAGTTTTATATTAAGGATCTTGGAAGTAGGAATGGAACAAAAGTCAACGGGAACGATATTAGAGGTAAAGATTGGGTTGAACTCTTTCCAGGGAGTAAAATAAACGTTGCAGACGTACTGGAGGTGACATTCACAACATGAGTACTGAATTAAAGATAGGGGAGGTACTAACTATAGACGGTCTGAGGCTAAAGGTTATAAAGCTATTAGCGAGGGGAGGAATGGGGTCTGTCTATCTTTCCAAAGACGAATCGGATAACACACTATATGTAGTCAAGACACCTAGGCTAACAGATGACTTATCCGAGAATGAATCCTTGAAAGGACGCATCGGTGTAGAATACGATATCTTGAAGAAACTATCACATGAAAACATTATCAAAGCAATCGCTTTCACTTACAACCCTCAACCATTTCTCGTATTAGAATATTTTCCTGCACCTAATGCTTATACTGAATTCCAAAGAAGAAAGATCTCGAATGAGAACGAATTGATGATAATAGGAAAGCAACTATTAGACGCTGCATGTTATATTCATGCAGTTAACATAGTCCACAGAGATATTAATCCAAAAAATGTACTAGTTGCTGAGACTTTAAAGATTAAACTAATCGATTTTGGAACTGCAAAACATTTCTACACTCAACAGCTTAAAGAAGGAGATCCGGTATGGCCGGTTACGAAGGGTTTTACAGCTCCCGAACAAGAAAAATATGGGTTTTCTTCACCCTTATCGGATATATACTCCATAGGAGCTACACTCTACTACATCGCAAGTGGTAAAAATCCCAGAGAAGTACTAGATGGTGATGTTCCTAAACCACTTACTAAAATAAATCCAATCATATCCCAAAGACTTAGCGAGGTCATTAATATCGCAATGAATCCCAACCCAAATCTCAGATTTAAATCTGCAACTGACTTTCTACAACACCTAGTAGGAGCCACTATCTTAGAAATTCAGCAACCATATTTACTCATTGGAGAAGAGAAGGTCCCAATAACTAAACCTATTGAAATTGGGAGAACCCATACTTTATGTAATGAATGTAGAAAATATAGACATGCAAGAAGAATCAATATAGCTGATCCACGTAACTTCGTAAGCAGACATCATATGCTAGTATATCCAAGAGGCGATCACATTTACGCCGAGTTTATAGGATCTTTTAATAATGCTCACATTATATACTATGACCAATTTTCAGATAATAGACCTATCGTTAAAAAGCTAGACGCTAACAGGCCATGGATGCTGACGAACAATGACATCATAGCTCTATGCTATCATGAAAAACTTGGACCATACTTCACAATCAGGTTCGTAGATCCACGCTGGTGACTGCATGTAGGTGACCTATATGGCTCTAAAGAAACTTGCTTTGGGACCAACAAAAGCAGCTGCCTGTTCTATCAAGGGTGGAAGACCTAATAATGAAGACGCCGCCTTCTACTGTCTCCAGAAGAGCATAATAGAGGGGCGAAGTATGTATAGGTTTGTCGGTGTTGTAGCTGATGGTGTGGGAGGTCAAGCTAAAGGTGAAATCGCATCTCGAATAGCCGTGAACATTATAGGACCGTACATATTGTATCAATTAGTAATCTCAAATGAAGGAATTTCATCTAAGACTGCTGAAAATATCGTTCAAAACGCCTATGAAAAGGCCAATGAGGAGATACGTAAATTCTCTTATTCGAATCCTAGATCTAGTGGTATGGCTACAACAGCAACTACAGTTGTTGTACAAGAAAGAAGAGACTCAGTAGAACTCTGGGTAGGTCATGTAGGAGATTCTAGAGCTTATATGCTTACAGGAAAAGGAATGATCCCTCTAACGCGTGACCACACACTCATTCAAGAGATGATTGATAAAAAACAAATAACCCCGGAAGAGGCTATATATCATCCTGCCCGTAGGGTTCTCACTAAGGCTCTAGGAGTCCCAGACTGGAAACCTGAATTCAATATACACGATCTGAAAGAGCCGTTCTTAATACTTGTCTGTAGCGACGGGTTAGTACACAGACTTAGAAAAGAAGAAATCCACACATATATTATAAAGAATCATAGAAGGGTAGGGTACACAAATACTCTAAAATCACTTTTTGATATTGCATTAGAGAGAGGAGAAAGTGACAATATCACTGCTATTCTTGCGGGCCCCTTTCAATCCCGTCCTTTTACGGATTGATATCCAAGACCTTTACATCATCCTCGCAGTTGTTGACATTTTCAAAGAATGGTTCAGTGACTCATATTCGAGCTTAAGGTTTTTGTGAGGTGTAGGATAGAGTCCGTCTATGTACATTCTTGGGATGGGAAAACACAACTGGGAGCTCCCCACCTACGGCCCTCAACAATAGGATGTAAAACTCAGATCCGTCATGCCCCACCAATCGTTACGGCTTCTGTCATATCTACCATCAACATAAGCTTCCTCCAACTCTAAAGAAGCATAAATAACCTCCCAAGCCACTAAAGGGCCTAAACCCTACCAACAAATCCTTGATTAAGAGCGAACCTTATAAATAAGTAATTGCTTAGAATAGAGTGGTATGTGGCAGCTAATAATATCGGCTGGAATGATGATGGCATATATATTCGCCATCCGTTATGGCTATACTATTTCAAGGCACCAGATTTGGGCATCTTATCAAAGACTTAATTGTCCACGTTGTAAGTCGATAATAAATCCTATGGCAAGATACTGCAGAATATGCGGGCAGTTACTAATACCATTAAAAACACATTATTAATTCCTATTAGTCATGGAAGCAACAGTAAAAGTCTAAAACCTAACAACAAACCCCAGAAAATAGGGAATGTGTATTATCTCTATAGAATGTTACTGTTATTCTTTATTTAAGGAAATTAAAAATCCACATTCTTTACATCTAATTTTTGGGGGAGGAGGAAATGCTATTGTTCCTAATTCATTTCCGCATTTTGGACATTTTGTGGGAATTAACTTGGTCATAATTTTGTGGTTACAATTTGGGCAAGTATCTCCCTCGTAATCGTGTGGTGGTATAGAGTTGCAGTTAGGACACACTGTATATTTTATATAATCTGTAGGAAGGGTCTTCATTCCTAACCCTTTTCTCCTCGAGAAGAGGTATAGGGTTGGTGCTGTTAGTGTGGCCACTGATGTGATTATTATGATTATCAACTGTGTGTAGTTATATGCCCACATCGCTGTAAGTTTTACAGGACCCGTGATATGGAAGGTTACACTCTTGTCCTCGGACATCGACCTTCCGCCGACGGTCTCAATAACCCAACCTTTGAACTCTTGGGTTACGAGAAAACCTACAGTAGTGGTGGGTAAATCTATTGTTACTAGGCTGCCCTCCCTACACCATGCATCATTACCCTCTAATGTGCATCCCGAGATAACAGGTGATGCAGGCCCTCCAGAAATGAGTATTCTATGCCATGGCTCGTAGTAGGCAGTCGCCGTTATCGGTTTATCAACTCCGACAGTTATCTTTGTGTCCGTGTCTTCTCGGAATGTTTTTCCACCGCTGCTAATAACCCATTTCACAAACCTGTATTTGGTATCGGCTGATTGTTTGGAGGGTAGCTCGGGAGAAGCGCTAAACATGCAAACGTTGCCACCCTTCACCCACTCTGGGCAGTCGGTAGTAGGTGAAGCCTCCATCGGAGCAACTTTGATCCTATACTCGGGGTACCACTTGGCTCTAAAGGATAACGGTTTTGAAACAGTTACCGTAATCTCTTTCTTTCCACAATCTAGACCCTCGCAGCTCCCTTCCCATCCATCAAAAACGTAGCGTGTGTCGTCTGAAACGTAAATACGCGCCTCCTTGACTGTGAGCCTTGCCACATCCCCCTCATCATACCATCCAGCGCCAACCACATCGGCTTCAGCAAGAACTTTATCGACATTAACAAAATATTGAATCTTCCACACTGCTCTAATGTCTTTTGGCGAGTCGACTAAAACACTTGATTGGCTTGTTAGTTTGCCGTCAATAATCCAGCCCGTAAACTTAGCTCTCTTACCTTCTGAAATAGAAACTATATCAGAGTCAACTCTAAGCTGAAGTACTTCACGTTCGTCACACCACAACGTTGAGTCCTTAATGTTTTGGCATATTCCAACCGCGGTACCATAAAGGGTTGATATGGTGACCTTGTACTGCATTTGCATGTTATAAATACTCTTGATTGTCATGGGTGAATTCACGTTGATTATCCTTTCCTCCCTAGTTTCGCCATCGCTCCAAGCTTTAAATCTATAAACTTTTCTAGTATTTTCGGACAAACTGGAAAACACTTCTCTTTCTAATAATTTTATTGAATGCTGCGTACCCTCCAACCACCATGCATCATATGGTAGCTCAGAAGGATGCAACTTTCTACCATCTATTATTAATCCAGCAACCCTTGGCTCGGAATCTATTATGATTCTGTATTCTTTTTTAAAGACCAGTGAAACTTCTGCAAGGCCTGTGGATTCGTCTGCAATAACATGGTAGGGGCAGTTAACGCATACATATCTTACGTCCTTAGACTCACCCTCGAGAATGTTAGGAGAAACGTTAAGCTCATGCTCCAGCCCCAACATTCTCTTCTCAAACGTTTGAGTAGCTGAGATGGTGCCCACATTTCTGCCATCTATTATTACGTCAAGAGACCTTCCTTGCGGAACACCTTCAACCCTCAGCCTCAGGGTTGCAACAGGGTATAGGTAAATCTCATATCTGTCTGGGGCGGTCTCTTTTGTGTTCCTCCATTCAACGTAGTTTTCTCCTCTCGACGTGGGTGTTGGTGTGGCCCTCCAAATCCTAGTAGGAGATTCAACACGAACTTCGTCTATGAAACCGCCCCTACCCTTAATACTATCGACAATCCTCAAAATCTTCAACTCACGGTCAGAGTAGCCCAGGCTCGAAAACCTCGTCGTAAACCTTGTCCAAACAATTCTTGCAGAATCATCAATCCCCCTCCCAACCTCAGTAAGAGAAGCTACATTAAGCGAGGGCCGTACCAACAAGTCACGGATATAGCTTACATGGTAATAACTTGGTCCCAGGACGTTATAGCACTGGGACTTAAAAACATCCCAGCTTATCCCCTCAGGCCTGATCCACCCCATAACAATCAATTCGTCGTCACTTCCATCTACAGGTACAGCTCTTTGTACAGTTATCCTTAACCCAAGGTATAGTGTATGGGATGGGCACCCAACCACGTTATAGCGTACTTCGTCGGTCGAGCTCTGCCCATTGGAATAGGCTTCGCAAATCACCCTCCTCTCTCCGGGAGGCTCCCCAACAGTAGCGCTAGCTAGGTACGTTCCTGCAGATGAAGGCCCGAGATCTAATGCAATCACCTCGACACCGTCAGGTTTGATTACCTTGATCCTAAGTCTGTCTACATTAGTGTTTACTGAGCAGTAGAGTGTAATCGACTCACCAACACTGTACTGTCCCCCATTAGGGTTGCCAAAACCCTGGCCTCCCTTGTTAGTCCAAACATCAACCAAAATAGGGGTCTGGGCATAAGTGCCAGGTATATGTGTCGGAAGGAACAGGAGTAGAAGAAGGGCCGACAGCAGCAGGAGAGGTAGGGCACGGCTCCAGCCCTTCACCATACAAATCTACTGTAATCGAATTTTATTTAAATTTTTGGACAAAAAAACAGCCACCGCGCCGCGAAAGCCATAAATAAGTATTCGGCGAGCGCCTAACTGCCCAGCCCCTACAGACGCCCCAGAAAGCCGCGGAGGAGGCACCTTTGCTAACACGGTCTGCCTTCTTGATTGTTGGGCGTCTGCTCCTCTTCCAGCAGAAGTCCATCCGCCCTAAGGAGCTCCACGGCCTCCTTGGTATATTTCTCCCTCAGCTCCGCAACCTCCTGCTCAAGGTTACCTAGCTCCTCGTCCACAATCTGCCACGCCAGTTCGAAGTCGTAGCCCTCCTCGCGCAACTCTTCGTAGCGTCTGTAACGCTTCTCCCTTAAGTCTCCGACCGCCCTCTCGTACTCGGTGTGCGCGTGCCTGTAATGCGCTATCAACAGGGCCCTCCTGGCCTCGTCCTCGGATGCGGCCTTCACGTAGTACGCCTCGAACATCCTTGAACCGCGCAGGGGCCTAACGTATTCGCCGCAACGAGGGCACCAGAACGCCAGCCCCTTTCTAGCCCGTGTCCGGTCGGCGTAGACGCGCCTGGCGGCCCTTTCGCGGTCGGAGAGCTTGGGAAACGCGGCTATCTTGTCCAGGTTCTTCACGATGTCCTCGACCTTCAGGATGGTTGCAGGAGGGCCGCTACTGTAGTTAGGGTTCCTCACCTGCTTCGCCTCGACGAGCCCTGCCTCAATAGCCAGGCGTATCTGGTTGTCCGTGAGTCCGAACCGCTTTTTAGCAGTAGCCTTGTATATCCATTCATTCTCCCTCTCCTTTCTCCCCATCTCCACAACCTCCTACAGGTCGATAGGGAATAAAGCCTTTCACGGCCCAGCGCAATAACCTCCCGCTAGCGGTGGTTTTGAATGTCTGAGGCTGAAGAAGGCAAGCCCCGTCCTGAAGGGCGAGGAGGAGGTCAGATTTGCTGGCGGGCCATGATAAAAAATGCGGGTTGTTTGCGGACGGCTTGAACTTCAGGCGGGCATCTCCTCTCCGGCAGGCTTCTCCTCAGGAGCGGCCTCCGGTTTCGGCGCCGCCGGCTTCTTCACGGCCCTCTTAGCGGGCTTCTTTACCGCCTTAGCCTTCGCCCGTGCCTTCTTCGCCTTTGCTTTCTTCGCAGGCATCTCCGCTCAGTTATACTGAAGATCGCTTCAATATAACATCTCCTTGAACGACCTCGCAATGACCACAGGAGTGTCCAAAGCCCATCAAACCCAAGGCATTATCCAAGCCAGCCATCAGATGCCCGACGTCATAGCCCTCACATCTCACTTACAAGGCATAAATAAAAGAGAAGCGAAGCATCAAATGACCAGGAGGGTGTGAATGAGGGCAAGGTTCGTAATTGGATATGTGTTGCTGGCTCTTGGGTTATTGGGACCTATATATGCGGCTAGCGGTTTCATACGCCTTATCTTCGCACCACCAACTGGAGACATAATAGGTGGAGCATTAGGGGCAGGACTCGCGTGGGCTTCCTATCTAGCCTTTTCTATATTGTTCATAATTCCAGGTGCGATCCTGGTCAGAAAGCACGAATCATTTGTTAGGAGAGCGATCGGCATAATCGTGATCTTGCTTGGAATTGTACCGCAAGCAGTAGCTTACCTGCATACTCTTCCCCGGGGGCCTGCTGGACCTTTAATCGAAAATCTAGCCTTCTTCCTCATACCATTAGTACTCTATCTCGTCCCCGGTATATTGCTAGCCTTACCATCACGCCCCTCTCAATAGACGTGCTCCGAGGGCCATAAAGCCTTTTTAGAGCTGAAAGCGAAATCGGTTCAGATTGAGTAGCTGACTGGTGCCGAGCGAGACGAAGCCGGGGGTCGAGTACACGGTCACCCTCAGCGACGATGACTCCTGGTTTCGCCGAGAAGAAGGACGACAGGGTTCTGGTCCTCGCCAACATCAAAGCAACGGCAGAGGTCCTCGTAGAGAGACTCAAGGGGAGGGGATACAGAGCCGCAGGGAAGGATAGTGACGATAGAAGTCGAGAAGGTTTACCCGGGATTCGCCGTGGTTCTCGTGGACGACAGGTTCAGGGCTAGGCTTGAGCCCTCGACCTACAACGGTCCCAGGGAGCTGAT
>Ga0209143_1000696_pt1 | contig 16386 bp, 13 predicted proteins | sample FaiFalFF_MnMetaG_3_FD_184739 | JGI IMG/M metagenome (GOLD analysis project Ga0209143, IMG submission 184739) | Freshwater microbial communities from Yellowstone National Park, Wyoming, USA - Fairy Falls B (FF_Mn_B) MetaG (SPAdes) (version 3) | ecosystem: Environmental > Aquatic > Freshwater >...
TATTTTCACAACGAAGTTTGCCATGGTGGAGTGATCCAGGAGAATGGTTAATGTATGCAAACGCAATCAAATCAACAATAGAAAAAGCATTTGGTGTAAACAATCCAACAGTAGAACAAGGACTTTACCCAATGTGGAATATAGGAGCGTGGCAATATCCACCATTACTATTCTTTATAATATTGTTACTAGAAATTTTTCTAGATCCAATAACAACACTAAAAATACTTGGAATAGTATTTTTTTCATTACAGCCATTACCTATATTTCTAATAGCAAAGAAAATAACTAAAAAACCAATACCTGCATTAATAACAGCTTATGCATCAGTAATGCCAATATATTCAGAAATGTTAGGATGGGGAGGATACCCGAATTTATTAGGGTTAATATTGTTAGCACTTACATTTTATATGATAATAAAAATAATAGAAAATCCAACAACCAAAGACAAAATTATCCTAGTAATATTAAGCATATTATTACCATTAACGCACCACTTAACATACACCATATATTTAGGAGCAACAATACTATGGTTACTCTTGCTAATACTTTACAAAAACAAAATCGCACTAAAAGAAATAACAAAACCAATACTTACTTCGCTGATAATATCATCAACCATATTCATAATATATAGATTCACACTTGCATATCCTTCACAATTCTTAACATATAATGAAGCAGCATACTATGAATTAAGATTCAATCCATTAGTTGCAATACCATGGGTATTTAAATCTCCACTACCGTTTATCTCCCTAATTATACTAATAATTATGATTATATTAATAATCTTACTATCGCTAGGAACGTATAAACTAATAAAACCGCAACACTTAACATTTATAATTAGTTGGTCCCTTTTTCCAATAATAGCTACACAAGGATATTTGTTAGGCATAGCAATCGATTACAACAGAATATTCTTCTTTTCAATACAACCAATCCCGCTTCTACTAGCAATAGCACTTACAATACTAGATATACCAATCCATCCATCCAATGCTATAAAGAAAATAATGAAATATAAAACAATAGAAGGAATAGTAATTATAATACTCACACTAACCGCATCAATAAACATATTTATGCTAGGATTGCAAACAATAAATAATATAAACTCATGGGTACCAACACAAGATCCATATGGAGATCATGAAAAGCTTGCAGCACTAAACTGGATAAAAACAAACACATTACCAAACGAAACTTTCGTAGCAGATGAGATGATAGGGAAATGGATAGAAGGATATTCGCAAAGGAAGGTATATAGATACGCTGATCCTCAATTCCTCTTCATGGAAGGACAACTAGAAAGATATTACATAGCATCAGCAATTCTAAAGTCAACATATGATATCAGAAACGGATATTTTAGAATACAAGATCAAAATCCTTATAACCAGTCCTTTACACCAATAATAAGTATCTGGAAACAAGGGAAATATCATGAAACATTAATCGTAAATGACCAAAAACTAATCATTGAAACGAATAAAACATCAACAAAAAATTTTACAACTACAATATTAACAATAAAGAACTTCACAATGATCTCAACATTAAAAGCGCAAAAAAGCGCAGCAATAATTCAAACAATATATAATAACCAAGATGCCATAATAAATAAAACAATAACAATAAGTACAATGCCAACATTAACAATGAACTACATAATAAAAACAAATCTACAAATCAAAAATACAACACTAATAATAGATATATCACCACAAAGACAAGTAAACTTAATAGAAATAGCACAAAATATCAAAATTTATACAGATATAGATACAATAATTATTACAACAAATGCAGAAACAGTAACAAATACACCAGATAATCGACAAATTAGACTAACTTACATACAAAATAATATAACAATAAACGTTAAAACACAAAATCCACAAAAAGATGCAACTCAAAATGATTTATCAATATTAGATACAAGGCAAATTATAAAACAAAACAAAATAACCTACATAGTAATACCAAGAATACCAACGATGACTATACAAACATGGCCAGAATATCAACATTTGATCAAACAATTCAAAATAGCATATATGAACAATAAAGTAATAATATTGGATACTAGAACATGAAATCTCTAAAAGTTACAATAAATCTAAAAAAACACGCAATAATATTATCATTTATAATACCAGTAATAGTAAGAGCAATACCAGAAATACAATTCCCATATCCTATAGGATTCGACACACCCTTATATTTTGCATTTGCAAAATATCATGCACAAGAAGGTTTATGGCCGCCTTACAGATTATTCCAGACTGTTATATTAGGAGGATTATATACAATAGGAATCGACGCAGTAATAGCAATGAAAATTTTACCAACAATTATTTTCGGACTTTTCGGACTATCAATATATCTATTAGCAAAAAATTACTTACAATGGAACAATACAAAATCATTACTCACATCCATAATAACGACTCTTTCAATAGCAAATCTACGCATATCCTGGGACATGCACGACCTGATGCTTGGATTGGTTTTTCTAACATTGACAATATCGACAATAAAAAAACCGCAAAATACAATAGCATTCTTAATATTTGCAACGTTGACAATTCTAGCACATCAATTAACAGCAATAATACTAATATCAATATTACTTATTTTAACATTAACAGACTTCAAAGACAAACATTATCCTATTAGACTTATAATCCTATTTATAGGCTTCATACTCTTCATATACTTTAACATAGATTACTTACTCAAATTATACTGGATCCCATCATTTACATATCCATCATTTCAATCAATCGTGTATGAGTCGCAAAACATCATAATGATCATGAAACTTTACTTACCTATTCTCCCACTATCTATAGCAGGCTATTTCAAAGACAAAATAATGGCTACTTGGTTAATATTAGCATTGCTAGGCTCATTATCAACAATAATTTCACCTTCATTTCTACTTGGAGGCGTTCTACCATGGAGATACGTTCTGCTATTAGCAGTACCGTTAGCAATATATACAACAAATACGCTATGGAAAATAAAAATAAAATTCGGCAAGAATCAAACAATAACGATAGCAATAATACTCTTGATACATTTAGCAACATTCACATTTTTAGGACTAAAAATAGTTCCAGCATACTATGAAATACCAAGCAAAATACCAAGCAATATGGTCCAGACATCAATACCGTTATATGATATTGAACCCACAATAACACTACTGAACCAAATAAGAAACGAACAAAACATAACACTATTAGTATATGGAGACTTCGTAGGATGGGCATCATATTACACAAACGCAAAAGTAATAGGATTTGGTGGAACGTATAACGAGGGGCCTGATCTACAACAAGTACTTACAAAAATAGCAAGAAAAGATAACCTATATTTATTATATTGGAATGATCAAGAAGCATACTTACTGGGATTTAAGAAAATATCACAGCAAGGCAATCTAGCTCTATACAAATATAGCAACACAGCATGAAAAAAATAAAAATAAAAAAGAAAAGACTTGATTACTTTAAAGAAAACTGGGGAGCGCCATTTATAATCGCATTCATGATGCTCTTAATAATAGCAGCAATATACCTCTCAATAGGAAACGAAGCATATGCAAATGAAATAGCAATATACGCATACTATGCCCTAGTAATTGGAGTATTTCTTCAACTCGCATCATACATAAAATATGCAAAAAAAGAAGAAAAACAAACATCAGATTAAAGTTGAATATTTTATATTTTAAGGACTTATTAAGGATCTTAATAAAATACAAAGCTCATTAATAGTTTTACAGCAAAACATTAAGCTTTAAATGAATTATCCATCTATAGAAAAATTTAAAATTTTGAAAAATTACAAAAGTAAGAGTCATTTTAACACAAGATTATTTGCATGAATTACCTATTATAGGAGCACATGAGCACGAACTTTTAAAATTCAGACTAAGATATTCAGCTATCGAGATTATTTAATTAAAAAGCTGATAGATTATGTTGGTATTCTCTCTTAAATTGCAAAGGTCTTGTTTAAAAGTTTATAAACTATTAAACAATTTTATAAAAAAATGCTCAGCTTAACATTTTCAGACCTATCAAAATTTTATAGATCATGTTTAAGAAAAGGATTGTGGAATAATCTTTCAGCTATGGATAAAGCATTTTACATCGCTTGCATGAAATTATCAAAAATTAAAAGGATAATAAACAAAGATATCATTTATGCGCTTACAACAATAATGAAGAAATTAAATTCCTTTAAAGAAAAAATAATGAAAAAAGGAAAAGAAGTTGCAGAAGCATTGTTAAAAAGTAAAACGGTAATAATGATACCTGCAATAAAAGATTGGTTAAAGGATCCTAATTATATCTTTTGGTTAGGATTAGCATATTCAAATTTAACAAGATAAAAATTGAATAATTCAAAAAATAGAGCTAAACAATACATCAAACCATTAAAGCAATGAGCACATTAACACAACAAGCACTCCCACAAACAAACCAGCTTGCACCAAAAATCTCAATAATCATGCCAGCATATAATGTAGGAAACAAAATAGATATAGCATTAAAACAATTACTCAAAAATCTAACACCGATAACGAACAATTATGAAATAATAATAGTAGACGACGGATCGCAAGACCCGCCGCAATCAAGCATGATAACAACTAACAATAGAATAAAAATAATAAAACACCCAAAAAATCTAGGAAAAGGAGCAGCAATAAAAACAGGAACAAAATATGCAACAGGAGAATACACAATAATTATGGATGCGGATGGAGACGTAAATCCAATAAACCTAAAACAATACATAGCTGCGCTGAAACAATATGACATAATTGTAGCATCAAAAAGACATCCAAACTCAACATATCAAGCACCAACAATAAGAAAAATACTAAGCATAACATATAATACACTTGCAAAAATACTGCTTGGAATAAAAATAGGGGATACACAAACTGGTCTAAAAGCATTCAAAACACAGCACCTAAAAACAATAATGAAAGTAATAGTAGTGAAAAGATACACGTGGGATACAGAAGCACTAGCAATAGCGAACATGTTAAAACTAAAAATAGCAGAAGCACCAGTACACATAAAACAAGAAAAGCTATTCAAAATAAAAGATGTGTTAAAAATGCTTTTAGAAATATTAGGAATAGTATACAGGCTTAGAATAATAAGATGGTACCAAAAAAACATAGAGAAAGAAAACCCGCAATACAAGCCATTACTAAAAATCTAGCTAAGTTTATCCCTAATTCAGCAATACCAATAATAATTTCATGCTAAAAGATGAAGTTCAAGAGGAGTAAGAAACATGACAAAAAGATCTAGCTCATATGATGAACCAATGCAAACTTCCAATAGGTAAATCATTCAAAAAGATAAATACAGCTGAAAGAAATAAAATGGAAACTTTAAAGATTTTAATTTTCAACTGGAGGGATATAAAGAATCCTGCAGCGGGAGGTGCTGAAGTTTATATTCATGAAGTTGCTAAAAGACTAGTTAAAAAAGGTAATGAAATTATTTTATTTTCGGCTAAATTTAAAAATGCTAAGAATCAAGAAGAAATTAATGGAGTAAAAATAGTAAGACAAGGAGGAAAAGGTACCGTTTATCTTAAAGCAAGGACTTTCTTTAATGAAGTAAGGAATAAAGTAGACCTAATAATTGATAGTATAAATACCATTCCATTTTTCACCCCCCTTTATGTTAAAGAAAAACCTAAGATAGCTCTCATTTTTCAGCTTACCGGACAAGTCTTTTATAAAATACTACCAAAACCTTTAGCCTACATTACAGAACATATTGAACCATTTATCTACAAAAAGTTCTATCGTGATGTGCAATCTATAGTCCTTTCCCAAAGTGTAAAAGACGAGTTGGTCAATATCGGACTTCCTGCAAGCAGTATCAAAGTTGCTGAACCCGGAATTGATCCAGATTTCTATATTCCTGGAAAGAAAACCGAATACCCTAGTGTTCTATACCTAAACAGAATCGTACCGTACAAAAATGTAGATGACTTAATAAAAGCTTTTAAAGTTGTTGTTAACGCTGTTCCTAACTCTAAACTTTTAATAGTTGGTTGCAGGGGAACAAAATATGAAGAGTATCTAAAAAGACTTGCCCACAAGTTAAACTTATCAAATTCAGTAGAGTTTTATCCCTTTGCTACAGGAGAAAAGAAAAGAGATTTTCTTCAGAAGGCTTGGGTTCACGTTCTTCCGTCTAACAAAGAAGGATGGGGAATATCTGTAACTGAAGCTGCTGCGTGCGGAACTCCAACAGTTGCTTATGATGTTATAGGTCTAAGAGATTCTGTTAAGCATAACATTACAGGTTTCTTAGTTCCTTACAAGGATGTAAATGCATTAGCCGAGAAAATAATTGAGCTTCTTTCTAACGAAGAGTTACGAAGAGAAATGTCAATGAAAGCTCGTGAAGAAGCTTTAAAATATACATGGAGTAGAACAGCAACTTTAATAAGTAATGCAATAGAAAAGGCTATTAATAATTTTAAAATAGAAGTATTAAGTTATCATTTACATCAAAAATGATCTTTTTCTTGCTTGAAATTGTTTAATAGTATTAAACATGTTAGTCAATAAAATCATATACCATTAAAGACGCTAAAAAGAAGTTTATAAAATAGAGTGGTTAATTTGAGAAAGAAAATAATAAGAGTGGGACACCCATATTTTTCAGATTCAGATATTTCTGAAATTATGTCTAAGATAGCTTTAGTACTACGCTCTGGTTGGTTAACTTCTGGGGAAGTAGTAGAAGAATTCGAAAAGAAATTTAGTAATTTTTTTGGTACCAAGTACGCCATAGCTTTAAATTCCGGTACTGCTGCATTGCACGCTATCCTTTCTGCTCTTAAATTAAGTTCCGATGATGAAGTTATTGTTCCAGCTAATACCTTTATTTCTACAGTATTTGCAGTATTGTATGTAGGTGCAAAACCAATTTTATCTGATTGTGATATCGATACATTTAATGTTACAGCCGAAACTATAGAAGATAATTTAAGCCCGAAAACTAAAGCCGTAATTGTTACTCATATAGGAGGAAATCCATGTGAAATGGATGAAATAGTTAAGCTTTGCCAAGAAAAAGATCTAATCTTAATTGAAGATGCTGCGCATGCGCATGGTTCTAAGTATAGGGGAAAGCTGTGTGGAACGTTTGGTCTAGCAAATGCCTTTAGCTTCTATCCTACGAAAGTAATAACTTCTGGTGAAGGCGGAATGGTCACAACAAATTCAAATGAAATCTACGAATTTATAAGAAAGTTCAGGAATGTTGGGAGAGCTGAAATTGGTCATGGGCCAATAGTTATGCTAGGTTACAATTATAGAATGAGTAACATACATGCTGTTATTGGGCTAAACCAATTGAAACATCTAGAGGAATTTGTGAAGAAAAGGAATGAACTCGCGAAAATGTATAACGAGGAATTAGAAAAAATTGAATGGATTGAGCCTCAAAAGATTTATACTCATTCGATCAGTTCTTATTATGCTTATATCATTAAGATACTTCCAAACTCTCCAGTTTCGAGAGATACTCTAATGGAGCATTTAAAAGAGAAAGGTATAGAAACCACTATAATGTTTAGGCCTGTACATGAGCAACCATACTTTAAATCTAGATTTAATATTCAAAATCGTTATCCAAATGCAGAATTTGTTGGAGCTAATACATTAGTCTTACCACTTCATGTAAGCATGACTACCGAAGATGTAGAGTATGTTATAAATGCTATTAAGAGCATTAAAAATGAATATAGGTAAAGATTTAGAAGCAGAGGATTCAATCTTTAAAGGTTCAAATATCTTAATAACTGGAGGTACAGGTTCAATTGGCTTGGAACTAACTAAAGCTCTCCTTAAGAAAAGACCAAAAAAAATTTGTCTTTTTAGTAACGATGAAAACGGGCTCTTTGAAGCTAAAATTATGTTCAGGGATAATCCTGAAGTAATTTATAAGCTTGGTGATGTAAGAGATCCTCAAAGTGTAGAGCGGGTGATAAAAGGTTGCGACATTGTTTTTCATGCGGCGGCATTAAAACATGTAACTTTCTGTGAAGATAACCCCTATGAAGCTATCTCGACAAATATATATGGTACGCAAAACATGATAAATAATGCCATTAAGTACGATGTTCAAAGGTTTGTTTTTATAAGCACTGATAAAGCCGTTAATCCGATAAGTACAATGGGTGCTACTAAACTGTTGGGAGAGAAATTAATAATTGATGCAAGCAAAAGAGTGGATAGACCCATTTTTTCTATCGTCAGGTTTGGTAATGTTCTTGCCAGTAGAGGTTCAGTAGTACTAATTTTTGAAAGACAAGTTAAGAGGGGATTACCAATTACTGTAACTGATCCTGAGATGACAAGATTTATTATGCTACCTTCTGAAGCAGCCCAACTAGTCCTACGTGCTACTGAGTTAGCAAAGCCCGGAGAAATTTTTGTCCTTAAAATGAAAGCTGTAAAAATTGGAGACTTAGCAGAAGCTTGTAGAGATTTCTTCGCAAAACTCTATGGTAAGGATCCAGAGAATATTGAAATTTTAAAAATTGGTTCTAATCCTGGAGAGAAAATTCATGAAGAACTTATGACTTCTTATGAAGCGTTAAATGCTATTGAGACTGATCAATTTTATATAATCAATCCTAGCCCTGAAAGAAAGAGGCATTCAACAAACTCACTTTCCTGTAAAGGATATACTTCAAATACTGCTCCGTTGCTTTCTAAAAAGGAAATAATATTTTTATTGTCATTATTGTTTTCTAACACAACATAGAAAAATCGAAATAAAATGAACATGATAATAAAAGAGACAAAAACTTCTGATCTTCTCAATCTTATCAGAAATAACGAACAGTTTTTCTATAGGCGTTTTTTTTATAGCAAAGAAATACCTCAAAGCGTAGTAATAAATGAATTTATCGAAAAATTAAAAAAGAGAGATAATGGAAAAATGTTACAGCTTGGACTTTTTGATGCGAACGGAAAAATTCATGGAGGAGTTTCAATTTATATCTCAGATTGGGATACTCAACACTTTGGAATAAAGGTTGGGAAGACTGAATTCTTATATTTTGATGAATTTGTTGAATTAAATCACAGATTAAAATTTTTACGAGAAATTCGCAAGAAATTGTTCAACCTGAAATTTAAAGTTGTTTTTCTTAGACATCCACTTAGCGATTCTAGAACTATCATCGCTCTTTCTAAAGTTGGTTGGTTTTTGACTGATATTCTTCTGACTTTTCATAAAAAATTAGAAAATTCACTTTCCCTAGAATTTAAAAGAGATTTACAAATTAGAGTTAGAGAAGCTCATAAAGAAGATAGTAATTCAATAAGTAACTTGGCAAGAAGAAGCTTTAGTATTAGTCATTTTCATTCAGATCCTAACTTTCCACATACCTTATCAAGTGAGCTTTATGCTAAATGGAGTATATCTAGCTTAAGTGAGCCGTTTAGTAAAATTTTCATTGCTGAAGATAAAGAAGGTATTTGTGGTTTCATAATGTGTAGCGTAAAACCATTAATGAATAAAGTATCATATGGGGTTATCGACCTTATAGCTGTGGATCAAGATAAACAAAGAATGGGAATTGGTAAGCTTCTCCTTACAGAGGCTCTTAAGTGGTTTTCATCAAAAGTCAATTCTGTTTTCGTTGGAACACAAGCAATAAATATTCCCGCAGTAAGACTATACGAAACCTTTGGATTTAAATTAGTAGACTCTGAAGCAACTTTTCATATTTGGGTTTAACTTAGTTATCAAAAACGCAGTTTTTATAGCTTTAATAAAATGGTTCTCTCATTTCCAAAGCTGACATTAAACATAGCTGTGCGTAATGAAGAAAAACGAATAGCTACACTACTTACAAGTATAGCAAATCAAACATATCCTAAATCACAACTGGAAGTACTAATCATAGATGGTATGTCGATAGATAAAACATTGGAGATTGTAAAAGCTTTTAAAGAAAACTATAATATTCCTATTCGCATAATAAAGAACCCTAAAAAAGATTCTGCTAGTGGAAGAACAATAGGTCTTCTTAATGCCACAGGAGACTTACACTTATATCTAGATGCTGATATGGAACTAGCTGAACCAACAACTTTGGTGAAATTGGTAAATCCATTCCTTAAAGAAAAAGGGATAACTGGTTCCTTTACTCGCTTTTTGCCTCATCCACGCGATCCCCCCTTAAATAGATTCCTATCTTATAATCCTTTTCAACACGATCCTATGTTCGAATTTCTTTCAACTGACATAAGAAGTACAATTTATAAACAAGGAGACGGATATTTTATATGTTATTTTAAAGAAGGGTTGGTTCCTGTTATCGGCGTAATTATTTTTCCAACTAAACTACTGAAAGATACTTATTTTGAAATAAAGAAAAAATGGCCGGATTGGATGTGGTCAGATGTGGATTTTCCTATAATAATGGTTACTAAAGGATATAATAAGTTTGCATATGTAACGAATACTGGAATTTATCACCATAGTTATAAAAATTTACCAACGTTGCTTAGGAAAAAAAAGAGAGATATAACATGGTCTTATCTATCTACGTACAAGCAAAGGTACGCAACTTATATTAATTTGAATTCTAAAAGAGATATAGCCAGGTTATTGGCTTTTGTGTTATATTCAGAAAGCTTATTCTTGCCATTTTTACGTGGAATATTAAAGAGCTTTAAGTATCATGATCCTTATTGTATCCTATATGAACCTCTCCTTTCTTGGGGAATCACAAATTGGATATTATTCTTATTGATTTTAGATCCTCGTGGAAGAAAATTTATCGTTGAAGTTATGCATAGTGTATTGTCGAGAAACCTAAGATGATAAACTTGATTATTTCTGTAATAATCGTCGATGACGGTAAAGATTATCTTAAACATGTTTATCCTTATATTATGATACATTTAGAGTTATTATTGCAGATAGTGACTCGGGCTATGAAAGCTTTAAACTTGTAAAACAAATTGTAAACCATGATAAATATATGAAAACCATTAGAGAATTTGTAAAGAAAAATTCTCAGAAAGGAAAAATTTATTAGTCATAAGTGCATCATATGAAAAACTAATATGCCAACAAGGCGTTATCGATGAATCATAAAAACGATGGTAAATTACCATTAATTACTATTGGTGTTGTAAACTACAATAGCGGTGAAAAATTAGCTAAGTGTATAGAAGCGATAAATAAAAACACTAATTATGAATTTGAACTAATAATTGTTGACAATAACTCAAATGATTTAAGTCTAAATACCTTAAGAGAGCTTGAATCAACCCCATCAAGAAACATTTTCGTAATAAGAAATTCATCAAACTTTGGACCAGCAAAAGCCTGTAATCAAATAATCAAGAAAGCTCGCGGAGAGTATGTAGCAATTTTGGCAGCAGATACAATCCCATCTAGTAATTGGTTAGATAATGCTCTTGAATTATTCAAGAATGACAAAAGATTGGCTATAGTCCAGTGCAAGCTAATTCACAAAGAGACAAACCTTATAGATTCTGTTGGGGATTTCTTAGGCAATTTCGGTTTTCTCGTACACATTGTCGAGCCATGTAAAGAAAGAGATTATGGACAATACGACAACATTAAATACATATTCTCTATTAAATCCGCCGCGTGCATTTTGCGTCGTGATATAGTCTTAGAATTGAATGGCTTCGACGAAGATTATTTTATTTTCTATGAGGAGACAGATCTTTGTTGGAGAGCTTGGTTGATGGGTTATCATGTTGCACTTGCTCCACGTTCTGTAGTGTATCATTCTTGGGGATCCTCAGTAAGTAGATCTCCGATCAAGTCTTATCTTATCTATTACCATGGGACGAAAAATCATCTTACCACCCTTCTAAAGAACTGTGAAACCCGTTCACTAATAATATTGTTTCCTCTGGCTGTCTTTGTATGGTTGACAATAGGATTTTCTCTAAGCTTTCGTGGACGTTCCTTAGATGCGATCTATGTCTTAAATGGCATAGCTTGGCCTTTAAAAAATATAAAGAAGATTATTCCGAAGCGCAAAATTATTCAGTCTCGTTCAAAAGGCCTTCCAAGATTTTTGATAAGACGTATGTCATTGATAAGGTTCTTTAGGATGCTTAAGGAATATTAAATGCTTAATAACGGATTATTTAAATTGATGAATTATTACAACTAATGTTCAGCTATTGTTATGCAGATTACTAATTTTTAGTGTAGACATCTAAGATGAATCAATTTTTAGTAGGCAGAGCATTAGCTCTATATGATTGTTAAATATTCTAAACGAGTCACCATATTAAATATTATGATAACGTCTCCTCAAATGGCCATTTTCCACGAATCTTTGAATATCAATTTTAATCTTTCTCATTTCTGATCAAAGATAAGGTAACAAAAACTATGCGTATAGTTTCAAAATTTCCCGTAGTTGATTATATCTTCATTTTTTCAATTGTAGTACTTAACTTTTTTATTTTCAGTAAGTTTTTGCTAAGCGATGGCTACACGATGACTAGCATGTTATTCTTTCCTTATTTTGTAAACCCCTTTGACTTAATGTCAAGGATTTACCTAAGTTCTTGGTATTATAACTTATATGGTACGCCCAACGTCTTCTCATTGCATAATTTTCCATATTCCTTTATAGTATATATCATATCTGCAATTATAGGAGGAGCAGTCTTAAGCAGGTTTTTGATGTTCATACTGGTTGTAACGCTTGGACTTATATTTTATGTTTATCTTCGCAAATCTTTGAACATCAATCCTCTTGGATCGTGGATCGCTTCACTGTATCTAGTTTATAATCCTTTCTTCTTCGACTATCTTATTAAGGATTCTAATGGGGATCCTATGATTTTTTCGTTGATTATGGGTATAGTTAGCTTATATGCTCTATCAACATATTTTTCCCAACCCCGTTCCAGTGTAATTTATCTGTTCGTTGCAACTCTTGCTATTTCTTCTGGTTTTTCCCATCCTGTATTCGGAGTGTTAAATGTGGTCTCTTTCATTGTTGCAGTAATTTTCTTTTTAATACGAGAAAGATGGATAAAAGGTAGAAAGATTTTCTCAAAATTAATTCTTGTATTAGTTTCAAGTTTCTGTGCTTTTGCGTACGGTTTACCGTTACTCCTATGGTACAATATCGATAAATACATAATATATAAGTATGCTTCAGTGGTTCCATTCGTAGAACCGAACAGTCTACTTACTAAGCCGCCATTTGCATTCTTAGGACTCACGACAACCCTTGCACAGAGCGAATTTGGTCTAATATTTGTTTATATTAACACTTTAACTATTCTGGTTGCCATATTGAGTTTGCTTATATGCGGCAAGAAATTCAAATTCATTTCAGCCTACTTTTCAACTCTTTATTTGATTATGGTAATATGGGCTACTGGTTCAAATTCGCCTACGGGGCCTTTTTATTTATCAATAGCGAATTCATCAGTAATTGTATCATATTTGCTACGTGACCCATTACATGCTCTTTTGTATATGCAATTGCCGGTGTCAGTTTTACTAGGAATCAGCGTGCACTCGTTCCTATCAATTTCAAATAAACGATCTGGCTACAGAGATGAAAAATATAAAGCTTCATTAAGATATCGGTCATCATTCACTATTATAAAAAAGATTATAAGTTTTACTATTGTTTCGTTACTCGTCGTTAATAGCTTTGTATTGATAAATTCGAGTATATTTGCAATTTCACCGCCCAACCGTATACCTAACTACTATAACGAGGTTTCCTCCTTCCTTGCTGAGGAATATACAAACAACACATTTCGGTTATTTTTCCCTCAAGCTACAGCCAGCGTTTTCTATAGTTGGACTAATAAACCTCTAGAAACACCTTTATTAGGCATCATTTTTCCTTCAATAATACCCTATGCGGTACAGGGACTCGGACTTCAAAGAGGAGATGTGTACATGTTAAATAAAATCATTTATGAGAATTTGAGTAGCCCTGCTCTTCCTGAAATTCTAGGTCTCTTTAATGTAAAGTATATAGTTTTACAAAACGACATTGCATACACGCCATGGTACGGCGAACCACCAGGATTAAATAATTTTCTTAACTCTACTAATTTGCATGTTGTTCAAACATTTGGTAACATTACTCTATTCTCTAATGATAGATTTCGCCCTGTTTTTTATATTCCCAGGCATATAGTTCTTTATAATTCAGTAGAATCTTTTGTTTATGCCGCAAAAAAAATTGCAGAAACAAACTTTAGTGCTAGTTTAGCATATATAAATGAATCTTATTTCAAAGAGCTAGGATTGGCTAATTTTTTCAGGGAAGCAACAAAAATTGGAAATATAACTGTTTATGAAATGATCCAATTTGTCCAGTCAAATATCAACATAATTAGATATAACTATGACAAGTATCGCATAATCGTAAAAAATATACCTAGATATTTCTTACTGATATCTGGCGACTCATATAATCCTCTTTGGCAAGTTAGAATTACTGATGGTGATGTTAAATTCAACGTTACACACTTTAAAGCGAATTTATTTGTAAACGCTTGGTTAATAAATTCAAATTCGTCTCTTCTTGACATACTCATTGAATTCTCGGGAAGGTATTATATGATTGCTTCTATCCTTATATATTCATCTTATGCTGTATTAGTCTTGTCCCTGCTAGTTTTGACAGTGCTCGATAATAAGTTTGCAATATCTCGAAGGGGAAGGGAATTATTACAGATATGCCGGATAAAAATAAGGTGTATGAAGTTGAAGGTAGTTTGCTATTAGAGAGATTTTCCGTCAAAATGGCATATCAAGTGAAAGTTGAGAGGGTAGTTTAAGCAAATGTTTACGTTTTACCACGATTAGGATGTGGAAAGACGGATAAGGTGATTTCTCTCTACAACTCAAATTTATACCATTCCCTTCGCTCAGCGATGGGCTCGATAAGGCTTGCAAAAGCTTCTAAAACTGTGAATAAGCGCACCGAGATTGTGTTCAACTCAATAGCTTAAGTACTCTTTGATAAATGCACAGTCCTAGAATTTATAGCTGAATTACAATATTACATAATAAAGTAAAGTTTAACATTAAATTTTAAGTGATACGGAACTAAGAATGATAGAACATAACATGACTAGGCCGTTAGTTTCTGTTGTGATCGTTACTCACAATACTAGCCAAACACTTCAACATTGCCTTAAATCAATTGCAAGGTCAACTTATACTAATATTGAAGTTATCTTAGTAGACAACGCATCAAAAAATAATATTTACGCCCTCTTGATAAAAGAGTTTCCTTCTGTTAATATTACCTATATCAGAAATTCCCAAAATGTTGGACATGCAGAAGGTTTCAGAGTTGCGACTGGTGAGTATATTATGAAAGTTGATGATGATGTTGAAGTAGATAAATTCTGCATAGAAGCTCTTGTAACATACTTACAAAAAAATCCTGAGGTAGCTATTGTACAGCCTTTAATTTTACATAAGGAAAACGATCAATATTTACCTGTAGGCTCATTACAATTAGATATTCTTGGATTTGAACACCCAATAGTAGATACATCTATAAGGAAAGCATTTTATGCAGCTGGCGCTGCATTTATGATCCGCAGGAAATCACTAGAACAGGCATCTCTTGGAACATGTTTTTTTGATCCAGACTATTTTATTTACTAAGATGATGTTGATGCTTGTTGGCGTCTTAGATTAGCAACGGGCTTGGATATCCACGTCATCTATTCTGCAAAAGCATAGCACATCCCTATTAAAAAAGCTACACAAAGAACGCATGCACGCTATGTATACTTCCACACTCGAAATAAGCTTATGACATTAATTAAAAATTATCGTATAAATGATTTAATTAAATATATGCCAATTCTTACTCTTTTAGACATCGGTAGGGTATTTATTTACCTTTTAATAAACCCTGAAGCTGGATTTGCTATTATTAGAGGTTATATTTGGAATTTACTAAATCTTAAAAAAATTTTAAAAAAAAGAGCTATTGTTTGGTTTTGCTTAAAAAAGGTATCTGATAAAGAAATTTACACGGCTATGACTAAAATTAACTTTCGGGAATCTTACAAGGTATTTATGAAACAAATAAAGAAACATCAAAGAGTAAATAAGCATGATTCCTAATGCTAATATGTTTCGACGTCTAATAAAATTTACTATATCCTTTTTGAAAACAAGAGTCATTATAGAAAAGATACTTTTTTATATCATGTTATTCCTGCTGAGAGTTATTATGAAAAAACCATTCATAATCTTTAAATTTCCAGATAAAACAACTTTTTTACTGTTTAACTTTAGG
>Ga0209143_1000719_pt1 | contig 16109 bp, 19 predicted proteins | sample FaiFalFF_MnMetaG_3_FD_184739 | JGI IMG/M metagenome (GOLD analysis project Ga0209143, IMG submission 184739) | Freshwater microbial communities from Yellowstone National Park, Wyoming, USA - Fairy Falls B (FF_Mn_B) MetaG (SPAdes) (version 3) | ecosystem: Environmental > Aquatic > Freshwater >...
TCGGGGGCGACCCGACATCACAGTCACCCAGCCCCCTGCCGAGTTCGGCGGCGAGCATTGGCTAACCGCCGAAGGTAGGCAGGCGCCCATAAGGGCGGAAGTCCTGTGCTCATTAGCGCAAGGGCAAGCCGTCGGCTTTAGCCGTCGGTAGGTGACGCTCGCTCACCTGCTTCACCGAGCATATTCCACTGCCCGAACTTCCCTTATGACGGTCACTTTGATTTGTCCCGGGAATTGGGTTTCAGTTTGGATGCGGGCGGCTATGTCCTTTGCCAGTTTCGCCGCCATAACATCGTCAACTTGGTCGGGCTTAACGATAACACGGACTTCCCGTCCCGCTTGAATGACATAGGCTTTGTCAACGCCCGGGAAGGACTTGGCGATGCTCTCAAGTTGTTCAAGCCTTCGGATGTAGGCTTCAAAACTTTCACGGCGAGCGCCAGGTCTTGATGCGGATAGTGCATCGGCAATCAGGACAAGCACAGCCTCAACGGTTTGAGGCTGAATATCGCCGTGATGGGCAGCGACGGCGTGGGGCGAGCGCCGGGTCTTGATGCGGATAGTGCATCGGCAATCAGGACAAGCACAGCCTCAACGGTTTGAGGCTGAATATCGCCGTGATGGGCAGCGACGGCGTGGATGACTTCCTCGGGCTCGCCGTATCGGCGAAGGACTTCTATGCCGATCTCAACATGGCTGCCTTCCATGTGATGGTCCAACGCTTTGCCGATATCGTGGAGCAACCCTGCTCGCCTCGCAATTTTGCTGTTGACTTTCAGTTCGTCAGCCATCATGCCAGCGAGGTGCGCTACTTCAACGGAATGGTCGAGGACATTTTGACCGTAACTGGTTCGGAACTTGAGCCGACCGAGCAACTTCAGCAGACCTTCTGGCAAGTTATCAACTCCTGCAGCCCTCGCTGCTTCCTGACCAGCCTGCAGGATTCTTTGCTCCATCTCTTGCCTCGCCTTCTCCACGACTTCTTCAATTCGGGCAGGGTGGATTCTCCCGTCAGCGATGAGCATTTCCAAAGCCAGCCGAGCCGTCTCCCGCCTGATTGGGTCAAAGCAGGAAATCACGACGGCTTCGGGCGTATCATCAACGATTAAGTCGACACCTGTCAGCAACTCAAAAGTTCGGATATTGCGACCTTCGCGACCGATGATTCGCCCCTTCATCTCTTCGGACGGGAGCGAAACGGTGGTCACGGTCATCTCCGAAGCCACCTCAACGGCACACCTTTGCATCGCCGTGGCGATGATTTTCTTTGCCCTCTCTTCCGCTTCCCGTTTGATTTGCTCTTCGGCTTCGTAGATTCGGCGTGCGATTTCGCTCTGGAGTTCCTCTTCAACCCTCGCCAAGATGATTTGCCTTGCTTGTTCGGGCGTCAGTTCAGCAATCCGCTCAAGTTCCTGTTGTGCCTTTCGGTGTAGTTCCTCAACTTCCGCTCGCATCGCTTGAATTCGCTGCTCCTCCCGCTTGAGCGCTTGTTCCCGCTGCTCAATTTGGCTCATCCTTCGGTCAATTTGCTCCTCACGCTGAGATAAGCGTCTTTCCCACCTCAAAAGTTCCTCCCGCCTCTCCCGATACTCTTGCTCAAGCCTTTCCCTTTCGCGTTGGAGTTCCTCTCGGACGAGCAAATTGGCGTCCCTCAACTTAGTCTCCGCTTCCCTCAGTTTCGCTTCAGCCTCGCGTTGCATCTTGTCGGCTTTACTTTTCTCCTCGTCCACTTTTTGCCTCAAAGCGTCCAAGCGCTGCTGCTGTGGGATAAGAAGGGTTCGCCACGCCCAGAAGACAATGCCTGCAGCGATGACGATGCCGATAACCAGTCCAATCAAAACCGAGACCCAAAGTTCCATCCGTTCTCACCTCGCTGAAGGACAGCCACCAATCGCGGAGGCGAGGTCATTCCTCTTCAGGGAGGTCACCGAAGGAGCGAATAGCGGAGCGGATAGCGTTTAGGTCAAAGCCTTTTTGCATCGCCGCTCTGAAAGCGCGCGAGATGTCTTGCTTGCTGGGTTTAGCGATGCCAGCCAGACGGCGGTTTATGTATCGCTCCGCCATCTGACACTCAACCTCATCCGTCCAAACTGACATCGCTTCGTCAATGATTTCATCCGAGATGCCCAAAGACTTGAGTTTGTATCGGACTTCAAAGCGGGAGTGAGGCTGAGTGTCAGACAGCGCACTTTGGACGAAGGCTTCCGCCATCTGGCGGTCGTCCACCAAACCCACACGCTTTAGCCGCTCAACAACTTCCTGAGCGACAGAGGCATCCCATCCCTTCGCCCGCAAGCGCGTTAGTAACTCGCGCTCGCTGCGAAGGCGGTAGCGGAGCAACCTAAACGCTGCTGTTTTCGCTTGTTCTATTGCGTCGGGTTCTCGGCTCAAATCTTTTCTCCTTCGGTGACCTCTCACAATTCAACGACCTCGTCTCCCGATTGGGGCTGTTGGGTTTTGTTGCGTTCTGTCGTCCAAATTGTCGCTTCCAAGTTGAGACAGTTTCCGCCAATTCACTTCGGCTCTTTTATGGGCAAGGGAATGCCAGCCTTCTCCCGAACGGCTCGGTCAATTTCCGCTGCAATTTCGGGATGGGCTTCAAGGAAGGCTTTGGCATTCTCCCTTCCCTGACCTAACCTCTCGTCGCCGTAAATGAACCAGTTGCCAGACTTCTGGATGACGCCATACTTGACCCCTGCCTCAAGCAGGCTGGTCGCCCACGAAATCCCTTTGCCGAAGTAAATGTCCACAGTCGCATCCTTGAAAGGCGGGGCAAGTTTGTTCTTGACGACTTTGATTTCGACTCGATGCCCAACGGTTTCGTTCCCGACCTTAATTGGCTCACCTCTGCTTAGCCTCAACCGAACGGAAGCGTAAAACTTGAGCGCCAGCCCGCCGGGCGTGGTTTCAGGGTTGCCATAGGTCACGCCGATTCTCTGCCTGACTTGGTTGATGAAGATGGCTGCTGTCCGAGATTTCTGGATAGAACCAGCCAACTTCCTCAATGCCTGCGACATCAACCTCGCCTGTAGCCCGACATGGGCTTCGCCCATCTCACCTTCAAGTTCCGCTTTGGGCACAAGGGCAGCAACGCTGTCAATGACGATGACATCAACGGCTCCGCTTCGGACGAAGGCGTCAGCGATTTCCAAAGCCTGTTCAGCGGTGTCCGGCTGCGAAAGTAACAACCTGTCAAGGTCAACGCCGACATTTTTGGCGTATTCGGGGTCAAGGGCATGCTCGGTGTCGATGTAAACGGCAACGCCACCCAACTTCTGAGCCTCAGCGATGATATGGTATGCGAGTGTGGTTTTGCCCGAGCCTTCCTGCCCGAAAATTTCCGTGACCCGTCCCCTCGGTATCCCGCCGATGCCCAAAGCGATGTCCAGTTCAATTGCCCCCGTCGGGATGGCATCAACCAAAAGTCGGGAAGGCATCTCCGTCAACTTCATGACCGCACCCTTTCCGTGCCTCTTCTCAATCTGGGCGATGGTCGCCTCCAACAACTTCCGACGCTCGTCATCCTTACTGAGCGCAACAGTTTTCTCCTCGCGTTCGTCTTCAGTTTCGGTTTTTTCGGGAACGGCGAGCCTTCTTGCCATCTTTCTTCACCTGCCTTTTTCAGCCATCTCAAATTTTGACTGCCTCAAATGCTTGGGGCAAGATGCTGGTCACAACTGAACCTCGCCGACCAATTTTTTGACCAACCCTTCCAACTCCTCGTCGCTGAAGAAGCGGATTTCCAGCACCCCGCCTTTGCGTCCCCGCCTCAGTTTGACCGGGACTTGCAACCTCTCTTCCAAAATTTGCTGCAATGCGAGCAAGTTTGGATCAAGGGTTCGTTCGCGCTTCTTTCGTTTGCTTGTCAGCCTTTGAATGAGCAATTCTGTTTGCCTTACCGACAGGCTGTGCTTGATGACTTGTTGGAAGACTTCCATCATCACGCCCTCATCGGGTGCTCCGAGCAACGCGCGGGCATGTCCCTCAGTGATTGCCCCGTCCCTAAGGGCTTGTTTGATTGGTTCTGGCAAGTTTAAGAGCCGCAAAGTGTTGGCGACGGCGGCGCGGCTTTTCCCCACCCTTTCGGCGATGGCTTCTTGGGTTAGCCCAAACTTCTCCATCAGCACCTTGTAAGCCTGAGCCTCGTCGAGGGGGTTCAGGTCCTCCCGCTGCAAGTTCTCAATAAGCGCCAAAGCCAAAAGTTCGTCATCGGAGCAGTGACGGATGATGGCAGGAATTTCGGTTAAACCTGCCAGTTGAGCGGCTCGCCATCTCCTCTCGCCCGCCACCAACTCGTATTCACCGTCCTTCGGGCGAACGAGGATGGGCTGCAGCAAGCCATGCAGTTTGATTGATTCAGCGAGGGCTTCAAGTTCCTCAGGTTTGAACTGTTGGCGGGGCTGGAAGGGATTGGGACGAATTGCGTTGACTGGCAAGTTAGTCACCGTCTCACCTGCAGTTGTTGGCTCACTCCAACTTGTCGGGATAAGCGCTTCCAGCCCACGCCCCAAGCCGCGCCGCTTCATGCCTTTCTCACCCCACAAGCCTGAACTTGAAATCTCGCCATGCTCGCTTCAATTGTAGCGCTGTGCTTTCACCCGACGCAAAGGCTCAAGATGCGTGTTAGCATTGAAGACCGACGGAGGTGACCTTTGTGACCGAAACTTTCACCGAAGTTGACTGGAAACGGTTGCAAGAGGAATTGCAAAAGGCGCAACTTGAAGCGCAGCAACTTTCCGCCGCGCTTTCGGACGCGTGGGAAGAGTTGACATTGCTTTACGAACTGGCGGAGCAAATGAGGGGCGTGCTTGACATAGACCAAGCAGTAGAGTTGGCTATAACTCACGCTGCAGACATAGTGAGCGTTGAGGGCTGCGGTGTTTTGCTTAAGAGCGACGAGGGTTGGGAACTGAGAGGAGCGATTTGCCCACCAGGACGAGAAGAGTGGTTGAGGTTTGAACTGGGCGAAAAGTTGGCAGAGGAGGCTTTGAAGCGCCGACGAGGTTTCCTCTTCAACGACCTCTTTCAACACCCTCAATGGGGCGAGGCAGCACGAATGTTCCGAATTTTCAATGTCGCGATTGTCCCGCTCAACCCCGGAGGGCACGCTCAAGGTGCTTTGATAGCGTGGAACAAAAAACGCGGTGAGTTCACTTCTGGCGACCTGAAACTGTTTTCAACCATCGCTGCTCAAACGGGTGGCGTGTTAGAAAGTGCCTTCCTCTACCAACGACTTCAAGAGACTTTCAGGGGCGTGGTCAGAGCGATGGCAGTCGCCGTTGACGCCAAATCCCGTTGGACGGCAGGTCACTCCATCAGGGTCACTCGCTACGCAATGGAGTTAGCCCAAGCCATAGGGTTGCCTGAAAGCGAAATCGAGAAAATCCAACTTTCAGGGCTACTCCACGACCTCGGCAAGATCGGCGTCCCGGACGCAATCTTGGACAAACCGGGCAAACTGACGGATGAAGAGTGGGAGATAATGAAGCGACATCCCATCATCGGCTACGAGATGCTCAAGGACATTTGGCAACTGCGCGGAACTGTCTTGGATGGCGTGTTGTATCACCACGAGCGCATTGACGGCAAGGGATACCCGTTCGGGCTCAAGGGCGATGATATTCCGTTTGCTGGCAGATTGTTGGCTGTCGCCGACGGCTTTGACGCAATGACCAGCGACAGACCGTATCGGGCAGGTATGCCGAAAGAGAAAGCGTTGGAGATTTTGCTTGAGAACGCTGGAACTCAGTGGGACAAGGAACTGGTGAAGGCTTTCGTTGAAACGCAAAAATCGCAATGAGGGGGATGGGAATGAGTGCTGCTCACCCTGAGCAGCAAGCGACATCGTTCGGCAAGCGCGAAATTGGTCACAAAAGAAGGTGGCGACGGCTGTTTTTGGTGACGGGTATAGCGCTTTTGTTGGGCTTTGGCTTTGCGGTTTGGCATTTTGCGTCGGCGCCGCGACCGCTTGAAAGCGACCATCACAACTTGAGCGTCCCGCCTCAAAGATGCCTTTTGTGCCACCAATTTGGTGGGGCGGCTCCCCAAATGCCTCACCGCACCCTCAGTTTTTGCTTCCCTTGCCACCTGCCTCGCAAGTTGGAGAGGCAAAAGTGAGTTCAATGACTTCGCCGTTGGGTTCAGCCTCAGCGAAAATTTGAGCCTGAAAAGCGTAAACATTCACCTTGCCCTTCCGCCACGCATCTTTTGGCAAGCCTGCTTTCAAGCATGTCTGCTCCAAAAAAGTCACCGCATCAAAGCCATGCTCAACAGCGACTTGAGGGAGCAGCAACCCACGCTGCCAATCAGCCTCAACGAGCAGACCATCGCGACCGATGACGATATGCGCCGGATACTCTTTCGGGTCGGAAACCTCAATCAGTTGCGGCGGGGTGAGGACGCTGACTTCAACCATGACTTTGTCCAACTCGTCAATCTCCAAAGGCGGGAAGCGAGGGTCGCGAAAAGCGGCGTTCAAAGCAGATTCAATCGTCGCCTCAACGAGCGGCTTGACAGGGTAGGGGATGCCGATGCAACCGCGAAGCATTTTCTCTTTCTCAACTTGCTCGTGAAGCGTCACGAAGACACCGCGAGGCTCTCTCAAAATTTCGTCAACTTCCGCTGGTGGCGAAATGACCTCGTTTGATTTGAGCGCCGTCTCTATGGCTTGGCGCGCCAACTTGACCAAAAACTTCCCCTGCTCCAAACTCAGCAACACTGCGACCACCCCCTTTCGTGGTCGCTTAGCGGCAAAAACTGCACTTGCAACCAGCCGACACACAAAATGGTAGCACAATGCCCTTCAAAGCGTTGAGAGCACTTGGCAAAGACAAAAACCGGGGCTTAATTAGCCCCGGCTCAATCTCTCAGGCTGCAGAAATTTAGCGTTCATCGGCGAGGGATTTTGAGGGTGCTGAGAATTTTGCTGGCTTTGCGGGCGTCGGCGTCGCTGTCAAATCCGAAGAAGGCAACGAACTTGTTGCCCAAAACCACAGCCCCGACAAAAGCCAAGTTAATACCTGCTTCCGCCAAAGCGCTGGTCATCAAGTGCCCCAATCCCGGCTTGTTCGTCCCTTCAACGCGAAGGACAACGGGAGAGGTCGCTTCGGAAAGACCTGCAGCCTTGGCAGCATCCGTTGCCTTCCTGCCCTTGACAGGACCAAGATAGACGACGCCGACACCAACCTTAGCAGGGTTTCGCTCAGCGAGGACAACCTGCAAGTCAACACCGGCTTGGGCGAGGGGTTCAAGGACTTTTGCCAACGCTCCCGGCTTGTCCTCAATCTCGCCGCTCCACAGTGCTACCTTCTCCACCTTCAAAGGCATCTCCTTTCACCTCCCATCGTTCACGCGCTCCGAAGTTTGCCAATTGCCAAATCCGCTTTTCAGCATAGCAATTCTTTTCGCATTTGTCAAGAGCCCTTGACTCCACTTGCGAGCCATGCATAGCCGAAAATCGTTCGCAAGTTTTCAACCCGCAAATTTGAACCGACAAGTTCCAGAAACTCTTCGCGCGTGAACCTGAAAAAGTAGATGCCGCCCTTGTGAACGCCTTCCTTCCCGAACCATCGGGTCAAGAGCGAATAGTGGTAGCCGGAGATGGCAAATCGCCCGTTGGGCTTGAGGATTCTGGCGATTTCGGCGATGACCCGTTGCCGCATTCGGTGACTTGGGACATGCTCAATCATCTGGCAACTGGCAACGGCATCAAAGCATTGGCTTCGGAAGGGCAAAAAGGAAGCGTCGGCGTGAACGAGCAAAGTTCGCTCCAACAAACCCAAACGCGTGAACATTTCCCAGCACCGTTTCAAGGATTCAAGGGAGAGGTCAGCGCCAACGACAAAATCTGCGTGTTTGGCAAAGTGCTGCAACATTCGTCCAGTCCCGCACCCCACCTCAACCAAAGTCCCAAACCGCTTGGCTTCGGAAGGGCAAAAAGGAAGCGTCAGCGTGAACGAGCAAAGTTCGCTCCAACAAACCCAAACGCATTAACCTTTCCCAGCACCGTTTCAAGGATTCAAGGGAGAGGTCAGCGCCAACGACGAAATCTGCGTGTTTAGCAAAGTGCTGCAACATTCGTCCAGTCCCGCATCCCACCTCAACCAAAGTCCCAAACCGCTTTCGGTCGCCGAGCAAGGCACTGACAGTCATCCTGACTTCAAAAGGCGTCAGGAAAATCAGACCGAGCAAACGGTCGTAGAAAACTGCTTGCTCGTTGCGAGCCTTCATTTCCGACTGTTTCCAAAGCCATTCCTTCTCGTCGTGGACTTGAGCCAAATCCGGGACGACGAAACTGGGGATGCCGTCCACAATCGGAAACTTTCGCCCGCACCCTTGACAAACCAGTTGCTCCTTTTCAAGCCGCAAGGCAGCGCGATCAAAGGGGCAAGCGAGCAATTCCAATTGCCAATCCGTCATCTCAGTGACCTCCTTTTCCCCTCGTGCAAACGCAACCCAATAAGTTTTGCAGCAAAATTGGGTGCGGGTGCGATGTCAAAAGTTTGCAGCAGTCGTGGCAGGTTACCGACGGCGCGGCTGGAGGTGGAAAGACATGACTTTCAAACCGTTGACAGCATGGGTGGTGTTGAGCGTGATGGCGGCAACGACTTTCGCCCAATTTGAGCGACCCCGCAAGAAACTCATCCAGTATGGCTGGGGTGTCCCCTCTCCCGCTTTCGTTCGAGCCAACATCGCCGAGATGGAAACCAAATGCCCCTTCTTTGACGGTCTGGTCATCCGAACGCAAGGCGGCTGGAAATCCTATCCCGCCCATGTCTTCCGCAAAACACCTTTTGACCCAAACGAGTTCACTGAAGACATCACCAACTTGAGAGCGACCGAGTTCCGCCGCTTTACCGAAAACTTCATCTTGATGTGGGGCACTTGCGAGAAGGGATGGGATTGGTTCAACGATAGCGATTGGCAAGCCGCCGAATACAACGCACGGCTGTTGGCTTATGTGGCGAAGGCGGGCGGATGCGTCGGCATTTGTTTTGACCCAGAACCCTACAACGGCAACCTTTGGCACTATCCAAGCCTTCCCAACGCTTCAACCAAATCCTTTGCCGCTTATTGGGCGCGGGTAAGGGAGTGTGGCTCAAGGTTCATGAGGGCAATCCAGAGTGAGTTCCCGAACATCAGGCTCTTGACTTTCTTTTGGTGCAGCCTTTTCAGCGACATCGTTGACATCCCCGACCCAAATGAAAGGATGGAGCGGCTGTCCAAACACAGTTACGGTTTGCTGCCAGCATTCTTGAATGGGATGCTTGATGCCGCCAACGAACAAGTCATCATCGTTGACGGAAACGAACCCGCTTACTACTACCGCGAACCCGAACAATACTTCCGAAAGGATGGAGCGGCTGTCCAAACACAGTTACGGTTTGCTGCCAGCATTCTTGAATGGGATGCTTGATGCCGCCAACGAACAAGTCATCATCGTTGACGGGAACGAACCCGCTTACTACTACCGCGAACCCGAACAATACTTCCGAGCCTACCACTTGATGAAGCATCGCGCCCTTTCGCTGATTGCCCCCGAAAACCGGCGAAAGTATGCGCAACAAGTTCAGGCAGGCTTTGCCCTCTACATGGACCTCTACTTCGGTCTGGTGCCTTTTGAGCACACTTGGGGACGCATCGGGCATTTCTTGAAGCCTGACGAAAGGGCTCGCTGGTTTGAGCACAATGCTTATCACGCTTTGCTCGTGACCGACGAATATGTTTGGTGCTACAGCGAAAGGTTGGATTGGTGGGGAACTCAGGAGAAGGCTCAGTGGTTTCGCTTCGTCCCTCAAGGTGCTGCCGAAGCGTTGCAATCGGCGAGGGCAAAAGTTGAGCAGGGTAAGCCGCTTGGCTTTTCAATTCGCGACATGTTGGCGGAAGCGCAAAAGCGGATGGAAGCAGCGAAAGGGGAACAGCCAAAATGAACGGGGCAAAAATTTGGCTGACGCTTGTCTTGCTTTCGGGTTGCCTCGCTTTCCTGATAACTTCCGTCACAACAACGAACCGCTCAATTGCGACTATCGTTGTCAACCCGCGCAAAGTGCTTGGTGGAGTCAACCGCATGATTTTCGGCAACAACCAACTCGGCTACCAATATGACGCGTGGGCTTACACTACGCCCGAATATGCTGACAGGGGAGCGGGAATTTGGGACCCTGAGCGGAATCAACCTGTCCCTGAGATGGTTCGGTTCGCCCGCGAGATTGGGATGACAACTGCCAGATACCCCGGCGGTTGCGGCTCGCACTTGTTCAACTGGAAGAAAGCGGTCGGTCCCATCAACGAGCGACCGAAACAAAGGTTTGGGCTTCCCGAGTTCCTAAGATTCTGCGAAGCGGTGGGAGCAGTCCCCGTTATTACCGTTGCTGACTACTTCGGAACGCCCCAAGACGCTGCTGACCTCGTTGAATACTTGAACGCGCCCGATGACGGCAAGCATCCTTGGGCGAAGTTGCGAACTCGGGATGGTCGCAAAGAACCTTGGAAGGTCGTTTGGTTTGAGTTCGGCAACGAAACCGATCACGGCGCACACAAAGGCATGGATGATTTCGGCAAAAGGCAAAAGTTCACCGCCGAAGAGTATGCCCGCAGGTATCGCCAATATTGGCAAGCGATGAAAGCCGTTGACCCAAGCATCAAGTTGGGGGCAGTGTTGACGAACGATGTGACGCCGCAATTGTCCGAGTGGACGAAAACGGTCATCAAACTCACTGGCGACATCGCCGACTTTTACATCCATCACGCCTACATCCCGCATTACTACCGAAACGATGGGGTGCCCGACGCAAAAACGCTCTTCCGCATCGCTTTCGCCGGACCACGCCAGTTGGCTGCCTACTACCGCGAACTGAGACAGTTCATCCGCCAAACGGCAAAGCGAGACATCCCTTTGGCAATCACCGAGTTCAACGGTCATTTTGTCCAAGAGAAGCCTGTGCCTTATCGGTTCAGCCTCGGTTGCGCCCTTGTCGTCGCTGAACTTTTGCAGGTTTTCATGCAACCCGAATTCAACATCGCCCACGCACAATATTGGCAGTTCGCCAACGAATACTGGGGCATGGTCAAGGGCTACAAACCGCCTTACACTTTGCGACCTGCCTACTGGGTGTTTTGGCTTTACCATCGCCACTTCGGCGATCTGTTGGTTGACTGCCGAGTTGAGTGCGAAAGTTACGAGACCGAAGGTGGCTACGGTGTTTTGCCAGCGAGGGGCAAGCCAACCGAATTTCGCCTTTTCCCCGAAAACTTGCTGCCGCCGCAAAAATGGGTTCTGCAGGATGTCCAAAGTGCTCGCCATTGGGAAGAGCATGACGGGACTTTGGTCGTGGAAATCTTAACCGACGAAGAGTTGAACTACTACCACGCTGTCAAACGGATGCCTGCGGAACCACTGACAGGCTACCGCGTGACGGCAGAAATCCGCACCGAAGGTTTAGAGAAGTCAAGGGGCGCTCAAATCCAAGTCGGTGACGGACGGGGTTGGCTCGCAACGAAATCGGCTGTGCTTTCGCCAGAAGTCAAAAGCGGTTCGTGGCAAACCGTCACCGCAGATTACATCACCTTGCCTGACACCCGGGAAATTGAAATCCGAGTTCGCAGACTTGAAGGGGCAGGGAGCAAGGGCAAAATTTTCGTCCGCAACTTGAGGGTCCAAAAATTCACGCCTTTCAATTTGGGCGCTGTCCCGATAATCAGCGCAGTCGCAAGCAGAAGCAAAGATGGGAAGCGAATTTGTGTCGCCATCGTCAACAAGAACCTTGACGCACCAACCGATGTCCGCATCTTGGGCATCAATGCTCGGAAGGTCTCGGCATGGACGCTGACAGGTCAAAGCGTGGACGCAACAAACGAAGTTGACCCGAACGCAATTCGTCCCGTGCGCTTAAGCGATGTCATTGTCAAGCGCAACGAGATAACTTTGGCACTTCCGCCACATTCCTTCACCGTCGTTGTGGCAGAATAATTGCCCTCAGCAAGTTTGAGAAACTGGCGAACGGGGTGATTTCCTTCCATGACCCAGTGGGTTCTTTTGCATCTGGGCGCAGCGATTATAGGGCTTGGGAAAACTGGCTTTGGTGGCGGGATAGGGATTTTAGCGACGCCGTTGTTCGCACTGGCGTTAGGCGGTCGGACATCTGTCGGCGTCATGCTGCCGCTTCTGCTCGTCTGCGATGTGTTCGTGCTGTCGCTCGGTTATTACCGCCGCAGCATTGACAAAAACAATGTCGCCGTTCTGCTGCCCAGCATGTTGGTTGGAATTGCATTGGGACTGCCCGTCTTAGGCATCATGCCCGATGAAGCCTTTAAGAAGGCTATCGGGGTGCTGGCTTTGATTTTCGCAGTCGGTCAGGCTTACAAGGACTTCTACCTCAAAGTTGACAAACCTGTCAAGCCAAGCAAGTGGCTTGGAGTTTTGCTTGGAATTGGTGCAGGGTTTGCCTCGGCAATCGCCCACATAGGCGGGACTTTGACCACGATGTATTTGCTCCCGCAGAAGTTGCCGAACGCAGTTTTCGTTGGGACATCAACTCTGCTTTACTTCGTCAGCAATGCCAGCAAGGTTTTGCCTTACTGGAAGATGGGGCTCATCACGGAACAAGGCTTGCGGCTCGGTGTTTCATTGCTCCCATCCGTTGCAGCGGGTGCTCTTTTGGGTGTTTGGCTCAACAAAGTTTTGCCGCCCCAAGCCTTTTCCAAATTGATTTTGCTCTTCGTCGCCCTGACCGCAGTTCGGCTCCTAATGGGCTGAGTTGCCTCCAATTCACTGCGAGCGCCTTCAAATTCTTGGTTCTGAAGTGGCGAAAGGGATGGTTGTCGCTTTTTGTTCTCAGAGCCGTTTACGGCATCGTTGAAGAGGGCTTGATGTGCAAGAGTTTCTTTGACCCCAACTGGCACGATTTAGGACCGTTGGGAACTTAAGATTCTCGGCAGTGCAGGAGCACCGTCTTCCAGAAAAACTCTCGCCACTCGCCATTCGTCGTCGTTTTGGCTTTTTGAGTTTGTGGTCACCCGCCTTAGGTGGATGTTAACTCTTCCGCAAGTTTACCCCAAACGCAAATTTGTCGCCCACCTTGCTACAGCAGCCAGAAGGGTTAGACCGCCACAAACTGCTACAACCGAAGGACCGGCAGGCAAATCATGAGCGAAGGAAAGCCACAAGCCCAAAATTGCTGAGATTAAGGCAATTGCAATGGCTATGCCGAAAGCCGTTTGAAGCCTTTTTGCCCAAAGCAGTCCCGCTATCGGTGGCAAAACGAGGAAGGCAAAAACGACTAAAGCCCCAATTGCCCTTATGCAAGCACCGATTAAAGCGCCCAAACTCAGGTAGAAAAGGAGGTTGACCCACCTTTCCTTCACGCCAACCGAGTGAGCGAATGTCGGGTCAACTGTTACGGCGACAAAAGCGTGATAAGCGATGAAGTGGATGAAGACGACGAACAAACATGCCGCTGCGAGAAGTTCCATATCGCCGTGCCCGACAGCCAAAAGGTCGCCAAACAAAAGGGCAGTAATGTGGGCTTCACCCACAGGGCTTAGCGCTACGAAAAGCAAAGCCAAAGCGGAAGCGAGAGCGTAGGTTGCACCGAGCAAACTTTCCCGCGAAACTACCCGCTCTTGCTGAGGCATCAAGATGAAACCGAAAACCCCAGCGAAAACTGCCGCTGTTCCGCCCAACAAAGGTGACTGCCCCGTTAAAAGCGCCAAGCCGACACCAGCCGCTCCCAACTGAGCCAGCGCTGCTCCCACGAAAACAATGCGCCTCAAAATCACATACACGCCGACGAAAGACAAGGAAGCCCCCGCAATCATCGCTGCTGCCAGAGCATGGCGCAAAAAATCGTGTTTCAGCATCTCAAGCATTTCTGACCCGCTCCTTTGAGCCTTGAACCATCACGACTTTGTAGCCGTTGAGTTCGTGGACGGTGATGGGAGTTTGGTAGGTCGCGCTTAACTGTTGGTCAGTCAGCAATTCGCTGATTTCACTCGCCGTCACGCGACCATCGTGGAAGAGAGCCAAGTGAGTCGCCGAGTTGGCAGCCAGACTGAGAAGGTGCGTGACGAAGACGATGGTGACACCTTGTTCGGTGTGGATTTTCCGCAGCAATTCCATGATGGCATGTTCTGTCGGCAAGTCCAAGCCGTTGGTCGGCTCGTCCAAGAGAAGCAAATCTGGTTCAGTTGCCAAAGCCCGAGCGATTAAAACCCTTTGCTTTTGCCCGCCAGAAAGTTCGCGGAAGGGCAACGAAACTAAGTCAGCAATTCCGACCTGCTCCATGACTTGATTTGCCGCTTCAAAATCGTCGGGAGAGAATCGGTGCAAAAACCCGCCCTTGCGGATTCGTCCCATCAAAACGATGTCCAAAGCAGTCATGGGCAGCAACTCATCCAGTGCCTCTCGTTGCGGGACATATCCGATGCGGACTTTTTTGTGCCAAACGATTTTCCCCTGCTTTGGATTGAGCAAACCCAAAAGCGCTCGAATCAAAGTCGTTTTCCCCGACCCGTTCGGACCGACGAACCCCCAAAATTCGCCTGCCCCAATCTGCATCGTCACACCTCTCAGCACTGTCTTGCGCCCGTATCCGAGCGTCACATTTTCAACATTGACCAAAATTTCGCTCATCAGTGACTACCCCCAATCGCCCTACGGGTCACGCAGCAGGTTTGCGAATGTTATAGCGCCGCAGCGACCTTTGCGATGAAGACTTCACTCAATCTTGCCGTCGCAACCTTAATGGAAGAGACATCGGACGGGACGGGTTCGCCGTGTTGAAGAAGGGACTCAAGATAGCAAGCAATTGCTTCTTGAGCATTGGCGATGGCTTCCGTCAGCGTGTCACCTTCTGTTATGCATCCTTTCAATGCTGGCACAGTGACTGTGTAGCCACCTTCCTCGTTGCGCTCCAACACAATCGTGTATTGATAGCGCATCAGACATCGCTCCTTTCCGAAAGATGCAGCAAAAATTTTGCGATGTTCCGCTCGTTTCGGCAAAGCAGGTCACTTTTCGCTTTGCACGGCGTTGACCAACTTGGTCAAAATGTGCCGAAGCAATTTCGGGTAAGTTTCGGTGTCTGGTTCACCACCAACGGTTGGGCAAATTTCCACGACCTTCGCTCCTGTCCTTTGAGCGACCATGTTTGGGATGCGGTTCTCGTAAAACGGCTCTTTGATGATGACCTTCACCTTCTCTTGCCTCATTCGGACAATCAAGTCAGCGAGATGAGAGGCTGACGGCGGAATGCCGGGCTTGGGTTCAAGGTAGCCTATGATGCGGAAGCCGTATCGGTTTGCGAGGTAACTCCAAGTTGTGTGGTAAGCTACGAATTTTTCGCCCCTGAGAGGTGCTGCCAGTTTCAGTGTCTCGTCCAGCAAATCGTCCATCAGACGCTCAAGCCTTTTCAGGTTACGCTCATACTCATCGGCGTTTGCAGGGTCAATGCGTCTTAATCCGTTGGCAATGTTTCGGGCAATGATTTTCATGTTCTCTGGGTCAAGCCAATAGTGCGGGTTCGGGCAATGATTTTCATGTTCTCTGGGTCAAGCCAATAGTGCGGGTTGCCGAAGATGTGGACTTCGCCTTGCTCGCGAGTGACGCGACCTTGAGGGATTTCAAGCAGCGTGATTCCGATTGAGGCATCAAAATCGCCCACACCGCCCCGCCGAATTTTAGGGTTTCGCGACTCTTCCACCAAAGGCGGCAACCATGTCTCCTCATAGTCAAGCCCGACGCGAACCAGCAAATCGGCTCGGTTGAGTTGAACGATGAAGGAAGGGCGAGGCTGAACCGTGTGGGGATTTTGGAGCGGGTGCATCAAAGCGACAACCTCAACATTCTTGCCACCAATTTGCTCAACAGCCCATTTTAGGTCGTTCGTCGTCGCAACCACCCTAAGTTTCCTTGCAGCGCCCGGCGCAATTGCTAACATCAAAGCCACAAGTGCGACGATAAGCCAAACTAACATCCGCTTCATCTTCTCTCACCTCTCTGCTTCAAAGCGGATGCGGTCTATGGACGCCGATGCTGAATGTCGTTTGCAGCCAAACTTCGTGGACGGTTCGCCCGCCGATTTTCAAGCGGCTCCATTGGAGCCGATAACGAC
>Ga0209143_1000720_pt1 | contig 16105 bp, 17 predicted proteins | sample FaiFalFF_MnMetaG_3_FD_184739 | JGI IMG/M metagenome (GOLD analysis project Ga0209143, IMG submission 184739) | Freshwater microbial communities from Yellowstone National Park, Wyoming, USA - Fairy Falls B (FF_Mn_B) MetaG (SPAdes) (version 3) | ecosystem: Environmental > Aquatic > Freshwater >...
CCCCTCGCCCCACCCCCCCTTGACAGGGACGCTGCCCCCGGCTACTCTGGACACTGAAGCGGGCGGGCGTAACTCAGCGGCAGAGTGTCTGCTTCCCAGGCAGAAAGTCGGGGGTTCAAATCCCCTCGCCCGCTCCATATGGTTTTCTACGGATGTCCCCTTGACGGGGGGAGGCCGCCCGGCTACCATTGGCAGGCGTAGGGTAGTCATAGGAGCGGAGGTGTGGTTTCCTTCCCCCGGGGGACGGTACAGCTGGTCCGGACCTTCCTGCGCCCCGGCCTGGGGCTGAAGCGGTGGTTGGCCCTCTTCGGGCTGGGCATCGTCTGCTTCGGGTTGGGCATCGCCTTCCTGACGGCCATCCCGATAACCCCGCGTCTCCTTGCCCTGGGGCAGCTCCTCACCCTTAAGTTCCTCCCTCCCCTCCTGCGGGGGGGTATCTTCATAGCCCTTGGGGGGCTCCTCCTCCTCCTCTCCACAGTGGCGATATACACCACCCTGGAGGCGAAAGCGCGCCGGCGTCGCCCCGGCCTTCCCCTCATGGAGGCGTTCTACGAGGAGGAGGTGCTGCGCCGGGGGCCCAGGGTGGTGGCTATCGGTGGGGGCACGGGGTTGTCCACACTGCTGCGGGGCCTGAAGAGGTATACGAGCCGCATCACGGCCATCGTCACCGTGGCCGACGACGGGGGCAGCTCGGGGAGGTTGCGGGAGGAGCTGGGCATCCCCCCCGCAGGGGACGCCCGCAACTGCCTGGTGGCCCTGGCCCAGATGGAGCCGGCGATGGAGCGGCTGATGGATTTCCGTTTCCCCAAGGGGACAGGGCTGCAAGGGCACAGCATGGGCAACCTGCTCCTGGCCGCCTTGACCTACACGGAAGGGGGCTTCTCCCAAGCCCTGGACGCCGCCTCCGCGCTCCTGGCGGTCCGGGGGAGGGTGATCCCCGTGGCCGACACCCCCACCCTCACCCTATGGGGGGAGAGGGGGGATGGACGGGTCATCCCGGGGGAGTCGCGCCTGCCCCAGCCGGGCATCCCCCTGAAGAGGGTGTGGCTGGAGCCGCAGGACATCTCCCCAAACCCGGCCGCCCTGGAGGCCATCGCGGAGGCCGACCTCATCGTCATCGGGCCGGGGAGCCTCTTCACCAGCGTTATCCCCAACTTCCTGGTGCCGGGGATTGCCGAGGCGGTGAACCGCGCCCGGGCCCCCAAGGTCTTCGTGTGCAACGTGGCCACCCAGCCGGGGGAGACAGAGGGGTTCGGGGTGGAGGAGCACCTGCGGGCCTTCCGGGAGCACACCGGCGTTGAGATAACCCACCTGGTGGTCAACAGCCGGGTGCTCCCCTTCCCCCCCCACTGGAACCAGCAGCCGGTGGTCCCCCGCAAGCCCCCCGCCTTCCACGGGGTGTACATAGAGGCCGACCTGATCAGCGACGCCATGCCCACCCGCCACGACCCCGACCGGCTGGCGCGCACCCTGCTGGCGATCGGGGCGTCAAGGGGAAGGGGGGCAGGCCCCCCTTCCCTCACCCCCAGCGGCGCCTCAGGGCTATCATAAAAAAAGGGGGGTGACGTGGTGCGGTTTGAGCGGGGCGAACCGGAGCGGCCCAAAGGCCATGCCCTCCTCTACTTCTCCACCCCAGAGGGGGACCTGCTGGCCACCTATGTGGTGGTCCTCCCCCTGGAGGTAGACCTCACCAAGTACATGCCCCCCTTCCTGGCCAGCCAGATGGGCGGGGTCAGCACCCTGGACCTCTCCTCCTTCGCCTTCCCCCCTGTCCCGGAAAGGGTACCCTCCCGTGAGGCGCTGGAGCAGACCGTGGGGCAGCGGGACGACGACCTGATCTTCGGGGGGGAGATAAACCCCACCGACACGATGGCCATGGTCACCCGGGTGGCGGCGGTGGTGCAGGAGTACGCGCGCCTTTACACGGAGTGGCGGGAACGCTGGCCTGCCCCCGTTGCGGCCTCCCCCTCCCCCGAAGGGGGGCCTTCGGACATAGGGGTGCAGGACGTCCTTTACGCCTACATGGACGAGCGGGAGCGGGTGGCCGAGCTGGCCCGCCTGGTGAGCAAACTCCGCTTTGCCGTCGAGGGGGCCGACCCCCGGGCTGTGCATGAGGCGGAGGGGGAGGTGTACACCCTGGCCAAACACCTGGGGGAGGAATACCAGGTGCACCGCCTCCTCCAGGCGGTCAAAGACCCCTCCCCCCGGGGCGCCCGCCTGGCCCAGTGGCACCTGGAGCGTATGTGGAAGGTGGCAGCACGGGACTGGGAGGGGGTAAGGGTCCTGGAGGAGCACATCGCCGCCGAAGAGGGGCGCCCTCCCTTCGCCGCCTCTTGACCACCCCCTCCCACCCCCTTTAGCCTCAAGATGGGGGCCCGTAGCTCAGCGGGCAGAGCGGCCGGCTCATAACCGGCGGGTCCCAGGTTCGAATCCTGGCGGGCCCACTTGACACCCTGCCTCTCCGGCGGTATAGTGGTTGCCAAAAAAAGGTAAAGGCGACGAACGGGACGAGTAGGCCCCAGGCGCGGCCCCAGAGAGCCGGGGGAGGTGGAAGCCGGCGCCGGCGCGGGGGTTGAATGGACCCGGGAGCCGCACCCCGAACGGGGTGGACGCCCCTAGTAGGCGGCGCCGGATGGGCCCCGTTACCACGGCCCTAGATGGTCGTCGTGCCCCACCCGGCACGCCCATCGAGAAGGAGATGCCTGCCCGGGGTGGCGTGCAAGGGCAGGCGAAAAAGGGTGGCACCGCGGGAAGAGGGCCCCGCCCCTTTACGGTGGGGCCCTCGCTTTTTTAGGGCCAACACAAACGCCGGAGGAGGTGCGTATGGAGGAGACGAAAATCCCCCTCTCTGAGAGGGAGCTCCCCACCCAGTGGTATAACGTCCAGGCCGACCTGCCCAAACCCCTGCCGCCTGTTCTCCACCCGGCCACGAAACAGCCGGTGGGCCCCCAGGACCTGGCCCCCCTTTTCCCCCAGGCCCTCATCCTCCAGGAGGTGAGCCGGGAGCGCTGGATCCCCATCCCCGAGGAGGTGCGCCGGATCTACGCCCTGTGGCGCCCCACCCCCCTTTACAGGGCCCGCCGGCTGGAGAGGGCCCTGGACACCCCCGCCCATATCTACTACAAGTACGAGGGGGTCTCCCCCCCGGGGAGCCATAAGCCCAACACGGCGGTGGCCCAGGCCTACTACAACAAGCAGGAGGGGGTCCGCCGCCTGACCACCGAGACGGGCGCCGGTCAGTGGGGGAGCGCCCTCGCCTTCGCCTGCCGCCTCTTCGGGTTGGAGTGCAAGGTGTACATGGTCAAGGTCTCCTACTTCCAGAAGCCCTACCGACGGGTGTTGATGGAAACGTGGGGGGCCTCGGTGGTGCCCAGCCCCAGCCCCGACACCCGCGCCGGACGGGCGATCCTCGCCAAAGACCCGGAGAACCCCGGCTCCCTGGGCATCGCCATCAGCGAGGCGGTGGAGGATGCCGCCACCCACGAGGACACCAAGTACTCCCTCGGCTCCGTCCTGAACCACGTCCTCCTCCACCAGACGGTCATCGGGGAGGAGGCCCGCCTGCAGATGGAGAAGGCGGGGGAATACCCCGACATCGTGGTGGGGTGCATAGGGGGCGGCTCCAGCTTCGCGGGCCTCTCCCTCCCCTTTGTCCGGGACCGCCTCCAGGGCCGGAGCAGGACGCGCTTCATCGCCGTGGAGCCGGAGGCATGCCCCTCGGTGACCCGGGGCGTCTACGCCTATGACTACGGCGACACCGCGGGGATGACCCCCCTCCTGAAGATGCACACCCTGGGGCACACCTTCCTCCCCCCCCGCATCCACGCGGGGGGCCTCCGCTACCACGGGATGGCCCCCATCCTCTCCCTCCTGGCCGAGGAGAAGATCGTCGAGGCGGTGGCGGTCCACCAGAACCCCACCTTCGCGGCGGCCGTCACCTTCGCCCGGGCCGAAGGCATTATCCCCGCCCCCGAGTCGGCCCACGCCATCCGGGTGGTGATCGACGAGGCCCTCAAAGCCCGGGAGGAGGGGGTACGCCGTGTCATCCTCTTCAACCTGTCCGGCCACGGCCACTTCGACATGCAGGCCTACGACGAGTACCTCGCGGGGCGCCTGCAGGACTACGCCTACCCCCGGGAGGCCGTGGAGCAGGCCATGGCCCTGCTGCCCAAGGTGTAAGGGAGGGCGGATGTACTTCCCCCCATTGGAGGAGGTGAAAGCCCGGGCCGTCCCGGGCGCCCGGGTGCCGGTCTACCGGGAGATGAAGGCCGACCTGGAGACGCCGGTGTCGGCCTTCCTGAAGGTGGCCCGCCCCCCCTATGCCTTCCTCCTGGAGAGCGTCGAGGGGGGTGAGCGGCTGGCCCGCTACACCTTCCTGGGCACCGAGCCCCGCCGGGTCCTCCGCATGGGGCCGGGGCAGCCCCACGGGGCGGGCGACCCCCTAAAGGCCCTCGAGGCCCACCTGTCCCGCCACCCGCTCCTCCCCGTGCCGGGGTTGCCCCGCTTCCACGGGGGGATGGTGGGTTACCTGGCCTACGAGGTGGCGCGCTACTTCGAGGGGCGCGTCCCCGCCCCCAGGGCCAACACCCTCGGTCTCCCCGAGGCGGTCTTCATGGAGGCCGACACGGTCCTTGTCTTTGACCACCTGCGCCACGTCATCACGGTGGTCAGCCACGCCTACTTGGACGGCCCGGTAGAGGAGGCCTACGCCCGGGCGGTGGCCCGCATCGAAGAGATAGTGCGCCGTCTGGAGCGCCCCCTGCCCACCTGGGGCCCCGCCGCCACCCTCTGGTCCTCCCCCAGGCGGTCCCTCTCCTCCCCGAGGGCAGCCGGGGGAGAAGGGGGCCCCCGCTTCACCGCCAACGTCTCCAAAGAGGAATACCTGCAGATGGTCCGCCGGGCCCGGGAGTACATCTGCGCCGGCGATATCATCCAGGTGGTCCTCTCCCAGCGCTTCTCCTGCGCCACCGGGGCGCGCCCCTTCGACCTCTACCGCGCCCTGCGGGCCATCAACCCCTCCCCCTACATGTTTTTCCTGGCCCTGGACGACCTGTACCTGATCGGCGCCTCCCCCGAGCTCCTGGTGCGGGTGGAAGAGGGGGAGGTGGCCACCCACCCCATCGCCGGCACCCGCCCCCGGGGGCGGACCCCTGAGGAGGACCTGGCCCTAGAGGAGGAGCTCAAGGGCAGTGAAAAGGAACGGGCCGAGCACCTTATGCTCCTTGACCTGGGCCGCAACGACATCGGACGGGTCAGCCAACCCGGCACAGTGCGCGTCACCCAGATGATGGAGGTGGAGCGCTACAGCCATGTCATGCACCTGGTGTCCCACGTGGTGGGGCGGCTCCGTCCGGGCCTCACCTGCTACGACGCCCTCCGCTCCTGCTTCCCCGCGGGCACCGTCTCCGGCGCCCCTAAGGTGAGGGCTATGGAGATCATCGCCGAACTGGAGCCCGACGCCCGGGGGCCCTACGCGGGGGCGGTGGGGTATGTCAGCTTCTCAGGGAACATGGACACCTGCATCACCCTGCGCACCATCGTCCTCAAAGACGGGGTCGCCCATATCCAGGCGGGCGGCGGCATCGTCTATGACTCCACCCCTGAGGGGGAGTACGAGGAGTGCCACCACAAGGCCCGCGCCCTCTTCCGCGCCATCCGCGAGGCCGAGGCGGGGCTGTAACCCCGGAGGAGGTGGGGGATGCTGGTCCTGATCGACAACTACGACAGCTTCACCTATAACCTGTACCAGTACCTCTGCGAGCTGGGGGCGGAGGTAGTGGTGCTCCGCAACGACCGGGTGACCCTGGAGGACATTGGGGCCCTCTCCCCCCGGGGCCTAGTGGTCTCCCCCGGCCCCTGCTCCCCCAGGGAGGCGGGCATCTCCAACGATGCCATCCGTTTCTTCGCAGGGCGGATCCCCATCCTGGGCGTCTGCTTGGGCCACCAGTGCATCGGCTACGCCTTCGGGGCGCAGGTGGGACGGGCCCCCGAGATCGTGCACGGGAAGACCTCCCCCATCCACCACGACGGCAAAGGGGTCTTCCAAGGACTCCCCAACCCCTTCCCCGCCACCCGCTACCACTCCCTTGTCGTCTACCCCCAGGGCCTCCCCGACTGCCTAGAGGTCAGCGCCACCACCGCCACCGGCCTCATCATGGGCCTGCGCCACCGGACCTTCCCCATTGAAGGGGTCCAGTTCCACCCCGAATCCATCGCCACCCCGCACGGCAAGGCCCTCCTACGGAACTTCCTGGACATGGTATACTCCCCCCCAGGGAAGGGAAGGCCATGAACATCCACGACCTGATCCGCGAACACCGTACCCACAGCCCCCTGCTGGCCCAGAGGCCGCCGGAGGCCCTCCTCCTCTGGTATGCCGACCTGGCCCTCGAGGTTCATAACACCTCCGTCCACTACCGCTGCCCGGGGTGCGGGACACCCCAGAGCATGCCCGTAGAGGAGTTCGTCTACCGGGATAGCAACGAGGACCTCTGGTGCGACACCTGCCGTGGGGACCTGGAGGAACGCGGGGGACCCATGGCCTAGGGGGAAAGGAGCCACTATGGCAGTGAAAGCCTACATCCTCATCACCGCCGACACCGCCCAGACCAAGCAGGTGGTAGACACCCTGCGCCGTAACCCCAAGCTCAGGGAGGTCAACGAGGTGCTGGGACCCTTTGACATTATCGTGGAGATGGAGGCGCCGAGTCTGGACGGGATCACCTCCACCCTCCGGGAGGAGGTGCGCCCTATCCCCGGCATCCGCAACACCCTCACCTGTGTGGTCATGCGCTCCTAGCCCCCGGGGGCGTTGACATGCCCCGCCGCCTCCCCTAGCATGGGCTTACCCACCCACCCCGCCACGCGGACAGAAAAGGAGGGAGAATATGGCGACAAAGGCCTACATCCTTATCGAGACCGCCGTGGGGAAGACGCGGGATGTGGTGCAAGCCGTCCGCAACATCCCCGGTATGCGCTCCGTTGATGCTGTCACCGGTCCTTATGACGTGATCGCTGTGTTGGAGGCCGATGACCTGAATGCCATCGGCCAGATTGTGACGGAGAGGATCCACACGGTCAGCGGTGTCCTCCGCACCGTCACCTGTTTGGCGGTGGCGGTGCGGTAGGGAACGGGTCCTGGCTGGGAGGGGGGCGATGGAGTATCGGTTCTCGCCGGAGGAGGAGGCTTTTCGCCACGAGGTCCGGGCCTTCCTCCGGAGGGAGCTCCCACCCGGCTATATCGGGCCCGCCACCCTGGGGGACGAGGAGGACGCAGCCCTCCACAGGCGGATGCAGCGCCTCCTGGCCCAGAGGGGATGGCTGACCATCGGCTGGCCAAGGGAATACGGGGGGCAGGGGGCTTCCCCCATCCTCCAGACCATCTTCACCGAGGAGGTGGCCTACCACCGCTCCCCCGGCGTGGACACGGCCGGTGTCAAGATGCTGGGGCCCACCCTCATGCTCTGGGGCAGCGAGGAGCAGAAGCGGGCGTTCCTCCCACCCATCGCCAGGGGCGAGGTGAACTGGTGCCAGGGGTATTCGGAGCCGGGCTCCGGCTCCGACCTGGCCTCCCTCCAGACACGCGCCGTGGCGGACGGGGATGACTTCGTTATCACCGGCTCCAAGATCTGGACCAGTCGCGCCCACAGGGCCGATTGGATGTTCCTGCTGGCCCGCACCAACCCCGAGGCGCCCAAGCACCGGGGCATCACCTTCTTCCTGGTGGACATGCGCACCCCGGGCATCACCATCCGCCCCATCATCAATATGGCAGGGGTCCACCACTTCAACCAGGTCTTCTTCGACAACGTGCGGGTCCCCAAAAAACAGGTGGTGGGGGAAGTGGACAGGGGATGGTACGTGGCGGTCACCCTGCTGGACTTCGAGCGGTCGGGGGTGGAGTACCCTGCCCAGGCCCGCCGCTATGTGGAGGAGCTGGCCCACTACGCACGGGAGGCCCACGGGGGGCGGATGGCCCGCGACCCCCGCTGGCGCGCCCGCCTGGCCGAGCTGTATCTAGAGGCCCAGGTGGGGAGGGTGCTGGCCTACAGGGTCGCCTACCTCCAGGGCCAGAAGCAGGTGCCCAACAAGGAGGCGTCCCTCAGTAAGGTGTTCGGTACCGAGCTGCTCCAGCGGGTGGCCCAGACGGGGATGGAGATGCTGGGGCTCTATGGCCTCCTGGACAAAGGGACGCCAAGGGCGCCCCTGGGAGGGATGATAAGCCGCCTCTGGGTGTGCGCCCGCAGCACCACCATCGGCGCCGGCACCAGCGAGGTGCAGCGCACTATCATCGCCACCCGGGGCCTGGGCCTGCCCAGGGGATAGGGTGCCGAGGGGATGCAGCACCCGCTGCCGTCCCCCCACGTGTGCATTATCGGGATCACGGGGATACCGGAAGTCCGCCCCGGGGACGACCTGGCTGCCCTCATCGTTCGCGCCGCCCACGCCACGGGCATCCCCCTGCAGGAGGGGGATATCGTGGTGGTCACCCAGAAGGTCGTCTCCAAGGCGGAGGGGTGCTTGGTGGACCTGGCCACCGTTGAGCCCTCCCCCTTTGCCCACCAGATCGCCCGGCTGTGGGGCAAAGACCCCCGCCATGTGGAGGTAATCCTCCGTCAAAGCCGCCGCATTGTGCGGATGGACAGGGGGGTGCTCATCTGCGAGACCCACCACGGCTTCATTTGCGCCAACGCGGGGGTGGACGCCTCCAACGTCCCTGGGGAAGGGGTGGTCTCCATCCTTCCCCCGGATCCCGACGCCTCTGCCCGCCGTCTCCGGGAGGGCATTAAGGGGTTGACGGGGGTCAGGGTGGCCGTCATCATCACCGACACCTTCGGACGCCCCTGGAGGGAGGGGACCACCAATGTGGCTATCGGGGTTGCCGGCATGGCACCCCTGGCCGACTACCGGGGGTGGCGGGACCCCTATGGCAAGGAGCTGCGGGTGAGCGTCGCAGCGGTGGCCGACGAGGTGGCAGGGGCCGCCGACCTGGTGATGAACAAGACCGCCCGGGTCCCCGTGGCCGTGGTGCGGGGGTTCCCTTACCAGCCCGCCCCCGGCTCGGCACGCCCTCTCCTGCGGGACCCCACGGCAGACCTCTTCCGCTAGCCCATGGCCCCCACCCACAGCTTGGCGCCCCTTGCCCCCCACTACCCCCCCTGATACCATAAAAGGGGAGACCGGCGGGCTACGCCCGGTAAGGAGGCGCCATGACATACATCATTGCCGAGCCCTGCATTGGGGTGAAGGATGGGGCGTGCATTGACGTGTGCCCCGTGGACTGCATCTACACCACCCCGGAAGCCGACCAGATGTTCATCAACCCCGATGAGTGTATTGACTGCGCGGCGTGCGAGCCCGTCTGTCCCGTGACGGCCATCTTCGCCGAAGACCAGGTGCCCCCCCAGTGGGAGGCCTATAAGGCCAAGAACCGGGACTTCTTCATCGGAAAGGACCTCAATGCCCTGAAGGAGGCCACCCGCTTGGCCCCTAAGAAGCTGAAGGAGTTACAGCATTAGGTCCTTTCGGCAGCAGTTCCCCGGCCAGGGGGGGTCTTTTCCCTCTCCGGGGGTCTAGGGACGCATGCTCATCCGGGAGCATATCGCCGAGGGGGTGCGGCGCGCCCTGGCCGAGGCGAGGGAGCGGGGGCTTCTCCCCCTCGCCTCCCTGCCCGATGTGGTGGTGGAGCGCCCGCCCCGCCCTGAGCTGGGGGATTTCTCCCTCAACCTCCCCCTGCGTCTGGCCCGCTCCTTACGCCTTAACCCCCTGGACATTGCCCACCGTTTGGCCCCCCTTATCCCCCGCACCGAGGCGATCGGGGAGGTCAGTGTCGCCCCTCCTGGGTTCATCAACATCACCCTCCGCCCCTCCTGGCTTCAGGAGCAGGTGGAGGTGATCCTCCAGGCGGGGGAGGGGTGGGGGCGGCTGGAGATAGGGAAGGGCCAGCGGGTGCAGGTGGAGTTCGTCTCCGTAAACCCCACCGGGCCTGTGCACGTGGGCCACACCCGGGGCGCTGTCCTGGGGAGCACCCTGGCCCGGGTGCTGGCGGAGGCGGGGTATCAGGTGGTGCGGGAGTACTACGTCAACGACGCCGGCAGCCAGGTGGACGCCTTCGCCCGCTCCCTCTGGGCCCGCTACCGGGAGGCCCTTGGCCTCCCGGCCTCCCTCCCCCCTGATGGCTATTACGGACAGTACGTGGTGGACCTGGCCCGGGAGCTCTACGCCGCCTTCGGGGACCGCCTCCTCTCCATGCCCGAGGGGGAGGCGCTGGAGGTGGTGAGGGAATGGGGGTTGGAGCGTATGCTCCGGTGGATCCGGGAGGACCTCGCCAGCCTGGGGGTGGGGTTTGATGTGTGGTTCAGCGAGCGCGATTTGTACCGCTCCTCCTACTATCAGAAGGCTATGGAGATCTTGCGTCAAGGGGGGTATTTGGCGGAGCGGGAGGGGGCGGTGTGGTTTGTCTCCACGGCCCTGGGGGAGGAAAAGGACACGGTGCTGGTGCGCTCCAACGGCCTCCCCACCTACTTTGCCTCCGATGTGGCCTACCATTACCACAAGTTTGTGGTGCGGGGGTTCGACCGGGTCCTCAACATCTGGGGGGCTGACCACCAGGGGCACGTCCCACGGATGCGGGCGGTGGTGCAGGCCCTGGGGATAGACCCCCAGAGGCTCACCATTATCATCACCCAGATGGTGACCCTGAAGCGGGGAGGGGAGACGGTCCGGGCCTCGAAACGCAAGGGGGAGATGGTCACCCTCCGGGAGCTGGTGGACGAGGCGGGCCCTGACGCCTGCCGCTACTTCTTCCTGGCCCGCTCCCCTGAGGCCCACATGGAGTTCGACCTGGACCTGGCCACCCGGCAGTCCCAGGAGAACCCCGTCTACTACATCCAGTACGCCCACGCCCGGATGGCCGGCATCCTGCGCATGGCCCGGGAGCGGGGGGTGGACTCCTCAGGGGGGGATGTGCGCCTCCTCCGGGAGCCGGCGGAGATGGACCTGGTCCGGCGCCTGATCCTGCTGCCCGAGGTGGTGGCGTCCGTGGCCCGGAGCCTGGAGCCCCACCACCTCCCCTACTATGCCCTGGACCTGGCCACGGCCTTCCACTGGTTCTACGACCACCATCGGGTCCTCACCGATGACCCGGCCCTCACCAAGGCCCGCCTGAAACTGGTGGAGGCGTCCCGCCTGGTGCTGGCCCGCACCCTCGCCCTTATGGGCATGAGCGCCCCCGAGCGCATGGAGCGCCCCCCCGAATAACGCCCCTGCCCCCCGGGGAAGGGCCCCGGGGGGCAGGCTGACCCCGACGACGGCGGCGTTGCGTTACCTCTTCCAGTAGTAGTCGGCCGCCAGGTCATACGGGGGGTTGATCAACCGCTGGTAGGGGACGAACCAGGAGGCGAACTGCCTCTGGGACTCGTAGATCTTGGCGAAGTCGGGGTTCCGGGCCGCCTCCCGGGCCGCCACCCTATCCCAGGCCTTCAGCATCTCCACCAAGATCTCCCTGGGGGTCTCCACCACGGTGACCCCGTGCTTCGTCTTCAACTCCTCCAGGGCCTCATAGTTCATGCGCCAGGCCATGGTCCAGTTGAGCAGCAGCATCTCCCGGGCGGCCATCTCGATCAGCATCTGGAGGTCCTTGGGGAGCTTGTCCCATTGGGCCTTGTTGATGAGGACCTCCCCGACGCCCGTGGGCTGGTGGATCCCGGGGAGGTGGTAGTACTTGACCACATCGTGGAAGCCCAGGCGCATGTCCGAGTGGGGGTCGCTAAATTCGGCGCCGTCAATGACGCCCCTCTCCAGGGCCGGCAGGATCTCCGCCGCCGGCAGGGTCACCACCGAGGCCCCGAACTCCTTAAAGACCTCGGCGGCCAGACCGGCGGCGCGCATCTTGATGCCCCTCAGGTCGGCCACGGAGCGGATGGGCTTCTTGTACCACCCCAGGGGCTCGGGCATCTCGCCCCAGATGGGGAACCAGACCACGTTCTTGTAGCCCGCCTTCTCCAGCAGCTCCCGGTAGAGTTCTATGCCACCGCCTGCGAAGAGCCAGGCGATGAAGTCCCAGTTGCTCATCCCGAAAGGTCCGCCGGTGGCGCTGGCGAAGAGGGAGAAGGCGGTGTTTTTGCCGACCCAGTACCCGCTCCAGGAGATAGCCCCGTCCAGGACGCCCTTCTCCACGGCATCGAGCACCTCAAAGGCCGGGACCACGGCCCCTGCGGGGAGGAGATCTATCTTGAGCCGCCCCCCCGCCACCTCGTTCACCCTCTTGACAAAGTTCTCCCCCCACATGTAGTCCCAGATCCCTGCGGGGAAGGTGCTCTGCACCTTCCACACGATTGGTGTGGGGGCCGGGGCCGGCGCTGCCGGGGCCGCAGGGGCTGCCGGCGCTGCCGGGGCTGCCGCCGGAGGCGCCGGCGGGGGAGCCGGGGCCGCCGCCTCTGGCGGTCGGCGGCAGGCCAGGCCCGCCAAGAGGATACCGACGACCAGAAGACCTATAAGGAACGGGAGCAGGGAACACCGCCTTTCCATGCTTCCACCCCCTCTCTGTAGTCGCCCCCACTATAGAGCCCCCACCCCTTCCCTGTCAAGAGGAGGCGGGTTTGCGGGCCTTGACGACCGTCTTGCCGCCGTCCGTCGTGCTTCTTACTCCATGTGCAGCGGGTGCGCCCTGCTTTTCGGCGGGAGGGGCGGCCCCTCACCGATCGGTGGGGACCTTGTCCCCCAGCCCGCTGTGGAGGTAGGACTGGCCTTTGCGGACGTAGGCCTCGCCACCCGCCGGATCAGCTCCATGTGGCGTTCGGTGACCTCCCCTTTCACCTGGGCGGGGATGCCTACCACGAAGGAGCGGGGGGGGATTTTGGTGTTCTCCAGCACCACAGCGCCGCTGGCGATAATAGAGTACTCCCCGATCTCGACGCCGTCGTTCACCACAGCCCCGTTCCCGATGAGGACGTAGTCTGCCACCTTCTTGGCGTGGCAGACCACCCGGTGTCCCAGGGTGACGTAGTTGCCGATCTCCGTGGGGGTGTCGCCGTGCACCACCGAGTTGTCCTGGATATTGGTGTAGCGGCCGATGCGGATAGGGGCGGTATCGCCCCGGATAACGGTGCCCGGCCAGACGCTGGTGTACTCCCCGACCTCCACGTCGCCGGCCACATAGGCCGCCTCGCTGATGAAGGCGGTGGGGGCGATCTTGGGGGTCTTCCCGTTCCACGTGCGGATCATGCCCCCTCCTCTACATAAAAGGTGGCTCCCCGAGCAGGATTCGAACCTGCGACCAAGCGGTTAACAGCCGCCCGCTCTACCACTGAGCTATCGGGGAGCGTGCGTTTTTATCATAAACCCCGCAGACCCCTCTGACAAGCCCCCTACACCCCTATCTGGCGGCGGGCCTCCTCCAGGAGCCGGTGGTCCTCGTCCGTGAGGGGGGCCTTCTGGAGGAGGTCGGGGCGGCGGAGGAAGGTGCGCAGGAGGGCCTGCTGACGGCGCCACCGGGCGATGGCCTGGTGGTTGCCCGAGAGGAGCACCTGGGGGACGGCCCACCCCCGGAAGACGGGGGGACGGGTATAGTGGGGGTACTCCAGAAGCCCCCCGCTGAAGCTCTCCTCGCAGGGGGAGGCGGGGCTGTGGAGGACGCCCGGGAGGAGACGGGTCACGGCATCCACGATGCACATGGCCGCCAGCTCCCCACCGGTGAGGATGAAGTCGCCGATGCTGACCTGCTCGGTGGCCAGGTGCTCCGCCACCCGTTCGTCCACCCCCTCGTAGTGGCCGCAGATGAGGATGACCTCCTCCTTCCGGGCAAGGCGACGGGCCTCCTCCTGGGTGAAGAGGCGTCCGGCGGGGGTAAGGAGGATAACGGGGGTGTCGTGGACACCCTCCTGGCCGCGGCGGCGACGGATCTCCTCCTGGACCGCCTCCACGGCGGCGAAGAGGGGCTCCGGCTTGAGCACCATGCCGGCCCCCCCGCCATAAGGGTAGTCGTCCACCGTCCGGTGCTTATCGGTGGCGAAGTCCCGGGGGTTAATCAGGCGCACCTCCAGGAGGCCCCTCGCCCGGGCCCGCTCCAGGATGCTCTCCGTGAGGGGGCCGCGGAACATCTCGGGGAAAAGGGTCAGGATGTGGAAGATCATGGAGGGGTTAGGCCGGGGGGACGGGGTGGTCGGCGGTGCGCCCCTGGAGGATGTCCAGGGCGTGGGGGAGGAGGGGAGTGAGGACCTCCAGGCACTGGCTCACCGCCCGGGGGCTGCCGGGCAGGTTGACGATGAGGCAGCGCCCCCGGACGCCCGCCACCCCCCGGCTCAGGTAGGATAGGGGGGTCTTCCTGGCCGTCTCCACGCGCATGGCCTCCGCCAGGCCGGGGGCCAGCCGCTCCACCACCTCCAGGGTGGCCTCCGGGGTCACGTCCCGGGGGCCCAGGCCCGTGCCCCCCGTGGTGAGGATCAGGTCCACCTCCGAGGCCCACCGGCGGAGGAAGGAGGCGATGGCCTCCCGCTCGTCGGGCACCACCCCATAGGCGACCACCTGCCAGCCCCGCTCCTCCACCCACCGGCGGATCCGCTGACCGGAGGCGTCCTCCCGCCGGCCCTCGGCCGCCGCGTCGCTGGCCGTCAGGATAGCCACACGCATAGCAACCCGCCCCATCATACCATGCCTTTGGGGGACTGTCCAAAATCCTAGAAACACACCCATAACACCGGTTAGCCTCCGGCTCGAAAAGGGGGGAAAAGATGGGCAAAGGGGGTTGCCCCCTTGGGAAAGACCGCTGCTAGAGTGGAGGCCGTGACAAGTGAAGAGAGCCGATAGCCCCGAACCCACCTTCACCATCTACCACCGGCCGGTGCTGGTGGCCGAGGTGGTGGCCGGGTTGCAGGTGCGGGCCGGGGGGGTGTACATCGATTGCACCCTGGGGGAAGGGGGCCACGCCCAGGCGGTGTTGGAGGCCAGCGCCCCTGACGGGCGCCTCTTGGGGTTAGAGGTAGACCCCGACAGCCTGGAGGTGGCCCGCCGGCGCCTCGCCCCCTACGGGTCCCGGGCGGTCCTGGTGCGGTCTACCTTCGTCCGCCTGGCCGAGGTCGCCCGGGAAGAGGGGTGGCAGGAGGTGGACGGCATCCTCTTTGACCTGGGGCTGTCCAGTCGCCTTCTGGAGGCGTCGGGGCGGGGCTTTTCCTTCCGGCGGGAGGAGCCCCTGGACATGCGGTACGACCCCTCCGGGCCCCTCACGGCCGCCGACATTGTCAACACCTGGCCGGAGGGGGAGGTGGCGCGGGTCATCGCCCGCTACGGGGATGAGGCGCGGGCCAGGGCCATCGCCCGGGCCATCGTCCGCGCCCGCCCCCTCTCCTCCACCCTCCACCTGGCCCAGGTGGTGGCTGGGGTCGTGGGACGGGGCAGAGGGTATCGGCACCCGGCCACCCGGGTCTTTCAGGCGCTGCGCATTGCGGTGAACAGCGAGCTGGAGGCCCTGGAGGCCGGCCTGTCCCAGGCGATCCCCCTCCTGAAGAGGGGGGGAAGGGTGGCGGTCATCGCCTACCACTCGGGGGAGGACAGGGTGGTCAAAAGGGTGTTCCGCCGGGAGGCCAGGGGGTGTGGGTGTCCTCGGGGGACCTCCCCCTGCCGGTGCGGACGGGTGCCCACCCTGCGCCTGGTGACCCCCAAGCCCCTGACCCCCTCTCCGGAGGAGAGACGCGCCAATCGGCGCGCCCGAAGCGCCCGCCTGCGCATCGCCGAGCGTTTATAGGCGGCGCCGGCGCGGCGTTGTAGCGGATGGAGGGGTGGCGCAGCCCCCTCATGGATGGTCAGGGGCCAGGGGCTGTGGTTGGTCTCTCCCACGCGGCCACAGCCCCTGGCAGCCCTGATAGCCGCTCCGGGAAGGAAGCGCCCGTGGGCTCTGGTTGCTCCGCCCATCTATGGGGGAAAGGAGCATCGATGCAAGACAGCACGTACTATGCGGCCCTCGACATCGGCACCTCTGTGGTGTGCGCCCTGGTAGGGCGTCTCCACCACAACGGTGTGCTGGAAGTCATCGGTAGTGGTCTTGCCCCCTCCCGTGGCGTCCAGAAGGGGGTCATTGTCCACATCGCGGAAGCCCAGGCTGCCGTGCGGG
>Ga0209143_1000723_pt1 | contig 15997 bp, 15 predicted proteins | sample FaiFalFF_MnMetaG_3_FD_184739 | JGI IMG/M metagenome (GOLD analysis project Ga0209143, IMG submission 184739) | Freshwater microbial communities from Yellowstone National Park, Wyoming, USA - Fairy Falls B (FF_Mn_B) MetaG (SPAdes) (version 3) | ecosystem: Environmental > Aquatic > Freshwater >...
ATCGCTATTACAGTCATTATAGCATTGAATGCCCCAAGGAAAGTAACGTCCATTACACTGGGGTCACTTCAAAGCAAATCTGAAGCACACTTTTGAGCATCACCCTTGCTCGATCGCGCGCCGTATGCTACAGTGAGAGACTGAAAGGGGACTCTATGACGCTATCGCGCCGCGATTTTCTGAAAATGAGCTGCGCCCTTGTGCTCACAGCACCGATGCTCTCGCGACACGGGCGCGCCGCAGCTCAGACTCTAGCAAGCGATTGGCCCATGTTCCGCCGCGATCTTCTGCACACCGGCCGCGCCACGAAGACGAGCAAGATCACCGTCCCCAAAGAGCGCTGGAGCGTCTTCACGCGCGGGCTCGTCGAATCGTCTGCCGCCGTGGGCGATGTAGACGGCGATGGTGTGTTAGAAGTCGTCGTGGGCTCCTATGACGGCAATCTCTATGCGTATCACGGGCGCACCGGGGCCCTCAAGTGGCGCTATGAAACAAAAAATTGGGTCTACTCTTCACCGGCGATCGCTGACGCCGACGGCGACGGCAGACTCGAAGTCGCCATCGGCTCCCAAGATAAGAGCTTCGCTCTCTTAGATGGGCGCACCGGCCGCCCCAAATGGACTTTTCTCACTGAAGACGGCATTCTCTCATCCCCAGCGATCGCCGATATTGATGGCGACGGCAGGATGGAGGTCGTCGTGGGCTCGGAGCGCGTCTACGCATTCGACGGGCGCACCGGCGCTGTAAGATGGAAATTTCTTCCCGACTTTCCCGCACGCTCTTCCCCCGCTGTCGCAGATATTGACGGCGACGGCAAAGTAGAGATCGTCATCGGTTCGTTAGACGGGAAGCTCTATGCGCTCGACGGGCGCCTGGGTAGGGCGAAGTGGGCCTTCGATACTGGTGGCCCAGTGGAGTCGTCGCCCACTATTGGCGATCTTGACGGCGACGGCAAGATCGAGATTGCCGTGGGGTCGAGCAAGCGCGGCGTCTTCTGCGTAGACGGGCGCACCGGCCAAAGACGATGGTTCTTTGAAGCGAACAGAGAGCGCATTCCGTCGTCGCCAGCGATCGGTGATCTCGACGGCGACGGCAGACTCGAAGTCGCCATCGGGATCAACGACCAGAGGGTGCTCTCTCTCGCGGGCGCGGACGGAAAAGTGAAATGGAGCTTCTCGACGAACGATCTTGTCGAGTCCTCCCCGGCGATTGCAGATATTGACGGCGACGGCAAGCTCGAAGTCTTGGTCGGCTCGCACGATGGGAATCTCTACTGTTTAGATGGGCGCAGCGGCGCGCGCAAGTGGGCCTATCGCCCTCGCGCATCAGCGCAGTTCTTCTCTTCCCCGACGCTCGCCGATCTCGATGGCGACGGGCTTTTAGAGATTATTATTGGGAACAACAACAGTGGGCTTTATGTGCTGGGCGCGTGAGGGCGCGCCACACGGATGCGCCGCCTCTGATCGGGCAAAAGCTCTATAAAGATGCGCCAGCACCCAGGGGGTAAGAGCTGCTCCGTCTTCTCCCCCCACTCGATGACCGTCACGCCCTCGGAACGCACGACATCTTCAAAGCCGATCTCGCGCAGCTCGTCGAGATTTTTGATTCTGTAGGCGTCGAAGTGATAGAGCGGGAGTTTTCCGTGATAGGCGCGCATCAAGATAAACGTGGGCGAGAGGACTCGCTCAGTGATCCCCAATCCCTCGGCCAGCCCCTGCACGAACGTGGTCTTCCCCACCCCAAGCTCCCCTATGAGCAATATGCAATCGCCGGGTTGGAGTTCTGAGGCGAGCTGCGCGGCGATGCGTTGGGTCTCCTCCGCGCTCGCGGAGATAAATTCACGCGTGCTTATCCGCAACGCACGAGGCGGCATACGATTCGGGCTTGGTCTTGACGGGGAAGCCGCTGGCCATGATCATCCCCACCACTTCATCGATAAGCTCGCGGGTGCGCCCGTTGCGGCCAACATCTACGTGAATCTCTAAGTTGTAGTCGAGCAGGGTGCGCCGCTCCAGCTCCTCCATGAGGGCCTTGGCCAGCTCGAAGCTCAGAAACGCCTCGCGATAGATCTTCTGGCGCAGCGTATAGATATTGCGCTCGCGGATGCGCCGCCAGAAGTACCGTCCGCCCTTGCCCACGCGATGGATAATAATAGCCGTGACGAAGTCCATCTCGCCGGGGCTGGAGTGGGAATCGCTGCCCACCATGATCTCGTAGCGCGTGTCGGGGTCTTCCTCCATGATGCGCACGATCTCATCAACAACTTGGTCGAACGTGAGCCGCCCCATCGTGGGGCTGTAGAACCGTGCCGTCTTGAACATACGCTCTCACGAGAAAATTATATCGAATCTGAGGGAGCGCGACAAAGACGGGAGGAGGCAGGGAGGGAAGGCGGGAGGGGTTGTCCCGCCTTCCCGGGGAATGAGGTTAGCAACCACCGGCCATAGGAGCGACCCGGAGGAGGGCGCCCCTACGACCGCAGAAGGAACCTAGGTTTCCCTCGCCCGTGGGGACTCGAACCCCGGCCAAGGCCAGACTGGGGAAAAATCCGCGCCGAAGGAGGTTGGCAGGAGCGACGCGGCAAAACCCTGGTCCGTCGGGCCGTAAACCCGCTCCCTTGGCTGGCACCATGCCACGGACTCTGCTCTGTCGGTCCCTTCTGTGAGCGATCATCGCTGACTACTCTACCCCCTTTCCCGCGGGAGCCCAAGGACCCCCGTCTATTCCCCAAAGAGATTTCGTCAGATGAGAAAGTATCTGGTGTCCCCTCGCGGGGAGGACACGCTTCTTGAGTTTACCTCCGCCAAGGTCCAAGATCCGTGACCTCACCGTGAAAATTCCGTGGAAATCACGAGGGCGGCAGCTCCGAGATCTCCCAATAGTCGAGCACGGTGTTGATCACTTTAATGAATTCCGTGGTGCTTGGGGGCTTGGGGATGTAGCCGCTCGCCCCAGAGTCATACGCCTTGACGATGTCCTCCTCGCGCTTGGAGACGGTCAAGACGATGACGGGAATGCGCTTTAAGCTTGGGTCCTTGCGGATCTCCGCCAAGACCTCATGGCCGCTGATCTTGGGGAGGTTGAGGTCCAAGAAGATGAGGTCGGGCCGGGGGGCATCGGCGTACTTCCCCTTGCGGCGCAGAAAATCGAGCGCCTCCTGCCCGTCCTGCACCACGTACAGATCGCTCTGGACGTTGCCCTTCTTCAGCGACCGCTCCGCGATCTTCACGTCATCGGGGTTGTCCTCGACCAGGAGGATTTTTAGCTTTCTGTTGCGCATAGCTCACCTCAGTGTGCTCACCGCTTCTGTGATGTTCCCATTGGGGCTGGGGGAGAAGCGCGGGTTGGGCAGCGTGAAATAGAACGTGCTCCCCTCGCCGACCTTCGACTCCACCCAGATCCGGCCACCGTACTCTTCCACGATCCGTTTGCAGATGGTCAGCCCTGCTCCCGTGCTCTCGTAGTCGTCCCCGCGCGGGTTGAGCCGCTCAAACAGCTCGAAGATCTTCTCTAAATATTGCTCCTCGATGCCGATGCCGTTGTCCCGCACGTAAAACTTATAGAATCTCCCCTCATGGCTCCAGCCGATCTCGACGCGCTTGTGGGGCTTGTCGTTGTATTTGATGGCGTTGGAGATGAGATTTCCAAAGAGCTCGACCATGCGAGTCCTATTGGCAATGATGATGGGCATCGTCTTGGGGAGGCGCAGCTCGACGTTCTCCAATCGAGCTTTCATATCTTCTTTGATCTGCTCGAAGACCTCGCTCAGATAGACTTTCTCTAGTGTCTCTGGGCGCGTCCCGATGCTGCTCAATCTCAGCAAATCATCGATGAGATTGCGCATGCGCAGGCTCGCCCGATTGATTCTGTTGAGATAATCTTTGCCCTCGTCGTCGAGCTTGTCGGCGTAGTCCTCCAAGAGATACTGACTGAAAGCAGACATCGTGCGGAGGGGCTCTTTGAGGTCGTGGGAGACGACGCGGGTGAACTCCTCGAGTTGGCGGTTCTTCTCTTCGAGGCGCTGCGTCTTCTCATGGAGGCTCTGCTCCAGGCGCTTCTTCTCGGTAATATCAATGAAGTGATCGATGCGTCCGCCCTTGTAGCGTTCCGTGGAGACGGGGAGGCTGCGATACTCTAAGATGCGCTCGCTCTCGCCCTGGTGCACCGTGAAGATGAATGGCTCAGCCGAGCCCATGGTGATCCTCTCGAAGTCCTCCGGGTGGGCGAGGGCGCGCTTGGCACCCCACAGGGCCCGTCTTACCTCGCGCCCGATCATCTCGTCCCGATCGAGATCGAAGAAGCGCTCCAGCGTGCGATTGGCCCAGATGACTCTCTGGTCTTTGTCTAAGAGCAAGATCCCTGTGTCGAGGGTATCTATGGCATCCTCGATGAGATAGCGATAGCGCGCTTGGGCCTCGCGCACCTTGTTTTCTAATTCCGCGAGGGCCGACAGATCGCGCATCTCCAAGAATAAGCGGGCGAGGCGCGACTGCTCGGTGCGCACCAGTTTGAACTCGACGGGGATCACTTCCTTGCGCGCGGAGATGGTGCGCAGCTTGGTTGGGCCGGCCTCGCCGCGCAGCGACGCGCGCGAGAGCTCCTCGCGGAAGCGCGCTTGCTCATCGGGATGGATGAACTCCCAGACCCGCCGCGGCGCGCCAAAGACCTCCCCGGCGCGATCGTTGCCCTCAAGGATCTGCCCCTCCGCGTCAATCATATACACGAAGTTGAGGGAGCGCTGGAAGAGCTGGTGCTCGTCGGATCGGCTCTTCTTGTGGGGGGTGGGGATCTTCCAGCGGCGCCACAGCTCCGCTCCGCTCCCGATGGCAAGATACCCCAGGGCGGCCAAGGGGAGCATCGTGCTGCTGGGGACGAAGGGCCAGGCACACAGGAGGCTGGCGATGCCGCTGAGAGCCCCGCCCACTATCCCAAAGAAGAAGCTGCTGGCGAGCACGGGGAGGCCCAGCACGGCGAGCACCTCAATCCCCCGATACTCTCCCAGCCCCAATAAGAAAAAGACAGCAACGCCGTAGAGAACCAACACCACCACGATCCGTGTGAGCCCACTCATAGGTGCCTTGCGCTCGAGGCTGCTGTTGAGTCTACTTCCCGCGGGGTGCTGGGAAAAGGACATCTGTCCCCTGCCAAGGCGAAGGTTGACCCCTCAGATGATTAAGTTATCGCTGAGTCGGAAGGGGAAGGGCTCGGCCATCGCCTCCAGGGACTTTGGGTCGAGCACGGTGACCTTGCGGTCGTCCACGGCGATCACGCCGCGCTCCTCCAGTTCCCCCAGGGTGCGGATCGCCGTCTTGGAGCTCACCCCGGCCATCTCGGCCAGCTCGGTGCGCGATAGCTCGATCCCGCTCTCCCCAAGCTTCAAGATGATGCGCGCCAGCCGCTCCTTGCTCCCGTTGTAGCTGCGCTCCGCGAGTTTGCACTGAAACGCTTTCAGCTCCTCGCTGAGCTTCTCAAAGAGCCGGAAGACCACCGGGGGATGGCGGATGAGGAAATCGAAGAACTCTCCGCGCTCCAGGAACCCCACGACCGTCTTGGTGAGGGTCCGCGCATACGCGATGTGCACGCCCTTATCGAAGAGCGTCGTCTCCCCGATGATCTCGCCGGGGCCAACTAATTTTAAGATCTGCTTTTTGCCCCCCAGGGTGCGCTTGACGAGCTTCACGTACCCCTCAAAGATCAGATAGAACCCAAACGCCGGTGCGCCCTCCTGGAAGATCACCTCGCCGCGGCCGTACTTGATCTTGCGGATCTTGCCCTCGAGCTCGCTGAGGTCCTTGGGGCTTAAATCCGAGAAGATCTTAAAATCTTTGAGCTCAACCATCCCTCTCACCACCGTGTGTTGATATTATAAGCGACTCTCCTTCCTCCGTCAATTAGCGCGACATCCCGATGGGCGCCTCCTCCTTGGCCACGGCCAGCACGATGCTCGTGTTGGTCCGCTCGATCGCGGGATGGCTCAGGAGGCGCTTGATCTCGCGGTTCATGCTCTCTTGGTCGGGGAACTTCCCGATGACTAAGATGTCGAATTCCCCAGTGATCTCGTAGACGTGCGTGAGGTGCTCGTCGTTCTGTTGCAGCTCCGCGACGATGGAGGGGATTTGGTTTCCCCGGGCTTTGATGAGGGTGACGGTCGTGATGGGGTAGCCCAATTTCGCATAGTCTACGAGTGCTTTATAGCCGCGGATGACCCCTTGGAGCTCAAGTTCGCGCAGCCTATGGCTGACGGTGGCCGTCGAGACCCCAAGATGGCGAGCGATCTGGCGCAGGCTGGCTCGCCCATCCTTCTGCAGATATTCTACAATGCGTCGGTCGAGATCTTTGTACATAAGGGAACGACAGCCGCCTCTCCCGCAGGGGACGGACTTCGGTCATATTCTAGCACAGAGCACCCCCGGCGTGCAAGCTTGACGACCCATCTCGCTCTTGTTATGATCAAATGACCCCATATGGACGATAAAGTCACGATTCCCAAGCTGCGCGCCATGAAGGAGTCCGGCGAGAGGATCGCTATGCTGACGGCCTACGATTGGCCGACGGCGCTGCTGCTGGACCGCGCGGGGATTGACGTGCTCCTGGTGGGCGATTCTGTAGGGAATAATATCTTGGGGTATGAGAGCACGATCCCCGTCACCATGGAGGAGATGATCCATCACACCAAAGCGGTGCGGCGCGGGGTCAAGCGCGCGTTGCTCATTGGCGATATGCCCTTTCTGTCGTACCAGGTCTCGGCGGAGCAGGCGCTGGCCAACGCCGGGCGGTTCCTCAAGGAGGGGGGCGCAGACGCCGTGAAGCTTGAGGGCGGGGCGGAGATGGCCGATATTATCAATCTTTTAGTGCGGCGCGGCATCCCCGTGATGGGCCACATCGGGCTGACGCCCCAGCGCGCGGCGCAGCTTGGCGGGCTCAAAGTCCAGGGGCGCGACGAAGAGACTGCCCAGAAGCTCCTCAATGACGCGAAGATCTTAGAAGAAGCGGGGGTCTTCTCCTTAGTGCTGGAAGCGGTCCCGTGGGCGCTGGCCAAGCTCATCACCGAGCGCGTGAAGATCCCCACGATCGGGATTGGTGCCGGGCCGTACTGCGATGGGCAAGTGCTGGTGGTCACGGATATGATCGGGCTTTCGGTGGGGATCTCTCCCAAGTTCTCCAAGCGCTATACGAACGTTGCTGCGGAGATCGAGCGCGCCGCTAAAGAATTCATCAGCGAAGTGAAATCCGGGAAATTCCCCACGATCGAGGAGCACAGCTTCAAGATCAGTGAAGAAGTCCTGAAGAAACTTCAATGAGGGTTGTCATTGTTGGCGCGGGGGCGTTGGGGAGTCTCTTTGGGGGGCTGCTGGCGCGGGCCGGCGCTACGGTCTCTCTGTATAATCCGTCGAATGTCGAGCATATGCGGGCGATCGCGCGCGAGGGGCTGCGCATCGAGCGCGACGGGGAGAGCTTTCAAGTTGCTCTGGAAGCGCGGACGACCCCCGAGGCGCTCGCCCACGCTGATTGGGTGGGGATCTTCGTCAAGGCGCATCAGACGGGGCGCGCCATGGCCGAGATCGGCCCACAGATACCGTCGCGGGCGTGGGTGTTCAGCCTGCAGAACGGGGTGGGGATGGAGAGCGAGATCTTAAAGTTTATTCCGAAAGAGCGCTTTGTGCGCGGGGTGACTTCCCAAGGGGCGACGCTGCTTGGGCCGGGGCGGGTGCGCTGGGCCGGGGTGGGACCCACCAAGGTTGGCCGTTGGGAAAGCCCAAACACCCCTGAGCTCGAAGCGCTGAGAGAGCACTTATGTCGCGCGGGGATCGAGACCGAACTCTCTGAGGGTATTGAGCGCCTTCTGTGGGAGAAGCTTCTTGTCAACTGCGCGATCAACCCGCTGACGGCCCTCTTCGATCGGCCCAACGGGGCTCTCCTCGAAGATGCGCAGCTGCGCGAGATCGCGAGGGAGGTCGTGCGCGAGACCCTGCGGGTGGCGCGAGCGCATGGGGTTGTGCTCAGCGATGAGGAGGCCATCGAGCGCGTCGAGGCCGTGGCTTCCAAGACCGCGCGGAATATCTCGAGCATGCTGCAGGACGTGCGGCGTGGCCGGCCCACGGAGATTGACTACATCAACGGGGCGGTGGTGCGGGAGGGCCAGCGCTTGGGGATCCCCACACCGCTCAATCTGCTGTTGACAAAGCTTCTCAAGGAGCGATGGAAGTGAGAGCGACAAAAGAAGTGAAGAGCCCTACTCACGTGATCGTGCGCGTGGAGGTCCCGGCGGAGCAGGTGAGCCGGAAGGTAGAGGAGCTCTTTCGCCGTGTCAGCCGCCAGATCCATCTCCCTGGCTTTCGCCCAGGGCATGTCCCGCGCGCTGTGCTGGAAGCCCGCTTTGGCAAAGACTTTCTCAACGAAGACGCCCAAGCAGAGCTGATCGAAGAGTATCTGCCCCAAGCGCTCCAGCAGTTGCAGCTCCGCCCGGTCAGCCCACCCCAAACGAAGCCAGGGGAGTTCGACCCCCACAAAGACTTTACGTTTGAAGCCGAGATCGAAGTCCTCCCCGACGTCACCGTACACAGCTATACGGGCATCGAGATCGAAGATGAGCCGGTGCAGCCTGTGGCGGACTCGGATATAGACGCGGTCTTGGAGCGTCTCCGTCTTGAGCACGCGACGCTCCTGCCCAAGAGCGAGAGGAGCGATCTTGTAGAAGCCGGAGATATTGTTGAGGTGAAGATCGCTGATGAGGAAGAAGTGCGGGAGTGGCGCGTGGCTGCCGGGGAGCTATCCGAGCAGCTCATCGGCCATCGGGTCGGCGAGAGCGTGCTGCTGCGGACCGATGACGGCCACGAGCTGCGGGTGCGCATCGAGGGCGTCAAGCTCCTTGAGAAGCCCGATCTTGAGGAGCTCGCCAAGACTTTGGGGCATGAAGACGTCGCGGCGCTGCGCGCCAAGATCCGTTGTGATCTTGAGGAGAGCCGGGCGCGCCGGCGCGAGCGCGCGCTCAAGCTCAAGATCATAGACGCGATCGTGGCGCGGACGCCCATAGAGCTTCCTGCGCGCTTTGTGGAGTCTTTAGTAGCGCAGGAGCTGGAGCGTCTTGCGGAGCGCGGGCTGCCGGAGCCCTCGGCAGAAGATGTGGCCAAGCTCAGAAGCGCTCTGGAGCAGCGCCTCAAGCGCGAGCTCGTCATGGAGGCGATCAAGAAGCAAGAGGGGCTTGCCCTCAGCGACTCTGACTTCGAGAAGCTCTTAGAAGAAGAAGCGCGCCAGCGCGACATGAACCCCATCAAGCTGCGAGCGCTGCTGGAGCGCGAGGGCCAGCTCCAGAGCTTCCGCGACGATCTTGAAGACGAGCGCGTCTTGCAGTTTCTCTACGAGCGAGCGAAAATTATCCCAAAGGAGTCGTGAGCAGCTATGCACGATCAAATTCAGATCCCCATCGTCATTGATCGCACCGGGCAATACGAGCGCGTCTACGATATCTACTCGCGGTTGCTTGAGGATCGCATCATCTTCTTGCAAGGGGTGATTACCGATTATGTGGCCAATCTCGTGGTGGCCCAGATGCTCTTTCTGGAGTCCAAGGACCCCGAGAAAGACATCAATCTGTACATCAACACGCCTGGGGGCAGCACCACCGCGGGGTTGGCGATCTACGACACGATGCAGTATGTGCGGTGCGACGTGCGCACGATCTGTGTGGGGTCGGCGTTCTCGATGGGGGCGGTGCTCTTAGCCGCAGGGACGAAGGGCAAGAGATTCTCTCTGCCCAACGCGCGCATTATGATCCATCAGCCGTGGGGCGGGGTGCAGGGGCAGGCCGCGGACATCAAGATCCACGCGGAGGAGATCCTGAGGATGCGCGATCAGATCAACAGAATCCTTGCGGAGCACACGGGCCAGCCCCTGGAGCGCATCGAGCGCGACACCGACAGAGACTTCTTCATGAGCGCGGAGGACGCCAAGAACTATCACTTGATTGACGAAGTGATCAGGACGCGTCGCAGCGCGAAGTTTTGAATCACGGAAGGCACGGAAATGAGCCACGGAAGGCACGGAACGAAAACCCCTCCCGTGTAATCCGTGACTATTCCCGTGCTTTCCGTGATTCTACCCATATATCAACCGTTTGGCCTGCAGGTGCTTGGCGCCAAAGTTCAGGAGCAGCGCGACTTTGTATCCAGAAGCCTTCAAGTACGAGAGAGTCTGGATAAAATCGGCTTCTTCCAGTCCTGCCTTGGCTTTGATTTCGACTAAGACGTCTTCGACGATGAAGTCCACTCGACGCGTGTCAAGCTTCTCCCCTTTGTAGAAGATCGGCACCCATTCTTCGCGGGTGAACGCGAGACCCTCAGCTTCGAGTTCTTTTGCCAACGCGCGCTGATAGACGACTTCTTGGAACCCCGGCCCGAGGGTCTTGTGGACTTCGATAGCACACTTCAGGATTCGCCCTGTAACTTCGCTTTTGGCAAGATCACGCTTGGGCATTGACTCAGCTTCCGTGCCTTCCGTGACTGTTTCCGTGCCTTCCGTGATTCTACGGACACTGCGGAATAAGAATGGGCACGGCAAAGCGCGTCGAGACCCCAAGCACGCCCTCGGACGTCCCGTCGTTATCTAGGTCTACGGAGAGCACCATAGTCCACGGGCCGCGCAGGTCTCCCGACGCCAGAAAGAGAATAGTGCCCGCTTGCTTCCCCCCTTGGGGCTGGCCGTTGCGCGTGACTTGAAGATCTGCAATGGCCTGCACGCGGATCTCCACGAACGGCTGAGGGCTGCCGCAGAACACTTTCACGTGGGCGGTGACGAGCTTGGGCTGTCCGGTGATCTCATAGACGGGGTCGAGCCCGACTTCAAACTTCCCGTTCTCGTCGGCGTCTACGAGATATTGGGCAGAGAAGAAGTCAGTTCTGTTGGGGAGATTGTAGAGTTCGAGCTGCCATTGGCCGAGGGCTGGTTGGAGATCAGCAGCTGTGACGTCGCCTTGGGCCGAGAGCATTCTGACGATCTCGTGGGTCGAGAGGATCTGGGCCTGAGCGCTCAGGAAGACTGTCATAACGCCGACCAGCAGAGCACAGAGTATGCGTCGCATAGCTGTTCCTCCTTTGTGTGAGTATCTTACTCTGCTGGCGGTGATTCGTCAAATCTTTCTCTGTGGAGCTTTGAATCACGGAAAGCACGGAAGAGAACACGGATTACACGGGAGGGGTTTTTCATTCCGTGCTTTCCGTGGCTCATTTCCGTGCCTTCCGTGATTCGAAAAAAAACGAACCGGCCCTGGGGTGTCCCCAGGGCCGGGCCAACTCCGTCCAAAAGCCCTCTTCAGCTCACTAGAACTTGAAGTTGAGGCTGAAGACCTGGGCTCGCAGGAAGTTCACGTTCAGGATCGTGCCGCTGTTCACCGTGACGTTGCCCACCTTCCACGACAGGTCGATGATGCCCTCCTGGAAGTCGGAGAAGAGGTTCCCCAACACCAGGCTGATGTTGATGGACATATCGCCCACTGTCCCGGACAGGGTGAGCGCGTGATAGAACAAGCCGGAGCCAGGGATGTTGCAGACCGTCTCTTCGTTGCAGAAGGCGATGACGCTGGTGACCTTCATCCCCGGCGGATCGAAGACCGAGATCAACTGGCTCCAGTACAGATTGAACGCGCCGGTGTAGGTCGGCCAGATGTAGCCCACCACGGTCATCGAGATGTCTCCGACCTTCAAGCCAAAGTTGAAGACATCCGAGACCGTCGTGAGGTCCGGCCCGACGATGTTGATGGTGTTGTTGATCTCCAGGTTGAACGGAGCGAGCTTGAAGTTCTGGGTCAGCTCGACGAAGCGCAACCCAGCGGGAGCATCGGCGAACTCGAACTCCAGCCGCGCGCCCCAGGTGATTCCGGCGAGCTTGAGGTTGCGGATGAAGAGCTTCTCCTCGTAGAAGGTGAAGACGTCCTCGACCTTGCCGCCGCGCACGATCTCCAGCGGCTTACACTCGGCGAAGCACTCCACCCCTTGGCGGGCGCCAAGCCACGATTCGCCGCGGATGGTGATGCCGCTGACGGTCTGGCCCTCGACGCTGGCCACGATGCCCATGCGCCAGGCGGGCGTGGTGGTGCTGCCGATGTTGGCGAACATGCCGCGCAGCCCGATGGTCAGCCCCGCTAGCGACAGCGACAGCTCCGCGACCTTCTTGCGGAAGCTCAGCGGCTGGCCCAGCGGGTCAGTAGCTTGCGCTTCCATGATCCCCGCCAGGTAGAGGTTGCGCAGCGCTGGGTGCAGAGACCCAAAGACGAAGTCTACTCCTTCAATCAGCAGGTAGAGGTAGTGCTCCGCCAGATAATCTGCCCCGATGGTGGAACAGCGCGGCAAGCCGGTCGTTAACCGTGGCCCCGGCGGCGGCGACAGGGTCTGTTGATCGGCGATGGCCGGATCGGCGGTGTTGACGCAGTAGGCCGGTAGCCCCAGTTCATCGCGGATCGCGCGGATCTCGATGATATTGGGCGCGAAGATGAACTGGGACTTGGCCACCAAGGCGCCGATCGTGCCGGTGAAGACGAACGCCTGATACTCCAGCCCGCGGAACGTGAACACCGAGACGCTCGTGATGTCCACGCCGCTGACCGAGAGCGTCAGCAGCAGGTCCAGCTCCAGCTTCACGTCAATCTTATCGATCTTTGTGCCTGTGGTGGCATAATAGAGGGGAGACGGCCTAAAGACGATATCCAACGTTGCGGAACCGCTGACCGGAGCGGCTTGGGTGGGAAGGCTCCAGGCCGCTGCGGCTACCGCCAGTGCCGCTACGATTGTCATGAGTCTTCTAAACATTGACAGAACCTCCTTTTTCTCGGTTTTTCACACGCGCCTTAGAACTTCAGCTCGATCCTGAACTGTTGAGCTGCCAACTCCACACGGGTGCCGTCGAAGACATCCACGCCCGAGGGATTGTTCCACGAGTTCCGATCGGCCTGGGAGTTGACGAAGATCGTCCAGCTGCTGATGGTCACCGGTCCGAGAGCCCAGCTCGCCTTTGCTGAGAAGAGATACAAATCCTTCAGCAGGCTCCCAAACGTGACCGCAAACAGCTCGACGCTCATGTCCCCGACCTCGAAGGACAAGCTATAGTCCACTTCGAGGAACGGGTTGGGCGTGCCATAGCTGAGGAAGTTGGGGCGGTTGCACGGGCCGAAAACGGTTCCAATCCGATCCGTATCGCAGGTGACCGCGGCGATCGAAGCCGTCGCTCCCGGCGCGTCGAACTGCGCATAGATCACCGTGAGCAGGCTCTCCCACGCGCCGATGGCGTTGGGGCGGAAGTCCCAGCGGATGAAGCCGCTCGCCTCGCCGAAGGAGACGTTGATGGTGAGCTGATCGCGCAGGAAGCGCTCGAACCCGCGGTCAAACCGCGCGATGTTGCTGACGCTGATCCCCAACGGGGTGATGCGCGGCGTGGACGTGGCGATAGCCACGAAGGTCGGCTGGCGCGCGTCCGCAAGGGCGCCGTTAAGCTGCATCTCAATCACGATGGTGTTCGTGAGGCCCGCGAACCTCAGCCCGGTGATGTAGAGCTTCTCCTCTTCGGGCTGGAAGCCGGGGACGACGATGCCGCCGGTGGCCGGGTAGGGCACGAACAGGAACGCGTTCTGAGTGCCCAGGCGCTGATTGGGCTTGCACTCGCCGAAGCACTCAAACCCCTGGCGCGCGCCGACCCAGGTCTCGCTGCGCACGTCAATGCCGCTGACGGTCTTGCCCTGGAGGATGAGCACCGTGCCGATGTTGAAGTCCGGCGCGGAGACCGTGCCGAAGTTGGCAAAGAGCGTGCGCAGGCCCAGCGTCAGCCCCGCGATCGAGAGCGTCACTTCCGCGGCCTTCTTGCGGAAGGTCAGCGGCTGATCGAGCATCGAGCCAGGGGGTGTGCCCGGCGGTACGACGGGAGTGTGCCAGGCATCGTATTGGCCATCGGCCCAGTTTGCTATTGCTAGGTTCGCGATGGGGCCTGAGCTGACCTCCGAATAGCTGAGGAAGAAGAGCGAGCCCCAGCTGATATACCCATAGACCGGATCAAGGATGCCCGCACCGGTAGCACCGACGATGATGTTAATGCAGTTATTTATATTGAGGGGGCCCGATGCGTTGCCGTAGTTATGGGGCGCGGACCTGTTGAGACAGTAAGTCCGGGTGCCGCCGCCCGTGCGGACCTCCTCGAACTCCATGATGTTCGGAGCGAAGACGAGTGCGTTCTCGAAGACCATCGCACCCACGGTGGCCTTGACGAAGAAGATCTGGGTCTCCACACCCTTGAAGGTGAACGAGGTGCTGCTGGTCAGCTCCAGGCCGCTGATGGATATCGTGAGCAACAGATCGGCCTCAAACTTGACCAAGATTCGATCAATCTTGTTGATCGGGTCGTCGGGGTTGCAGATGATCTCCAAGAAGCTAACAACCGTACAATCCTGCTGCGGGTAGAAGACGATGTCCACGGTGAAGCTCCCCGTGATCGGGGCCGCATCGGCCGTCCACGAGAGTGCCCCAGCCACAAACAACGCTAGCGCACTGGCCAGAACTGTGATTCTTCTAAACATTGACGAAACCTCCTTTTTCTGGTTTTACACGCCGTCCCTTAGAACTTGGTGTTCATGCTGAACGCCATGCCACCAAGCAGGTCGGTCAGGATCACGGCCGAGAACGTTATCGAGACCGGCTCGAACGCGAAGCCCATGTCCACATCGAGCTCGGCGAAGTTGCCCAAGAGACCGCCGTCGAAGACGATTTTAGCCGCGACGCTCACCGGCCCGACCGTGCCCGAGAAGATCAGGTCATGCTCGATCACGGGCGGTATAGTAGGCCCGTTACCCAGGGGGGTGCAGTAGACCACGTTGGTGCAGAAGACGATATCGCTGGTCACCGTCAGCCCGGGCGGATCGAAGGTGGTGATGAACTCGCTGATGCTCGGCTCAAACGACCACGAGCCGTTGTTGTGCCACACAAAGACCCCCGTGACCGAGGCATCGCCGGCCTTCAGACCCACGGTGGTGATGTTGCTGATCAAGTCGAAGTTGCCGTTCCAGTTCCAAGTCGCCTGGACGTTGAGCCTCCACGGCGCCACGACGAACGTCTGGGTCAGCGACATGAAGCACAGCGGGCTGATGATGGTCATGGAGTCGCCCGTTGTGTCATAGGGGAAGAACCAGCCGTCGTCGTCATCGTCCACCTGGTCAATGGTGCACTGGCTCAGATCGAAGTGGAACTCGGCGCGGAAGTCGTGGCGGACACCGGCGATCACGACGTTATTGAGGAAGATCTTCTCCTCCTCGAGGTTTTGGAACCCGCCGCCGGTGACCATCTGGTTGAAGAAGCGCTCGATCGGCTTGCACTCGCCGAAGCACTCCAGACCCTGCTTGGCGCCAAGCCACAGCTCGCCGCGCACGCCCACGCCGCTGACCGTCTTGCCCTCCATCGCCAGGACCAAGCCGCTGCGCAGGACTAATGCGCTGCTGAGCGGGTTGGTGTTAACGTTGGCGAAGAGCGCCTTGACGTTGAGCACCAAGCCGGCGATGTTCAGGCTGAGATCCGCAATCTTCTTGCGGAACCGGATGATGTTGTTGAGGGCGTTCGTCGGGTCGAGCGCGCGCGCCCAGACTAAGTTCTGGACGAGCGGGTGGACCCAGCCGGCGAACATCTCATAGAACTCGACGTTCCCGAAGACTGGATCAGTAAGGGAGCCGCTGATGACGTTCGGGAAGTCGCAGTATGCCGAAGCTGGCAATGTTGGCAGCGAGGGGCTCGTCAAGCACCAGCGCTTCCGACCATACTGATCGCGCGTCTCCTCGAACTCGAAGAACGTCGGCGAGAAGATGATCGTATCCTTAATGGTCAGAGCACCCACGGTGGCGCTGATCACGAACGATTGAAATTCAACGCCCAGGAAGGTGAAGACCGTGGTGCTGGTGATGTCCAAGCCGCTGATCGAGAGCGTCAGGATCAGATCGGCCTCAAACTTCACGTCAATGAGGTCAACCTTGTTG
>Ga0209143_1000725_pt1 | contig 15955 bp, 16 predicted proteins | sample FaiFalFF_MnMetaG_3_FD_184739 | JGI IMG/M metagenome (GOLD analysis project Ga0209143, IMG submission 184739) | Freshwater microbial communities from Yellowstone National Park, Wyoming, USA - Fairy Falls B (FF_Mn_B) MetaG (SPAdes) (version 3) | ecosystem: Environmental > Aquatic > Freshwater >...
GGGAGCCGATGGACGAACGCCTCGTTGGCGGAGAAGAGTAGGTCGAACGGTGCCCCGTGTTCCAGCTGGTACGCCAGGTGGCCCGAAGAGCCGAAGGAGAAGGTCACGGGGACTCCGGTGCGGGCGCGGAAGGCCCGCCCTACTTCCTCGAAGGCGTACCGCAGGTCCGCGGCCGCCGCCACCAGGAGCGCCTCCGGTGAGGCCCCGGAGGTGTGCCAGGCCAGCACCACCGTGAGGGCGAGCCAGGCGGTCTTGCTCACCGCGTCGGGCCCCCCAGCCGGCGCGAGGTGCCCGCGGGGGCCGGGTCGTACCCCCCGATGGCGCCAAGTTCCTGCCGGAACCGACGGCCGGCCACCACGTCCAACAGCACCCGCACGGGCTCCCAGTCTACCAGGTCCTCCGGGACCACCAGGTCGTAGCGGTGCTCCGCCAGCGGCAGGAAGTCCAATCCGTAGCTGCGGGCCACGGGCAGCACCCCGGGCCCCGCGTCCGCAAGGCCGCCCGCCACCGCCTCCGCCACGGCCAGGTGGCTACAGAGCTCGCGACGGTAGCCCTCCAGTGCGTCCCCAGGGATCCCCGCGCCGCGCAACCACTGGTCAAACACCACACGGCTGCCCGAACCGGGCTGTCGGTTCACCACCCGTATACCCCCGCGGAGCAGGTCCTCGGGGGTCCGGATCCCGGCGCCGGGCCGCACCATCAAGCCCTCCACCCACCGGGCGACCGACACCACCACCGCCGGGGTCCGGCCCAAGGCGTGCCGGATGGTGTTGAGGCCTTCCGGGTCCCCGGGTGGGTGCAGGTGGGTCCCCGCCACGTGCACCAGCCCTTCCCTCACCGCTTGAAGGGCAGCGGCGCTGCTGGTGGGGATCCAGTGGACCCGGACCCGGCCGCTGGCCTCCGCGAGCGAACCTGCGATCCGCAGGGCCGGGTCGCAACCCGCCACGAACAACGTCCGCTCGGGCTCCCCGGCACCACCGAGCAGCGCCACCGTCGCCCTGGGGCCCGTGCGGCCCGTCACGGTGCCGTCCGCGGGCACCGCGGCCACCGGGCCCCACAGGGGCCAGGCCACCAGTTCGGACCGGACCCGGCCCAACCGGACCCGGCCAGTAGGGCTCTTTTCGGCCACGCGTGCACGCCGCCGGGCCGAAGTGTGGGGCGCGAAGAGGTCCTCCACCGCACAGCCCAGGGCCTGCGCCAACCGCAGGGCCACCGCGGTGTTGGGGATGTAACGGCCCGCCTCGATGGCCGAGAGGGCTTGGCGCGAAAGCCCCGCAAGGCGGGCCAGCTCAGCCTGGGACAGGCCCCGGGACTCCCGCACCGTCCGGACGCGGCTTTCCAGCTCCGCCGCTCCCCTGCGTCCCACGGGGCCAGGGTAGTCAATGATAATGGGCTATGTCAACGATTTACGACTACCCCCCAGCCCGGGATCAAACCGACGCTCCCAACCGCTCCTCCAGCAGCTCCACCACCGCCCGGGCGATCTCCTCCTTGCCCACGGCCACGCGGAGCACCTGTCCCGTCGGCCCCACGAAGTAGCCCCGGTGCTCCCCGCGCTCGATCTCCGCGAGATCATTGGCCACCATCACGTCCGCGCCGTTGCGCACCAGGGACTCGTGGGCGATCCGCACGAGCTCCTCCGGGCGTTTGCCGATCTCCAGCTTGAACCCGATGAGGAACGTCCGCGGGGAGAGCTCCTTCACGAGCCGGATGGCTTTCGGCGTGGGCACAAGCCGCACCACCCACTCCTCCTCTGAAGAGACCTTCTCGGAGCGCACCTCCGCGGGGGCGAAGTCCAGCACCGCCATGGGGTGGACCACCGCGTCGTAGCCCGTGGGGAGCTCTGCCTGGAACACCTGGATGAGGTCCTGCACGGTTTCGATCGGGATGAGCCGGAGGGAGTCCCGGGCCCGGGCCCGGGGCTGCGGGAGCTGGGAGCCGCGGCCGTACACGTAGGTGACCCGGGCCCCCGCCTGCACCGAGAGCTCCGCGATCAGAGCCCCTGTGCGGCCGCTTGCCTTGTTGCTGAGATACCGCACGGCATCCAGGGGCGCCCGGGTAGGCCCGGAGGTCACGAGGATGCGTTTCCCGGCGAGTGCCATCGGACGTTCCTCCCAGGAGGGTTCACCACGACACCATCATAGGGCCCTGCGGGACCACTCGAGGGGGAGAAGGTGCCCCGCCACTCGATGCCGCCCCGGCGGGGCGCCCGGATCATGGACCGGAGGACCTGCTCCCGGAAACCCGAGGCCTTCACGAGCCGCCCCAGCTCCACGTCGTCCGCCACCGCCAGCCGCAGCCGCTCTAGCCCGCTCCGCACACCCCACGGCCCAAGCCAGGGCCTCAGGCCCGAAGAGCGCCCACGCCTCCGTTGCCCCAAAACCCCACCCTGAGGGCGAGGTCAACGAGCCCCCTCACGGCACGGCGACCCTACGGCCTGGAGGGCTTCCGCGATCTCCCCCCGGACCACCGGATCGGGCTCGGAGCCCAGCCGTACCCGCAGGGCCCGCTGGGCTTCCTCCCCACCGATCCGGCCCAGAGCCCACGCCGCGTGCCCCCGGACGATGGGGTCCTCGTCCTCGAGGGCTCGGATCAAGGCCGGGACCGCCCGGGGGTCCCGGAGGTTGCCGAGGGCTACGGCCGCGTTGCGCCGCAGCCCCTGGCGCTTGGCCCGCCGGATGGCGCTCGCGCGGAACCGCTCCCGGTAGGTCTCCTCGTCCAGGTGCAGGAGTTCCACGAGGTCCGGGCAGGCCACGTCCCGGCGGGGTGCGAACTCCGGGTGGAGGCCCTTCTGGACGAGGACGTTGTGGGGGCAGACTTCCTGGCAGATGTCGCACCCGAACACCCAGGTGCCGATGAGGGGACGGAGGGGCCGGGGGATCCAACCCCGGTGCTCGATGGTGAGGTAGCTGATGCACCGCCGGGCGTCCACCACGTAGGGCGCCACGATGGCACCCGTGGGGCACCGATCGAGGCAGATCCGACAACTCCCGCACGACCCCCGGGCAGGCGGATCCGGCTCCAGTTCAAGATCGGTGAAGACCTCGCCCAGGAACACGTAGGACCCGTGCCCGGTGCGGGTGATGATCATGGTGTTCTTGCCGAACCAGCCGATGCCCGCCCGTTGGGCCCATGCCCGGTCCAGGGTGGGGCCCGTGTCCACGTAGGGGCGGGCGAGCCGGGCCCCGTGGCTGAGGAGATCCCTGCACAGCTGCCGGAGCTTGCGCTCCACCACCCGGTGGTAGTCCTCGCCCCAGGCGTAGCACGAGACGCGGCCGCGCGGACGGTCTTCGTCGGGCTCGGGTGCGTCCCACCGGTACGCGAGCCCCACCACGATCACGGACCGGACCCCGGGCCAGGCCCGCGCGGGATCCAGGGCCCGTTCCGCGTGCCCCGCCACGTATGCCATACTTCCCTGCATTCCCCGCGCAAGCCAGGTGCGCAGCCGCTCTTCGTGCTCCGTAAGCGGCTGTGCCCGGGCGATCCCCACGAGGTCGAACCCGAGTGCCTGGGCCCGGTTCTTGACCCACTGGGAGGTCACGGATCGGGTTGCGGCGGACAGGTCTCCAGATCTTCCGGCCAGGATCTTGCCCTCTCTCAGTGGACTGCGGGACCCCTAGACCTCCCCGAGCATGTACCTGCGGGCGAAGTTGACCACCACGGGGATCTCGAAGCGCTCTCCCCGATAGGCCCGCACCGCGTAGACCACGGACAGCAGCCCCCACGCGGTCAGGAAGGCCAGGCCCGCGAGGAACCGGATGACGATGCCGAGCAGGGGGACGATCGCGAGAAGGGCCGTCGCCACGTTCAGGCCCACCCAGAGCACGAACCACCCGATGCCCCAGAAGAGGGCCTGCCATCCGTGGTGGCGCAGAAAGGGATCCTTCTTCATCTCCGTGAGGACCACCACCAGGGCGACGACCCAGATGGGGTAGCCGAGGGCTGCGAGGATCCGGTTTTCGGGCGCTTCCCGATCCATTGGGGGCCTCCTTCCCGCCGGTTTGTCCCTAAGGTTCGCCCCAAGGGCGCCCATCCCTGCAAACGCTCCGGGCGGGGCCTTCTGGCCCCGCCCGGAGTCCTCCGGGAGGCCCTGCGGGGTGTTTACCCCACCTCCACGGGCACCTTCCGCGGACGCGCGGCCTCCGCCACGGGCAAGGAGATCTCCAGAACCCCGTGCTGGTAGCGGGCGCTCACCTGGTTGGTCCTCACCTCCCCGGGCAGGTTCACCGTCCGCTCGAAGGGCCCGTAGGCCACCTCGCAGAAGAGGTAATCCTCCTGCGGGATGTCCATCTCCAGCTTCCGCTCGCCCCGCACCGTCAGCACGTTCCCCGTGACGGACACGTCCACGGTCTTGGGATCCACCCCGGGGAGGAAGAACCGCAGGATCAGGTGGTCCTTGTGGTAGTAGGCCTCCAGGGGCGGAACCCACGAGGCGGTTCGGCTCGCCGAGCCGAGCTGGGTCGAGCCGAAGAAGCGATCGAAGAGGTTGCTGATCTCCCGCTGAATGGCGCGGACCTCCTCAAACGGATCCCACCGACCCCAACGGGTCAGCATCCTCCATCACCTCCCGAGTGCGTTGTTCTCGGACGTCCCGGCTCATGTCCAGTCGAGCCGCGACGCCCGATTCCACTTATAGTGCGGCTTCTTGGGGTTTGTCAAGTGGTTTACCTTGACGAACCTCCATCCCCCACCGGAAGGCCACCACGTGGAAGGTCCCCAGTCTCCGGTTGTGGCTGGGGAGCCACTCCACCTGGATCGGGTGGGCGAAGTCCGGCTGCATCCGGCCGTGCTGCAGCCAGTACCGGGCGTGGGGGTCGCCGAGGATGGCCGGGTTGGCCTTCGCCAGGAGAATCAACGGCCGGTCCACGAGGTGCACTTCCTCGAGCTCCGGGATCTCCCGGAGGGCCCTGAGCACGCGGTCCGCCACTTCCTGGGGAGGGTGGGGCCACAGGTTCACGAGCCCGATGTTCCGGGAGAGTGGCCCGATGACCTTCACGTTCGCGAGCTCGGCCGGGAAACCGCAGTCCCGCACCACCTCCAGGACCACCTCGTTGGCCCGGGCCACGGCCCGGCCGTGGTAGTCGGGGTTGATGAGGGGCTTGAGGAGGTGCTTGAGCTTGCACCCTTCCCGGCCCGGGTTCTCCCCGATCTTCGTCTGCGGCGGAGCGATCCCCAGTTCCTGAGCGAGCGCCCGGATCTGGGGCTTGTCGAGATCCAGGAGCGGCGCGTAGATCCCGTTGCAGAGCTTCACGCCCATCTTCCCCCAGGTGTCCGAGCGGTTGGCGCCCGTGAGCACGAGCCGACCCCGGGATGCGGCCTTCACGAGTCCCAGTTTGATCTCCCGGGTGCAGCGGTTGCAGGCGGGGCCTGAACCCATGATCCGGTCCTGCATGGCCTGGCCGAGCAGACACCGTTGCGCAAGGCCCAGCCGCTCCGCCATCTCCAGCACGATCTCGTTCCCGCGGCGGTAGGCGTACTGCCCCATGTTCACGGTGACGAGCAGCACCTTCTCAGGTCCCAAGGCCTCCTTCGCGAGGGCAGCCACCACGGTGCTGTCGAGGCCCCCGCTGAAGGCCACCACCACGGGTTGCCCCCCCGTGACCTGCCGGATCTCCTCGATCAGGCGCTCCCGCAGTGTAGACATCCTACCTCCCACGGTACCATAGAACCTGAGACCGTCCACGAGGGCGGCCAAGACCGAAAAGGGGGGATTTCCTGTGAACCGGATCCTGCTGGGTCTTGGGGTGCTCGGGCTCGTGGTGGCCCTCGGCCTGCCGGGGCAGTCCGCCCCCACAGGCCCGCAACCCGGAGGGACCCTCATCATCGGGCGGGGGGTGGACTCCGTCACCTTGAGCCCGTACGCCACCGCAGCCCCGGACGCGGAAGTGATCGCCCACATCGTGGAGACCCTCTACGAGCTCACGCCGGATGGCCGCATCGTCCCGAAGCTCGCGGAATCCATGCCGCGGGTGAGTGCCGACGGTCGCACCATGACCATCCGGCTGCGCCGGGGCATCCGGTTCCACGACGGCACCCCGTTCGACGCCTACGCGGTGAAGTGGAACTTCGACTTCATCTTGAACCCCGAAAACCGCGTCCCCTTCCGGACCATCCTCCTGGGGGAGGTGACCGGCGTGGAGGTGGTGGACCGGTACACGGTGCGTCTGGCTCTCCGCCGGCCCTTCGTGCCGCTATTGGCACACCTCACCCACGACTTCCTCGCCATTCACAGTCCGGCGGCCGTGGAGCGGGCCGGGGGGATGCGGCCACCCAACGGGGAACCCTACGGCCGCCAGCCGGTGGGCACAGGTCCCTTCCGGTTCCGGGAGTGGATCCGCGGGGACCGGATCGTCCTAGAGCGCAACTCGGACTACTGGGGGCCCCGTAAGCCGCTCCTGGACCAGATCGTCTGGCGATCCATCCCGGATGACGGGGCCCGGGTGCTCGCCCTGGAAGGCGGGCAGGTACACGTGGCCGTGCGGGTCCCGCCTCGGGAGACCACGCGCCTGGCCCTCAACCGGGCTTTGCGCATTGACCGCACGAACAGCGTGCGTACCATTTTCATCGCCTTCAACAACCAGAAGTTCTCGGACGTCCGGGTGCGGCAGGCCTTCAACTACGCGGTGAACAAGCGGGCCATCGTGCAGACGGTGTTGGGCGGAGCCGCGCGGGTCTCGGACGCGCCCATCTCGCCCGGGATCGTGGGGTATGCGCCCGTCCAGCCCGGCGGGTGGCCGTATGACGTACCGCGGGCCAAGCAGTTGCTCGCGGAAGCCGGCCACGGCGGCGGGCTTACGGTAACGCTCCTGCACCCCACGGGCCGGTACGTGCAGGATGCGGCGGTGGCGGCCGCGGTGCAGGCCCAGCTGCGGGCCGTAGGGATCAACGCGCGGCTTCAGACCATGGAGTGGGCCGCCTACCTCGCGTACACGAACCAGCCCGTGGACCGAACGCCCGTGGAGATGTTCATGCTCGGGTGGGGGACGGTCACGGGGGATGCGGACTATGGGCTCTATAGCCTCTTCCACAGCAGCCAGTGGGCGCCCGCGGGCTTTAACCGGGCCTTCTACCGAAACCCCCAGGTGGACCAACTCCTGGACCAAGCCCGCAGCGAGACGAACCCGGCGAGGCGGGCGGACCTCTACAAGCAGGCCATGACCCTGATCTGGCGGGACGCGCCGTGGATCTTCCTGCACAGCGAGTCCCAGACCACCGGCGTGCGCCGGGAGGTCCAGGACCTCGTGGTGCACCCCACGGAGCGGATCCTCGCCCACACGGCCTGGCTGCGCCGGTAGTGTGGCGCTACATCCTGAAGCGCCTCCTGCTGGCGGTCCCGGTCCTGTTCGGGGTCTCCGTGGTGGTCTTTGTGGCCATCCGCCGGATCCCGGGAGACCCCGCGCAGATCATGGCCGGGCAAGCGGCCACGCAGGAGGTGGTGGAGGAGATCCGGAGGTCTCTCGGGCTGGATCAGCCTCTCCCTGTCCAGTACCTCTATTTCCTCCGGAACCTCCTCCGCGGGGACCTGGGGCGTTCCCTCTTCAACGGGGCGCCGGTGGTGGAGGAGCTCGCGCAGCGGTTCCCCCGCACCGTGCGGCTGGCGTTCGCGAGCCTGCTGGTGGCCACCTTCATCGGCGTCCCTGCCGGGATCGCGGCCGCCACCCACCGCCTCTCGTGGGTGGACACCTTGGTGATGGTCCTGGCCCTAGCCGGGGTCTCCGTCCCGGTGTTCTGGTTGGGGCTGAACCTGATTCTGGTCTTCTCCGTGCGTCTGGGGTGGTTGCCGGCCTTCGGGTACGAGACCGGGCGGCACCTCATCCTCCCTTCCGTGACCCTGGGGGTGGCCAGCGCCGCGGTCATCGCCCGCATGACCCGGTCCAGCATGCTGGAGGTCCTGGGGCAGGACTACGTGCGGACCGCCCGGGCGAAAGGGCTCCCGGAGCGGTCGGTGGTGTACCGCCATGCCCTCCGCAACGCCCTCATTCCCGTGGTGACGATCCTGGGACTGCAACTGGGCACCCTGCTGTCGGGTGCGGTCCTCACCGAGACGGTGTTCGCGTGGCCCGGGATCGGACGGCTGTTGGTCGAGGCGGTGCTGGCCCGGGACTACCCCGTGGTCCAGGGCACCATCCTCCTCATCGCCACCACCTTTGTGGTCCTCAACGTGGCCGTAGACATCCTCTATGCGTTCCTCGATCCCCGGATCCGGTACACATAGGCCCCAAGCGGGCTCCCTCCTGAAAGCCGGATCGGGACCCGCAACGGCACTCGATCGGCCCCGACCGGCGTGGTCCGCAGGGGCCGTGGTGTGGCGGCAGCTGCAGCGGAGCCGCTCGGCCCAGCTGGGTCTTGGGATCCTCACGGTCTTTGCCCTGTGCGGGCTGCTGGCGCCGGTGCTCGCGCCGTACGATCCGTACGCCTCGGACCTGGAGAAGAGCCTGCGGCCGCCCAGCCGGGAACACTGGCTCGGGACGGACGAGCTCGGGCGGGACATCCTGAGCCGCATCCTGTACGGCGCACGTCTGTCCATGGTGATCGGGGCCATCGCGGTGGGGATCGGCGTGGTGCTGGGAGTCCCCATCGGATTACTCTCCGGGTACTTCGGAGGGTGGGCGGACCTTCTGGCGCAGCGGGCCATGGACGTCCTATTGGCCTTCCCCAGTACGGTCCTCGCCATCCTCATGGTGGTGATCCTCGGGGTGGGACTGCAGAACGTGATGATCGCGGTCGGCGTGGTCTCCGTGCCGACCTACGCGCGGCTCGTGCGGGCCCAGGTGCTCTCCCTCAAGGAGCAGACCTTTGTGGAGGCGGCCCGGGCTCTGGGGGCGGGGACAGCCCGGATCCTCTTCCGCCACCTGCTTCCCAACACCGGGGCTGTGCTCATCGTGCAGACGACCCTCCAGGTGGCGAGCGCCATCCTCTCCGCCGCGGCCCTGGGCTTCCTGGGGCTTGGGGTGCAGCAGCCCACGGCGGAGTGGGGGGCCATGCTCTCCAGTGCCCGCCAGTACATCCAGCTGGCTCCCCACACCCTGGTCTTCCCGGGCCTCGCCATCCTCTTCACGGTGCTGGGGTTCAACCTCTTCGGGGACGGCCTGCGGGACGCCTTGGATCCCCGTCTGCGGCTGTGAGTGCGCTACGGGGGGAGGTGTTGGGCTGGATGGGGTCAGCGGCCCGGAGGGTCTACCCGACCCGTACCCACTCCCGGCGCACGGTGACCCGGTCCACGCGGTCGAGCCGCACGCGGGGTCCAATTCCTACCTGCTCGGGCACCCGGATGGTCCCGTCCGGCTCCAGCACCACGGGCGGCTCGATCAGGTCCTCTTCGAAGTACCGGTCTGAGGCGGACAAGTCTCCGGGGAGGCGGAAGTTGGGGAGGGAGGCCAGGGCCAGGTTCGCCAGCCGCCCGATCCCGGTCTCCAGCATGCCCCCGCACCAAACCGGCACACCCCGCTCCGCACACACGTCGTGGGTCTCCACCGCCGCGGTGAGCCCTCCCAGGCGGGCTGCCTTGATGTTCACCACGCGGCAGCTCCCGAGCTCCAGGGCCTTCCGCGCGTCGTGGGGGTGCACGATGGACTCGTCCAAGCAGATGGGCGTGCGCAGGCGGGCCTGCAGTTTCGCGTGGTCCACGAGGTCGTCCTCGCCCAGGGGCTGCTCGATCAACAGCAGGCCGAGGTCGTCCATGGCCTCGAAGACGGCGGCGTCCTCCAGGGTGTACGCAGAGTTGGCGTCCACCTGCAGGGGGACGTCGGGGAAGCGCCGCCGGAGCTCCCGCACCACCTCCACGTCCCACCCCGGCCGGATCTTCACCTTCACCCGCCGGTACCCCTCCGCCAGAAAGCCCTCCACCCGTCGCACGAGGTCGTCCACGGTGGCCTCGATCCCCAGGCTCACCCCCACCTCCACCCGGTCCTGTACCCCGCCCAACAGCTCCCGCAGGCTCTTGCCCTCTTGCTGCGCGTACAGGTCCCACACCGCGGCCTCCAGCCCCGCCTTGGCCATGTGGTGCCGACGGACAAAGCGCAGCCGCTCCCGCACCTCGCGCGGGTGCCGCAACTCGACGTCCAACAGCGCGGGCACGAGGAAGTCCCTCAGCACGTGCCAGGCGGTTTCCACCGTCTCCTCGTTGTACAGGGGGGCCGCCATGACCGGCACCTCGCCCCATCCCACGACCCCATTCGCGTGCGCGCACACCAGCACCGCGCGCTTGGTCTCTTGCCGGCCGAAGCCGGTCTCGAACGGGAAACGCAGCGGCAGCTCGATGACCCGCAGCTCCACGGCCTCAAGCTTCATCTGACCGCTCCAGCACGTACACGCCGCGTCCGTCCGCCCGCTTCAGGGGATAACGCTCCCACCGGGTCCCCAAGACGCGCTCCAACCGGGCGAACATCCCCATATCGTGCGGTCCCACCAGGGTGATGGCGGTGCCGGTGGCGCCAGCCCGCGCGGTGCGGCCCACCCGGTGGACGTACGTCTCCACGTCCTCCGGCATGTCGAAGTTCACCACGTGAGAGACCCGGGGCAGGTCCAGCCCTCGCGCGGCCACGTTGGTCACCACGAGGACGGGGATCCGGCCCGAGGCAAAGGCGCGGAGGGCCGCCAGCCGGGCGCCCTGCCGCATGCCCCCGTGCAGGGCCGCCGCCCGGTGCTCGCGCGCGAGCATCTCCGCTAGGCGCTGCGCAGCCCGCTGGGTCCTGCGGAACACCAGGGCCGACTGCACCGGCTCGGTACGCAACAGCGTCCGCAGGACGCGGACCTTGTCTTGTTCCGCCACCTCCACGTAGAACTGGCGGACTCCCTCCACGGTGGGTGCCGGCCCCTCGACCCGGACCCACACAGGGTCCCGCAGGGTCCGGCGCACCAGTCCGGTGATCTCCGCGGGCAGGGTGGCGGAGAACAGCGCCGTCTGCCGCTCCCCAGGTGTGGCCTTCAGAATCCGCTCCACGTCGGGCAAAAACCCCATGTCCAGCATGCGGTCCGCCTCGTCGAGCACCACGGTGCGGACCCCGCTGAGACGCACCGCGCCCCGGTTCATGAAGTCCAGCAGACGGCCGGGCGTGGCGACCAACACCGTCGCCCTCTGGCGTAGGGTCTCGAGCTGTGCGGTGATGGAAGCCCCTCCGTAGACGCAGGCTATCCGCGCTCGACGTCCCCGGCCCAGGCTGTGCAGGTGGTCCGCCACCTGGAGCGCGAGCTCCCGTGTGGGCACCAGCACCAGGGCCTGGGCTTCCTGGCGGTCTGGGTCCAGCCGCTCGAGCAACGGGATCCCGTACGCGGCGGTCTTCCCGGACCCCGTGTGTGCCTGTACCGCCACGTCTTTGCCAGCCCGCAGTAGGGGAATGCTGCGTGCCTGGACCGGCGTGGGGGCCTGCCACCGCAACTGCTGGATGGCTCCCAGGCTCTCGGACTGTAGGCCGAGCTGTTCAAAGGACTGCGGCGGGCCTGCGCCCGGCGCGTGCGTTTCGGTTGGCATTCTTCAAGCCTCCTTCGGCCGCGGCTGCGCCACGAGAGTTTGGTCGGCATCCCTGCGTGTCCCGCCCGACCCGTCCCCGAGCGAAGGAGGCCTGCGAAACACACCGGAAGCTGGTGCCTCCGGTTCGAGCGCGACGACTGCCTGACCTTACCACGTCCCGGAAGGACGTGCAACCATCCTCACCGTACCCCCCGCGCCAGAGCATAGGCAGCCTCCCGCACCGTACCCCACGCGCGCCCTCCCAGCCTCAAGGCTCCGCCCAGGAGTCGGGTCCCCCAAGACCTCGGCCAGGGGGGGCCGGGGTCTCACCCGCCTTTCCCGTCCCCCGCCTTGCGCCTCTCGGACCCTCCGCGCCGCCTCCGCGTCCCTGAGCTCCTGGCTCATGCGCTGCGCCGCCAGTTCCGCCAGCACCGACCAGTGCGTCACCCCACACCTCCTGCGTCTGTCGCCTCCAAAAGCACGCTCGGCTCCGGCGCTCACGCTTGCCTCCGGCGCGCCTGGCGTCGCCAGGCCGACTCCAGCAAGCGTACGCGCAGGGTCTCCAGGCTGGCACGGTCGAGCTCCATCTGGTACGGGCGCAGCCGCACCCGTTCGCCCACCAGTTGTCTGGCCACCGGGAGCGCGGCGGTGGAGACGTACACCTCCTCGGCCTCGCTGAGAGCCCTGCGGAATCTGTCCGGGTCGTCCACGCCCACCGCGGCCATGCTCACGTGCCGGACCCCCGCGTTCACCACCAGGTTGCGTACCCTCGCAGCCCGTTCCCGATCCAGGCAGCAGATCGCCACCCGGGTTCCCGCGGGCAGCCGTGCCAGGGCGCGCAGGAACTGGATCTGCAACCCGGCCCCGACCCCTACCACCTCCGCCGCCCGGCCCACCGCGCGCTGCACCTCCTCGAAGTGGAAGAAGGTGGTCACCACCACCCCCGCCGCGGCGGTCCGCCGGCGGAACGCGGCCGGGTCGCGCCGGACGTCGTCCAGGTGGACCCCCTCCACCGCCACGCCCAGCTCCCGGGTCAGGGTCCGGCTGTGCTGTTCGATCTCCGGTACGTTGCACTCCACGAACAGCAGGCGGCGCTGCCCTTGCTGGGCTTCGTGCATGCGGGCCCGGGCGGCCGCGGCTTCCGCGAACTCCGCGGGCGTGAACCCCATCTCCACGGCCCGGGCCAGCGCCTGGTCCACCACGTCCCGCAGGGCGGCCCGGTGCACGGCCGCCCGGGTGGTCTCGCTGTCCGCCACGAAGGTGCCGGCACCGCGCCGGGAGACTAGGTAGCCCTCCTCCTGCAGGGCGGCATACGCGGCCGCCACGGTGTTGCGGTGCACCCGCAGGTGGTCCGCCAGTTCCTGCACCGTGGGCAGGCGGTCACCCGGCTTGAGCTCGCCCAGGGCCACCAACCACCGGATCTGTTCGGCCAGCTGGGCGTGCAGAGGCTCGGGCAGGCGGCTGTCCACCGTCAGGGGGAGAGGGGTCTCGGACCGCACTTTTTCCTTTTTCATGATTATTTGTGACTTTAGCAGATTTTCCGCTGCCCCGCAAGGGGTCCGTGCAGAATGCTCCCCGAGGTGTCTGAGGGGGTTGTCGAGGCGGCGGTTGTTGTACGGGACGCCCACCAGGACTCCAAAGATCACAGGGATGAGCAGGCCCCAGAAGAGATTTCCGGCACCTGGAGCCGGGTGCGGGCATTGAGCAGTAGGTACAATCGGATCGGAGGGGTGCCAGAGCGGTTGAATGGGGCGGTCTTGAAAACCGCTAGGGTGGAGACACCCTCGTGGGTTCGAATCCCACCCCCTCCGCCAGGAGCCCCGTCCTGCAACGGTTTCAGCCGACAGGACCATCTTCCGGAACCCGCTCCACACAAGGCTTTTGGCACGCGACAGCAAGCGCTCTATTCCAGACAAAACCTGGGTTCTGGCGTTCGTCTGATTGCCGCCTGTCGGGTGGATTCGAGAGTTGCCGCCAAATTGTCGCCAAAAATTCGCGGACCGAACACGTGTTGGGGTATTACGACTGCTCCTGGGTCCTCTGGAGGGCTTCCCGGACAATCCGGTCCATGACCAGGGCTGCGTGTTCCTGGGCTCCCGGCACCTCGTGGCTGTAGACGTTCAGGGTCAAAGAGGGGGTTGAATGGCCCAGACGGCCGGCCACGGTCCGGATGTCCACCCCCGCCCGGACCAGGTGGCTGGCGTGGGCGTGGCGGAGGTCGTGGAACCGTTTACGAAGGCCAAGTCTCTGCATCAGGTGACCAAATTCCCACGTAACTGTGTTCGGGTTAAGGGGTTCCCCGAAGGGCCCGCAGACTACCAGGTCATGGTCTTTCCAGTCCGGGCCCGCTCTGAGGCGCTCCTCCAGCTGGGCCTTGCGGTGCCTCCGGAGGGCTTCCACCACCAGGGGTGGCATGGCCACGGCCCTGGCCTTCCCCGTCTTGGGCTCCTTGAAGCGTACGACGACCGCCCCGTCCACCCGAACCTCTTCCAGGCTCCTCCGTACCCGGAGAACGCCGCCCTCCAGGTCCACGTCCGACCACTGCAAGGCTAGGATCTCGCCCCTCCGGAGGCCGCACAGGACCGCAAGGAGGACGGGTATGTGGAGCCGGGTTCCCTCCGAGGCCCGGATGATTTGCGCCAACTCCGCCTCGATGACCACCGAGATCTCCTGGGGGCGCACCCTGGGCGGGGTGGCGCAGGGGCGACGTACGCTTTCGCAGCTGGCCGCGCGGTGGGGGCTGCGGGCCTACCCGAGCGTGGCCAACTTCGTGTGGATGGACATGGGCCGGCCGGCGGAGGCGGTGGCGCAGGCCCTCCTCCGGCTCGGGGTCATCGTCCGGCCGGGGCCCCCCGGGGCCACGTGGATCCGGGTGTCCGTGGGCACGCCGGAGGAGGTGGCCAAGTTCGCGGAGGCCCTGGAGGCGGTGCTCAAAGACGCGGGTTGAGCCGGGCAGGGGTCGTCTTCTCCCCGGCGAATTCTCCCCTACTGCCAACTACGCCATCCGAAGGGGGAAAGCGCGATGACGGATCGCATGTGGCGGGTCCTGGTGGCGGCGGTGGTGGCTGTCTCTGCGGTAGCCGGGGCAGGGGCGGCCCCCGCGGTGCGGTTCGACCGCAACATCAAGGTCGGGGTGGTGGACACGTACAGCGGCCCGCCCGCGGTGTTCGGGAATGACGCCCTGAACGGGTTCAAGCTGGCGCTGCAGGAGATCAACCGCGACGGCGTGCACGGGGCCCGGATCGAGTTCGTGACCCGGGACGAGAAGTTCAGCCCGGAGATCGGGCTCAGCATGGCGCGGGAGCTGGTCCTGCAGGAGCGGGTGGACGTCCTGGTGGGGACCATCAACAGCGCCACGGCCGGGTCCCCTTCATCGTATGGATCTCCAAGAGCGAGGACATCACGGGCGCCAAAGGGCACCGGTACGTGTTCAGCACCGGGGAGAACACCGCCATGGCGGGGAAGGCCCTGGCGGAGGCCATGGCCCGGCGCGGGTTCACCCGGTTCTGGCTGGGAGCGGAGGACTACGAGTACGGCCACCGGATCACCAACTCCTTCTGGAAGTTCATGAAGCGGGCCAAGCCCGAGGCCACCCTCCTGGGGCAGACGTGGTGGCGGACGGGGGAGCCTGACCTGGTGCCGTACCTGACCCAGATCCAGCAGGCCCGGCCCCAGGCGGTGTTCTTCGGGACCGGCGGCGCGGGCATGGCCAACGTCCTCCGGACCATGAAGGTCATCGGGTTCAACGTCCCCACCGCCATCCACACCGCCATCGACGTGACGGTCCTGCGACCCCTGGGGGCGGCGGCGCCCGAGGGGGTCTTCGGCACCACCGACTACCTGTTCTACTACCCCGACACCCCGGCCAACCGGAAGTTCGTCCAGGACTTCCAGGCCGCCTACGGCGGACCGCCGGGGTTCCCGGCCTTCCACGGGTACATCACGGGCTACTTCATCGCGGAGGCCTTCCGGAAGGCCCGTTCCCTGGACCGGGACCGGTTCGTGGAGGCCCTGGAGGGGCTGCGCATCCCCACCCCCGTGGGGGAGGTGGAGATGCGGGGGTGCGACCACCAGGCGGTGCTGCCCATGATCTTCGGGGTCACCCGCCGGGACCCCCGGTTCCCGTTCCTGGTGGGAGGGGACTTGGTCACCATCCCGGGCAGGGACGTGATGCCCACCTGCGAGGACATCCGGCGCGCCCGGGAGCGGGCCCAGTAAGGACATGGACGCGGGGGCCCTTTTGGGCCAGCTGGTGGTGGGCCTCAGCCGGGCCATGATCCTGTTCATCGTGTCCGCGGGGCTCACCCTCGTCCTGGGCGTCCTGCGGGTGCCCAACGTGTTCCACGGGTCCCTGTACATGGTGGGCGCCTTCGTGGCGTGGTCCGTGGCGGAAGCCCTGGGCGGCCACCCCGCGGGCCTGTGGCTGGCTCTCGCCGCGGCTCCCTTGGTCACTGCGGGGGTGGGCCTGGCGGTGGAGCGGCTGCTGCTGTGCCGGCTGTACCACCG
>Ga0209143_1000741_pt1 | contig 15815 bp, 13 predicted proteins | sample FaiFalFF_MnMetaG_3_FD_184739 | JGI IMG/M metagenome (GOLD analysis project Ga0209143, IMG submission 184739) | Freshwater microbial communities from Yellowstone National Park, Wyoming, USA - Fairy Falls B (FF_Mn_B) MetaG (SPAdes) (version 3) | ecosystem: Environmental > Aquatic > Freshwater >...
ATCTAATTGTTTTTTCATCAACAATGGTAAAATAAAAATTGCTTTCATTAATATCAGGTGGTAAAATCTGAAAACCATAATTTTTTAAATCTTGAAGATAAATTTTAACTCGATCAATATCCTTACCTTCATGAATTAAACAAGATGTCAAAAACTCTGCAGGAAAATGTGCCTTTAAATAAGCAGTATAATAAGCTAAAATTGCATAGGCAACTGCGTGACTTTTATTAAAGCCATAGCGAGCAAAAGGTTCAATCAATTTAGCAATCTTTTGAGCAATTTCTTCATCAACACCATTTTTTATCATTCTTTCAGTTAATTTTTTTATTTCCTCATCTAACAAACTTTTTATTTTTTTACCAACTGCTTTTCTTAAAACATCAGCTTCAAATGGAGAATAACCAGCTAATTCTTGAGCCATTTTCATTAATTGTTCTTGATAAACCATAATTCCGTAAGTTTCTTTCAAAATTGGTTCTAATTTGGGATGAAGATAATTTATTTCTTCTTTGCCGAATTTTCTTCTAATAAAAGAAGGAATAAGCTCTAAAGGTCCAGGACGATATAAAGCAAGCAAAACAACAATATCTTCAAGTTTTTCTGGTTTTAATCTTTTCAAATATTCAGTCATTCCTTTGCCTTCTAATTGAAAAATACCAATTGTTTTTCCTTGACGCAAAAGCTCAAATGTATTTTGATCATCAAATTTATCATCAAAAACAATTTCTTTTCCTCTTCTTTGTAAAATCAAATTTTTACTTGTTTCAATAATAGAAAGAGTTCTTAAACCAAGAAAATCCATTTTCAAAAGTCCTATCTCTTGAATAGAATACATATCATACTGACTAATGATAACTTTTTCCTCACCAGGAGCAAATTGTAAGGGCAAATAATCTAAAATGGGCCCAGGAGTAATAACTGTTCCACAAGCATGGACGCTCGCATGCCTAATTGTTCCTTCCAATCTTTTAGCTGCATTAATTATTTTTTGATAATCTTTATTTTCTTTAAGAATTTTTTTAACATCATTAAGCTCTTCTGCTTCCTCTAAAGATAAATTAGCTGGAATTAATCTTGCCAGTCTATCAACAAAAGAAAAAGAATAACCTAGGGCTCGGCCAGCATCACGAACCGCAGCTCGGGCTGCCATTTTTCCAAAAGTAATGATTTGCGCAAATCTATCTTGACCAAATTTCTTTTTTACATAATCAAAAACAATTTCTCTTTTTACATCAGAAAAGTCAATGTCAATATCAGGTGGTTCATATCTTTCAGGATTTAAAAATCTTTCAAATAAAAGTCCGTATTTTAAAGGATTAATCTCGGTAATGCCCAATAAATAAGCAATTAAACTGCCTCCAACTGAACCTCTTCCTGGTCCAACCATTAAATTATTTTCTTTAGCAAAATTAACAATATCTTGAACAATCAAAAAATAACCAGCAAAACCAGTTTTTTCAATAATTTTTAATTCATAATCAAAACGATCCTTAATTTCTTCAAAATTAAGATTTCTTTTGCTTATTCCCTTCTCAGCTAATTTTCTTAAATAACCAATTTCAGTTTCTCCTTCTGGCAAAGGATATTTTGGCAATTTTAATTTGCCAAGCTCAATTTCTAAATTACATTTTTCAGCTATCTCTAAAGTATTCTTTATTCCCTCTGGAATATCTTTATGTAAATTAAAAATTGTTTCATAGTTAGCCAAAGAAAAATCATCTTGTCTCATAGTTAATCTTTCTTCTTCATCAATATCTTTGCCAGTTTGAATAGCTAAAAAGACATCGTGAATGGGAGCATCTTCTGGATTTGGATAATGACTATCATAAGTAACAACTAAAGGAATTTTTGTTTCTTCTGAAAGCTTAATTAATAAATTTTTTAATTTTTTTGAATCCTCAATTTTAGGATGATAATCAATTTCAAGGTAAAAATTTCCTTGACCAAAAATATCTAAATATTCAAAAGCTAATTTTTTAGCTAGATCATAATTTTGACTTAATAAAGCTTTAGAAATTTCACTATTAGGACAACCAGAAAGGCAAATAAGTCCTTCGCTATATTCTCTTAAAATTTCTTTATCAATTCTTGGCTTATAATAAAATCCCTCAAGCCATCCTTTAGTTACTAATTTAATAAGATTTTTATAGCCTTTTTCATCTTTAGCCAATAAAGTCAAATGATAACTTTTTGAATCAATTTTAGCTGTTTTATCAAACCTTGTTCTTGGAGCTAAATAAACTTCACAGCCAATAATTGGTTTGATGCCAGCTTTCTTAGCTTTTTTATAAAATTCAATAGCTCCGGAAAGTGTTCCATGATCAGTCAAAGCTAAAGCCGGAAACCCTAATTCAGAAGCTCTATTTATCAAATCATCAATTTTGGAAAAACCATCTAATAAACTATAATGAGAATGAGTATGAAGGTGGACGAAACTCATTTCAAAAAAATTTTAACCAAGAAAAAAATAAAGTCAAGTTTTTGGAAAATTGAAAAAAATTTAATTCATCGTCATAAAAATCTTGTGGCTATTGATGAAGCAGGCAGAGGAGCTTTAGCTGGACCATTAACTTTTGGTGCTTTATATTTAGACAAAGCTTCTTTAAAAATTTTAGAAAAAAATAAAATCTTCTTTTTTGACTCGAAAATTTTAAAACCTGAAGAAAGAGAAATTTTTAAAAAAATAATCAAAAAAATTGGCTTAAAATATAAAATTTTTTCTCTTAACAACAAAAAAATAGATAAAATGGGGATGTCTAAAGCTTTTCTTTATGGAATTAAAAAAATATACGAATATTTTGAGCCAAACTGTCTTGTTTTAGATGGAAAAAAGATAAAAAATTTAGATCTTGATAATGTTTATTTTTTCATCAAAGGAGATCAAAGACTTTGTTCATTGGGTGGGGCTTCAATTTTGGCAAAAACTCATCGAGATAGTTATATGAAAAAAATGAACAAAAAATTTCCAGAATATTTATTTGACATTCATAAAGGCTATGGAACAAAAAAACATTATTTAATGATTAAAAAATATGGTCCTTGTCCTTTGCATAGAAAAACTTTTCTTAAATCTTTAATTTCTTCTTAATTTCTCGGGGATGAAGTCTGCGAATAAAATAAAGTTTGGCTCTTCTGGCTTTTCCTTGTTTTAAAATTTCTATTTTTTCAATTGTTGGCAAATTATAAGGATAGGTTTTTTCAATCATTTGACCAGCAGCAGGGCCTCTGACTGTAAACATTTTTCTTGTTCCTTTTTTATTTTTTACAGAAATAACAATGCCTTCAAATGGCTGAACAAATTCTCTTTTCTTTTCCTTAATTTTCTGCCAAACTCTAACTAACATTCCAGGTTTTATCTCCGGCAAATCCTTTCTCGAATATCTCTCTTCAACAAATTGAATCAACTGATGAGTCATAAATTAATTATAACATAAAATATTAATAAATTAACGGGTTAGCTAGTTAACGAGTTGGAAAAATTTTCAATTTTTGGACGTAGGACGTCCAAAATTAATTTTAGAATTTTTATTTTATTTGGTGGCTTTGTACAGGGCTTTGAGTTCTCTAATTAAGGTACACCTTTTCGAATTTTGATTTGACATGTTAAGATAATTATCACACAATCTTTTTTACTGCTTCTCTTCTTGCAAATTCATAGTTTCGAAAATCCACAAGTAAATATTTTGAAATTAATGGGTAAATTTTTTGAATAATTTTTGCTTTTTCTTGTTCAATTTTTCGATAATGGGGATGGCCCTGAGGAGTTGTTCTTAGTTCTGTTTCCCAGAAAAATTGTCTTAAATTTTGATATTGAAGAAAACGAACACGATGAGCAAAACTTACAGCATATTGCGCTAAATCTTTATCTTCAATTTTTTGATAAAGTTTTTCCAAATTTTCTATAGCTGAGACGAATTTTTCTTTCAAACCAATTTCCTCTAATTCTTCAGGAACATCAAAACCTTGATCAATATTAAATTTTTGATGAATTTGCGTTTGCATCCTATGTCTTTGTAAATCTCTCCAAGCACCAATATTTAATAAAATTTCAAATCTTAAATAAACACTTTCAAAAGCCCGAGGAACTTTATACCAACGAAATTTTCTATCTTTCAAAACTTTTTCCAAAATTTTTTCTTTCTCAAAAAATGAAAGCCTTTTTACTTTTTCCAAAATTTTCTCCCAAGGCTCTTTAAGTTCTGTATATAAAAGACTTGCAATAATTTTATCTTCCCCCTCTTTGTCATATTCAATTAATTTAACATTGGAAAAATCAATATTAACCAGATCAGCTGGTTCTAGATTTATCTCCTTTAAGCTTTCTTTTACTCTTTTACTTCTTTCACCCAAGTATTTTCTATATTCTTCAGTTTCTTCTTTTTCAATTCTTCTTAAAAATGCAGGGATGATTTTATTTAGTTCTTCTTTGGCTCTTTTGCCTAACCATTTTATTTCTTCTAAAGGATGATCTAAAGAACGATTGATTAAATATTCAAAAGCTTGACCATTGCCAAAAAGAGCTAATTGACCCAAGGTACTTAAAGGCAAAATTAATCTCACAACATCAAAAGCTTTTGTTTTTAAAACAATTTCTTTTTCTTCAGGATATTTATTTTTTAAAAAATCAAAATATTTTTGATAGAGAAAAATATAGGTTTCGAAAAGATTATTCATTGTTTTTTCATATTCTTCTTTTAAACCAATTTTTTCAATTTCCGGTGGTGTGAAATAAAGATAATGATCATTGATTTTTAATGAATAGTCAACATAGCGAGTTGATTTTTCTATGGGAGCAAGACCGATTCTTTGATTTTCAATGTGTTTGATAGCAATTTGCGATAAAGAAGAATAAACTAAATGGGTTCCAGCCATCTGGGCAATAGAGTCATCTCCATATTCTGAAAGCCATTTAATATAAAATTCCCGAGCCTTAGGATTAGCAAACAAAACTTCATAAGGATTTTGATGTAAAAAGTCAACAAAATTTTTAAAAGCTTGTCCATAATCTGTTTCTGAAAAAGGCTGAACAAATTCCTTAAGAAAAACAACTCTTAAATCTTCTTTAGCTCTTGAGGCTCTTGAACACAAAGCACCAACAACTTCTGGAGGCAAAAACAAAATAGCATAAACTGATTTATCCAAATTAGTAAAAAATGGTTCAAGCAAATATCTTTCTTTTTCATTAAAATTTGGTTTTTCAAAAATTGTTTCTTCCATAATTTAACTCTAAATAAGCTTTAACTAATTCTTTATATAAAGGCAAGGTCGCCACAGAACCAATGGGAACATCTTCAATAAGCAATGTCATAACTATTTCAGGATTTTCATAAGGAAAATAGCCTGTAAAAATAGCATTTAATTTCTTTTTACCAAAAATTTCCGGAGTACCACTTTTGCCAGCAACCTTAACTGGTAAATCATTTAAAATTTTGGCTGTTCCTTGAGTCACAGTCATTCTCATTCCTTCTTGAATAATTTTTAAATTTTCTTCTTTAATTATATTTTCTCTTAAAATTTTAGGAGTTCTTTCAAAGATTATTTTTCCATTTTCATCAATAATTTTTTTTACTATAAATGGCTGATAAATTTTATTATTAGCAAAAGCTGAAGTCCATAAAGCAATCTGAAGAGGCGTTACTAAAATATCTCCTTGACCAATGCTAACATTATAAGTATCACCTAAGCGCCAATAAGGATCAAAAAGATTTTTTGCTTTTGTTTCTGGTGAAGGTAAAAAGCCTTCTTTTTCTCCTAAAAGATCTATGCCAGTTTTCTGACCTAAGTTAAAAAGACGCCAATATTTATTTAAAAGATTAATGCCCAGGCCTTTGATTTTTAAATTGGGTGGGTCAGTTTCAAGATCATTATAAGGATAACCTCCACCAATAACATAAAAATAAACATTAACTGAATCAGCAATAGCTTTTTTTATATCAGTCCAGCCATGAATTTTATTGTCTTTAAAAATTGAATAAGTACCAGGAAAATAAGGATTGGGAATTTTAATTTGGCCAGCAGCATAAATTTTTTCTTGAGGACTAATTATTTTTTCTTCCAAAGCACCAGCAGCGACAATTAATTTTATAGTTGAACCTGGAGCATAAAGACCACTTATTCCTCTATTAAATAAGGGATGATTTTTATCTTTTAAAATTTGTCTAACTTTTTCTGGATCTTCTAAAAACCAGTTGGGGTCATAAGAAGGATAAGAAATTAAAGAAATTATTTCTCCATTTTTTGGATTTAAAGCAATAAAAACAGCTTTTTGATAATTGTGCTCTTGAAGATAATTTTTGATTAATTCATAAGCTTTCTTTTGAAATTCAAAATCAATAGTTAAAACAAGATTTTTCCCGGGTTGAGGCTCTGTTTCTTGAATTTTTTTTAATTTTTCTCCTTCTCTTTCATAAACAATCTCTCCAGCTTTACCATGAAGATAATTTTGATAACTTAATTCAATTCCTGATTTACCTACAAATTCTTCTTGATAATAATTTTTTTCATCTTCTTCAGGAAAGCCAACATAACCAATTAAATTACCAATTTCTTCTTTACCAAAATAAACTCTTTTAAATGAAGGAACAATTTCCAAACCATCAATTTTTTTAGTTAAAAGAGTTAAAGCAGTTTTTTGATCAATGTCTCGAATAATAAGCTCATTACCTCGATAAAAAAATTTTCCTTTAATCTCAGATGGTAATTCTTTGATTTTGTTTAAATCAATATAAGCATCGAAGGTTGGCTTTGAATCAGCTAAAATCTTTTGGTAACGATCAAAAATTTTGCCTCGAGGAGGAAAAATAAAATAAGTAACTGTTTTAATATTTTTCTCAATGGCTAAATATTGTTCTTTTAAAAAAATTTGTAAATAAAGAAAATAGCTAAAACTTATTAAAAAAACTAAAATAAAAAGAAAAAAGAAAATATTTTGATTTTTAAATTGGCTAATCTTAAATTTTTTTCCTGAAGGTTGAAAAAGAATTTCTTCGTCAATCATTTTAGGGCCTAAGCAAACTATGAATGACTAAATAAATTACCTGAAAAATTATATTAAAAATTAAAAATTTTAAAAAGAAAACTGAAGAGACAATTTGACCAAAGCTTAAAAAGAAAAATAAAAAAAGAAAAATAATATTAAATAAAAAAATATAAATTAGTTTTTGATAAAAGTGTTGGTGGCCTAAAAATTTTTCTAAAAGACAAAGTAAAAAAATTGAAAAGGAGGCAATAAAAAGAAAAAAGCCTAGTGGTTTAATAAAAATAATATCAGTGATTAAAGAAAAAAAGATTAAACTTAAAGTTAACTCTTTGATTTTCTCTTTAAAAAAATAACTCAAAACTGGGCCAAGGAAGATAAAAACTGAAGTAAAAAATGGCTGAAGAAAAATTAATAAAATTAAATTAAAAATCATTTAATTAAATAGACTTTGCCAGAATCAAGTTCAAAAAGAAGTTGTACAATAATTTGTTGGCCAAATTGTGTTTTATTAATTTTTTTAACAGTGCCAACTAAAAAGCCTGAAGGAAAATTATCATCACCATAAGTTAAAACAAAATCATTGATTTTGATTTGTGTTTCTGGTTTAACATAATTTATTTCTAAAAAGCCATTAGAGATTGTTCTGCCTAAACCCAAAAGCTCACCATCAATATTAGCAGTATTAAATTCAAGACCAGGAACATTTAAAGAAGTAATAATTAAATAATTTTTAGTTATTTTGCTGACTTTGCCAATCAAAGTCCAATTTTTATCCAAAACTATAGTTCCTTCTTTAACTTTAGGATTTTCTGCATAAATATAACCAAAAGAGTCAATTTTTAAAATATCAGCGGAGATAAGATTAGGAAGATATTTTTCTCTTTGACTAATAATTTCTGTTTCTTTAATTTGTTTAAGAGTTAATTTTAATTTAGCCAATTCTTGTAAAAGTTCATAATATTTTTCTTTATAAAAATCTTCTTCTCTTGAAGGAAGGATTTTTTGCCAAAAATTTTTTATCAATTTTTGAAAATTTAAAGAAATATTAAAGACTGGCTCTTCTTGAGCCAAAGCCTGAGAACTAAGCCAATAACAAACCAAGCTTAAAAGAAAAATAATCAAAATATTTTTTGTTTTTTTTCTAAACATTAATGGTTAATTTTTTAAAATTATTAAAATCTTCAATGATTTTTCCTAAACCTCGCACTGTCGCATAACGTGGCTCATCAACTAAATTAATTTTAAGCTTAATTTCTTTTTCCAAAAAAGAATCTAGGCCTTCAATTAATGATCCTCCTCCAGTAAGGTAAATTCCTGAAGTCGAAATATCTCCTAAAAGATCAGGTGGTGCTAAATTAATTATATCTTTAATATTCATAGCAATATCTTCTAAATCTTCAATAATGCTTTCTCTTAAATCTTGACTTGTAAAATTAACTTCTTTGGGAAGGCCTGTTAAAATGTCTCTACCTTTAATCAAAAAGCTTCCTGCTTTAAGATTAATAGTGCCAATAGAAATTTTAGCGGATTCCGCCTGACCTTCACCAATAATAACTCCATATTTTGACTTTAAATAATTAATAATACCTTCATTAAAAGTATCACCACCAAGACGAATACTTTTCCCCAAAACAATACCACCTAAAGAAATTAAAGCAATGTCAGTTGTACCTCCACCAATATCAACAAGTAAAATTCCTTTAGCTTCTTCAATATCTAAATTAGCACCTAAAGCAGCAGCAATAGGCTCTTCAACTAAATAAACTTCCTTGGCTCCAGTGCCTAGACCAACATCAATAACTCCTTTTTTTTGAACTTCAGTTAGATCTAAAGGAATGCCAATAATAAGCTTGGTTCCAAAAATTGACCAATATTCTTTTTTAATTTTTTCTAAAATGCTTTCTAAAAAAATCAAAGCTTCATCAAAATGAGTGACAATACCTCGAAAAACTGGCCGAATAACATCAATATTTTGTGGATTACGACCAATCATCTTTTTTGCTTCTTCACCAAAAGCAACCACGCTTCTATTCCTTCGATTTAAAGCAATTACTGTAGGAAATTCAGCAAAAATTCCTTGATGCTCAACATAAACTTTGGTGTAAGAAGTTCCTAAATCTATACCAATAAATAAACTTTTTCTTATTTTAACCATTAGTAACTTTGAGCAAAAAGCCAAAACCCTTTAGCCTTTTGCTTACAATAAACACACTTAACTTTTTGGATTTTAGATTTTAAATTTTGGATTCTCATCGGTTTGCATCTTGTTGTTGCTTTTGTCTCTTCTTTAATTTTTTCTTCACATTTTTCTTTTTCACACCAAGGAGCTAAAATAAAACCTCTTTTTGTTTCCATAATCTTTTTAAATTCTTCATAATCTCTAACTTCAAAAGTATTTTTCTCAGTAAAATTCTTTGATCTTTCTAATAAATTTTTATCCATTTCTGCAAAAATATCATTAATTTTATTTTTCAACTCATCTAATTTAATTTTAAATCTTTCTTTTTTATCTCGACGAAAACAAGTTAAAATTTGCCTTTTGATTTCTTCAAAGCCAATTTCAATTCTTAAAGGAACACCTTTTAATTCCCATTCATTAAATTTATAACCCGGAGTTTTCTCTGAGTCATCAATAAAAATATCTTTTTTAATCTCTTCTTTTATTTTCTCAATAAATTTATTTATTTCTTTTTTATTTTTCTTATCATAAATAGGAACAATGACTATCTCATAAGGAGCAATTTTTGAAGGCAAGATCAAACCATTATCATCTCCATGAACGCCAACAACAGCTCCTAAGGCTCTGGTACTTATTCCCCAAGAAGTTTGCCAAACATATTTTAATTTTTTATCTTTATCTTGAAAACGAATATTAAAAACTTTAGAAAAATTTTGCCCTAAATCGTGGGAGGTACACCCTTGCAAAGCTTTACCGTCTGGAAGCAAAATTTCATAAGTATAAGTAGCTAAAGCACCAGCGAATTTTTCTGTTTCTGATTTTCTACCAGAAAAACCATAAATACATAAAATTTCTTGATAAATTTTTTCATAAAGAGATAAAATTTTCAAAACAAAATCTATAGCCTCTTTATGATTTTTGTGAGCAGTGTGCCCTTCCTGCCACAAAAATTCAGTATTTCTAATAAAAGGAAAAGGCCTTTTTTCCCAACGGACGACATTTGCCCATTGATTAATTAAAATTGGTAGATCGCGATAAGATTTTATCCATTTAGCAAAATAAGAATACATAATTGTTTCTGAAGTTGGTCTGATTATTAATTTTTCTTTGAGTTCTTCACCACCAGCATAACTCACTACTGCTACTTCAGGAGTAAAACCTTCAAAATGTTCTTTTTCTTTTCTTAAAAAGCTTTCAGGAATAAAAATAGGAAAATAAAGATTCGCAACCCCTAATTTTTTAATTTCCTCATCAACAAGAGCTTGTAGTTTTTCCCAAATTCGATAAGCATAAGGTTTAAAAATAATTGTTCCTTTTACTGGACCATAATCAATTAAATGTGCCTTTGAAATAACATTTAAATACCATTCAGAAAAATTTTCTTCTTTTTTTATTTCAGCCATAATTTAGAAATATCTTTAATGGTGACCAATATAAGAAGAAAAAATAAAAAAACAAAACCTATTCGATGAATAATTTCTTCTTTTTGATAATCAATTTTTTTCTTTGTTAAAATCTCAAATAAAATAAAAAGAGCTCTGCCGCCATCTAAAGCAGGAAAAGGCAAAATATTAATAAAAGCAAGGTTTAAAGATAAGACACCTAAAAAATAAAATAAATAACCTAAACCAAAATTTTTAAAATTATCAAAAAGATTATAAATACCAACTGGACCGACGATTTCTAAATCTATTTTTTCTTGAGTAAATAAACTTTGAAAAAATTTAAGAAAACCAATAAAAATTTTCTTGAAAGAAATAAATAGTTTTTCAAAAGCCAAAAAAATGCTTCGAAGGAAAGAAACTCTTTCTAATTTAAAACTAGCTAAATAAAAACCAACAGGAGGAATGACTTTAACAGATCCTTCTTGATTATTTCTTAAATAAAAAATTTCTACTTCTTTTCCCTTATTTTCTTTTAAAAATTGTGCTAATTTTGATAAAGAATCAAAGTAATAAATTTTTTCGTTCATCTTAACATATAAAATTTCATCACCGATTTGAAAATATTTATAGGCTTGAGTATTTTTATTTAAAAAGCCGGAAACAAAAATTTTTTTGCTTTCAACAGGATAGCCAAGATTTAAACTAAGGACAAAGAAAAGATAAGCTAAAAGAATATTAAAAAAAACCCCTGAAATAACAACAATTAATTTTTTGGAAGGCTTTAAATTTAAAAATCCTTCTGGATCATTAGGATCATTTTCTCCTTTTAGTTTAACGAAACCACCAAAGAAAATTAATCCTAAAGAATAAATAGTTTCTTTAATTTTTCTAGAAAAAATTCTTGGTGGAAAGCCAATAGAAAATTCTTCAACCAAAAGACCAACTTTTCTTGCTCCTAAAAAATGTCCTAATTCATGAACTAAAATTAAAATTCCCAAAAAAAATAAAAATGCTAAAAATGTCATCCTAAAATTTCTTTTTCTTTTTGACCAAAAATTTTTTCGACTTCTTGATTGAATTTTTCAATTTCCTTATCAAGATTTTCTTTAGATTTATAAAAATTATCTTCAGAAATTTTACCTTTTTCTTTCTCAGTTCTTAATCTTTTTAAAAATTCATCTCTCATTTTTCTCCCCTTTACTCTTATTTCTTCTTTTAAACTTTGCAATGATTTAACAATCTCTTTTCTATCTTCCTCAGTTAAAGGTGGAAATTTAATAATTAAACTATTTTTTTCTTTGGTAACTCCTATTCTCATTTTTCTTTCTAAAATAGCTGTTTCGATTTCTTTTAAAGCATTGGGGTCAAAAGGTTCAAGTCTAAAAGTTAAAGGATCAATTTGAGAAATGTGGCATAAAGCTTTTAATGGATATTTTGAATGATAAAGGGAAATTTCTAAATTTTCTAAAAAACTTAAAGAAAGCTTGTGGGAGCGAATATTTTTTAATCTTTCCTGAAGCTCATCGAGTATTTTTTGAACCTCTTTTTTAAATTCTTCTATCATTCTAAATTTAAAATTTTAAATAAATAACGGCTAAAATCAAATTTTGGTTTTGTTTGAGCTAAATTAAGCAAAAAATCAGTGTAAATTAAAAAAGAAATAAAATAGACAAAAATTAAAATCAAAATAATATTTTTCAGTGTTTTCCAGGCATTATCCATGGCTTAAAATCAAATTAGCTAATTGAAGCTCAAAATTTAAATTATAATCAGAGTCATAATAAAGATTTAAACAATCTTTGATTTTTTTGATCTCTTGGGAAATCAATTTTCTTTCTTTTATTTTTTCTAAAAGTTCTTTTCTTAAAAACAAAAGATAGTTTTCTAAAAATTCTTGAAGAGTAAAATTGTTTTTTAATTCTTCAAAATTAAAATCTTTCTTTATTAAAAATTTATTTAAAAGTTCAAATTTTTTTGAATGAAGAAATCTCAAAGCTTTACCTGGCTGATAAGGATAAAAATCCAAAGCTAAGTCAATTTCTTTTTGATTAAATCCTTTTTCTTTTAAAAATTTTTCTGTTTCTTCTTTTTTAACCAAACCAAACTTAACTTTGATACTTCTTGATCGGATAGTTGGCAAAATTTTATTTTCTTGATGACTAACTAAAATGAAAATTGTCTTTGAAGGAGTTTCTTCGAATGTTTTTAAAAGAGTGTTCTGGCTATAAATTTGAAATTTATGGGCATTATCAATCAAAATAATTCTTTTTTCAGATTTTTTTTGAGATAAAGAAACTAAGGATCTGGCTGTTTCAATTTTAAAATTTTTATCTTCTGTCTGAATGGCTATTTTTTCAATTTTTTTTGAATCTAAATATTCTTTTAAAAAACTAAATTTACCCACACCCTCGGGACCAACAACTAAAATTGGAGAAACATCTTTCTCAATCAATTCTTTTAAAATTTTTTGACTTTCTAAGTTACCATAAATCATAGATGACTTTGAACTAATTTTGTATATAAATCAATTTTTTCTAAAACTTTACCTGTTCCCCGAGCCACTGAATATAAAGGATCATCAGCAATAAAAGTTTTGACTCCAGTTTCTTCGGAAACTAAAACATCTATATCTCTTAAAAGAGCACCACCACCAGAAAGAACCATGCCTCTTTCCATAATATCAGCCACCAATTCTGGCAAAGTTTCAGATAAAACTCTTTTGATACCATTAACAATTTCTCTAAGTTCTTTTTGCAAAGCTTCAGCCACTTGAAAAGAATAAAGTTTTATTTGCTTAGGTAGTCCTGAAATTAAATCAACACCACTTACATCCATCATTAAATGATTATTGTTTCTTTGTCTTAAAAGAGCTGAACCAATTTCAATTTTTATTTTTTCAGCAGTTTTTTCACCAACGGCTAAATTAAATTTTCTTCTTAAATATTCTTTAATAGCTTCATCCATTTTATCACCGGCAATTTTTAAAGATTCAAAAGCAACAATTCCTCCTAAAGAAATGACAGCTATTTCTGTTGTCCCTCCACCGATATTAACAATCATATTTCCTAAAGGACTTTGAATGGGCATCTCTGCACCTAAAGCAGCTAAAATTGGCTCTTTAATAGGATGAACCTCGCGAACTCCTGCCTCAATAGCAGCATCAATAATAGCTCTTTTTTCAGTTGAAGTAATTCCAGCAGGAACAGAAACAACTAAAACAGGCTTAAAAAATCTTGTTAATTTCAATTTATTTAAAAAATATCTTAAAATAGCTAATGTAGCTTTGTAATCAGCAATAACTCCTTCCTTCAATGGTCTATAAATTTTTATTTCCCTTGGTGTTTTGCCAATCATTTCTTTAGCTTCTTTACCAACAGCAATAATTTTTTGACTATTTTCATCATAGGCAACCACTGTTGGTTCAGTAATCACCACTCCTTTACCAGGCAAATAAACATTAGTATTAGCTGTTCCCAAATCAATGCCAACTTTGAAAATCATTGTTTGATTAAAATTAATAATATGACCCAATATTTTATCATAGATATTATACCATTAATTAGATTACCTTCAAAGGCGCCAGATTTCTTTTCTTATTTTTCAAAAAAGAAAATAAGCCCAGGAAATATTGTTTTGGTTGAATTTAAAAAAAGAAAAATCTTTGGCTATGTTTGGAAAGTAGAATCAATCGAAAAAAGAAGAAAATTTTTAAAAGAAGAAAAACTTGAATTAAAACCTGTTTTGAAAATTATTAATCCTTCTCCCTTAATTTTTCCTTATCAAATAAAATTAGCTTTTTGGTTAAAAAATTATAACAACATTTCTTTAAGCACTGCTTTAAGTTTATTCTTTCCTTATAAAAAAATAATAACTTTAAGTATTAAAGATTTCAGAAAAACTGAAAGTTCAATTAAAAATAAAAAAACTTTAATTATTGTTCCTCAAGAAAGTTATTTAGAATTTTTAAGCAAAAAATATCCTTCAGCTAATTTAATTTTGCCTCAAAGAAAAATTTTTTTCTCCCTTTTGGAAAAAATTATCAATGATAACAACGAAACTTTTATTGGCACAAAAAATTCAATCTTTCTTCCTTGGCAAAATTTAGAAAAAATTATTGTTTATGATGAAGGTTCTATTTTTTATAAAGAATTTTTTAAGCCTCCTTATTTTGACTATCGAAAAATCTTTTTAAAATTCGCTGAAATTAATAAGATAAAATATGAAATTGAAGGAGGATTACCCTCTTTTGAATCAATTATTCGTACGCAGATAGACGCAGGTAAAAGCACACTGATAAACACAGATAAATATATCAACAAAGATCAGCGTAGTCAATATCCGCGTGAATCCGCATTAAAAAATTTAGAAAGAATCAATGAAAAAGAGTTTGAAAATAAAATCAAAGAATTTGAAAAAACAGTTATTTTTGTTCCTGAAAAAATTTTTGGTAGAAAAATTATTTGCGAATTTTGTTTTCAAGCTTTAACTTGTGGAGTTTGTGGAAAATTTTTAGCTCTAGAAGAAAATTTTGTCTATTGTCCTTATTGTCTGAAAAAAGAAAATCTTTTAGAAATTTGTCCTTTTTGCCAAAAAAAATCTCAATTTATTATTTCTCAAAAAGGAGCTAGGGCTGTTTATCAATTATTATTAAATTTAAAGAGAAACGTTTATTTTTTGGAAAAAGAAAATAAAAAAATAATAAAAAAATTTAACGAAAGTCAAAACGCAGATTTAGTTGGCAGTCTTCTTTTATTAAATCCTTTAATTGAAAATTTCCCCGCTTTCTTCTTTTATAACTTTAGTGAATTTTATCGTGCCAATGATTTCTTTTTAAAAGAAAAATTTATTAGAATTTTAGAATTTTTTAAAGAAAAATGTCAAAAGATATTTTTGGTAAGTAATATTTTTAATCCTCAAGTTGAAGAAAAAATAAGAACAGGAAAGATTATTAATGACTTCATTGAAGAAAGAAAAATTAATAATTTGCCACCATTTAAAAGATTGGTTATTTTAAAAGAAGGAAGCAAAGATTTAAAAAAAATTCAAGAGAAACTTTCTTTAATTAAGGAAAAAATCAAAAAAGAAAATCCTGAAATAGAAATTTTTGGGCCTATTTTTGCAAGACCATTTAAAATTAAAAAAAGATTCTTTTTAGAATTAGTTCTAAAAATTGATCCTCAGCTTGATTTTAATTTAAGAAAAATTTTAAAAGATATTGAAATTGAAGAAATAGATACAGATGCTTTAAGTTATTAAGTTTAAAAAATGTTTT
>Ga0209143_1000746_pt1 | contig 15764 bp, 17 predicted proteins | sample FaiFalFF_MnMetaG_3_FD_184739 | JGI IMG/M metagenome (GOLD analysis project Ga0209143, IMG submission 184739) | Freshwater microbial communities from Yellowstone National Park, Wyoming, USA - Fairy Falls B (FF_Mn_B) MetaG (SPAdes) (version 3) | ecosystem: Environmental > Aquatic > Freshwater >...
GAGGTGGGGCGGACGACGAGGGGTTCAGCTAACTGTTCGCCGCCGCCGTGGGTGACGATCGCCAGCTCTGGGGAGAACCCCGCGATGTGTTCGGCTTCTTTTTGGATGAAGCTCAGCGGGATAAAGAGTGGGAAGTACGCGTTCTTGTGGCCGGTGGCTTTGAAGCGCCGGTCCAGTTCCCGTTGCAGGTTCTCCCAGAGCGCGTAGCCGTAGGGGCGGATGACCATGCAGCCGCGCACGGGGGCATAGTCGGCCAGTTCAGCGCGTTGGACAACTTCGTTGTACCACGCCGAAAAGTCTTGGCTTCTTGGGGTGATCTTCTCCGTGCTCATAGGCATCCTCGCTCACGGCCCAATGAAAGCTTCCAGGATGGACTATATTAAAGGAAGCGCGCGGGATGTGCAAGCGGCCAGTGATTGTGCCGAAGGAGATTTACTGATTCAAAAGCTTAATCAGATCATCTTTTGTAAGGCCGCACTGTCGCAAGATGCCGTTCAGAGTGCCTTTAGCAAGCTCATCATGGAGCGGGACAACAGTTTTATATGTTCCTTTCTGCAAGCTGACATGGCTTCCCTTCTGACGGACGACTTGGAAGCCAGCTCTTGTAAGAAGCTTGACGAGCTCAGCTCCAGATAGAACTGGGAGTTTAGGCACCGACGGCCACCTCGAGGGGATAGAACACGACTTCTTGGGTACTTTCTGGCAGATCTTCGCTGCCAAAGCTCTCCAAATAGAGCTCCACGGCTTCTTTGAGATTGTCTTTTGCTGCCTCCAGGGTCTTCCCTTGGCTTACCACGCCCAGCTCCACGCAATGGGCCACGTACCAATTCTCTTCTTTTGTGATGACGGCCGTGAACCGCCTAGGCATATAATCTCCTCCTTCTTACTAAGCTCTCTCCAAATCTTAAGAAGAGCGCGCGAGATGTGCAACTTACTCTGTGATCCCAATCAGCTCTCGTCGTAATTCTCTGATCTCGTCGCGAAGCTGAGCTGCCCTCTCAAACTCTAAGCGCTTGGCTGCCGCGAACATCTCGCGCTCCAGTTCTTTAATGAGCTTGGCCAAATCAGCAGGGGTCTTGGCCGCGACTTTCGCCGCCCTCTTCTCTTTGCGCTCGCGCGCCAGCTCCGGCATGAACTCTTTGATCGCTTTCTTCACGGTCTCCGGCGTGATCCCGTGCTTTTGGTTATACTCCAGCTGGAGCTGGCGCCGCCGCTGCGTCTCCGCCAGAGCCCGCGCCATCGAATCCGTCACAACGTCAGCGTACAGAATAACCCGCCCGCGCACGTTGCGCGCCGCCCGCCCAATCGTCTGAATGAGCGAAGTCTCCGAGCGCAAGAACCCCTCTTTGTCAGCGTCCAAGATCGCAACGAGAGAAACTTCCGGAAGATCCAACCCCTCGCGCAGCAGATTGACCCCCACTAAGACGTCAAACTCCCCCAGACGCAGATCGTGCAGAATATCCACACGATCGAGCGTCTCGATCTCCGAGTGCAAGTAGCGCGCCTTGATCCCTAGCTCCGTCAGATATTCTGTCAGATCTTCGGCCATCTTCTTGGTGAGCGTGGTCACCAAGACGCGCTCGCCCCGCTGGGTGACTTCCCTAATCTCGGCGATAAGATCGTCAACCTGCCCTCGAACCGGGCGCACAATCACCTCGGGGTCCACCAAGCCCGTCGGTCGAATGATCTGCTCGACGATCTTCTGACTCTTAGCACGCTCATAGGGTCCCGGCGTCGCGGAGACGTAGATGACTTGGTTCATCTTCTGCTCGAACTCTTCAAACTTCAACGGGCGATTATCGAGGGCCGAGGGCAGCCGAAAGCCGTATTCAATTAAGACTTCTTTGCGCGAGCGATCCCCGTTGTACATCCCGCGGATCTGAGGGATCGTCTGGTGGGATTCATCAATGACCATCAGGAAATCTTTGGGGAAGTAATCGATGAGCGTGCATGGGGGCTCGCCGGGCTTGCGCCCGTCAAGATGGCGCGAGTAATTCTCGATCCCCGGGCAGTACCCCAGCTCTTGGAGCATCTCCAGATCGTGCAGGGTGCGCTGCTCCAGACGCTGCGCTTCAAGCAATTTGCCCATCGCTCGCAGCTCCGCCAGGCGCTCCTCGAGCTCTGCGCGAATGGACTCAATCGCGCGCATGAGCTTCTCTCTTCCGGTGACCCAGTGGGTCGCCGGATAGATCACGGTGAAGTCTAAGTCTCGCAGGCGCTTGCCGGTGAGCGCGTCAAGTTCTGAGATTCTCTCGATCTCATCGCCAAAGAGCTCGATCCTGAGGGCGTTCTCACTGTAAGATGGGATGATTTCGATCACGTCGCCCTTAGCTCTGAAAGTCCCGCGCCCAAAGCCGATCTCGTTGCGCTCGTACTGGAGCTCAACGAGTCTATGGAAGATCTCGTCGCGCGAGACTATGGCGCCCTTGCGCAGCGGGAGCGTCATCGCCGCGTACTCTTGGGGTGTGCCCAGCCCATAGATGCACGAGACGCTCGCCACGATAATAACGTCTCGACGTTCCAAGAGCGCACTGGTTGCCGCGTGGCGCAGACGATCTATCTCGTCGTTGATCGAGGCGTCTTTTTCGATGTACGTATCTGTTTGGGGGATGTACGCTTCGGGCTGATAGTAGTCATAGTAGCTGACGAAGTAGTGTACGGCGTTGTGTGGGAAGAACTCGCGAAACTCGTTGCACAGTTGAGCCGCGAGCGTCTTATTGTGGGCGATGACGAGCGTGGGCTTTTGGACGTTCTGGATGACGTGAGCGATCGTAAACGTCTTGCCGGAGCCGGTGACGCCGAGCAGTGTTTGGTGTTTCAAGCCCGCTTGGAGGCCCTCGGTCAATTCGCGGATGGCCTTGGGCTGATCGCCGCGTGGCGTCAATGACGATACGAGTCGAAACTCCTCGGTGCGCGTGAGGGTGCTCATCGTTGTGATTATAGCGCAGCTAGGGGACGGGGTCGAGGCCGCCTGAACTTCCCGGATGGCACCGAGCGATCCTCTTGAGGGCGAGCCAGCTCCCCTTCACGATCCCGTACTTTTGGATCGCTTGTTTGGCGTACTCGGAGCATGAGGGATAGAACCGACAGCTCCGAGGCAGCATCGGCGAGAGCAGCTTCTGATACGCCGTGATCAGCAAGAGGGCTAAAGCGCGCATAGTCTTTTTATTGTAATTGCTTTGCGTTGTTGCGGCAAGCTTCGTAAGATAGAGTGACTCTATGACCCTGCGCAAGCTCGTCGGCCGCTACCAGCCCAAAGACTCGTTTCTGCATAAGCTCGACCCGCGCACGAAAATCTTCGCCGCGCTCGTATTAGCTCTCGCTGTCTTCTTCTTAGACTCTCTCTGGGACTATCTGCTCTTTGCTGGGTTTATTTTGATAGCCGTGATGGCCGGGCAGATCGGGTTCTGGCCGCTGGTGCGCGCCGTTCAAGCGCTGACGGTCTTGATCGCGCTCAGCGCGCTCTTGCAGCTTTTTGGCGCGCCGGGCACCCCTATCTGGCAGTGGGGGCCATTCAAAATCTCTGATGAGGGCTTACGAACCGGCGCCATGCTCTCGGCCCGATTGATCTTCTTTGGGCTGATCAGCGCGCTGCTGGGAGTGACGACGTCAGCGCTGCAGCTGGCCGACGGCCTCGAAGGGCTCTTGCTGCCCCTAGCGAAGCTCAGAGTGCCCGTGCGCGGGCTGGCGCTGATGTTCAGCGTCTCGCTGCGCTTCGTCCCGTTGATCCTTGACGAAGCCGATATGCTCATCAAGGCGATGCGCGCCCGCGGCATTGACCCCTTTGAAGGGAGCATCGCCGAGCGCGCGCGCAAGATCGTCGGGATTTTGGTGCCCCTGCTGAGAAACACTCTGCTCCGGGCGGAAGAGATGGCCGAGGCGATGGCCGCGCGGTGCTACGATCCCGATCGCCCGCGCACCCGGCTCTACCAGCCGCGCTTTACCTGGCGCGATGGGATAGCGCTGGCGAGCTTAGCTATTCTTGGCGCGCTGATCTGGGCTCTCTAATCCCGAAAGAGCCGATAGCGCACACACTCACAGCGCATGGGCTCTCCCTGCTCTGAGCGCTCCAGACGCAAGGGAATCCCCGGCTCATCAGCCCAAATGTGCAAGAGCTCGCGAGACTGTGATGTCACCGCGAACTCTTGCACGAAGAAGTTCCCCAGCTCAAAAGAATGGGTGTGATCGAAGAGCCGCGCCCAGGTGCCACGCAGAGGAAGAGGCTCCAACGACGGGAGCACAATGCGCACAAGATTGATGGGGGCGCTATCGCCGGGGGCGAGCGGAGACTTCTTGCACAGCGCTATAGCAAAGAGCGCGGAGGGATGGTCGAAGACGGCCTCCTCCCAAGGGCACGAGAGCTGTAAAGGGCGCTGTCCAGACACTTCGAGCGCTGCCCACAGCTGCGATCCTTCGATCTGGTAGCGTGCTCTTGTGGAGCGCCCTTCGGCGTGGAATTCGATCTGTGTGGCGCGTGGGCGCCAGGACGGGTCGAGCTCCAGGGTGATCCGTTGGGTGTGGGCCAGTGGCCACTGGAGCACCAGAGCGCTCTGCAAGTGATACCCCTGATGAGCTGGCAGCTCAAAGACCTGGATGGACTCCTCCCCGAGCTTGCGCTTGCCTTGATGGATATAATACGTCGCTGTGGCTATGAGCCCCTCAGCGGGCGGGCAGTGTTTGATCGCGATCATTCCTCTCATCCCCCGGCGCTATCATAAAACATCTTGAGCGCCAAGGCAAATTCGACAGTATAATGAAGGCCATGCGAGCGGCGATCATCGCGGGATTGCTGAGCGTGCTTGCGCTTGTGAGCTATAGCGCTCACGAGCGTGCCGTGGACTGCGCCCAAGAGTCCCTCCAGGCGATCATTGACGCAGCGCGCGATGGGGATTCTATCGCTCTTGCTGCCGGGGTTTGCGCAGAGAATCTCACTATCACAAAGAATCTCACGATAGAAGGCGCGGGAAGCGAACGGACGGTGATTCGCGGGGTCAGGCTTGGCTTCCCCGTCGTCTTTGTGCAAGGCGACGCACCCATCACCGTGACTTTGAAAAATCTCGCGATCGCAGACGCGCCAAAAGCGTCGGAAAGCCCTCAGCACGGCAAGGAGTGCGCCCTCTTCTACCCAGAGTTGCTCTGTCCATCGGGGCTGCAAGCGCGCGGCGCGGCGCGTGTCACCCTCGACTCTGTTCGTATTGCGCGCAATCCCTGGGTCGGCGTCTATGTGCTGGACACGGCCCAAGCCTCCGTGCAGAACTCAAAGATCACGGAGAACGGCTGGGGAGTGTATGTCTCTCCTGATGCGTCTATTGAGCTTCGCGACAGCCGGGTGGAGCGCAGCCGCGAGAACGGCTTAGAAATTTGGGGCTCAGCTTCTGTGACGCGAGCGCTCATCAAAGCCAACGGGCGCTCGGGGGTCGAGAGCGTCGGCACTGTGAGAATCTTCGAGAGCGAGATCGCTCAAAACAAGGGCTCAGGGGTCTTGCTTTCTGGAATGTCGCAGACGGAGATTCGATTCAACGAGATCAGGGGGAACGGGCTGTGGGGGATCGCTGCTTATCTTCGAGAGTGTGGCTATCTCTCAGATAATTTCCGTGGGTCAGCCGTGCTCGACCAGAACAGAATTTTCAGCAATCGTCCGGGGAACGTCTGCTTGCCGTAGGGCGCGCTCGATGACGCCGCCGCCGAGCACACGCTCTCCCTCGTAGAAGACCGCGATCTGCCCTGGCGTGACCGCCCGCTGAGGCTGAGCAAAGAGCACGCACACGCGGCCATCGTCCAGAAGCTTGAGAGTTGCGGGCACGCGCGGGCTGCGATAGCGAATCTTCACGGTGATGGGTATCCCCCTCACTTCTCTGCTCCCTTCTCCACCCTCACCCCCATCCCCTCTCCCCTCGAGGGAGAGGGGAGACAGGGGTGAGGGGGAATAGATAAAATTCACATCCGTTGCGATCAAGCCCTCCGAGAGCAGCGCGCGCTCGTCCCCCACGATCAGTCTGTTGTTTTCATAATCGAAGCCCACGACGTAGACGCGCTCGCCAAGCGCAACCCCCAGCCCATGACGCTGCCCAATCGTATAGAATGCCAAGCCCTCGTGCCGTCCCACGACGCGACCCGATGTGTCCACGATCTCCCCAGGCTGTACTAGCCCATCAAGATGCGCCCGTAAATACGCGCGATAATCCCCCTTGGGGATGAAGCACAAGTCCATGCTTTCGGGCTTGCGGGCTGAAACTAAGTTATGTGCTTTCGCGATCTGCCAGACCTCGCTCTTGAGGAGATCCCCCACGGGGAAGAGAATTCTTTTCAGCTGCTCTTGCGTGAGCCCGTAGAGAAAGTACGACTGATCCTTGAGCGGGTCCTTGCTCGTCAACAGATAATAGATTTCGTTTTCAGCGACGATGCGAGCGTGGTGGCCCGTCGCCAAGAAGTCGCAGCCGAAGCGATCCGCAAGCTCTAACAGAATGGGGAAGCGCACGAGGCGATTGCATCGGCCGCAGGGGCTTGGAGTGCGCCCTTGGGCGTGCTCGGCGAGAAAGGCATCCACGACGCGCTCTTTGAACTCTTTGCCCGCGTCTACAAAGTGATGCTCGATGCCCAACTGCTGAGCGACGGCGCGCACTTCGAGCGAACAACATTCGTTATAGGGCTCCTGGCGATCCTCATACGACCAGAGATTCAGCGTCACTCCAATGACCTCGTAGCCCTGTTGCTTGAGTAACAGGGCTGCGACAGAGCTATCCACGCCGCCGCTCATCCCGACCAAGACGCGCTTCATGGCATGATCATTGTAGGGCAATCTCGAAATATTCTCAATAGTGCCCTGGGGAGCTTACTAGCTTTGATAGGGCAAACGTGTTATGATAAAAATATGAAACCTTCTACAGCCCAGCGTGGATATCAACAGATCGCTGTAAGCAAGCCTCTGCTGCTCTATAGTCTCCATCATCCCAGGCTGTTTTTGAAGGCACCCATAGCTGTTTCTCTAGAGTATGATGCCGATCAGGTGATCGCTTACGCGCACGATCTTGAGGTATTCGGCTACGGAGAGACAGAGATTGAGGCCCTCAGCGATTTGCGGCGCACGGTGTGCGATCTGTACTTTGAGCTTGCCGAGCACCACAAGTCTTTAGAAGGAGAAGCTCGCTCTATTTGGGAGTATCTCTCTCAGATTATAGAGAGCCGATAGACTGTGAAGGTTGCTGAAGTCCTACGTGCCTTCAAGAAGCTCAAGATGGAGATTCGAGAGGGTCGGGATACGTTAGCCTTCTTTTACTGTGGCCCACGACTTATTCTTTGGGTCAAGGTGCCTCACAAGCGCGGCGAGCTGAAGGGCAGATTGCCTTATTACATTCGCCAACAACTTAGGTTGGACGAAGAGCAGTTCCGCCAGCTGATTCGGTGTCAGCTGAGACGGGCGGAATACGTTCGAATTTTGAGGACCAAAGGGCTCGTCAAGGAAGATGAGGTTTGCTGGGTATAAAACTTGGTTCCGTAGCCACCTCTCTTGACACTAAGCCTGCGAAGTGCTATAAAAAATACGGGTGGCCATTATGGATATCTGGGGGAAGTTTGGGCTTGCACTCACCTTGATCTTTCAATGGTTTACCATTGTGATGAATTCCTCGCAACTCGTGGCTAAACCGCGCCGGGTAAGATTCGTGGTATGGCTCGGGGGAATCGCCGCATCAGCTTATACAGTTGTTTATGGCTTGATGAACGAACCTTTTGGCAGTCCCAACCCACTCTATCCTTGGATGCGAATTACCATCGTTCTTGCCTACCTTGCCGTATGGGGCTATATCATTAAGCGTCACAGCACTCTTCCTACATCAAAAATACCAAAGTAACCTCACACGATCGCTAGCATTCGTTCAATCGCTCGGCGCGCTCTGCTCGCTGTGGGCTCCGGCACGCGGATCTCATAGACTTCGTCTTGCAGCGAGCGCAAGACTTTCTCAAGCGTGATCTTCTTCATATACTCGCAGATCGCCCGCTCGTTGACGGGATAGAATTTCTTCCCTGGGGCTTCCTTGCGCAGCCGATGCAAGATCCCAACTTCTGTAGCGACGACAAATTCGCGCGCCGGGCTCTTTTGTGCGTGCTTGACCATGCCCTCTGTTGAGAGAATATGCACTTCGCCCTTGAGGGCCCCTGTCGCTTGATAGTACATGCACGAAGACGAACAGCCGCACTCCGGGTGGACGAGCATATCCGCTTCGGGGTGGGCGGCGCGCATCGTCTCGATGTCTCTGGGGCGAATCCCCGCGTGCACGTGGCACTCCCCCGGCCAGATGTGCATCTTCCGCCCCGTCACCTTCTGCAGATACGCCCCTAAGAACATATCCGGCAGAAAGAGAATCTCTCTGTCGGGCGGGATCGCTTGAATAACTTTGAGCGCGTTTGTCGAAGTGCAACAGTAATCTGACTCGGCCTTCACTTCAGCCGTCGTGTTCACATACGCCACGACGACGGCGTTTGGGTGCTCAGATTTCCATTGACGGAGTTGTTCAGCGTTGATCGTCGCGGCGAGCGAGCAGCCCGCCTCCAGATCGGGCAGTAAGACTCTCTTCTCCGGGCAGATGATCGAAGCCGTCTCGGCCATAAAATGCACGCCGCAGAAGACAATAATATCTGCATCAGTCTTAGCGGCGGCTTGGGAGAGCCCCAGCGAGTCCCCGATGAAGTCAGCAATATCTTGCACTTCGGGAAGCTGATAGTTATGCGCTAAGATCACGGCGTTCTTCTCGGCTTTCAGTCTTTTAATCTCTTGGGCGATCTCGAGCTGTTCGACGACGGTCATGGCGCAAGCACCTCCAGGTGCATATCTATAGCTTTGACGGAGTGCGTGAGCGCGCCGACGGAGATGAAGTCTACGCCCGTGGCCGCGATCTCGCGCACGTTCTCCAAGGTCACGCCACCGGAGGCTTCAAGAAGAGGACCTCTCCCCCATCCCCTCCCCGATGCCTTGACAAGCTGAACCGCTTGGCGCATCTCCTCCAGTGACATATTGTCCAACATAATTATATCCGCTCCGGCGGCGAGCGCCTCGTGGAACTCTTGGAGATTCTTCACCTCAACTTCGATCTTGAGCGTCGTCGGGGCCAAGCGGCGCGCGCGCTCGACAGCCTTTGCAATTCCGCCCGCGGCCCGAATGTGATTCGTCTTAATTAACACGCCGTCGAAAAGCCCTAGTCGGTGGTTCTGTCCCCCGCCGACCCTGACGGCGTATTTGTCTAAGATTCTCAACCCCGGCGCAGTCTTGCGCGTGTCCAAAATTTTGACAGAAAAATCTTGGACGGCTTCGACATAGCGCGCGGTCATCGTCGCGATCCCGCTCAATCTCTGTAAGAAGTTGAGCGCGGTGCGCTCGCCTATCAAGATCGCTCGCAACCGCCCGCTGATCTCGGCAACAGTCTGATGGGCAGAGAGCCGCTCGCCATCGCGCACGCGCGGCGTAAACTCTATCTGACTATCGAGCATCTCGAAGACGAGCTGAGCGACGACCACCCCGGCGATCACACAGGGCTCTTTTGTGCGAATGACCGCGCGGCCCATTTGATCGGGCTCGCAGATCGCTTCCGTCGTCACGTCGCCAGAGCCGATGTCTTCCTCAAGGGCCCTCTTGATGATCCGGCGCAGCGTGAAGCTATTGAGCTCGTTCATGGCGATCCCATCTGCAGGGTCTTTTCCCATCGTATCGGGCGATCTTTCTGCACAATCGTGTGGGCTTGGAGCTTGGGATCTTCATGGGGAAAATCAGATCGAATGTGGACGCCGCGGCTCTCGGTGCGGACGAGCGCGCTCTGGGCGATCAGCCGCGCGATGAGGGCTTGGTCTGTCTGGAGGGCGCTCAGCTCGCGCAGCGCGCGCTCTAACCCCTCGCGGTCGCGCACGAGCCCCACGTACCTTGTCATGATCTGCTTGATCTGCTCAAGGGAGTGGGGATCGCTCTGAGGGGCTTCGCAAGCGACAAACGATCGCTTCTTAGGAAGAGGAGGATCTAGGCGTACGGCAGCGGCGACGGCTCGCCGCGCAAAGACTAAACACTCCAAGAGCGAATTGCTCGCAAGGCGATTGGCGCCGTGCACCCCCGTGCACGAGACTTCCCCGATAGCGAAGAGATTTTTCAGCGTCGTCTCGCCCCACAGATCGGTGCGCACGCCCCCGATCGTATAGTGGGCCGCGGGAGCCACGGGGATGAGGTCGCGCGTGAGATCGAGCCCATAGTGAAGACACGCTTCGTAGATATTAGCAAAGCGCGTGCGCACCAGGGTGGGATCGAGATGTCTTAAGCTCAGGAAGACATGATCGGTCCCGGTGGCGCGCATCTCTTCGAAGATCGCGCGAGCGACGACGTCACGCGGGGCCAGCTCCGCCCGTTCGTCGTACTTGAGCATGAAGCGCTCACCCTGGGCGTTGAGGAGATACGCGCCCTCGCCGCGCACCGCTTCAGTGATGAGAAAGCTGCGCGCGGTGGGGACGGCCAGCGCCGTCGGATGGAACTGAATGAACTCTAAGTCAGCTAACTCCGCCCCCGCCCGATACGCCAGCGCGATGCCCTCACCGGTAGTACCCGGCGGGTTTGTCGTGCGCTGATAGAGCGCGGCCGCACCACCAGTAGCTAAGATCGTGACGCGCGCCAAGACGATCTGCGAGCGCCCATCGCACAGCGCCCGCGCGCCCACGCACACCCCATCGCTGGTTAACAGCTCGACAACAGGGGCGTGCTCAACCAAGCGAATCTGGGGATTCTGTACTATAAGCTCGGAGAGCCGAGCGACGAGGCGCTGGCCCGTCGAGCTGCCCCCGGCATGGACGATGCGCCGGCGGCTGTGGCCGCCCTCGCGCCCTAGCTCATACCCAAAGGGAGTACGATCGAAGCGCACCCCGAGATTCTCAAGCTCTTTGATGCACTGTGGGCCCTCGCGCACCAGCACGTCCACGGCGCGCTCGTCGCAGAGGCCTCGCCCGGCGCGCAGCGTATCTTCGCGATGGAGCTGAGGGGAATCGCTCTCGTCAAGAGCAGCCGCAATGCCCCCTTGCGCCCACGCGGAGTTCGTCTCGGAGAGGCTTGTCTTGGTGAGCAAGCACACAGATCCATGCTCAGCAGCTCGCAGCGCTGCGTAGAGTCCCGCCACCCCTGCGCCGATGACTAAAAAATCGCTCTCGATGGCTTCCATTCGCTTCATTATACAGAGCTGTGCGGGAGAGACGCAAGGGCTTGCGCGTGCGGAGCGTATCTCTTAAAGTTATAAGAGCTATGGAGAAGCTCATGGATCGGTTAGCGGAGCTCCGCAGAAGATATGCGGAGCTTGAGCAACGACTGAGCCAGCCGGAGACGCTGGGCAGCGGGCAGTACAAGGAGCTCTCCCAAGAGTATGCGCGGCTGAAGCGCCCGGTGGAGCTCTACGAGCGCTTACAGTCTCTTGAGAGGACCATCGCGGAGGCGCAAGAGCTCCTTGAGAGCGATGGGGATTTGCGCGCCCTTGCTCAAGAGGAGCTGGAGCGCGCCCAAGCCGAGCGCGCGCAGCTCCTCGAAGAACTTAGACTTTTATTAGTCCCTCCAGATCCGCGAGACGATGGCAACGCCATCGTGGAGATCCGCGCTGGGGCCGGCGGGGAGGAGTCCGCCCTCTTCGCCGCGGATCTCTTCCGCATGTACAAAAAGTACGCAGATGCCCATAATCTGCACATCGAGGTCCTTGATGCACATCCCACGGATCTTGGGGGGTTCAAGCAGATCGTCTTTGAGGTGACGGGGCCAGGGGCGTTTGGGAAGTTTAAGTTCGAGAGTGGGGTCCATCGCGTCCAGCGCGTTCCCAAGACCGAAGCTGCCGGGAGGATCCACACGAGCACAGCTACCGTCGCCGTGCTCCCGGAGATCGAAGACGTGCAGATTCAGATTCGCGATGAAGACATCGAGTTCGAGGCGTTCCGCGCGAGCGGCCCCGGCGGCCAAAACGTCAATAAAGTCGCCACGGCCGTGCGTTTGATTCATAAGCCCACGGGCATCGTCGTCACGTGCCAAGAAGAGCGGAGCCAGCACAAGAATAGAGAGAAAGCCCTGAAGCTCCTGCGGGCGCGCTTGCAAGAGAAATATGAGCTGGAACAGCAACGCGAGATCACGCAGCAGCGGCGCATTCAGATCGGCACCGCGGCGCGCAGCGAGAAGATCAGAACGTACAACTTCCCGCAGAATCGCGTCACCGATCATCGCATCGATCTGACGCTCTACAAGCTCGATCGCATCTTAGAGGGGGAGCTGGACGAGCTCCTCGCGGCGCTCGACAGAGCCTATCGGGAGCAGCAGCTGGCGGAGCTAGAGAAGACCTAACCCCCTGGCCCCATTCCCTAAGCTTCAGCATCCAGCGCGCTTCGCAAGCATGATCTGCGATAGTCTCAATTGGCGGCTGCCGCGCGCCCACGCGACATAAACGTTCCCTTGAGCGTCCACGGCGATCGCCGTCTCGGAAGCGTCAATCCCAGGGCCGCGCAAGCCCAAAAAGACAAAATTCGGCCCAGAATTGGGAATATCGTCGCGCTTCCATGTAGCGCCGCCGTCGGTCGAGCAGACAAAGCCCGTCTGCTCTTCTTCGACGATGCTGGAGAAGCTCACGTAGAGATTCTTCCCATCAGTTGCGATGGACGGGAAGGCCCCGTCCTTGGCGATCACGACGCTAGGCTTCCACGTAGCGCCGCCGTCGGACGAGACCGTGAGCATAATGTCGGCGCTGTCGGGGGCCGCCTGCTCGGTGTCGTCGTTGACGTTATAGATTGTGTTGTTTATAAACGCCCATTCGGGGGCGTCGGAGAAGCCGGGGTTCTTGGTGACTTGAGTCGGCCCTTCCCACGTCGCGCCGCCGTCGCTGGTCTTGAAGAAGTAGACGTCAGCGTCGTCAGTGCTAACAGCAAGCGTGTATGCTAAGTAAAGCGTGCCATCGGGTCCTTGGGCCCAGTGAGGCCAGCGCAAAAAGTCAAACGTCTCAAGGAGCGTTTGGAACTCCGAGAACGTCTTGCCGTCAGTAGACTTGCTCCAGACGAGCTTGGAGAAATCTTCAAACCATGCGACGTAGACAGTCTTTTGGGAGTCTACGAAGACGTCCACGTTGCCGTCCCACTCCCCCTGGAGCTCGTGCTGCCCCGATGCTGCATCCGTCTCGGCGACTCTCACTGGAGGGCTGAGCCACGTCTGAGCGCCGTCATCTGAACAGCGAATGAAGATGTCTCCGCCGAGATCGTCCCAGCCCTCCCAGACGACGCAGAGCCGTCCGCCGCCAAGCGAGACCGCGGGCGCCACCGGCCAATCTCCTCCAGCACCCTGGGAGACATTGATAGGGCTGCCGGGCTGGAGCGTCTCTCCTGGGGGCACGACGCTGAGCATGATATCCCCGCCCAGATCAGCCCACACGACGTAAGCCGTCCCATCGGGAGCGACGGCTAAATCCGAGTTATAGACGAGATCGCCACTAGAAAACCCGGCCTCGGCGATCACGACGGATTGCCACCCTGACTGTTGGGCTTGGCTGCCTAAGCTCACCCCAAGAAGGCCAACCATGAGCGCCGACCACTTCATCACAGTCCGAAAGTCCATATTTTCACCTCGCAGAGAAAAGTACAATAATTATAGCAGCGAAAGCAAGCTTGACAACTTGAGCTGAGGGTGTTAATATAAATATGCCTTGTGGGTCTATAGCTCAGTGGTAGAGCGCGCGCCTGATAAGCGCGAGGTCGGAAGTTCGATTCTTCCTAGACCCACCAAAAACAGTTTTGAGTTAGTCAGCGCAATAACTCTGCGATTTTTATTTTTTCAACTCGCTATTCTTCCTCAAACTTGAACTTGATCCCAAAAACTGGTAACTTATGAACTGACCAACTCAGAACTGTCCTTGGGGCCCGTAGCTCAGCTGGGAGAGCGCCCGCTTTGCAAGCGGGAGGTCGGCGGTTCGACTCCGCTCGGCTCCACCATACCCTGGGGCGAAGGGGGCGTATGCAAAAGGCTTTCTTCAGCTTCGAGCTGCCCACGAGAATTCTCTTTGGCGTTGGGGCTCTGGGCAATCTGCGTTTGGAGTGTGACACCCACGGGTGGAAGTCCGCGCTGATCGTCACTGATCAAGGGGTGCGCCAAGCGGGGCTGCTAGAACGATTGACAGCGCAGCTTGAGGGCCTTGACTGTGCCGTCTATGACAGAATCCTCCCCAATCCCACAGTAGAGTGCATCGAGGGGGCTGCAGCCCTGGCTCACGGGCGCGATGTGCTCATCGCTCTCGGCGGCGGCAGCGTCCTCGACAGCGCAAAAGCCCTCAATGCCGTCAAGACCCACGGCGGCTCAGTGTTGGACTATGAGGGCAACGATGCCGTGCCCGGCCCCTGCGGCCCGCTCGTTGCCATCCCCACGACGGCCGGGACGGGCAGCGAAGTGACGTTCATCGCGATGGTCACCGTGCCGGAGCGCCACCAGAAAGTCCCCTTAGTCAGCCGATACTTGGCTCCCACGCTCGCTATTGTTGACCCTGAACTCACAAGAACGCTGCCGCCCAGGGTCACCGCGCACACTGGGCTGGACGCACTCACCCACGCTATTGAAACCCTCGTCTCGATCTCCGCGCAGCCCATCAGCGATCTCTTAGCTCTGAAAGCGATCAAGCTTATTGCTGAAAATTTGCCCCGCGCGGTCAAGGACGGCACAGATATGGAGGCGCGGGCGAGCCTCTCGTATGCGGCGCTGATCGCAGGGATCGCGTTCAACAACGGCTGGGTGGGGCTGGCGCACGCGATAGCCCACGCTTTGGGCGGGCTGTATGATCTGCCGCACGGGCTGTGCTGTGCTCTGGCGCTGCCAGCGACGATGGAGTTCAATCTCGACTCCTGCCCAGAAAAATATGAGCAGATCGCGCGCGCGTTGGGAGCGGCTTCGGCGCAAGAGGGGATCGCGCGCGTGCGAGAGCTGATGCGAGCAGTCGGCGTCCCCATGCGCTTGCGGGACGTAGGGGTGCAAGAGAGCGATTTAGACAAGATAGTTGATCTAGCCCTGGCGGACGGCTCGGTGCTCTTCAATCCGCGCCAGCCCAGCGCTGCGGAGCTGAGAGAGTTGGTGCAGAAAATCTTTTGAGATGCAAGCTACAGCTTGAACTTTGCATCATCTTTGGGGTAGACTAGCATAAGGGGGGAATCAATAATGGCGAGCAAGCGTAAAGAAGCCCTAAAGCTTCACGTCACGCTCGAGGTTGGCGAAGATGGCTATATCATTGCGGAGTGTCCGGCTATCCCAGGGTGTGTCTCCCAAGGCCGCACTCGTGAGGAAGCTCTAGAGAACATCAAAGACGCGATTCTCGCTTGCTTAGAGGTGCGCAAGCGGCGAGGTATGCCCTTGACCGTCGAGACTCACGAGATCGAGGTGGCTGTGTGAAGTGCCGCGCCTTCCACGAATCAGTGGTGAAGAAGCCGTGAAAGCATTTGTGAGAGCTGGCTGGACTCTTGACCGCTTGAGTCAACGCAATCACTTTGTGCTCACTCGGCCGGGAAGTCTCTACTCGCTCTCTGTGCCCAATCACAAAGAACTCGATAGAGGTCTCTTGCGTAGCTTGATACGCAAAGCCGGCTTGACTGTTGAAGAGTTCGTTCGATTACTGAAGAGATAGCTGAAAGCCGAACCATTCTAACATAGGAGGTGCCTATGGGCTTCCCCTATCAAGACCCGCAGCAAGCCAAAGAGTTCATTCTCGGGTTCGCCAACCGACTCAAGGACGTCCAAGAGATCTCCG
>Ga0209143_1000754_pt1 | contig 15669 bp, 18 predicted proteins | sample FaiFalFF_MnMetaG_3_FD_184739 | JGI IMG/M metagenome (GOLD analysis project Ga0209143, IMG submission 184739) | Freshwater microbial communities from Yellowstone National Park, Wyoming, USA - Fairy Falls B (FF_Mn_B) MetaG (SPAdes) (version 3) | ecosystem: Environmental > Aquatic > Freshwater >...
CGGTTCAGGCACCACGCGCTTTCGCCGCGTCTCCAGGTTCGTCTCAATGACCATGAATTGCCTTGTGAACCGTTCCACGCCATCGCTTTCGGGCGGGAAGGGATAGGCGAGGCTTTTCGGCTTCGCCACCAGTTGTAAAAGCATCGGCAGGTCAGAGAGCAGGTTTTTGATGGGCGTGCCCGTTAGGAGCAATCGGCACTTGGCCGTGATGAGCCGCCTCACAGCGACGCCACGCTGGCTTTCGGCGCTCTTGATGTAGGTCGCTTCGTCCACGATCAAGACACCACCTTTGACGATCTTCTTGAGAAACCACGCCGCATCGCGGCTGCGCTTTCGGTATTCGGCGCCATCGTAAGGGCAACCCTTCAAGCAGCGGTTGCGCTTGACTTGGCGCCGACAGAGCGGGCACAGAGTGCCGTCTTCGCGTTCAATCCGCTCATCTTTGCCAAACCGGTCACGGACAGCTTCATAGTAGGTCAGCACAAACAGCGGGTGGTCTTTAGGCAAGCGGCGGGCATAGTGCCACAGGGCGATGGCGTCTTCCACATTGCGCACGATGAGCCATTCGTTGGCAAAGTCAGCGCCAAAGAACTTGCGGGCTTCCAAGAGCCATTGTGGGATGATGTCTTGCGGCACCACGACAACGACCCGTGGCTTTGCTAAGCCTGCCGTGATAGCGGTCAAGGCAAACAGATAGCCCGCAAGGGTCTTGCCTAAGCCCGGATCCCATGCCAAGACGCCATAGCCCTTGAAGAGCAGGCGAAGCAAGTCGTCCCGTTGAAAAGTCCGCAAGGTATTCCCTGTCCGTTCAGCGATGACTTCTTCCCACCACGCCAACGCTTCCAAGATGCGCTGGCGCTTCGGTTTTCTGATGACTTGATCAATCGTCGGCAAATCAGGCAGTCGGTAGCGCTTGGCGAAGTCGGCGCAGTCGGCTTCGGTGAAACTGCCCTCGTCGGTGTAGGCGATCATCTGCCAACCTTCCCGCAAGACGGGCATGACGGCAACCGTGCCGTCATCCTTGACGGCGACGACTTCCGTGCGCTCATAGGTGCGCTTGGTGTCCGTCGTGACAGGCGCAAGGGCCTTAGAACCATTCTTGGGCACGAAGGCAACGCGCTCTAACAGGGCAAACCGTGCCAAGTTGGTCAAGGGATGGAAGGGTGCGATGGCAGGCGCCGTCGGTGGCTCAGTCAGCATCGGCGCCAGCCGCTTCATGGCGCCATCATTGACGACCAACGCGCCAGACTGGATGAGGTCAAAGAGGCGCTGGAGCAAGACGAAGTGTTGCGATAGGATGAGGGTTTGTTGGTGATTGAAGCGGGTGACGACATCAGCAAGGTTCAGCCGTTGAAAGAGCCAGCGACGGGCTTCGTCTTGGGCAAAGTCTAAAGTGTCTGTGACGATGAGGTCTGGGCGTCTCCTGCGGGCAGCGACCAGGCGCATCAGCGGGATGGCTTCTGAGGTTCGGTCGCGGAAAGCCTCAAGGTCTTTGAGCGTAAGGGCACGGGTGACAAACCACCACCAACCGACTTTCGCCACGATCGTCGCACCATCATTGGGCTGCCACTTCCAGTTGATCGTAGAAGTGAAGGCGCTGGTGCGACGGTTTTCTGTGGGCGGAGCGCCGTTCAGGACCATCACGATGGACTTCGGCGACAATAGTGGCTCGATCGTTTGCAAGCGCGGATAGTCTTCCGCTCGAACTGCGACAAACATCAGTCGCTCCGACACGAACCGCATGAGCGGCACCAATTGCGTCAGGTCGTCAAACGAGACGGTAAACTCCAGCGGAAACTTGACGGAAAAGAAAGCCGGGATCGGCTTGTGCTTCGGGTCGTCGGTGATTTTCACGAGGCAACACTCGCGAATGGTGCTCACTACCGCAGGTTGCATTGACAACGATTCACGCACCATGAAACCACCTCCTTTATGATGGATAGAAAGTTCCAGCGGCAGCTACAGGGACGCCAGCCGCTGTTGCTCTTCCACGGCGACGAACCGCATCAAGCGCTTGAGGAAGCGCGCTTTCACCCTCCCGACTGGACCGTTGCGGTTCTTGTCTAACGCCAAGTGCACGATCGGAGTCAATTCTTGTTCCTTCTGTTTTGACTGCTTCTCTTCTTCCTCTTCTTCCTCTTCGCCCTCGCTGACGCTCTCGCGCGTCCTTTTCGCTGGACGAATCATCAGGACTTGGCTGGCAGCGAAGGCCAAGGCGGACGAGTAGTAGAGATTTTCCAGAGACGCTTGGTGAGCGTCAACGGCACGGTTGATCTGAGAGAGCCCGACGATGACGGCATCGTGCTGGATGGCAAGGCGCTTGAGGTCTTTCGCAAGGTCTGCCAATGCGGTTGGCATCCCTTCATCCTTCGCTGACGCCATCAGGTGCAAGTAATCGATGACGATGAATTTTGCCTGTGTCGTGTGCAGCAGGGTGGCAAGATGCGGAATGTCAAAGGCTTCGGGATAGGCAGAGGAGTCAATGATGTGGATGGGCAAGGCGGCAAGGTAATGGGCGGCGAAGGCCGTTGCCAACTCAAAGGCGGCTGGCTTTGGGTCGTTATCGCTGCGTGGCAGCGGCGGACGGTAAAATTCGCCGATAGGCTGGAACGATAGGTGAGAAAGGAAGCGCAAAATCAACTCTTCCTTGCGCATCTCTAGGGAGATGTAGAGGACGCGTCGGTTGTGGACGGCAGCATTGATTGCCATCTGGATGGCGAAGGCAGTCTTGCCGATGGAAGTGCGCCCGGCGACGATGAACAGGTCACCGGGCGACAACGACACCAAGCATTCGTCCAATTTCGGGATGCCGGTCACTGGATAGGTGTCTCGCTGGGAGACGGCAGCGGCGATTTGCAGGATGTCCGTCGGTGACGGCAACGCCGTCTCTTTGCGGTGCGGCAACCGCGCCTGTAGCATCATTAAATCCGATGCCAGCGAAGAGAGCACGGTGTCGATAGATTGTGGGTCCTTCGCAGCATCCAGGGCGCGTTGGAGGCGTTCTCTGACAACCCTGGCGATCGCCGCTTTTCGCACTTCGGCGATCAGCGCTTCGGCGAGGGTGCGGCGCTCATCGCCGTCCAAGCTTTGGTAACCCATCTCCAAGAGCGTTAGGAACTGGGCGCGATCGTTCGGTGGCAGTTTGGTCGCGAGGGCGAAGGGCGACGGGAATTCGTCGGGACGGTTTTGCCGAACGATCGCGCCCAGTTCCTAACGCTGGGCATCGGCGAGATCGTCTTCCGAGACCGCTTGGACGACTTTCTGGGCGATTTCTGCATCGATGACCGAGATGGCGATGAGAGCACGCTCCAATTCCACGGACATCGCTCAATGCCTCCTTTCGCGCAAAAGCGCCGCATAATTTCTACGAGTAGATAAAACCAGTGGAAGCGCGGTTGTTACCATCCGTCGGACACTGGAGGATGACGATGGAACTGATCGTGTTCCTTTCGGACTTTCACTATGGTCGCAAGACCGCCGGATGGAACCCAAAGACCGCGCGCAACGCCTTGCATGCCATCACACAGCAGATCCTCCAGTTACGCGAGGACACCGATGCCGAAACGATCCACCTGCTTTTCCTCGGCGACATCATGGACGGCGAGTGCGTCTATCCCGAACAGGCTTACGAACTGGAACTGGCAGGTTTTGACCAAGTGATGGACGGTGCGACGGTCTTCTTTGATGCCTTGATTGAGCCGCTGGCACGCGTTTGTCCCATCACCATGGATGGCGTCCCTGGTAACCACGCTTATTTGCGTTGGGCGCACCGAAAGACGAACTTGGACGCCTTCTTCTATGGCGTTTTGGAGCAAAAGATCAGGGAACGCAGACTGCGGACGGTGCGCAGTGCCTTCTTCCAACGCACCCGCCAAGATGCCCTGGAACTGAAACTCGCCGAATGCGGGCAAGTCCGATGCCTGATTGGGCACGGGCATTTCTTGCGGTCACCGTCCTTTCCGGTCTTAGCGATCACTCGTCGCCTTTCCGCTTGGATGACGGTCTTTCGGAAGTTTCAAGTTGTCGCCTTCGGGCATTACCATCGCTGCGGGTTGATCTGGATTGCGCCAGAGACTTTGCTGGTCCTAAACGGCTGCCTTTTGGCGCACGACGAATTTTCCCTGACGCGTTACGGGTCGCCTGGCGATCGCAAGTGGGTCGTCTTGGTGACGGACGGGCCGCGCGTGCTGACGGCGCACTTTCTGCACGCGCCTGTCTCTCCCAAAGCGCCGTCAGCGGAACGCCTTTGGCTAAGGAGTAGCCACGATGGGCAAAGACATGGGCTTGGTGGATCGTCGCCGACGAAGCGTGATAAGTTACAAGGGAAGGGACGGAAGGTGGGCGGCGCTTCTTGACCTGCAGGCAGAGCAAGATGAAGCGCCGCCCGACGACTTTCCACGCCACCAAGTCCCACCTGCCTTTGCTGCCGGCGGCGCGGATGACTTCAAAGCCGTGCCGCTCCAAAAAATCCCGCACGCGCCGTTCCGCTGCCGCACCTAACCGATAACGAGACATGTTCATCAACTCCTGTCAGGCAAAGAGCAGCACGCATCGTTCAAGCAGTTCCAATGGGTCATCGGTGCCGTCCTTCAGGTCATCGATTTTCTGAAGTAGGCGGGAGAGGTCGCCGTCGGTGATAGCAACTTGGTAAGCAATTCATCGGCGCGTTGACGGTCGCCGTCGGGCAGTTCCGTCCAATTGACAGGCTTCTGCGGCGCCGCTTTCAGGATCATCAGCGTCCACAGTCCATCTTTACTCAGTTTGAGGGTTCGTCGCTGGCGGGCTCTGACAGCCATGCCGATCCCTCCTTTCCTTGGTCTTGTTCGTCCAACTTGGCGATGACGATCGGGATCAACTCCACGGCGCGGTAGTGATTGCCATCCACATCGGCAAAGTGCCGATCGTGCTCGGTTGTCGGGATGGCGGGACCGACCGTCACCGCATCGCAAAGCAACGCGCGGAAGAAGTCGTAATCGCAACGGCGCACGAGCAAGGCAAAGGGAGCGTTACTCGGTTTCAAACAAAGCCACTCCATCAGCCTCACCTCGCTTGGCAGGTTGTTTCGCGGAGGGCGAGCCAGGTTGTGCGTCCACCTGGACGATGCCCGTCTGGGCAAGCTCCGACAGGATAGCGATCGCCGCTTCTAAGGCTTCCATGCGGCGCTGCGCTTCCCGTTCGGAGAGCTTCCGTTCGGCGATGGCGCGCGGATAATACTTGCGGCGCACATCCCGTTCCCGAACGAGTTCCAATAGCGCCGCTTGCACTTTCTGCCGATCAAACATCGTCCATCCCTCCTTCTTGGTCGCCCGCCTCGTCGCCTTCGGCTTGTTCGCCAGATCGCTTAGCCGTGGCGTCTATGGCTGGCGCCAAGGCGCCAAAGCGCTGGCTCGCTGGGTTCTCCACGCGAAGATAAATTGATTTGGGCGAAAAAAACAAAGGCGAGGCGGGTCGGTTGGACGAGTTCGCACAGCTTCTGGAAGTTGGGCACGAGGAACGCGATGGGTTGCGGGACGGGTGGGTCTAAAGCGGGCAACACGGCGATCATTTCGTCATCGTCGGCGTCTTTGATGACCGTCCTTTCTGGCTCGAACCACAAGCGCCAGATGGGACGACGCCAAATCGTCCGTTGCGGCGACCGAGTGAGGGAGAAGGCGCGGCGCAAGTCTCGCCACCAATCAGCGGGCGGTTCCACTTCGACGGCAGCAGCTTGTTGCAATATGTCCAGCGCCTGTGGCGCCATCTTGACGATCTGCTGTTCGTTGTGCGGCATCCAAAAGCCAGAGATGCCGTCCAGCGAGCCCAGCAAAAGCCAACGGGTGCCGTTTTGATCCGATGCGACGGATAGAACTTCCGACGGCAGGTGTTTTGCCAAATCGGCAGGCAGCGGGATGGGCTTGCTCGGCTGAGCGAATTCGCCCGCCACGCGCGTGCCGATGACCATCGGACGGGCGATGCCCAGCACGACCGCTTCATCTGTGCTGGTGGCGACCAATGCGACGCCGATCTCCGCATTCTGGGCGGCACGACCGATCGCATCCCAGAAACGGCGAACTTCTTCCGCCTTATGGACTTCGGCGACACGCTCCGACTCCGCTTCCCAGAGAAACCGCTCCAGTTCGGCTGAGAACGCGACTTCCTCGTCGCTGTAGCGCCAGAGGCGATAGACGGACGGTTTGCCCGCTTCGCCACGGAAAGTGACGGTGACTCGCTGGTCTTCATCGCCGACGGCGATGGTGATGGGACCGTCCACGACGCTGACTAACTTGAATAGGTTGGCGAACTCCACGACGACGGCGCCGGTCTCTTCGATCAAAGCACCCGCCATCGCGATGGCGGCGCCACAGCCGCCTGCCCGCTTGACAAGCAACTGTTCGCCGCCAAGCGCCGACAGCGAAATGGCGTCCCAACGATGGGAATCCTTGAAGGGACGCACAAACTTCAACGCACGCTCCAGACTAGCCGCATCGACGGTCACTCGCATCGTCCTGCACCTCCTTCCAAAGAAAGTTCGTTTTCTTCGGACGCTTCGCCTATCATTTCCTCTGTCGTGGCGATCTTGCGTGGCGCCAAAGCGAGGGCGTGTTCTTTCGCCGTGATGACTTCTACGCCGTCCACGACGGTGATGGGATGGCAGACGACGCCGAGGACATAGTCGCGCCCTGAGACGGCTTTATCCCGCAGGACGCGCACGCGAAAGCACCCGACATCGGTGACGCCGAGGGCCTTCAAGATGCGAAAGACGCGTTCGCCTTCGTGGACCGGCAAGACGACGCCGACGGCATTATGGATGATCAGGATTTTCTGCTCCGTCATGGCGCGTCACCTCCATCGCAAGGGTCTCCGCATCGGCGGAATCCGCCACCAGTTGCAGCGTCCCGTCTTGCTCTAACTCCTTGAGCTTCGCCAGGAGGAAGCACAGGCGCTGCTTGCTCTTGCGCATGCCGACGCGATGCGGCGCAAGAGCCAGTTCTGCTTCCAAGCGCTTGATCTGAAACCAGGTTTCCCGCTTGAGTTCGTTGAGCTGAAAGCGCGTGATTTGCGCCATCACTCCACACCTCCTTGCAGAAGTTGGTGGGCGATAGATTCCAAAAGGTCAACGGAGACGGCAGACAGCCAATAGCTGCCGTCTTCGGGCAGCGGCACGGCGACGCCGCCGTCCAAAAGGACTTCCGTGACGGCGGCTTCTAACTCTTCGGGCGTCCAACCTTTCTGGACGGCGACAAGGGCGAGGGCATCGTCAAAGGGATACTCTTTCGGGTCACCACGCCATTCCCGCCACTGGCGCAAAAATTCCGTCAGGGCGTCTTTCGCGTCGTCGGAAGTCGGCGCCGGAGCGGGAGCGGATCGCTTTTGTTGTTGCTCCTGAAGGATCACCAAGAGTTGGCACTTTTGTTCGGTGGTCAAATCGCGGATGAAGGATTGCCCGAAGTGCTGCCTGGCGATGCGCCCAAGCGCTTTGGCATCCAAGCCAAGCTGCTTGCTCATCGCCCAAATTGCCCGTGTCACCGTCGCGTCATCGGCGGAAACTTCCTCTGATGAAACGGAATTTGCCTGCGCTGTTGCCGGCGCGAGTGTCGGAGCGGGTGTAGAAGCCGGCGCGGAAGTAGGTGCAGACGCGGGCACAGGCGCCTGTGTTTCCGTCGGCATCGGTGCCGGCGTCTCTGGCACGATGCCTGACGCCAATTGATCACGATAAGCAAGCCACTTTTCAAAGGACGGTTCGGCAACAAAGTAGCCCGGTAAGCGCGTCTTGCTGACAAGGGCTCTGTAAGGGCGTCTGGGTGCAAACAGGACGATACGATCCTCCGTCGGTAGGAGCGGATCGATGGGCGACAGCAGGTAGCCGACTAAGTCGCAGGCGGCGACCAAGTCCCGTGTCAATGCGGGTGTCAGGTCAGGTGCGGCGCCGATGATCGAACCGACTTCTCGACCGCGTTCGTCCTTCTCCCGCAGGTAGCGTGGCAGGCAGGTCAGTAGCAGGTGCACCGGTAGATGCACGAGGGGCAAGACGACGGCACGCAATTCGCTCGTGAGTTTTTGCCAATCTTCCCAAGTCAACCGTTCCTTGCTCTGGCGCAGTTCACTGGCTCGGCGTCGAACGAACAGCGACAAGCCGTCGAAGGCGACGGACGCGTAGCGTTGCGATTGGCGCAACATCGCGATGGCATCGCGCAAGTGCTGTTCCGACACGATGGGCACGATGTCGCACCCGTCGGCGTTGATGAGGGTGGTGACGCCGCCTTCAAAGTCCAAGACTAAGACGGGCTTCGGCAGCGTCGTGATCAGGTGCGTCTTGCCAGCGCCCGCCGGACCGTAAATCAGCGCCTTCAGGCGCACCTGGCGGGCGATCTGCTTGGCAGGGTAAGTCTGAACCGCCATGCGACATCCCTCCTTACAGAAAGCGTTTTCCTGCGGGCACGTTAGACCCGCTTGAAGACATCCACTTTCGTAACCTCGACCGGCTTGCGGTAAGGCGAGAGGTCAATGACTTTTTCCAGCGCTCGGACATCCAAGCGCTGTTGCGTTTCCGTGACGATGGCGAGCCCGAAGTCTTGTCCGACAAAGCGGCTCGCCTTTAGTTCCTTGGCGCGCTTGAGGATTTGTTCTCTCAGCTCCTTCTCCTGCGCTTCTAGCAGCTTCTTCTGCGTCCGTCGGTCATAAAGGAGCGCAACGAGGTCTTCCAAGTCGGCAGGCATCGGCACGGCGTCTATGGTGTCCGCCGTTCCAGCATCGGCAGGTTTTTCCGCAGGCGCTTCCTCCACGCTTTCCTTGCCCGTCGCCCAGCAGCGCTGCCAGAACGGACAGGTGACGGTCATGCGGGAGATGCGGGAGAACCATTGGCAGGGGAATTTGGTGGCGCTGTAACCAGCAGGGATGGGCGGGACGGTCTTGTTGGCGATGTGGTCTTTCAGCAGCGAGATGCGAACGAGTAATTCCGAATGCCAAGTCGGGTCGTAAGCGAAGGTGAAGACAGAGAAGAGGCGCGGGTTCTCTCGCGGAAAGTAAACCAAAGACGCTGTGTGCTCTTCGCCGGTCTCTTCGTAGAGCGCGGACAGATAGGCGTGCACTTGGACGACATGGTGTTCAACGGGCAGGAAATCAGGCGAACTTCTTGCTGCGGCGATGGTCTTGCATTCAATCAGGTGCTTGCGGGCAGGCAAGTAAAAGTCAATGTGTCCCGTGACGCCATCCAAGACGACTTCCCGTTGTGGGACGACTTCTTCGCCTTCGAAGGCTTCGGCGATGAAGGCTTCAAAGAGCCGTCCCGCTGCTAAGATGCCTGCTGCTTCGGTTAGGTCGGGCTGGATGCCCGTCTGGATGGACAGGACGGTCAAGCGCGGGCACAGACCCAGCGCGGACAAACGCAAGCGTGGCGGGTCGCTTTGAGCGGCCTGGCTGAACAGTTTGGACAGCCGCTGTTCTACTTCCCGCTGCAATTCCGCCAACATGATGACTCCCTCCTTTCGTGGCGAGATGGCAAAGCAGCCAAGCGCCGTCACGACGCACGGGCAGCTTGACGGCGCTGGCAGTAGTCAAGGTGGTCGGCGAAGCGGCGTTCAAAGGGCGGAATGTAACTGGCGATGATCTCCTTCCAACGCTCGGTCTCTTCCAGTGGCAGCGAACAGAGGGAAATTTCTTGCCCGCAGTGCGGGCACTTTACAAAAAGGTCGGCAAAGTCGCCGTGGTAGGTGATGACGAGGTATTCAGCGTCCGCTTCGTCCAAATCCAGCACCCGCAAAATTTCCTGCCGCTTCTCCGCTTCCCATTGGGCACGCAGGTCGGACAACTTCCGCAACAACTTCATTTGCGACCACCTCCTAATCCGTAGGCGTATTGACTACGGATGGATTAAGTATAGCCCGACAAAAGAGAAGGCGGGAAGCGCCGCCGTGGGCGCTCCCGCCTTCCCTGTCACCGCTTGCTGTCAACGGGTGACCGTGAAGGTCTGCCCGTTAGGCAGCGTGATCACGGCGCGGTCGTGGTGGACTTCGAAGACGAACCCGTCGCCTTCGTGCTTGACCCACTCACCAGGGTGCAAGCTCCGCATGACCTTGCGGACGGCTTTGACGATCGGGTCCGTCTCACTCCGCCCATCCCGGCGCGGGCGCAAAGCTGCCACGATCGCAGCGATCTGGGCGTCACTGATGCCCTGCTGCGCCAAGACAGCCTGCAACCGCTCCAAGAATTGGGAGCGCCGGCTGCCCTTTGCCGCGCCGTCGATGGGTGCGGCGATCGGTTGCTCAGGCGCCATAGTTGTCACCTCCTTTCCCGTCGCGATTTGCTCAGACACCACAGGCGTTTGCTGTGGTGTTGCCTGTGCTGGTTGGGCAAGTTGCGTCGGCACGGACGGCGTAGCGGGCGTGATGACCAGGGTGTCTGCCCGCAAGACGAACGCCGTCCCGTCCGGCAACCGCAAGATCGCGCCGTTCTCGGTCTCCTCAACCGAGACGGCGTTGGGATTGGTGACGATCATTTTCGCGAGCTTCGGCAAGGCGAAGCTCTTGTAGCGTTCGCCGTCGCCGACTCGCACCAAGCCAGAAAGGCTGGCTTGGACGGTGATGGTGCGACCTTGCAGGGTGAGTTGGAGCTGCGGCATACGACAACACCTCCTGCTGAAAGGATGGTCTTCTTGCCCGAAGGCGATGAAGCGCCTTCGGGTTCGTCGGCAAGCTCAGAAGTCCAAAGCGGCAAGGAACTCGTCCGTCGCGATAGCAGCATCGCGTTCGGCAAGAGCTTGCCGAAGCGCCATGTCCGCTTCTAGGAAGCGTTGCTCCAAAGCGGGCAATGCGTCCTCTGGTGCGGTCTTCGCTTCTTCCAAGATGCGGATGACCGCGCGGCGTGCCTGCTCTACTTTCCATGCTGCCAGCAAAGCGCGCCCGGAGACTTGGAGCGGCGACGCGAGTAGCCGTGCGAGGGTCTTTGCGTCTTCTTCGCTGAGCGGTTCACCGCTAATCAGGTGCTTGCCGATGCCACGCAGCGCTTGCGGCAATTGGTCAGGAAAATCGCGTGGAAGTTCTTGCTGCGGAACGATGCCTTTGGCAATAGCACTCAACAGCAACTCCGCCAGCGTTATTCCGCTCTTCGGCACGCGCCGCTGGCGCGGGTGTAACTCGCGGATCGCTCGGGCAACTGCCGCGGTGTAGTCGGGTGAATGGGCGAGAAGCGCGCGGTAGAGTTCACTGCGATCGCAGCGAGGTAGTCGCACCAAAAATCGTGCCAGTTTTGTCGGCGGATAGTTGGTGCGAGACAGAAGGTGTGCGAGCGCTCTCGTGGCATCATAGACGATTCGGCTTTGTAACCATTTCGGATCGCACTGATCGACATCTCTACCGTTCGGCAGCACGCACACTGCCGTTTCTATGCCGTAGGCGCGAAGCGTCAGAAAAATCTCCAATGCGCGTGCCAATCCCGCTGGGTCTGGGTCGAGGGCAAGACAGATCGTTACAGGAAAGCTCGTCAGCCAGCGCAGTTGAGTGGCAGAAAGCGCCGTCCCACAAAGGGCGACGGCAGGAATCTTCGCGGCGAGCAAGTGCATGGCGTCAAAGTAGCCTTCCACGAGCCACAGGACAGGCTTTTTGCCGAGCTGGCGCTGCGTCTTGATTAAGTCCGCGGCAAGGTGAGCACCATACAGGATACGCCGCTTCCGGTAGAAGGCAGTGTTAGGCATGTTCAGATATTTCGGATAGACATTATCGGAGAGGGCGCGTCCGGCAAAGGCAACTAAGCGCTTATTGGTGTCATAGATCGGGATTGTGATGCGGTTCGCCAAAAAGACATGGCCGCTGCGAGCCTGTAAGCCTGCCTGGACGAGCTGTTGATCGGTGTATTTCGTCGACAGGCTGGCGCGCAACCGTTGCGGATCGCAAAAGCCCAGCCCGAATGCGTTGCAGAAGCGTTCGCGATTTGTCTTTCGCAGGTAATACCTTGCGACTCTATGCAGCGTCAGGGTAGATTCAAAGCACTGCTGCGCGTCTTGCAAAATTTGCAGTAAAGTCGGCTGTTCCGTCTGCGAAGACGGCTCTGTCGCTTCAACGCCAAGTCGTTTAAGAAGCGTCTTGATCGTGCCACCATCCTGGCAGCCAAAACAATACCAGACGCCTTTGCCGATATGAATGAAAAGCGATGGGTGCGTATCGGGATGAAACGGGCAGCGCGCTTTGAATTCCTCTGGATTACCCGTCGGCGCCAACTCCAACAGTCCATCCAACGCGGCGAACCAGTCCGTCATGCTGCCACCTCCTTTTGCTCACAATCAAAACGACAAGTGCTCACTAGGCACACACGAAGTGCTTAGAAGGTGGGTTCTGAGACCACTTGCCGACTGGAAATAGGCGCGCATCCGCCTCGAAAGAATGCGAGACTGGTGTTAGATCGGTAGGCAGAAACAAATCGTGTTTTGCGAATGCATCGTAGATGATCTCAGGACACCATAAATCGCGGTGATGCAAAAGGAATTCATAGACGCGCTGACGATGCTCTGGAATTTCCTGTGGGTGCGCAAATAGGCGCTCGACAGTCGCAAGGAAGGATTCTTCGTCGGGACAGACGAGAAAATACCGAGAGAGCTCTCTGAACGCCGCAAATTTGTCCGTGCTTGTCGCGTTCGTGTAGACGAACAGCACTTCGGCATCGGTTAGGAGTAGAATGGGCACGCATCCAAGTAGAATGCCGTGCAAAAGGAAGCGCGCATAACCATCCACGCGTGTCGGGTGCACAAGCAGTTCCGACGCAGCTTGTAGGCGCAGGACTTCGATGAATGGCACACGGACAGCACCAGGTCCATCGCCGACGACGACATGTGGCAGGTGGCGGAGTTTATCGACGATGTCCGAGCCTTTCAAGTATTTGTCGTAGGCTTGGTAGTGGATAAATCGCAATTGCCGTTGTGTCGTAAAGTCCATCACGAAGAGATAAGGCACGACTCCACCAGCCCGAACAACAGCGTGGCGCCGTTCCAAATCAGCATCCCAGGCGATGCGGTGGCGCAGGTAATGGATCACGATGCGTTCGGCAGCAGAACCAACTTCGTCGATGAACAACCTCAATTCAGCGAGGCGCTCTGGCACGAGCGAAAGCACCACCATTTCCCGAAAGAGGACGAGGGTCTTACCTTTGAGGGCGTCTTTTAGCGGTTTGAGCGCCTCGGTGGCATCGCGGTATTGCGCGAACATCCAAATAACATCGCTCTCCTCGATGACGGCGCGCAGCTCTTCTCGCCGCTCTTCTGGCACCGGTTGAAAGATAAACAAGCATGCCCATCGCTGCATACTTCAGACACCTACTCTTCAATGGCTTCCAGCGCTTGCAAAATCGGGCGCACCTTCCGGATGTGCTCTTCGGAGAAGTTGCAACCGCAGTCTAACTCGACATACTCGGTATCGCCGATGGTGTCGTAACGGCGGTAAGCAGATAGCGTGCCGTCCTCCCGCTTGTAAATGGTCCATCGTTCGCAGGTCGTGTGCAGGATGTAAACTTGCTCAATAGGCCTGCGACAAGACGGACAACGCAGGACTTTCGGGCGCGGCTTCTTCATCGCCATCACCTCCCATCGGTGTTCTTCGCCTGCAAGTTGATGGCGTTCTCCGTCAGCGCCTCTTCGCTGAGAATCCACGCATAGACCAGCGCCACGACCATCGCGAGGATCGCCAGGTCATAGCGGCGCTCCTTATCGAAGTCTTCCGACATGCGTAGAAGCGAGTCTAAGGTGGACAAGCGAAGCGACCAACGGAAGTCGCCACGCTCTGCCGCCTCTGTGGCGATCCGTTCAATGGAGCAACGGATTTGGCGCAGCGTCTCCATCTGCGCTGGATCGACATATGCTGGATGATACTTGTGGTCTAAGCGCTCGTAGAGCGCCCGAATCTCTTCATGGGTCATACGCCAACACCTCCTCTTCGATGCTGACTTTCTCGACGCCGCTGGGTTTTAACACCCATTTGCCATCGCGCAGGAGCGCGATGGGCTCGCCGACCAAGCGAAAGCGCAAAGCTAAGACGATGGAGTCGGGACGGATGCAGCGGTGCGGTAATCCTTCCACGAAATCGGCGTGTTCTGGGTCTTGATAAATCGCTCGACGCCAACATTCCGCCGCTTCTGAACATGCCAGTTCTGGTGCGGGCAACAGCGTTGGCTGTGGTTGGACCGGTTCGTATTGGGCGTGAAAAATCGCTAAGTCGCCTACATCGGAGAAATAAGCGGCAATCCAACGCGCCATGTAGCGGGTGCGACAGAGAAAGAACGGTCCGTCGTCATACCATTCGCCGATGCGGTAAACGCGTCGCAGATGCGGCAGAAGCGAAGCGAATTCATTCTCGCTGACGACGGCAACGACTTTGTAGCCATGCTGCAAAGTCCGTTCCGTCATCATTCTTCACCTCCCTCGCTTTCAGGTTGGTCAGATTCTACGCGGACGCCGAGTAGCGATAACAGGTAAGCGGCGGCTCTGACGACATCTTCAACAGTGCGCACGCGAACGGTGTAGTCCACGATAGGGTAGAGACCATTAATGCGGCGAAAGGTCAGGCATTTAGCGGTGTGGGCGTCCACCAAGACGAAGGAGAACGAACCGCTGTAAGTGCCGATGATAGTCTCGGCGATTTCCACTGGGTCCACTTCGCCGTCCAGAAAGCCTTGAACGGCATTGGCGAAGGCACTGTCACTGAATTCGCCGAAATACTCGCGGTAGGTCGTCTCCAGAGCATCCCGAATTTGCCCTCGCGTGACGACCTTCTTCCTGTGCATCGTCGGTCACCTCCTTCATCGGCTATTCGTCACTCGCCCAGCGTCTTGACCATCCGCGCGCCAAAATTTTTTGCCACGCGCGGTTACCTGCGAGTGGATAACGACTTAGTAAGCAAAGCAGACGCAAAAGGAAGTTAGAAGCGGCGTCGCATCGGGATAATCCGTCAAGGAGTTGACGCACGATGCGTTGGTGCGCTTTGCTGCTTTGCGCCGTCGTCACTCTGGCGGTCGCAGCACCGCCTGCAACTCTGCGACAGCAGATCCAAGAGCGCCTTCTGGGCACGAGCGTGCAAGTCGTGGCGGAACTCTCCTCAGCAATGGGCACCTACAGCGTTCGTGGCAGTGGGACGGTCTTCAAGCGCAACGGTCGCACCTATGTCCTAACCGCTGCCCATGTCATCGAGGAATTAAAGCAGGTGATTGAAGACGACGAGGACGAGAAGGGCAAGCGTGTGTTCTGGCGCGACGCTTGGGTTGTTTTAGAGCGCGTCAAGGACGGACGAAAGACGGGCGAGCTACGATTGCTGGCAAAAGTCGTGTTCGCGACAAAGAGCGAAGAGGACGGCGGTGATGATGTCGCCGTCCTGGAGGTTTACGAAGGCGACTTGTTCCCCTACTCCGCCGTGCCGCTGCCGAAAGGCAGGAGCGTCTGGGTCGGACAAGAGTGCTGGCATGTCGGCTCGCTCTATGGCGAGTTCGTGAATTCCGTCAGTCGCGGCATCATCGCCGCCGTCGGGCGCTTGCTACACGGGAAGACTTTCTACCAAACTTCCACGACAGCAGCGCCAGGTTCCAGCGGTGGGGGCGTGTTCGTCGTGGAGGATGATGGGCAACTGTATTGGGTTGGGATGCTGACGCGCGGCGCAGGACAGACAGTCAATTTCGTGGTGCCGATTGAGCGGGTGCGAGCGGCGCTCCAGGCGTCCA
>Ga0209143_1000764_pt1 | contig 15578 bp, 16 predicted proteins | sample FaiFalFF_MnMetaG_3_FD_184739 | JGI IMG/M metagenome (GOLD analysis project Ga0209143, IMG submission 184739) | Freshwater microbial communities from Yellowstone National Park, Wyoming, USA - Fairy Falls B (FF_Mn_B) MetaG (SPAdes) (version 3) | ecosystem: Environmental > Aquatic > Freshwater >...
ATCTTGGGATCTCTATGGGCTCACTGGTGGCTTTTAAGCCCAACAGAAAGGGGATCCCATCTAGGGTTGAAACATCGAAGCCCTTCTGGGCATAGCCCTCATCTAGGGCTTCAAGGGCTTTAAAATAAATATTAATCAAGGCAACTACCTCTCTATGCCACCTCTCACCTCCCTTGCTGCAGATCCCTATTCTATCGAGGCATTGTGTATTGGGCAGATCTTAGATGTATTCCTGGGATCAACCATTAATATCGGCACATCGTATTCCCTAGCCTATCTATTATCGCATTCAGCTTACCCTTCAAAGCGCTCTAATATATCCTGTGCCTCAACTGCCTATTCTTATATCTAGCGATCATAACTCTTATATCTTCTCCCGAGATTCTCTCAATAGCTATTACTCCTCTCATCCTCAGTGCATCTCTCACTATTAAGTTTGCTGTTTTCATCCTATAGTCCCTCTTCTTCCCCTCCCTAAGCTTTTTCATAGCCTTTCTAGCCTCTTTGCCACTAGATCCATTTCTCCTCTGGATACTCTCCTTCCTATAGCTATAGCCCAGTGTTATCCTAGCAAGATCTGTCTCGAGGATTAATGCGAATGCCTCGTAGAGGGTTGCTGCTGAATTCTCATTAACATCAATGGGCTTAATATTCCCAGGCTTATAGATCTCGATCTCTTTTTCTAGGGGTAGGTGGAACTCTCGGGGCTAGGTCCTGCATAAGGGCTATGCCCAGAAGGGCTTCGATGTTTCAACCCTAGATGGGATCCCCTTTCTGTTGGGCTTAAAAGCCACCAGTGAGCCCATAGAGATCCCAAGATCTCTTTAGGGGGGGGGTGGAAGCCCCCGATGCCACAGAGCTAGAAACCCTGTGGATCAAGAAGCAAAGCAACACAAACAAAAGAAAATCAATGACCATCGAGGGACAAGCGGATAGGTGAGAGGATCAGAACTCTCCCAAGGACCTATCATCCCGGGCTCCAAAAACCAAATGCATAGATAGCTCAGGGGTGCTGAGGTGCGGGGGGTGGGATTTGAACCCACGCAGGCCTACGCCATCGGGTCCTGAGCCCGACCCCTTTGACCTGGCTCGGGCACCCCCGCCCAATAAATATATCTATATATCGAGCTTATAGAGGTTATGCTTCCATGATTAGATTTCATATCTCTCCTAAGGATCTATGGGCTATGCTGATATAACCTCTATCTTTATTTTTTATTTCCTGTGTATCCATTTGCTTGGGGGTTTGATGTTTTCCCAAAATGTTTCGAGTCCTGGATATAGGATTAGGGAGGCTATGATGAGTGATCTTGATAGGGTGATTGAGATCAACCTTAGGAGTCTTCCAGAGCATTATCCAAGGTATTTTTGGGAGCAGCATCTCATTGAATGGGGCAGGATCTTCCTCGTGGCTGAGGTTGGCGGCGAGGTTGTTGGATATATGATGAACAGGATTGAGGAGGATGAGGGCTTCTTCAAAGGGGATTTCGTGAGGAGGGGTCATGTTGTCAGCATAGCTGTTCTCGAGGGCTATAGAAGGAGAGGCATTGGGAGGGCTCTGATGATCGAGGGTATGTCTAGGATGAAGAATCTCTACAATGCTCAAGAGGTTGTGCTAGAGGTTAGGGTTAGCAATGAGCCTGCAATAAACCTATATAGATCCCTCGGCTTCAAGGTAGTTAGGATTTTAAAGGGCTATTACCTAGATGGAGAAGACGCATATCTAATGGCAGCCCCCTTATAAGGGCTAACTATCCATAAAAGCTATAGAAATTTCCAATATTTAGTTCTAGATATAGGGCTTAGGCCAAGAAATATATTTCTCCTCAGAGATGATGGGTTGGTGATCCCTTGCACCCAGATCTCCTAGATCCGCAGAGGTTCCTCGAAACATTCAGAAGGTTCTCCGAAATAGGATGGGATGGTGAGAGGGGTATGTATAGGCTCTCCCTTAGCGAGAGCGATCTAAGTGCTAGAAGGCTCTTAATAGAGATCCTTAGATCCATAGGAGCATCAATATCATATGACGAGGCAGGGAACATAATAGCTGAGACAGGGGAGGGGGAGAAGGCTATTGCAATAGGCTCACACCTAGACTCTGTACCAGGGGGTGGAAGATATGATGGAGCTTTGGGGGTTATAGCCGGGCTAGAGGTTCTAAGGATATTAAGTCTCTCCCGCCTCAAGATGAGGCACAGAATCATGCTTATAGATTTTACCAATGAGGAAGGCTCTAGATGGACCCCATCCCTCATGGGTTCAGGCCTATCCACAGGTGTCTATGACGCTAGCTATATATATTCCAGAAGAGATCGGGATGGGATTAGCTTTGGAGAGGCCTTGGAGAGATCTGGGTTTAAAGGGGATAGAAGGAATAACCTTGTGAATAGACCCCCTAAATACTATTTAGAGCTTCACATAGAACAAGGCCCCGAACTAGATTCCGAGGGGTACCAGATAGGGATTCCACTGGGGATAGTATCGATCAGAAATTGGGAGTGCATGTTTAGAGGAGAGAGCAACCATGCAGGTACAACCCCTATGGAGGCTAGGAGGGATCCGTTGATAGCGTTTTCAAAGCTCGCCCAAAGGGTTAGGGAATATGCTTTGAGGAGAAAGCTTGTGAGGGCTACTATAGGAAGGGTAGACGTATATCCTGGGATACACAATGTGATCCCGGGCGAGATTAGATTTAGCCTAGAAGCTAGGAGCCCCGAGGGTAGATATTTAGAAGACTTCGAGAGATTTGTGAGGAGGCAGGGGGATGCGATATCTGATGAAGAGGGCGTTGAATTCGAGTTAAGAGAAGCCTTCATGCTGAGGGGTGTGAGGTTTGATGGGGATGTGATCTCTGTTGTAGAAGAGGTATGTAAAAGCCTAGGGCTTCGCTATAAGAAGATGTGGAGCTGGGCTGGGCACGATGCCCAGCATATGGCTAGGATCTCTAAGACAGGCATGATCTTTGTACCGTCTGTTGGAGGCAAAAGCCATAGTAGGGATGAATATACGAGAGATGAGGATATGATCAACGGCCTCAGGGTTCTCCTAGAAACTGTTTTGAGACTTGATAAGAAATAGCCGTGGATCTACGTTTTGCCGTGGAGTATTGTGGGGAGAATGGTGTAGATCTTTGCAGCTCTAATCACATCGTCTATCTCCACATATTCATTCGGTGCATGGGCCATCCCCAGTACTCCTGGGCCATATGTTGCTGTTTCGATACCCTTTGCAACGTAGTATCTCATGTCAAGCCCTCCTATACATACTATCTTCCTCGGCATCGAGCCTATCACTATCTTTGAAGCCTCCTCTATTGCTTTGAAGATCCTTGCCTCTGGATCGACTATCACAGGCTCCATCGTGTGAACCAGCCTCACCTCAACATCAGCTCCAACCCTTCTAGCTGTGTTCTCAACGAACTCCTTGATCTCTTTCCATGCTTCTTCAACCCTCTCCTCTACAGTGAGCCTTCTATCGAAGCTGAAGACAACCTCCCCGGATATCTGGTTTATCTTCTCACCACCCCTTAGATACCCCCCGATCATTATTGTGCCTCTATTGCCCTCCTCAAGATCATATGTGTATCTACTCCTCTTAGCCTCTATAGATGGTACGAGCTTCTCGAACATCTCCTTAGCTATTGCTACTGCCTTTTCAAAGGCATTTACACCCAGCCATGGCGTAGATCCATGGCCTGTCTTTCCCTTCACAACTACCTCACCCCATACAGCCCCCTTATGCCCTATATAGATCTGCGAGAGGCTGCTTGGCTCAGCAATAACCACATATCTACCTCTTACAAGGCTATTCTCAACTAAATATCCAGTACCCGTGCCCCCACCGATCTCCTCGTCAGGGACGAAGGCAGCTTCAACACCGATTCCCAGGCGATCGGCGTAGCTAGATAGAGAGGCTAGGGCCCCTGCTATCGCTGCTATGCCTCCCTTCATATCAGTTGAACCTCTGCCGAAGAGCCTGTTATCCACAATCCTCGGTTTGAAGGGCTCGGTAACCATCCAGCCAGGCCCCCCTGGAACCACATCGTAGTGGCCGTTGAAGTGGATAACAACATTATCTCTAGAGCCTACCCTGGCAAACACTATATACCTAGCCTTGCCCCTCCCCTCAGGAGGAACCCTAGGATCTACATAATCCTGTGGAACCCTGTGGATCTCAACCGAAACCCCAACACTCTCCAGCAACTCCTTAGCAACCCTAGCGAAATCCCCATAATTATCTCCCCAAGGCGAAACAGTTGGTACAGCCACGATCTCCTCTAGAAACTTCACAACAAACTCTCTATAGCTATCAACGCGGGAAACCAAATCCCCATAGCCTTTCAAAGACATCCTAGCACCTCAACCTAGAATACCCAACCATGATTATAAATCCTCTGAAGCCTCAGGATCCTCTCAGCCCTATTAGCGTGAAGGGAGAGATAGTTAAGGAGATCTCTCTGACAACCGAAAGCCTCGCCCTTCAGGGCGGGGAGGAGGTCAGATGAGTGAGAGGATCTCCCTAGATATTGCAAGGCCTTGTTTAAGCTGCTTCTCTGGGGATTGGTTCTCCCATAAACCTCCAATTCCTGCTAGGAATATCCCCGAGGATCTCAGGTAGTCATGTATGTTCTTCAGAAGATCTCTATCTGCTGTGATTGGCTGTATATATGGTATTGTATATACCCTCTCAGACACTACTGACTCCCTAGAGCTCACAAGCTTCGCCCACCTAGCTTCGGCAAACCCCCTTGAAACTTGATCTGTGGGGGGTGGGTGTTCTCTGCAATAGCTCATGAGCATCTCCACTAGATAGTGCTCTGGTGGAGACGATGTTGGATCTATGTTTGACCATATATAGAATGTATGGGTTCTAGAGGCTCTGGTGCCGTGTAGAACGATCTCGTATTCAGGCGGTTTCCCCCTCACCCCCAGGGATATGTTGAGCATGTCAACCCAGTCTAGGCTCTGCATCAAACCCCGGATCTCCTTCCCCTTCTCCTCGCTATATAGAGACTCCAGGAGGATCGGTAGTGGGAGCGATGATACCAAGAGCCTATATCTTATAACCCTGCCATTTCTAAGGACAGCTATCCTCCTAGCTATATCCACCTTTCTGGGGAGATAGAATGTGTATTCGGAGCATTTACCGGAAACCATGGATCTTATTGCAGATCCCCATCCCCTTCTGGGGTAGCAGAGTCTCTCACCCAGCTCGGGATACCACCAGGGCTTTAGATCTGATTTTTTCCAGCACATAGCCTTAGGAATGTGATCGCCATGCTTAGCAATCCAAACCCTTATATCTCTACACGCCATCTCAAAGCCGTGTTTCTCGAAAATCTTCGAGGAGCTCTCAGGGATTAGAAGGGGTAGCTTCTCATATCTAAAACCCACGCTATGTTGTGTGCCTAGATACCCGCCAGGCTCTATATGGGCATCCACAACCAGGATCTTGCCGATGCCAACTAGGCATAGCTCTCTAACCAGGGTAGATATCGGTAGATCGCTTCCAAGGATCAGCAGGGGTCTATCCTCCATATCTACCGCGATATACAATGGCATCGCTGCGTAATATCTATGCCTAGAGTCGATCTCCGACATATTGTTAAAAATAAGCATGGCTAGTAGATATCAGTTGGTGGCTATTGTGGGAAGTGGATCGATATATCAGAAGTCTCTAGAGGCTATTAAGATGATCAGCAGCTATATACATAGAACACCTGTCGATAAGAGCACTACATTCTCCAAGATGTTTGGTGGCGAGGTCTATTTGAAATATGAGAACCTCCAGAAATCAGGATCCTTCAAGGCTAGGGGAGCTCTCTACAAGATAGGGGAGCTCGTCTCTCAGGGTGTTAGAGAGGTTGTCGCTGCATCCTCAGGAAACCATGCCCAGGGTGTTGCCTATGCAGCCTCGATCTATGGTGTTGAGGCAACGATCTATATGCCTGAGACAGCCTCTATAGCCAAGATAGAGGCTACGAAGAGCTATGGGGCTAAGGTGGTTCTCAAAGGCAGGCTCTTCGACGAGGCATATCGAGAGGCTCTGAGATATTCTGAGGAGAGAGGGGTCCCCCTTGTCCATGCATTCAACGATCTAGATATAATAGCTGGACAGGGAACAATATCTCTCGAGCTTATGGAACAGCTAGGCGAATTCGATTTAATCCTAGTCCCAGTAGGGGGTGGAGGGCTTATCTCGGGGATAGCCTCCGTGCTTAAGGAGGCTGGGAGAAGAGCAAGGGTGATAGGTGTTGAGCCCGAGGCGGCCCCAAAATTCTTTGAATCCCTCAGAGCCGGCAGGATAGCTGATGTGGAGGTTAGGCCCTCCCTAGCCGATGGCCTCCTAGCTAAGAGACCTGGGGATATAACCTTCGATCTTGTGAGGAGATACGTTGATGAAATCGTAACGGTGTCGGAGGACTCGATAGCCAGGGCTGTTTATCTCCTTATGCAGAGGAACAAGGTTATTGCCGAAGGCGCTGGGGCTGTTGGGCTCGCAGCCCTTCTAGAGGGTAAGGTTGATATAAGGGGTAAGAGGTGTGTTATTGTTATAAGCGGTGGGAACGTGGATCTAACAGATCTATATAGAATCATTGTCAGAGGCCTGACAGCTGAGGGGAGGATGGTTGAGCTATCTATAGAGCTTATCGACGCACCGGGGGAGCTTAAAAGGGTGCTTGAGGTGATCTACGAGTATAGGGGAAACATTGTGGAGATTACACATAGAAGAGGGGGTAGGGAGATACCTCCTGGAAGGGCGGTTGTAGATCTCCTGATCGAGGTTCCCACCAGGGATATAGGGTCTGCGATGGTTAAGAAGCTCGTTGAAAAGGGCTACAAGGTGTTCTAGAAATGCATATCAGGGATCAGGGGGGCCAAGGGGTTTTCAGATTATCATTTGAAATCCTCTTCAACATACCGCAGGAGCTAGTGGATCTCCTATCGGATCTCGATAAGAGGATCAGGGATAGATGGGGGGGAACCTCTCTACTCACATCATCCTCACTAGTATGGGGAGGCTCTAGCGAGATGATTAGAATAGCCTTTTCAGAGCCCCTCGAAAGAGGGGTTCTCCCACAGCCCGGAAGTCTCCTCAGAGCCCTCGGATCTATAGAGTGTTCTAGACCAAGCATATGTGTAGAGCTATATAGCGAGGTGCATGAGAGCACCAGGATGAGGGGTCTCAGAATCAGGCTGTTTCCGATTTAATGGCATATCCGAATATTCTTAATCGCTTCTAATTACTCTATAGATTAGGAAGTATCCTCTAAATATGCTTATAAACCCTGGAAGGCAATGGATCATGTAATCTCTAGGGTTAGCGGTGGTTCGATGAGATCTAGAACTGAGGCTGTGTGGGCTGTCAGACCTGGCGGTGAATATGCCGCTGCTAGGAAGGCTGTTGCCGGTTTAGCGATAAATTTAAATACTTTCAGCTACTTCTAATTGCTTGGTTAGTGTTGGAGAAGCTCTTAAAGACCCTTAAAAGAACAATAATCCTAGAAGGCTGGACTAGCAGTATTGGTAGAGAGGCTCTTAGAGAGATTTAAGATGCATATAGGGAGATGCTTAGTGAGATGACAGACTACGCTCTAGAGCATAGAGCTTCTCAATCCACTTTACACAGGATCTTCTACAGTAGGTTTAGAGAGGAATATCCATGGCTCCTAACTAGAGTAATTAAAGGTGCTTATAGGGATGCTGTTAGAAGGGCTAAGTCATTCAAAAAGAAGAAGAGGAAAGGAGAGACAGAAAAAGATAAGCCTGTGATAAGGAGCATAACATTGATCTACTCTGATTCGCAGGATTAGAGATTGAGGGAAGGAGCTATAGAGGTTAGAACACATAGGGGGTGGATAAGGATAGGCTATAGAAATAATAAGCATCTACATAGATATCTCTATAACAATTGGAAGCCATCTAGCGAGCTAAGATTGAAGCTAACTGATGGGAAGATCCTTGTATATCTAGCACTAGCCAGAGAATTCGAGGTATCTTATAACCCTGATAATGCTGTTGCAGTGGATATAAATGAGAACAATGTTACGCTAGCCGTGTTTATAGATAGAAGGCTACATGAGGTCTATAGGGTTGAAACTAATATTGGCAGAATCGTTATAGCATATTCTGAGAGGAGGAAGAGAATAACGGAGAATAGATCCACTAGGGATAGGGTTGCTAGGAAAGCCCTTAGAAAGCTTAGAGAGGGGGAGAGGAAAGAAGATATAGTATACAAGACAGCCTGTCTGTTTGAGACGGGTTTATCCAAGACAACAACTGGGTACTATTACAGGCGTAGGAGCATACAGAAGAGGAGCCACAGTAAACCATACAGGATGGCTAGGGCTCTTAGGAAGCTCCGCGGGGGCAGGCGTAAAAAGGCTGGAGGTATAAGCTTGCATTGCTGGTCATGGCAGCTAAGGCGTTGAATGCTGTGCTTATGCTAGAGCTCCTAGACAGGGGCGTTGTTAGCGTTATGCTAGCTAGGATAGAGGATAAACAGCTGAGGCATAGGATATATCAGGCCGCGTTTAGAGGCATACTAAAGGCTATAGTAGAAAAGCTAATGAATATGGAGTTCCAGTACTACTAATAGATCCTAAGGCTCGTCGACGATATGCTCAATACATAACGCTGAGATGGTATATGGAGTAGACTCTGAGGATCCTAGGATCAGGTGCTCCAAAAGAGGGGAGCGGTGGCACAGAGAGGTAGTGACATGCACAAACCTAACGCTCATAGCACTAGAATACCTAGCCGAAACAGGGCTCCCGGAGGATGGGGGCAATGCCCGGAGCCCCGGGAGACCCATCCAACTATCCTCAGAGATGGGAGCCCCATGCCGCTGGGCTCGACAGCCACCTATGAACCCATAGGGGTATCCAAAACCTGTGGATCAAGAAGCAAAGCAACCCAAAACAAAAGAATACCAGTGACAATCAACAACCATCGGGGGACAAGCGGAAACGCTATTGGCATAGCTATATATTTTCTAGAGCCTCTATATCCTCCCTAGCCAGCCTCCAACCCATGGCGCCTCTGAACTCCTCTATCCTCTCAACCCTCTCTGACTTCGGTATAGCGGCTACCATGGGTCTCGAGATCAGGTAGTTGAGGGCTACCTGCACAGGTGTTTTGCTATATTTAGATGCTATCCTAACCACAACATTGTTTCTCGCAACCCCTCCCCACTCTAGAGGGGTATATGCTTGTATCAATACGCCGTTCTTTATAGATATATCTAGGAGATCCCTTTCAACCTGTTTATCTAGAACACTGTATTTAACCTGGTTAGCCACTATCTCGTGCTTCTTAACAGCGTTGAGGGCTCTTGAAATACTCTCTGGGCCGAAGTTGCTTACACCCATATACCTCGCCATCCCATTCTCAACTGTTGCCTCTAAATATTGGATCTGCTTCTCAATAGGTGTCCCAGGTCTGGGCCAGTGGATAAGCACTAGATCCACATAGGATGTGTCAAGCCTTCTAAGACTGGACTCGAGGGCTTTGAGCACCTTAGACTGATCCGAAAACCTGTCTGGAAGTATCTTTGTTATCACAAATATATTCTCCCTCCCAACAGCCCTTATAACCCTTCCCACAAGCCTTTCAGCCTCTCCATTGGCATACATCTCTGCAGTATCTATCATATTCATCCCAAGCTCAACAGCCCTTATAAGGGCTGCCTCAGCCCTTGAATAGTCGTTTATCCTCCAAGTCCCCACCCCTATAGCCGGAACCGTCTCTCCGGTTCTTCCCAGAGGCTTCCGATCGCTATAATCTATGGAGAACCTCATCGGCCCCCACAGATCATAATACCCACAAGATATATATTTTACAACTGAAAGTCTCGCCCCTTTAGGGTGGGGAGGAGGTCAGAGCCTATAAAGATCGCGGGCGATTCTCAAGCTCCTTCCTAATCCTTCTAAACATTGGTGGGATGAGGGCGGATATAGATGCTATGATCATCGATGAGGCTTTAGCCCCTAAGAGGGAGGATATAAGCCCTATTGCTATCGGAAATATAGCACCCCCTAGATCTCCTATGAGCTGCCATATAGCTAAGAATATAGCTCCTCTACTAATCTCCATTCTAGACCCTATATCGGCTCCAACTGTTATCAATACCCCCGAACCGAATCCGTTTCCAAGACCTATCACCAGGGATGCTAGGAGGAACATATACTCGATGCTTGAGAATGCTAAAAGGGTGAAGCCTAGAGCCATTATTGAGAAGCTTATCGCAACAGCAGCCCCCCTCCCCCTTCTATCCATTAGAACCCCGGCTGGATATGAACCTATAACATCTAATGCTCCTGAGATGCTTGATGCAAGGCTCACATCGCTATCGCTTAGAGAGAGGCGCTTTCCGATCAATGCTAGAAGTATGTTCCTACTAGATCTCACGCCCTGGATAGCTATATTCGCTATCGATGCGGTTACGAGGAATAGGATCCCGGGCTCCTCACCCTCCCTCCCGCTATTTTTAACATCTATTCTAGAGGGCTCTTTATTGTTAACCGCATTTGGGTAGTATTCCTTAGAAGAAAGTATATTTGGTATAATGGCTATGGAGGCTAGAATGGAGCATGCTATGAAGACCAGTTGATATCCATAGCCAACGATCATAGAGACTATAGCTGGCCCGATGAAGCTTCCAAGTCTCTCGCTCATCCCTATGAAGGAAGATGCCCTCCCCCTATAGTTGTAGGGGATATAATATGTTATAACATATCTCCTCGAGAGAAGCCACATGCTCCTACCAGCACCAAAGGATGCGGCGAAGAGGATCACAGCCCATGGGTTTGACAGTAATGCCATGCCAAGGGACGAGAGTGCCACCACAGGTAGGGAGATCCTCATCAAGCGCTTCTCACCCATAGCCCTTAGGAGATACCCGCCTGGCACATCCATAACCATGTTGCCTATAGAGACTGCAGCAGCTCCTAAACCAACATATAACGGATCTAGGTTGCTTGCTATTAGAAATAGGGGGAGGGATATGGAGAGCATACCCCTAGCTATGGCAGCTATAATCGATGGGAGATATATATCGACGAAGAGCCATGCCCAGACGGAGGCGCCCCCACCCCTAGCCGTTAGATACACCATATATTTAAACCCTATATAGAGATATAAGCTTGGTATCTCAATATATCTTGAGGGCTCTCCTTCTTATGTTTAGCTTTCCAATGACGTCTTTATTAGCTTAGAATCCGTGTCCGGACATCTCAAGCCTTCTATATCCGATCTCGATCATCTTTGAATCGCATAGCGGGCATTCAGAGATTGTATTAACCTCCTTTAGATCTTCTCTAGCGACTGCGTATCCAATCCTTATTGTGAACTTAATGATCTTCAGTAATGCCTTCCTAGCCCAATCCTCCAGAACGTTGCTAGCCTTCCTATGATAAGATCCAACACTATTTAATATAACGCTATCCCCTTTCAGATCGACTCTCTATTTTTAGTCCTATAGACTATCCTAACGGCATTCTCGAGGATTGGGTGGAACAAAATCCTTTTATTTTTTATATCTAGCTTTATTCTAGCAATACTCTTAGCATTGGATCCATGTTAATCAGCTATCTTTTGTTTGGTATTGCTTTTTTGATCCACAGGGTTTCTAGCCCTGTGGATATCGAGGGGCTTCCACCTCCCCCACAGGGTTTTGGAGACCCCTGCGGTTTCATAGGTGGATGTTGAGCCCAGCGGAAAGAGGCTCCCATCTAGACTTAAAACCCCGAAGCCCTGGATGAGGGCTATGCCCAGAAGGGCTTCGGTCCAGGGTGCTCTGAGCATCATAGCATCCCGAGGTCTCCTAAGATCTAGCAGAGATATCATTTCATTATCAAATTAGATAAGGATTGAATATTTATAAGCTTAAGTTGGAGAACATAGGCACTAACAACACGAATGCTATGAATGACTATGAAAACTGAAACACCCCCAGACATTCTACTAGTTCCTCGAAATCCTCTTCTGCTATCTTTTTAACTCCCTCCTTATGGGCTAATCGTCTGAAATGTATTAATACTTATATGCGCATAGTGTGATATAGCTGATTTGTATTTCTCCCTTAGCTCTCTGTATAATTTTCCTCTCCTCCATAGCTTGGTATATGATATACTGTTAGAACACTCCTAGGCCTTTAGCTATTGAAATTCTAGAAAAATATGGAACTAGCTATATAAGAGTCTCTCTTAGAACGTTAAGTTGCTCCCTAGATAATTGCTTCGAAAATATATAACGGCTCTAGCTATTTCATATTAAATTTAACATTAAAGTTATTAACAAAAACACATGCGTAATATGTAAACTAGTATATAAAGCTAGCTATACATGTGTGCAATTATGTTTATAAGCTGCTGTGTTTTATTTTAATGGAGATAATTACGGGTAGTAGGAGAAAAAACAGTAATAGTAATATGATAGGAAATAATAACAGAAGCGATACTAATTCTTTGTGTGATGAATTTAATGGATTTGATATGGATATATTATCCAGGATATTCCTCCTACTTAATGATGATCCGAGAATTAGAATCATTAAGCTACTAGCATTAAATGAAAATGGACAGTCATATGCCAGCTTCAGAACTATTGCTAAGAGGATAGGCATTAACTATTCAAAGCTGAAGCTGTATTTAGAACAGCTGGAGCGCATCGGGATAATAGAGAGTGTTAAGATAAACATCAATAATAGTTTGAGTAGAGGATATAGCTACTATAGATTAAGAAAAGAGGTTAGACATCATATTGCTAAGCTTCTTTGAAAAATGGATCTATACATTAAGCTCTATATCTACCCAATTACAACTGAAAGCCTCGCCCTTCAGGGCGGGGATGGCTATGGCTTATAAGCCTTCTAGGGTTTAATCTTTATGGAGCCCGGGATGACGGGCTCCTGGGGGATCTCTGACCACCCCCACTGCCCCCCAGATGACAGATGTAAACCCGAATAGATGGGGGGAACCTATGATCCGCCTGAAAGGAATGACGATCAAGATGACGACCTGAAGGCGGGAGAGGAGGTCAGCTTTTCCCTAGGATTTGTTATAATATCAATACTTTATGTCTAATAAAGGGAAGCACTACTGCTCAAGTACATCAAACATTTGTTTCTCGACGTTGATTAGATATTCTATTTATGATTTATAGCCGCACTACTTTCAACCTCTAATCTGCCTGTGAAATCTGGGAGATCTGCAGTTCTAAAATATTAACATAGCTTTAGATATTATATATCTCCTAAACCTTTCTCTACTCTCCAACCTGAATTATCAGGTCATGACAACAGGGCAAGCCTCGTCCTTTAGGGCGGGTTATGTATGTGTTTTTAAGCTTTCTAGGTAGACATCTAAGGCGTGATGAGGTCTATGTATAGTGCTTTGATGGTTTAGGGGTTGATGCCTCGGATGGGCACCCCGTTAGCGTGTTCCCCAACCCGATGATCTTGGGGATAGAAGCATTAATCTCCCACCAGAGGGCAACACCCGAGATCCCAGCATAAATAAGATGATCTACTATGGAATTGAAAGGGGAGAGGTCATAACCCAATATATTAGGGTTTACAACTTGAAAGCCTCGCCCTTCAGGGCGGGGAGGAGGTCAGTTACAAAAATTAATCGGAGGGTGCTACTATGAAGTTGATGAGCAGTTGTGAGGTGGAGGAGGGCACCCAATGAAACTCCCCATGTCGTGGCTGGGAGTCCATACTCCCTAACCTAGGCATGGGGAGGGAAAAAGAGTGATGAAGCCGAGTGATTAACAATCACGATGAAGGCTGAATTCTCTAATATTTCCTCTACTATAATATTTTCCATGGTGTTCCACATGGATCTAGATGTTCTATTCTACATAGGCTATGCAGCAGCTTTAGCAATGCTTGCGATAACCTCTTATATAGATGTGAAGACGAGGGAGATAGATCCGAGGATATGGCTTCCCTTCATAGTTGTTGGTGTAGCGCTAGCTATATATAGGGTGGAGCTTGATCCAAGGACGGCTCCACTCTACATAGCTATAAGCATGATCTCCCCAGCTGTTCTCCTAGCAATGAGCCTCGTAGGGATGATGGGCCTAGCAGATCCAATAGCAATGGCTATTGTGGCAATCCTAATACCCCAGCCCCCAGGGAATCTAGTTCTACCCCCATCCCTTGTTATCCTAGCCATCTCAACGGTCTTGATGCTGGTGGGTCTGGTGATCCCCATATCGATCCTGAATCTGAGGAGTATAGGTGAGATAAGGAGATACTGTAGAAGTCTCTATAAAGCTGCCATAGTGTGTATGACAGGTTTTCCAATCAAGGCTGAGAGGTTTATAGCTACTAGATTTCTATATCCTCTGATCTATCCGAGCCCTGAAAACGAATCTATTATCTGGAGATGTAGAGAGTCATTCGATATAAATGAGGATCCAGGCGTATATAGAGGAACTATTAGAGAGCTCATCGAAAAGGGCCTCCTAAAAGGAAGCGAGAGGATCTATGTGACATGGGGGGTGCCATATATATTATTCATATTGCTAGGGACAGCGCTATACCCACTATCGGCAGGCTATGTTGAGGAGGTATTCGAGTCTCTTTCAAGAATTTTCTCCGCAGGTTAGAAGATATTTTGTTCCTATATCCTGTTCACAGGTTGTTCACCCACAACTGGAAGCTTTGTCCTTTAGGGTGGAGAGAATTTTTATAAGCTTTTTGGTATATAGTTTCTTGGTGTTGGGTGTGGGCGAGTCTAGCAGGCGATGAGCCCACACCTCCCCAGGCTGACGGCGGGGTCTGAGTGGTGATGCCGCACCCGTGAGGGGCTCTAGAAAGATGATAAGAAGCCCCAGAGGGTGCAGAAACCCCACCTAAAGAGCGGGGAGCCGTCAGCTCTGTTCAAGTTTCGGTTCTTCTAAAACATATAGATCTTTAGTGATCTGTTCCTCATGTGTTCCACAGATGCTAAAACTCTATAGCTAAACCTATAGCCAGTTCACTAATCATATGAAAGCTCTATGACACCCGAGACCCCAGCATAGAAACCCCGCCCCTTTAGGGCGGGGAGGGGTCATCCCTAGGGAGGGGGTCAGCCCCGTTGGGATTACTCTTCCAAACCTTTGCATTTACAAGTGCATCTCTATAGCAGTCTAGAGCAGTCTTAGGTGGAAGCCCGAACTCCCTGCTGGATCTCTAACTACTTCTTAACTATGCTATGAGCTATAAGGCTAGTGCTAGGAGTTATCGGAGATATTTAAGGTTTAAATATATTCCTTCTGTTCTTGATTATTTTTGTTGGGATGGCCTTTGCAAGGGTTTTCGGCTTATTTGAGGCTTCTCTTCAAGACCAGATTGATCGGTATACCTGCTACTCTCAGTGCTTCTGTTGCTGGGTCTTTCTCGCTTGGTAATCCCCTTGGCTATACAGATCCTCTTACCCTTTTTATCCTCTATCTAGGGGTTTTTATGGCTCATCTTAGTGTTGATTCTTTCGATGACTATTTTGATTTTAAGAAGGATCTTGCCAGGCTTAAAGCTGGGGCTTCTGATGCCGATCTAGAGCTTCTCACTATCCTCTCTAGGGATTC
>Ga0209143_1000765_pt1 | contig 15574 bp, 14 predicted proteins | sample FaiFalFF_MnMetaG_3_FD_184739 | JGI IMG/M metagenome (GOLD analysis project Ga0209143, IMG submission 184739) | Freshwater microbial communities from Yellowstone National Park, Wyoming, USA - Fairy Falls B (FF_Mn_B) MetaG (SPAdes) (version 3) | ecosystem: Environmental > Aquatic > Freshwater >...
GACCAAGACAGTAGATAAGACAGCGAGCAGCTCGACGGTGCTCACGGTGGCGAGTGCCTCGATTTTGAAGAATGTTCGCAGGGCTATGAGGGTCAGCACGCCCGCGCCAAAGCCTCCCACAATCCCAAGTCCCCCCATCTCGGCCACAGGAGGCTGGCCGGGCTTGTTCATGTCTTTTCCAGTAATACCCGCTTGGGCTAAGCGTGGAATGAGAATGTACAAGAGCGCAAAGGTGCTCATTGCCGAAACAAGCACCGTGATCCAGTAGATGGTCATATATTAGATCTCGTGCTTTGTGATATCCGGTCGAACCAGTGGAATCTTCATGATGATCACACTTGGTCTGGTGTAGCCACACGCAATGCGAGTTTATCGCGAAAGTGTGACACATTCCAGTTTGACCTCCTGCGCGAAGCGGCAAGGGCTTCTTCAACACTATTGAAACGTGGTTTGCTCCGACGCAGTTCCTTCTCAAGCTGCGCCCAGTTGCCAGAAAAACCCGGCCTTTTCTTCTGCCGCAATGCGCGCAGAGCCTCTCGAACGGGATCGTCATCCTGACGCTTGAGAGCTTCCTCGAGAATCTCTTTCATTAAAGTACTGCGCGTGATGCGGCGCAGCTTTGCGAGCTCTTCGAGCCGCCGCGCAAGTTGCTCATCCAAGCGCACCGTAACGACGGGCATATCACCCCTCCTTGCTCACAACGATATCTAAAAATCGTTTCACGAACAATTGGACGCGCTTGCGGGTGTGGCGCTGATCCACGAGCACGATCCCCTCTTCGGCCATCTTGCGGAGCGTCTCACGGAGTCTCTCATATTCTGCTTCAGTATACACGTGGGGCTCCAGACGCGGTAGATCGAGGATCTTCTTCACGCACGCATAGGCGTCAGGGCGTGCCTCCCCCCTGTAGACGACCAGCAGATCAATGTCGCTACTCACGGTATAGTTCCCTTTGGCGTAAGAGCCAAACAGCGCAACATAGACGAGCGGAAGCTGCTTCTCCAGCTCTCGCATCCCTGCCTGCAGACGGCTGACGACCTCAGCTTGGCTCAGCGTGGGATAGAAGATCTTTACAGAACTTGATGATCTGCTCTGCATACTGAATCAACCTCGCGGCTTCGTCTCTGGTGTAGCGCTCCCGCGGGGAACCAGCTTTATCCAATTCCAAAGCCACGTTGGTGAGTTCCTTCGGCACTGTTCGCGGCTGCGCTCCATTGGGTATCTATTGTAAGCTTTTGCGAGGGGCGGAGCAAGCTCTCTACACTGATTTAAGCTTCTCTGCCAGCACAGCACTCTTGCCTGGAGGGGCAGCTAGGATTATTCGACGCTCAAACCTTCGGCTTCCGCTGCGCTTTTGAGCCTCTCGTCGAAGCAGAAAAACAAAATCTTCTCATGGGTTCTGCTCTTCAAAAAGAGCGCTGACGCCAAATGCAGCGCGTCGAATCCCCTGAGAGGATGTTTGTCTGTCAACTCCCCACCAAGCTTGGCTACGCTCTCTGAGACCTCGACAATAAAATAATTCCCCCAGTCTCTATCAAGATCCTTAACCACACGGCGATATTCCTCCCGCGAGATCTCCCCTTCCCGAAACTTCCGGGCGAAGCCAGCCCGCGCTTCCACATACGCTACTCGCGAAACCGCAATAACAGGCGTGGCCTCTACCTTGGCTTTCACATCATCTGAGCTTGACTCAGCAATGTAGAGCTTGACGAGGGCACTGGTATCGAGATACAGAATCATCTTCGATCTTCGATGATGATCTCGGAGAGCGGGCGGCCGCGACCTTTCACCGGCCGTGAGGCTCCCTGGGGCTTTCCCCCTGCCCACGAAGCCAGCCCTTCCTCAACCAACGCTATCAGTTCTTTATCTATCTTCTTCCCTCCCTTAGCTGGGATCAAAAGAGCGATCACTTCCCCTCTGTTGGTGACCTTGATCTGTTGGCCCTCGGCAACCTGCTTCAAGTAGAGGCTCAATCTATTGCGGAGCTCTCTAATCCCAACGGTTATCATATACATCACTATATGTAGCAACATTTTAGCATATTATGGCTACATAGTCAAGCATCGCTAGCAGGCAAGGCACCGGATGAGTTTCTCCGCCAGCACGGGGATGGCGTGATATTGTTGTATTCTCGTTTGCAGAAGGACAAGGCTTCATTTATCTTTAGAGTCTGATGAAGATCTTGCACATAGTGACGCTATCCGAATGGGGTGGGGCGCAGCATATCGTCTATTTGTTGGCGAAATATCTGCGATCCGAGCACGATATCTCCGTCGCGTGCGCACCTGGGGGGCTTTTAGTAGAGCGTTTGCGTGAGCTTGGCATCCATGTTGTGGAGATCCCTGAGCTGCGTCGCATGCCGCATCCGCTCAAAGACCTTCGCGCGCTCTGGAAGCTCTACCGTCTCATACGAAGAGAACAGTTCGAGATCGTCCATACGCACAGCACCAAGGCCGGGCTATTGGGACGTTTAGCCGCTCGTCTGGCGAACGTATCTATAATATTGTTTACGGCGCACGGGTGGGCCTTCTCTGAAGGGCGCCCGTGGCTATGGCGGTGGCTCTTGGCCCAAACGGAGCGCGTGCCTGCACTGTTCTCAACCAAGATCATCTGCGTCTCGGAGCATGATCGCCAACTCGCTCTCAAGTTTGGCGTGGCTCCGCAAGAGAAGCTCACCGTGATCTATAACGGCCTCGATCCAAGCCCTTTTGCTTCCTTGACTGATCGAAATGAGCTGCGACGGGAGCTGGAGCTCTCGCCGTCAGAGAAGATCATAACGACGGTAGGGCGATTGGCCCCTCCTAAGGACCTTGAGACACTCCTAGCGGCGTGTGAGAGGCTGGAGTACCCAAGCTGGAGACTGCTCATTCTCGGAGATGGGCCGCTCCGCTCACGAGTAGCCAGAGCGATCCGCACCAAGGGCTTGCAGAACTATGTGACGCTTCTGGGAGAGCGAAGAGATGTCCCTCGATTCTTGAAGGCATCGGATATCTTCGTGCTCTCGTCGCGATGGGAGGGGCTACCGTTGGTGGTGATTGAAGCGATGCTCGCTGGGCTGCCCGTGGTAGCGACGCGGGTGGGAGGCATCCCTGAATTAGTCGAAGACGGGGTGACGGGCCTCCTTGTGCCTCCACAAGACCCAAGGGCGCTGCACCGCGCCCTTGCTCAGCTGTTGAGCAATCCGGAGCTCTGCGAGCGCTTGGGGAACTCAGGGCAGCGTCGCGCCCTCGAACGCTTTACCGTCGAGAGAATGATCGCCCAAGTGCGGGCTTTATATCGCGCTCTTGAGTCCGCTCGTAGCTCTGGGTAGAATAACTTTATGAATGCCAAAACGGCTGAAAGCCATCCTACACTTTTACAGTACAGAGAGCTGCTCAAGAATCTAGTTATTAAAGACCTCAAGGTCAAGTATCGCAACTCATTTTTGGGATTTCTGTGGTCTCTCCTGAACCCCTTGATGATGATCATCGTCTACTCGGTGGCGCTCAAGTACATCTTGCGCGTCCAAGTAGAAAACTTCCCGCTCTTTTTGATTATAGGGATTCTGCCGTGGAATCTCTTCAGCGGGACGGCCATGGCTGCGACGGAAGCCATCATTAGTAACGCGAACTTGATCAAGAAGATCTGCTTCCCCCGAGAGATTCTGCCCATCGCTACGGTGTTGTTTCACTTAGCCCAGTTCGTGCTAGCACTGGTGGTCTTCTTCCCCGCGCTGTTCTTTCTTGGAGCGCCGTGGACTCCCGCGATCGTGGCCTACCCGCTTGTGCTGTCCTTGCAAGAGGTCTTCACCCTTGGCGTGGCGCTCTTCTTGTCTGCAGTCACGGTCTCCTACCGTGACGTCAAATATCTGACCGAAGTTGCCCTGATGATGCTCTTCTGGATGACGCCAGTGATCTATCATCTTTCGATGGTGCCCGAGAGGGTGCGCTGGCTCTTTGAGCTCAACCCCATGACGGCGTACATCACAGCGTACCATGATATGCTCTACTGGGGCCGCTGGCCCAGCGCCCCGATGCTGCTGTTGGGAAGTATATGGGCTGGGCTGGCGCTGGGGTTAGGAAGTTGGGTCTTTCGTCGTCGTCAGCGCTTCTTCGCGGAGGATCTCTGATGCTGCCAGCCATTGAGCTTCGAGATGTCTGGAAACAGTTTATCATCCGGCATAACCGGGCGGATTCGCTCAAAGAGCGATTTATTGGGCTTTTCAACGAACGCTATCGAGAGCACCACGAGGTCTTGTGGGCCTTGCGGGGGATCACTCTGACGGTGGAGCCGGGGGAGGCATTAGGATTGATCGGTCCCAACGGCTCCGGCAAGAGCACTCTACTGAGATTGATTGCGCGCACGCTCTATCCCACCAAGGGCGAGGTCATTGTGCGCGGGCGGGTGGCCCCGATGATCGAGATCGGCGTGGGGTTCCATCACGAGCTGACCGGGCAAGAGAATATCTATCTGAATGCTTCGCTCTATGGGCTGACGCGCCGCGAGGTTGACAGAATCTACAGAGATATCGTAGAGTTCTCTGAGCTTGAGGAGTTCATTGATGTCCCGGTGAAAAACTATTCGACGGGGATGTATGCGCGGTTGGGATTCTCGATCGCGGTACATCTCGACCCGGACATCTTACTGATTGACGAAGTGCTGGCCGTGGGGGATGAGCGATTTCAGAAGAAGTGTCTGGAACGGATGATGGACTTTCGGCGCCGCGGGAAGACCATCGTCTTTGTCTCACATAGTACGGAAGCAGTGAAGAGGCTGTGCGATCGGGTCTGCTTATTGTTGCGCGGAAGCATTGCGGAAACCGGGGAGGTTGACAGAGTTTTGGAGGCTTACCATCAAGAGGTAAAAGCCTAGAGATTGTTTATGGTATACGATGCCCTCATCGTTGGCGCGGGTGTGACGGGAGTTGCGATCGCCCGGGCCCTCAGTTTGAAAAATCCCACCTGGCAGATAGCTGTTGTTGAGAAAGAGGCCGCTGTGGCTTATCACACCAGCGGGCGCAACAGCGGCGTGGTTCATCCAGGCTTTAATCCCAAGCCGGGGTCATTAAAAGCCCAGTTCTGTGTAGAAGGCAACCAGAGGCTCAGAGAGTTTTGCCACGCTGCCGGTGTGCCGTTCAGAGACGTCGGCATGCTGGTAGTAGCACGAAACTCCAACGAGATTGGCACTTTAGAGGAACTTTATCGTCGCGGGCAAGCTAACGGTGTGCCGGATCTGAAGATGTTCTCAAAAGAGGAGTTAAAGAAACAAGAGCCTCATGTTAAGGGATGCGCTGCGCTTTATGCCCCTACGGGAGCTGTGGTAGATAGCCGTCTATATGTACAAGCTCTGGCTCAAGAAGCCTCTCAGCATGGGGTCTCCTTTTTCTTTGGGCACCATGTACGCCATATCGAGAAAAGCACTATTGGCTATACAGTCTATAGTGATTATCGACGGTTCCGGTGCGCATATTTAATCAATGCAGCAGGACTCTATGCTGACTATATTGCTCACACGTTAGGAGTAGGGCTAGACTACACGGTCTTACCTTTCCGGGGTGAATATTACAAAATCGCTGAACGGAAGGCTCAGCTTGTCCGCCATCTCGTCTACCCTGCTCCCAATTTAAATTTCCCTTTCTTAGGGATTCACTTTACACCTACGGTAGATGGTAAGCTGAAAGTAGGTCCTAACGCTGTCTTAGCGCTGGGGCGTGAGGCTTATACGAATACTCAGATCAACTTCAGAGAAACCCTAGCTATGGTGTTAGATAGACGCACCTGGCAACTATTACAGAATCGAGAGTTCCGACACGTAGCGGCCCACTCTTTACGTACCTCGCTCAGTCAGAGGGCTTTCTTTGAAGAAGCCAGCACTTTAGTAGAGGGACTTGAGGAAGCCGATTTGGAGCAAGGGCCCCTACCAGGGATTCGGGCCCAGCTCATAGACAGAGCAGGGCGACTGGTGGATGACATGATCATCGAGAGGAGCGCTAATGCCTTACACATCTTAAACGTTGTTTCGCCGGGGCTAACATGTGCTCTACCGTTTGCGGAGTATATTGCTGATTTGATATAATGTTCAGCTCATGGAGGTAACCATGCAAAGACAACCAGTGAAGGTGGCTCCCTTCAACCGCGCTACTATTCAAGACGTCCAGCTCGTGCCTCTTATTGTTCACGTAGACGACCGTGGGTATCTTATGGAGATTATCCATGTAACAGATCCGTTCCTCCCCAAGTTCGGGCAGGTCTATATAGTGGGTAATCCTAGCCGCCATACTATTCGAGCTTTCCATAAGCATCACGTGCTCTGGGATTACTTCTTCATTAGCCATGGCACAGCCAAGTTCGTCTTAGTAGATGACAGAGAAGATAGCCCCACTTATCAGCACATGAATGTTTTTGTTCTCTCCTCTCGCAATCCAAGCTTACTCGTCGTACCACCGGGGGTCTATCACGGTTGGATGTCCCTAGAAGATGACACTCAGCTTATTAGCATAGCGAGTGAGGTCTACAACCGAGAGAAACCCGATGAAGTACGTATTCCTCCAAATTCTTTTGGCGATGTGTGGACAGTACAAGGGAGATAAGAAAAGCAGCAAGGAGGCCTCCGTATGGATTCTATACGCAAGGTTCTAGTAGTAGGGGGAGCAGGCTACGTGGGGTGTGTACTGGTGCCAGAGTTGCTAGAGCGTGGCTACGCAGTCAAGGTCTTTGACCGGCTCTACTATGGGGATCAGGGGCTCAAGGGTTTTCAAGATCGTATAGAACTTGAGGTCGGCGATATGCGTACCCTTAGCCCATTGACCCTCAAAGATGTGGATGTGGTCATCAATCTTGGAGGGCTTTCTAACGATCCCACTGCAGAGTATAATCCCAGGGCTAACTATGAGATGAACACCAGCGCTACTATTAGACTTGCCCAGTTGTGCAAAGAAGCGGGGATAAAGCGCTATATTTTCGCCTCCTCCTGCTCTATTTATGACGTAGGCGAGGGCAATGAAGAAAGAGATGTCTTGCTCGATGAGGCCACTCCTGTAGACCCTAAAGCTGCCTACTCGCGCTCGAAGTACGAGGCCGAGCGAATGCTGCTCTCTCTTGCTGATGACGATTTCTGTCCCGTTATCTTGCGCAAAGGCACCATTTACGGGTTCTCGCCGCGCATGCGCTATGATCTCGTTGTCAACACCTTCGTGAAAGATGCTCTGGACAAGGGCTATATGACAGTATTCTATGGGGGGGAGATGTGGCGTCCTCTCATTGATATTCGTGATGTCGCCAAGGCATATATCGTCTGCATCCAAGCCCCTGAGGAGAAAGTGCATGGTCAGATCTTCAACGTGGTCTATAGAAACTTCCGCATCTCGGAGCTGGCGTTGCGCGTGCGGGAGGGGCTACGAAAGGCCGGGATTGATGCAGAAATCCGCTGCGACTATCGGTATAGGGGCGTGCGCAACTACCGGGTCTCCGGCAGAAAAATCAAACAGATGCTCAACTTTGAGCCCACGATCTCTGTCGAGGAGTCTGTTGTTGACATGGTAGAAAAGATCTGTCACTACGGCTATACGGACTTCGATAACCCCCGCTATTACAATATCAAATGGATGAAGCTCCTCGAGGAAGCAGATAAGATCATCAAGATTACTGGATCTGTCTTTGAGGCCCCAGAGGCTGCTGATTGGAATGCGCAACCAACTTCATGGGCAAAGTAGGCAGCTATGAGGCTTGTGATTACCGGAGCTCAAGGTCAGCTAGCCAGTGATCTGGTCAAAGCGCTCTCAACATGGGATTTGGTTCCCTTAACTCATGCGGATCTTGATATCTGTGATTTCGTCTATACTCGCCACGTGCTTACCAAGGTGAGGCCTCATGTGGTCATTAACACAGCGGCGTTCCATCGGGTCGACGAGTGCGAGGACGATCCCAGCAAGGCGTTCTGGGTGAACGCGTTTGCCGTGCGCAAGCTCGCCCAAGTCTGTGCTGAGCTCAATTGCACCCTTGTGCACATCAGCACCGATTATGTCTTCGGGGGCGAGAAGCACACGCCCTATACTGAAGACGATGCTCCTAACCCGCTCAATGTCTATGGGGTTTCTAAACTTGCAGGCGAGTACTTCGTGCGCCATATCTGCCCTAAGCACTTTATCATCAGGACGTCGGGGCTCTACGGCGTGGCTGGCTCCAGCGGCAAAGGGGGCAACTTTGTGGAGACGATGATCCGGCTAGCCAAGGAGGGGAAGCCCATCCGCGTCGTGACCGATCAAGTGCTAACGCCGACTTACACGAGGGATCTGGCACAGAAGCTCAACGAGCTCTTGCAGACAGAGGCCTATGGGCTGTATCATATTACTAACGGTGGGCAGTGCTCTTGGTATGAATTCGCGAGCAAAATCTTTGAGCTTTTAGGGATGAAGCCCGATTTTGGCCCGACGACTTCAGCCGAATTCGGTGCCAAGGCGAAGAGACCAGCATATTCGGTGCTCGCGCATGAGAGGCTAAAGCAAGTTGGTCTGGACGACCTGCGCCCCTGGCCGGAGGCGCTAGAGGCCTATCTTAAAGAGAAAGGGCATCTCCCATGAAAGTATCTGTGCCATTGATCGCCCCGTACGGGGGCAAACTCGTCCAGCTGGTCGTAGAAGACCAAGAGGAGCGAGCGGCTCTCTTGGAGCGGGCCAAGCGCCTGCCGTCGGTGCAGCTATCTCCTCGGACGCTCTGTGATGTGGAGCTATTGGCCACCGGGGCCTTCTCCCCATTAGATCGCTTCATGGGGGAAAGAGATTATGTGAGGGTCTTGGAGGAGATGCGCCTGGACAATGGGCTGCTCTTCCCCATCCCTGTTACGCTTGCCGTCGAGCGCCTAGACGCGATCAAGCAAGGCCAGGAGATCGCCCTGCGCTCGCCGAAGAATGAGATCATGGCCATTATGCGTATTGAAGAGATCTACGAGCGTGATCTTCAAAAAGAAGCCTTGGCTGTGTGCGGCACAACCGATGTGCGCCATCCCCTCGTAGCCGAGATGGCCTCGTGGGGACGGTACTGCCTCAGTGGGCCTCTGCAGGTGCTGGCGCTGCCAACTTACTATGATTTCCCCCAGCTGCGGCTCACGCCAACACAAGTGCGCGCCCGGCTCCAGCAGATGGGCTATGCAAACGTAGTCGCCTTTCAAACGCGCAACCCCTTACACCGGGCTCACGAGTGGATGACCAAGCACGCGATGGAGGCAATCCAAGGAGCGCTGCTCATCCATCCTGCGGTGGGGCTGACCAAGCCCGGTGACATTGACCACTACACACGGGTACGGTGCTATCAAGCTCTGGTCGAACACTATTATGATCCTACGCGCACACTCTTGGCGCTCTGCCCACTGGCGATGCGGCTGGCCGGGCCACGAGAAGCCGTTTGGCACGCGATCATCCGTCGGAACTACGGGGCTAATTACTTCATCGTGGGGCGAGACCACGCCAGCCCTGGGCTGAACTCTCACGGGAAGCCTTTCTACGGCCCCTATGCGGCTCAAGAGCTGATGGCCGCCGTACAAGATGAGATTGGGGTCACCATGATCCCCTTCGATGAAGTCGTCTATCTGCCGGAAGAAGATCGCTATGAAGAGCGCAAGCGAGTGCCTGCAGGGCAGAAGTTCTATGCGCTCTCGGGCACCGAAGTGCGCGAGAACTATCTGGCCAACGGCCATCAGCTTCCGGAGTGGTTCACGCGGCCTGAGGTAGCGCAGATCTTGGCTCAGGCCTATCCGCCGCGCCATCGTCAAGGGTTCTGCGTGTGGCTGACGGGGCTGCCATGCGCGGGCAAGTCCACGATTGCTGAGATTTTGACGACGATGCTCATGGCCCGCGGGCGCCAAGTTACTCTCCTTGACGGCGATGTGGTGCGGACGCATCTGTCCAAGGGGCTAGGCTTCAGTAGAGAGGATCGAGATGCGAATATTTTGCGGCTGGGATTTGTCGCTGCAGAGATCGTCAAGCACGGTGGGGCGGTTGTCGTCGCTGCGGTGAGTCCCTATCGGGCGACGCGCAATCAGGTGCGGGCGATGGTCGGGGAGGATCGGTTTATCTTGGTCTATGTGAACACGCCGCTAGAAATCTGCATGGCTCGTGATACCAAGGGGCTCTATGCGCGAGCGCGAGCCGGGGAGCTACGAGGGGTCACAGGGATTGATGATCCATATGAGGAACCGTTGAATCCAGATATTGTGATAGACACTATAAAGCACAATCCAGAGGAAAATGCTCAGCAAATTATAGATTTTCTGCTAGCTCGCGAGTTTATAAAAACGGAAAGAGTGAAGACATGACGCGCTAGGATCAGCTTGATTGCACAAAGGAGATAAACGATGAAGTCCCAACAGATCATCTGCATACTCGGGATGCATCGCAGTGGGACCTCGTTGGTCTCGAGAATACTCAATATATTGGGGGTCTACTTGGGGCCAGAGGCGCATATCATGCAGCCAGGCCCAGACAACCCAAAGGGTTACTGGGAACACTATATGCTCACAGCCCTCAACGATGAGATCCTCGCCCGCCTTGGCGGAAGCTGGCATGAAGTCCCAGTCTTTCCCGCAGGGTGGGAGATTTCCTCGGAACTGGCCGACTTGCGTCAGCGTGCACGGGCTATCATGCAAGAAGATTTCGCCACGGCAGACCTGTGGGGGTGGAAGGATCCGCGAACTTGTTTGACTCTGCCGTTCTGGCAGCGACTCTTACCACCCATGCGTTACGTGATCTGTTTGAGAAATCCTGTGGATGTCAGCCGCTCGCTGGAGCGCCGCAATAATTTCCCCTTTGAGAAAGGGGTTCAACTTTGGTTGACGCATGTGACTTCAGCCCTCCGGCATACGACAGGCCAACCTCGGCTCTTTGTCTTTTATGAGGATTTGATGGAAGATTGGCCAACTGAAATCAAGCGCTTAGCAAACTTCCTCGGCAAGCCAGAACTTGCAGAAGAGGAGGCCATTCGCAGTGCCATCCAAGAATTTATTGAAGAAGAGCTCCAGCACCATCGCACTTCCCTCGTAGATGCTATAGATGAACCTAAGTTCTCTTTTCCTGCAAAGGCGCTTTATATAGTTCTGCGTGCTTATGCAATGCAACAAAAGCTCGATTTCCAACCAGCCATTGACTTGTTCAGTTCTTACGCTGTAGAAGCCGCAGCAAAGCAGGAACAGCTAAGCCGGCTTGTAGCGCTCCTCCAGGAGCAGGTGAGGGAGCGAGATCAAGCTATAACGCAGCTCGAGCAAGAGCGACTGAATATGGAACAGCACCTGCAAGCCCAGCTGGGGGAGCGTGAGCAACGCATAGAGCAGCTGGAAGGCCAGATAGCCCAGCTCGGGGCCGAACAGGAGCGACTGACGCAGCAGCTGGTGGAGAAGGAACAGCAGGCCAGCATACTGCAGAGCCAGATTGCTTCCTTACAACAAAGACTAAGCTGGAAGCGCTATCGCATCGTTGATCGCCTGCTAGGTTATTACTGGTATCTATGGCATCCTAAGCAAGCTTGGCAGCGAGCGCAGGTTCGGGCGCTGGAGCGAAGGCGGTTGCCGAAGAACCACATTATTTCAGCGGTCTCAAACAAAAGATCGCTAGAATACCCAAGACAGGAAGTTCAGGATGACCTACTTAAAGCAGGCTTGGTTTTTAACGTTGATTCCTTAAGATTCAATAAGAACCGTATTTACGGCTGGGGATGGCTCTTCCACAAGACACATTCCATTAAGAGTCTTAGGCTTCTAATTCGAGTGAAAAATTCTACTTATGAGGTGCCTTGTCGGTATGGTTTGCCACGCGAGGATGTAGCTAGCCAATATCATGTCGTCAATGCCAAATACAGTGGGTTCCTCATCTCAGGGAAGCTCCCTGTTCAGAGTATCCCTCAGCAGTTCTTTCTAGAGATTGATTTTACTCATGGAGATATCTATCGCCTTGAGATCTTCCCTACGTTTAAGGGAACATATGCACAAGCCCTAGGGAAGGTGCCAAGGATTAAGAGGTGGGGCAGAGCTACGCTGAAATACTTCGCTCAAGGGGATTTCAAGGGCTGGTTAGGGGCAGTGCGAAGAAAGATCCGGGAGGTAGCTACACAGTTTGGTCCCCACCCAATAGCGTTCGATCCAGATCAGATACTCAGTATCGCTGGTAGAGATACTCCACATCGCTTTTCCCTAATTATAGATCATAATTTAGGGGGAGGAGCAAACCTGTATCGGCAACGCTTGATCCAAGAGAAGAAGCAGTCGGCTCCCCTCTTGCTGATGCTTTATGACCTGCCCACTTTAGAATACCATTTGCATTATCTTTACCGTGACGATGAACGAGTCTTCTTGGTGGAATCGTTAGATTCTCTTACGGAGCTATGTAAAAAAGTTCAGATTGAGGAGATCTTCTTGAACAACTTGGTTTCCTTCGATGAGCCTCTCTTGGTGGCTCAGTGGTGCTTACAGTTGAAGCGCCTAACCGGTGCGAGGTTGACAATCCTAGTTCATGACTATTTCTGCATCTGCCCTTCTTATACGCTCTTGGATGATGAGGGACACTTCTGCGGCGTCCCTGCGCTCAGCCGATGTCGAGAGTGTCTGCGCAATCACAAAGGGAGTGAATTTCTCGCCTTAGTCGGTTATAGAGATATAGACACATGGCGAGTGATCTGGGGCGAGCTCCTCCAAGCAGCGGATAGTATCTTGTGCTTCTCACGGTCTTCTGTGGATATATTACAGCGAGCGTATCCCGAGCTTGACATGGCTAAAATCACTGTTCAGCCTCATCGTGTGGAGCCTTTAAGGAAAGTGCAGGTTCCGTTGAGCTCTCCCTTGCACGTAGGGATTGTTGGTAATATCTACGGTGAAGCCAAGGGTACGGGGATAGTAAAAGAGATGGTGCGAATTATCGAAGAGGAACAGCTTCCTATAAAGGTTACTCTCATTGGGACGATAGAGAATCCCCCCCTTTCCCCTGTTCTACGGGTCACAGGGCAGTACCAAAGGGAGGAGCTCCCCGCTGTGATAGAAAGAAGCGGGGCAAATGTCTTCTTTCTCCCTTCTATCTGTCCGGAGACTTTCTCCTACGTGACCCAAGAGCTGATACAAATGGGGGTTCCGGTAGCTGTGTTTGACCTTGGAGCTCAGGCTGAACATGTAAGAACCTACCCTTTGGGATTGGTGATATCTAAGATAGATCCTGCCTATGCGCTCAAAGCGCTTATCGATTTTCATAGGCAATTGTGCAAGTCCTCTAGGAATATTACACAGCCTCTAGTCCAAAGCCAGCCAGGGGACTCCCAGAGAGAGCAAAATCCTTCAATCCACGTATGCACATGTGTAGCAGTAAATTACCTACCGAAAGCCCGTCTCATGTGTAGTTCATTAAAGCGTTATCACCCCGAATTCAAAGTACACCTTGTGCTCGTTGACAAGGTTCCAGAGTGGTTTGACTTGAAGTCGGAGCCGTTCGACAGCTTGATTACTTTAGAGCAGCTAGGAATACCAAACCTCAAGTCATGGATCTTCCGGTATTCGGTGTTGGAAATGTGCACAGGAGTTAAGCCTTTTGCTTTGAGAACTTTATTAAATATGCCAGATTGTGAAGGTGTGTTCTTCTTCGATCCTGATATTGTGTTCTTCTCACGCTTGGATGATCTGGTTCAAGAACTTAGGCAAAACAGCATCTTACTCATCCCTCATCAAACAAAGCCCGAACATACGCATGAGGCCATTATGGATAACGAAATATGTAGTTTAAAGCATGGGATTTTCAATCTCGGATTTATAGGGATAAGAAACGATGAGCAAGGTAAAGCATTTTTAGACTGGTGGGCAGATCGACTTGAGCGTTTCTGCTGGGCTGAGCTTGAGCAAGGGGTGTGGACCGATCAGAAGTGGGTCAACTTTGCACCTGTTTTCTTTGAGGGCGTAAAGATCATAAAATCCAGCCGCTTTGACGTCGCCCCTTGGAATGTGACAACACGGAAGCTCCAGGGCTCTGTTGAAGAGGGCATCACAGTTGATGGTGAACCTTTGGGATTCTATCATTTCACGGGCTTTGACAGCGGCGCCCATGAAATCATGGCGATGAAATATGCGGGTGACAATAAAGCTATAAGAAGCCTAATTCGGTGGTATAAAACAGCGATTCAAGAAGATAAAAGAGCCGCGGGCACTCCTTGGGGCTATGCTAGCTATACAACTTTTGAGAATGGTGAGCCTATCACGCCGGCGCACCGGATCATTTACAAGAGGAGAAGGGACTTGCAAGAAGCCTATCCCGATCCTTTTGCAGTGGTTGAAGACGGGCAGTGTTACTATAATTGGTTTCGATGGCGGGCTGCGTTTGAACATCCTGAAATAGTCGGAAGTCAATCAGAACGAATAAGCCAGGTTTCTGATAGAAGTAAATTGGTTTCCAATTGGTATCGCATATGGAAACATCTAAAGAGGTCTTTAGTAAATCCTAGTTACAGCATATATTTATGGAAAGTGATGCGATCTATTTTGAAAACCGAAGGGTGGAGAGGGCTCAAAAAGCGCCTTTTCTATGAACCATAGGCTAGGAAGAAGATCGAGAATCTTAAGGGTGATGAACGCGCTTTATCAAGCTGCCCGTCGCTATCTGCCCCAGCGCTTGAAGTTTTGGATGAAGCATCTCTTACCTCCCGATAATACCAAACAAACAGCCCAGATACCAATCCCCCAAGGCTCTGCCGTTGACGCCCTCCGCGTTTGGTATGAGGAAAACCTGCTTGTGGAAGCTCGCCAGCGAGCTGTTCCTCCTGACCGCCGTGTTCCATGTGCCAGTATAATCATGCTTACACATAATAAGCTGCCGCTGACGCGCTTGTGCATAGAGAGCCTTTATCGCTATACCGATTACCCAAACTTTGAGCTGGTCGTCGTGGATAATGCCTCTGAAGATGGGACACGGGACTATCTCGAAGGCTTGCAGCGCGTTTTGTCTAATCTGCGGGTAATCTTCAATTCTCGCAATGAAGGGTTTGCACGAGCAAGCAACATAGGGATTATGCGCTCTCGCGGCGATTATCTGGTCCTACTTAATAACGACACAATCGTTACCCCAGGCTGGCTGGCTCGACTTATAAGCTACGTGGAGAAGGATCCCAAGGTGGGAATGATCGGCCCAGTAACAAACTCTGCTGGGAATGAGCAAATGATCCGTGCCTGCTATAGCAGCATAGAAGAGCTGGAGCGCTTTGCCGAGCAGCGACTCAGCGCTTTTGAAGGGCGGCACTTCGAGATCGAGGCACTGGCCATGTTCTGCGTGGTCTTCCGTAGACGCTTGATCGATGAAATAGGCTTGCTCGATGAGCGCTTCGGGCTAGGAACATTCGAGGACGATGATTTTTGTTACAGGGCCAAGCTGCGCGGCTACAAGCTGATATGCGCTGAGGATGTCTTCGTTCATCACTTCGGGCGCGGCACCACAAGAAGTTGGGACGATCGCGAATACTTGAAATTGTTCGAACATAATCGCCGCTTGTTTGAACGAAAATGGGGCGTGCGTTGGCGCCCTGCGCGCCTCCGAGTGTAAGTGTATGCGAATTTTGGTGACCTATGGTCTCGTCGGCCGCGGCGG
>Ga0209143_1000766_pt1 | contig 15574 bp, 14 predicted proteins | sample FaiFalFF_MnMetaG_3_FD_184739 | JGI IMG/M metagenome (GOLD analysis project Ga0209143, IMG submission 184739) | Freshwater microbial communities from Yellowstone National Park, Wyoming, USA - Fairy Falls B (FF_Mn_B) MetaG (SPAdes) (version 3) | ecosystem: Environmental > Aquatic > Freshwater >...
CGGGTCCTCGAACTCATGCAGGCGGGCCGTATCCGGCGGCTCCCCTTCCGGGACGCCGAGGCGTGGCTTCTCGACGGGGTCCCCGTCGATGCCCGGGCCGTCCTGGAGGCGGAGGGCATCGACCCGGCCCCGGCCGCCGGCCCCCGGACGTTTCCGGCCCGCGTGCATCTTTTCTGGTACATGCCCGAGGGCCACCGGTGGAACCTCGAGGACCCCTCCGTTCGGGCCCATGTATTCTTTCAGGTCGCCACCCGGGGCACGGACGCCGACATCGTCGAACTCCTGCGGGCCCTCCGGCCGGAGGAGCTCCTGGAGGCCTTCCGCCGGACGGCCGACCGACTCCCTACGGGCGTGCGGAGGTTCTGGGATGAGTTTCTTTCGCGTTCTGCCGACGCCGACCCGGCGGGTCCTCCGTCGGATCTCCCAGGCCCTGAAGGGCGGTCCGGAGGAGGTCCGGGATGGCGTCCGCCTCGTCGGAGGGACGGCCCTGGCCCTGCATCTGGGGCACCGCCGGAGCCATGATGTGGACCCCTGGGTCCCCGTCGAAGTCCGAAGGACTTCGACGGGAGCCCGGATGACGGAGGCGCCCGAGGCCGTCCCGGCCCGGGTCGGCAGACTCAACCCGGCCTGACCCCGCTCCCTCAAGAAGCTCCTGAGACCCGGCAGGACAGCGTCCGTGGAAGGGGAATATGTGTGGGAAGACCATCCCCTTGTCTGGTTACCGCTCCCACTTCGGCGGGGACCCAAAGCGCTATTGTGTCAAGGTGGCCGGAGGAAGGCTCGGAACGAATCCACTCCACCGGGCCCCCGCCTCAGAACCCCCCCAAAATGGTCTCTCAACGGTCCACCGGTTGGTGGGGTTGAGATGTGGGCCGAGTGTCTGGAGGCCCATGAAGGTGCCCATTTTCGAGCGGCCTTGCTTCGGTATTGGGCCCGGTGGCGGGGGTATGTCGGCATCTACCGGATTATGGACCATGGACCCAGTCATGGGGTGGCCGAGACCCAAGCGTTGTGTCGGGAGTTGAGAGACCCCTATACCCCGCCCCGGGCCTCGCGGCTCAACCAGGCCGAGTTGTTGCTGGGGGCCTTCCGCCGAGGCCGTTGGGGGAGCCGGCAGGCTCGGATCGACCCCATCCTGAACAGCGTCCGGGAATACAACGAATTCTTTGCTCATCCCTTCCGATGGTCCTGGACATCTCAGGATTTGCGGCATTGGGTCGAACGGAAGCACCTTTCCATTGGATGCAACACTTCGGCTACACGCCACTAGAAGCATGGATGCTCCGGGACCTCAGCGGTGACCGCCCTCCAACCGTCATCGTAGAGCTGCAACTTCATCTCATTTCTTCCCGAAAGTTCTCGTGGTATTTTGGGGGCATCTGGCAATTTGATTCGATTCCCAAAACTAAACTGCCTTACCCAGGCCCTGAGCTCATCAAAGCCCCTTTGCAGGCGTTCCAGCGCCTTCCTGGCTTCCTCATCTACTTCCCACTCATACTCATACTCGGCCACCGCTTGCGTGCCCCCCGCCCCAATTTGGATCCCTGTCACCCGCACCCTAACTCGCTTCCCGTACCGCAACAGGCGGCCCCTCTCGTAAGGTTGGAGGAACATCCCGCACCCCTGGTACGGCCCCATGTCCAGCGCCGTTAGGTCCCTGGGTAAACTCAGCATGATCGCCACATCCGGGCCGATCCGCATGAACAGGGCACCCTCCTCCTCCCGAAACGAGGGGGGTTCCCCTTCGACCGAAGGTTCGTAACCGCGCTCCTTCAAGCCGGCCAGAAAAGCCTCCCACTCGCTACGTCGCTCCAGGATATTAGGCACCTCCATCCGGAGCTCAACTTCGGCGGCGGGAGGCTTTTTCATCAACACCTCAGTGATAAGCTTCTCCGCTTTCTCTCGGCTCAGCTTCGATTTATTCGCGCAACCTGCGGTAACTGCCACGGCCAGGACCACAACAACGATCCTTGCGACCCACCGGCCAGACCTCAAGCCTCGCGTCCAGCCCACTGTACAGGACTCTCTTTTTGCCATCGCCTGTACCGCTGAACTCATTGCCCTTCCCTCCTTTGCGAGGAAGTTATTGCCTAACCTCCTTCTTAATTGGGTAATCACCCCCTGGGTGCTGATAATACCTGGGCAACAAGAGTCCATCCAACATCGAGCCATGGACTGTCAGACCTACGTCTGTTACGGGCATGTGCCCTGGATCACTACCCCGTGGAGTGATTACCCTTAATTGCGACCAGCTGGTTTGCATTACAATATCACTTAGTGAACTGGACCTGTACCCAGCCATCGGATCGGATTTCGAGAACCCTTACCATCTGGCTAGCCATCCCGGTCCAAAACTCATAGATTTTCCCACTTGAACAAAGTCGGGAACCGGCGATGAGCGAGCTACGTTTCCAGCGGAGCGCGTCTGCTGGCCGCTCTCCAAGCAGAGCTAATACGAGGACAACTAGCACCAGCGGCAAGAGCCTCATCGTCAACCCTCTCGCCTTGGCTAGGCTTTTAGTGTTTATCATTTTCTATACCTCCTTTCTATAGTCAGATTTTTTTACTTTTCCTTAACACGCCACAATCTCACCTCCCCAGGAACCGTAAGGGCACCTGCCGCAAGCAGTTCCCCGTCCTTTGAGAATGCAAGCGAATGCACTGCGGGCATCTTGAGAGTTCCAACAAGCTCGCGGTCCTTAACGCTCCATATCCGAATGATGCCATCCTGCCCGGCTAGCGCCAGTAAGCTCCCATTGGGCGAAAATACCGCAGCTGAGCGCGAAGACGGAGGAGCGTCCGGCGACTCACACACAAATCCCATGTCGAAGTCCCAGGCCACCCTCCCGTCTTCGACCCACTGAACCACCATTTTCTGCTGTACCTTCACAAGACCCCTACAATCCGGTGCATCCTCAATGACAACATCCTTCACTTCCGCGACGAGCTTTCCATCGGGAGAAAAATTCGGGCGGGCGATGCCCAGAAACGACAACAAGTTTTTGTATGAGCCCTTCTTCTGAAGCAAAGAACCATTGTCAACCCTCCACAGACTGGCCCCGCCGCTTCCTATCTCTACTGCTAAGAGTTTTCCATCAGGTGAAAAGGCAACATCAGACGCATAATTACCCTCTCCAAGGCTCAAGAATTTCAGCAATGCCCCATCGGTGGTACGGACCAGATGGACTCCGCCTTCTTTATCTATCAAGTATTCACTCCCGCCAGCGACGGCCAAAAGGCGGCCATCAGGAGAGATGGCAACAGCCCAAACCGGGAAGTCTTTAAACTTGCGTTGCCAGAGGAGTTTAGGCCGAAAAGCTCCCTGGGGCGAAGTGCGCCATTCACTACTTTCTGACTGCTGGGCCGCAGAGTAAAGAGCTTCTGCCATCTCCCTGTCGGTATCCAAATGTCGCTTCCAGCTGTCAATTATCCTCCGCCGCTCATGTTCGTATGCATTCCAGCCCTCCACCTGCCGCACCAACCCGAAGAATTTAAGAGCAACGGTTCCATACTCTCCCGCGAAGGACACGTTGGGGTCGGACGCCTCCCGAAGAAGGCTCAGAAATTCCTTTAACGCAGCCTTAACAGGCTCCACCAGCTGATCCGGAACGCTCCCCGCAATGGCCAGCCGCGCCGAAGCGGCTGCATTCCCCAGGGGCCAATCCAGCATGAGAATGTCATTCAACTTTGACGCCACCTCACTGTCCAGGGGGTATCCCTGGACCGAGCGGAGCACTTGTGCCCCCTCCCGTAGCTTCCTTTCAGCCCTGGCAAGATCCAGGGATATAAGCAGCCGGGCCACATTTTTAGGATTCCCAAGGAGCTGGCCTACAACCGCTTCTACGGCGTCTCTTGGAGCATAAAGGGGGAGAGGTGTTCCTGCCCCCGCCAGCCCTCCAATCACAAGCCACCTTGCGCCCACACTTGCCGCTTCCGACAAAAGGTCGGCGACTCCCTGGCGGATAAGGATATCCCTAATAACATTCGCTGCATACTCGAATACCCCTGCCTCGCTGTCGGCTTTGCTCACATCCCATCCAGGCTTAGGACCGTCCAGGAGGACCCTTGCTACATGGTGAGCGACGAGTGCCTTGAAAATGACCTCTTTGTCTTTCGGAATCCTCCCCTGCTCATCAACGACCGCGAAAGCTACATTCCCCTTCAGCCGGGCCTGTAAATCGCTTGGGAGCTCGGTGACAGGCACTACAAAGAACACCCGACCAGCTACCCTGACCGGTAGCCTCCCTCTTATCCCTGCTGCACCGGGAGTCCCCCCGATTTGCTGAGCCCACAAGGAGCTCACACTCAGCAACACTATCATCGCTACCACCACAGAAGCCGGCAGGCCTCCCCGATGCGCAGACCGGCATGAAAGAGCGTGAGCACGAGGGCCAGGTCCCGATGAGCCTGAAACTGGCGGCGGGTACTTCGTCATGGGCTACCTCCCTGAGTCGTACTGACGCCTAACGCCGCGCGTAACCCGCGACAGGCGAGGAAGGGGGTTTCGAACTGCTACGTGCGCGCCGCCCGCCGGCGGGTCCACGCGCTTGTTAGGGCGGGCCGGGTGAACTTGTCTCAACCTTAGGCGCCTCGGATGAACGTTCTGAACCGGCCTGCAGATCCCTCCCGCAGGTCTGACAGAAGCGGGCGCTCGGGCTGACTCGGCCCCCGCACTGAGGACAGGCGACGTCAGACGAGGCACCGGGCGGCGTCACGGGAGCCGCCGGTATCTCCAGAAGGGCTTGTCCGCAGCCCGTGCAAAACCTTGCCCCCGCTCTATTGGCTACACCGCACCGAGAACACCTTACAAAGCCCCCTTCCATTTGTTTCGCAAATACGTACGCATTAAGGCCGCAGCCAACGAGAAGCAAGAGGAAGGCGAGCCAGTACGCCGATCCGTACTCGACTTGGAACATACCCTGGCCCTCCTTCAAGACGGCATTGTCGATTTTGGCCTTGAGCACCAAAAGAACGACTGCACCGGCGCCACCCAGCAAGGCCGCAACAATGGCGCCCGCCTTGCTCCGCATGAGCGCTACGAGCCCGGCCACGCCGGCGCAGAGTAGAGCGATTAAAGCCAGGGGTTCAGGACCAACCCTTTGGACCTTGGGCGACCCGAAGAGCTCGGGTTGGTGAATGGTTATCCCCGTTACGAGTTGGATGCCTCTGAAGGAAGCAACCCTCTGACCCCCGCACGATATGTTGACGAACGGAAAAAAGAAGCAGAAGATGCATACCAGAAATGGAATTGGGGAGAACTTCTTCAAGTGATTGGTCATATGCCACCTCCTCAGTTTCGGAAAGGCAGTGGCGGGCCATCGTCCGGGCGGCTTCGGCTTCCTTCCTGGCTATCCTCACGGGTAGCCGGATGCTGGCAGGCCCTGGGAGCTTCCATCCGGTGCTCCCTCGCCGCCAGCGGGCGGAACGACCCAAGCGTCGAGAGCGGCCCGAGGCGACCGTCGTGATCAGCTTCTTTCCCATGGACAGCCTCCCGTGTCCCAAGCCGAACACCCGGTCGTACTTGTTTGACATTTCTGGATAGGCCATTATAAAAAACCCTGACTATCCAATCAACTCGTTCGAGAATCGCCCGAAGGCTTCGGGTCGAAGGGGAGGAAAAATATGGAAGGTGGCCTTGTAAGGTGTTCTCGGTGCGGTGTAGCCAATAGAGCGGGGGCAAGGTTTTGCACGGGCTGCGGACAAGCCCTTGAGGTCCGGGCGTGCCCCCACTGCGGGGGGCAGGTCTTGGAGTCGGTTGCCCGATTCTGCTCGCACTGCGGGGGCAGGCTGGAGATACCGGCGGCTCCCGTGACGCCGCCCGGTGCCCCGTCTGACGTCGCCTGTCCTCAGTGCGGGAGCCGAGTCAGCCCGAGCGCCCGCTTCTGTCAGACCTGCGGGAGGGATCTGCAGGCCGGTGTTGTCAAGCACCCTGTGGCATGGGCGCCTCCGCGAAGCCGGCGGCTGGGGCGATGGGTGGTGCTGGGGGTCCTGGTCGTCCTCGTGGGGGTCGGTGGACTGCTCCTGGGTCCTCTGAAGACGGGGGTGGTTTCACTCCTGGGCGGCTCTAAGGTAGAGGCCATTGCGGCGGGACGGGATCACTCCCTTGCCCTGACGAAGTCCGGTGAGGTGTACGCCTGGGGACTGAACGAATCTGGCCAGTTAGGTCTGGGGGACAAGGAGGATCGCTTTACGCCGACGAAGGTACCGGGTCTTCCGAGGGTGAAGGCCATCGCCGCCGGATTGGAGCATTCCCTTGCCCTGACGGAATCGGGGGAGGTGTACGCGTGGGGGAGGAACGAGTATGGCGAGTTAGGTCTGGGGGACACTGAGAAGCGGCTTACTCCGACGAAGGTGCCGGGGCTGGGGAGGGTCACGGCCATCGCCGCGGGAGAGCACCATTCCCTTGCTTTAACCGAGGCGGGGGAGGTGTACGCGTGGGGGTGGAACGAGTATGGCCAGTTAGGGGTGGGGACGGGGGACTACGAGGAAATCGAGGTTGCGGTCCGCCCGATGAAGGTGCCGGGGCTGGGGAGGGTCACGGCCATCGCCGCGGGATGGTTCCATTCCCTTGCTTTAACCGAGGCGGGGGAGGTGTACGCGTGGGGGTGGAACGAGCTTGGCCAGTTAGGTCTGGGGGACACCGAGAACCGGCTCACTCCGACGAAGGTGCCGGAGCTGGGGAGGGTCACGGCCATCGCCGCGGGAGGTGCCCATTGCCTGGCCCTGACCGAGGCGGGAGAGGTGTACGTCTGGGGAGTGATAGGTCGTGGGGTGCGGTCGAGGGACTCCGAGCAGTGGCTTACTCCGACGAAGGTACCGGGTCTTCCGAGGGTGAAGGCCATCGCCGCGGGAGGTGCCCATTGCCTGGCCCTGACCGAGGCGGGAGAGGTGTACACCTGGGGGGATAACGGGAACGGTCAGTTAGGTCTGAGGGACACCAAGAACCGGCTCACTCCGACGAAGGTGCCGGGGCTTGCCGGGGTGAAGGCCATTGAGAAGTTTGAGTAGATCGCTGGCGGCGAAGCTGATCGAGCAGGCGTTGATGAAAAGCCTCCCGCCGCCCCGGCATACTGCCGGCTTCCGCTCAATCGAGGGAGGCTCCGCAAGACGTGCAGAACCTTGCCACTCCCCGAACCTTCGCACCACAGGCCGGACACCGCCTGGAGCGGCCCCACCTTCGAACCAGAAAGGCTCTTGACACGAAGACAAGGGCGGCCACTGCCGCGATGACCGCGGCCCTGCCGGGCCAGTTCGGCACCCTATAGGTAGCCCATGCGGACAGGGCGTTGATTCCGCTGTGCGACCACCTCACGGAGTCCGGTCCGAACACGGTGCCGTTTGTCCCGGTGACCTTTCCCGGGACTTTCAGCCTCACCTCCCAGGTCTTTGTTGATGTCGGCCACCATTTCCTCGGCTTCCTTCTTGAGGTCGATCGCCTTTAACTCTTCAAGAGTATGCACGCTCGACATCCGCACCATCTGGATGAGCTCCCTGTCGGCGAGGATGGTGAGGCCGACGTCGACGAGCCCATCCGGGCGCACGCTGAACTCGTACGACACCGTGAGGCGGCATCCGGTGAGGATCAGCGCGACAGCAGCTGCGAGGAGCGCCGGCCATGCTCTTCTCCAGAGCATGCTCATCCCTCCGTTCCCGTGCGGGCCACCGTTTGGACAATCAGCGCGAACCCGTAGATAGCCGTGCTCGCCGTGAACCCGCCGATGAGTCCCGCGAGTATATCGCCTGCACCCATATCCACGCCGAGCTTGGCCAGGGTGGATGTCACATCCCACCAGCCGACGACGATGAGCAGACCAAACAGCACCGCAGCGACCTTGAGACCCACCACTACAGCGCGCACCTCCTTGGGGTGGGGCGCGGACGCCCCAAGGACGGACACCACCCTCCGGGTCACCTCCCCGGCCCTCACGGCGACCTCAGGCGCGCCCGGCTGCAGGGCATGCCCGTTGGGGCATACCCGGCCGCCTTCCTGTACCTGCACTCCACACTGCGGGCAGTACATGGCTATCACCTCTTGCGCAGATAATAGCATGCGTAGACATCCCGTTATCCCGGCTAAGCCCGTGGTATGCCTTTGCGAGGCGCTGCGCAATTTCCTGGAGGTGTTCCGCCCCTGCTTCCGCCACCGACAGGGGAAAGTACTTCGGGACCGTACTTCTGGGACGGGTGGGGCAAGTGGGGTGGCATACCCTCCAGGGGTTGCTGACCAGCATCTGGGAAAAGGCGATCCGTCGGGAGCTTTCGCGCTTCCCGAGCGTGGGGCCCTGGTCTCCCGCCGAGGTCGCGCCCACCTGGCAAACCGATTTTGGGCAGGAGGTGGCCGAGGCGGTCCAGGCGGAACATCGCCGCCAGCGGGCGGAACGACCCAAGCGTCGAGAGCGGCCCGAGGCGACCGTCGTGATCGGCTTCTTTCCCATGGACAACCTCCCGAGTCCCAAGCCGAACACCCGGTCGTACTTGTTTGACATTTCTGGATAGGCCATTATAAAAAAACCCTGACTACCCGGTCAACTCGTTCGACTCAGGTTCGGACATGAGTTGGGACAAGGAGGTGACAGGGGACCTCATCGGAGGTAAAAGGGGGGAGAGAGAAAATCCTATTCCAAGGAGGTCCCCGATGGCCCAGAGTATCCCGATCGGCCCGCGCCTTTTGTCGGACGGATGAGGGGGAAGGCCGAGGTGGCGTACAAGCGAATCCGGTAGACCCCCGGCCGGTCTTGAGGAGGCTGAGGCCCCACCGAGGTGGAACGCCCCCAGGCCCGAAAGACCGGATATGTGGGCGTTCTGCAGGACTCCAAGAGGCGGGGCTTTTGGCTCTTGCTTTGGGCGACCCCCATCGGGGGCGGGCCATCCCCTGCGGGTCGGAAGACGATAGCCGCCCGGGGTGACAGGCGGGCCATCGAGACGCTTTGGCCTGGGGGCGACCGGCCCGTGGGGAGCTACCTGGGATTCTTGCAGGACCTGGAGGCGGCCCGGGTCTCCTTCGTCCTTCGCCGGAATCCGGGGACTCACCCGAAGTTTCCGGACTCGGAAGGCCGGGCATCGGCAGGGCCAGAAAGCGGTCTATCGGGATGTGGGGTACAAGGAGTGGTCGGTCTTTGGGAGCGGGGTCACGCCGAACCCCTAGGAACCGGATGGACCTCCAACGGATGAAGATAGATGCGACCTTTCGGGACCGGAAGGACCGGCGGGGCTTGAAGCCTCGGATGAATCCGTCGCAGGAGTCCATGGAGAAGATGGTGGCTTTGCTTTATCGGGCACCTCGTGGGGGAGAATCTGAGGGACTTCCTGTACGGGCCGCCGCCTTCGGAGTCGAGGGAACCCGGCGAGTCTCCCGACCCGCCGGAGCCGGCCAGCCCGGCTCCCCTGGCCATCCCTTCCCCCGAGCCCGGGAATCCTCCGGCCCCGCCCCGGCCAAGCCGGTAGCGCTACTCCGGTCTGTTCGTACTCCTCATGCAGAAGTGGTTCGGGACGCCTCAGCCGTGGCGGGCCATCGTCCGGGCGGCTTTGGCTTCCTTCCTGGCTATCCTCTTTCCTCCTGTCCCAACTCATGTCCGAACCTGAGGGCCGGAGGAAGGCTTGGAGCGAATCCACTCCACGGACCCCTGCCGCAGACCCCCCCCAAAACGGCCTCTGAGAGGCCCGTAGACGGCGTCGAAGGCCGGGGGGATACTTCCGGATTATACCCCCCGGCCCAAGTACCCCCCTAAAACGGCCCTCTCCGTGCACATGGTGGACCGGCGGATCCACCATTGGCCGTCCGGACCGGCGGGGCGGGACCCCGAATCCGGAAGTTTTCCTATTAGGCAAACCCCCGGGAAGTCTTCCCGAAGGGGCCTCCGAACCCGTGGATCCGGAGGGTTCGGGGATGGAATCCGGGAGGAAAGGAAACTTTCCTCCCGGATTTTTGGGGCGGATGATGGCAAGCCCCGCCCCCTTTCGCAGATGATCCATGTGACTCTCCTTTACATGGCTGGAGGCGGGGCCGGTGAGGGTATCCCATCCGGCCCGCCGGGGTCAAGCGGATTCCGAACTACCGGAACCGGTCCGCCTCGTAGCGGCGGGTCGGCCGACGGCCGCGGGTAGCTCCCACGAATAACCGGGAAACACCTTCTTGCCCCTGTCGCTCCGCCTGGGTCCCATGGCCGGTCGGAAACCCCGAGGGGTGCGGTTACGAGCGGAAGACATCCCCCGATTGGAGGCCCTGGTCCGGCGGGGGAAGACGGAACAACGGGTCGCCCGGCGGGCCCGGATTCTGTTGGAAATCCACCGGGGGAAGCGGGTCCAGGAGGTATGTCGGCAGGTCGGGGAGCATCGAACCACCGTCTGGCGGGTATGTCGCCGCTATGAGGCGCGGGGGATAGAAGCCGTGTACGACGCCCCCCGGTCCGGGCGGCCTCGCAGGATTTCCCCCCTGGAGCGGGCGCGCTGGGAAAACTTGGCTTGTACAAGACCTCAAGAGCACGGATTGGAATGGACCCACTGGTCGGTCCGGACTTTGCAGAAGGTGGCGGCCCGAGAGTCCATCGGGCCGAGGGTGCACTTTACGACCATCGGTCGGGTTTTGCGAGAGGCGACGTTGCAGCCTCATCGGTGGAGATACTGGAAGACGACCCGGTGGGACGATACGGCTATCGAGCGGGCGGCCCAGGTGTTGGAATGCTATGAACGGGCCTGGGAGTGGTGGGAACAGGGGATCCTGGTGGTCTGTATGGACGAAAAGCCCAGCCTGCAGGCCTTGGAGCGGGCCGGACCGGGCTATCCCATGAGGCCGGGGTGGATCGAGCGGCAGGAATTTGAATACATCCGGCATGGGACGGTCCACCTGTTGGTGGGGTTGACCGTCCACGAGGGGCAGATGTGGGCCGAGTGTCTGGAGGCCAACGACGGTGTCCATTTTCGAGCGGCCTTGCTTCGGTATTGGGCCCGGTGGCGGGGGTATGTCGGCATCTACCTGATTATGGACAATGGACCCAGTCATGGGGCGGCCGAGACCCAAGCGTTGTGCCGGGAGTTGAGAGACCCCTGGGTGCAGGTCCGCTATACCCCGCCCCGGGCCTCGTGGCTCAACCAGGCCGAGTTGTTGCTGGGGGCCTTCAGCCGACAGTACCTCCGCCGAGGCAGTTGGGGGAGCCGGCAGGCTCTGATCGACCATATCGTGAACAGCGTCCGGGAATACAACGAATTCTTTGCCCATCCCTTCCGATGGTCCTGGACGTCTCAGGATTTGCGACATTGGGTCGAACGGAAGCACCTTTCCATTGGATGCAACACTTCGGCTACACGCCACTAGTCTGAGAATCGGGGGCCAGGGACTTCGCACCCGGCAGTATTACGAGCGTCTTTTGAGCCCAGACCAGGTCCATTCCCTGAAGGTCATCCCTGCAGAGGCACCCTTCGACGGTGACGCGCTGTTATTTAGGATAGGGATTGAAGCCGCTCGCCTGGGGTTGGCCTACGAGTATGACCCTTATTTTTCGCTGTCCATCGCACGGGTCGATCCCCTGCCCCATCAGCTGGAAGCCGTGTATGGGTATCTCCTACCATTGCCCCGCATCCGCTTCCTGCTGGCCGATGACGCCGGAGCCGGCAAGACCATCATGGCCGGCCTGCTCCTCAAGGAACTCAAGCTCCGGGGGCTGGTCTCCCGCACCCTCATCGTCACCCCGGCCAACCTCATGTTCCAGTGGCAGCGGGAGATGCGCGACCGGTTCCGGGAACGGTTCGACATCATCCGCGGCGTGGATCTGAAATACGCCTATGGGGTCAACCCCTGGCAGGATAAACCTCAGGTCATCACCTCTATAGACTGGGCCAAGCGCGAGGACGTGCTGGAGAGCCTCAAGCGCGCCACGTGGGACCTCATCATCGTGGACGAAGCTCATCGGATGAGCGCCAGCGACCCGGAGCATAAGACGGAACGCTACCGGCTCGGGGAGCTACTCTCCCAGAAGGCCCACCACTTCCTGCTACTCACCGGCACGCCCCACAAAGGGGATCCGGTGAACTTCTGCCTCTTCCTGCAACTCTTAGACCGGGACGTATACGCAGACGTAAGTAGCCTGGAGGAAGCCCTCCGGAGAAACCACGCCCCGTTTTACCTCCGCCGTATCAAGGAGGCGCTGGTGACCTTCCCGGACCCCGATACGGGGAAGGTCCGCCGGCTGTTCACCAACCGGGAAGTGCGCACCGTCCGCTTCGAGCTGGATGGTCAGGAGTTCGCCTTCTACGAGGCCCTGACCCGCTATGTGCAGGACCAGTCTATCCGAGCAGCCGCCGACCCTTCGGCCCGCGGGCGGGCCCTGGGATTCACCATGGCCATGTATCAGCGTCGGTTCGCCTCCAGCATCCACGCCGTCCGTCGAAGCCTCGAGCGGCGCCTGGAGAAGCTGGAGGACCGCCTGCGCCGTCCCCGGCCAGAGCCCGTCGCAGACCTCTCCCGCCTGGACGATATCGACGAGCTCCCGGAAGACGAGGTCACCCGTCTGGAGGAAGAAGTCGAGGAATTCTCCCTCCCTTCCGAGTCGCAGCTCATCCGGCGGGAGATCGAAACACTTCGGGCGCTGGTGGGGCAGGCGCGAGCCCTGGAAGAGCGGGAGACCTCCTCCAAGCTGGCGAAACTGCGGCAGGTGCTCGTGGAACAGAACCTCTTCGAGGACCCCCGAACCAAACTGCTCATCTTCACGGAATTCAAGGAGACGCTGGATTACTTGGTGGCCACCCTTCGCAAATGGGGGTTTCGGGTCACCCAGATCCATGGGGGCATGAAGATCGGAGACCGGGACACGCCGGGCACTCGTCTGTATGCCGAGCGGGAGTTCCGGGAGGAAGCTCAGATCATGGTGGCCACCGAGGCAGCCGGCGAGGGGATCAACCTGCAGTTCTGCTGGCTCATGATCAATTACGACATCCCCTGGAACCCCATGCGTCTGGAACAGCGCATGGGGCGCATCCACCGCTACGGGCAGGAGCGGGACTGCCTTATCTTCAACTTCGTCGCCGTCAACACCCGGGAGGGCCTGGTCCTGGAACGCCTTCTGGAACGGCTTCGGGAAATCCGAAGGGAACTCGGCAGCGACCAGGTCTTCGACGTAGTCGGGGAGATCGTCCCGGCCAACTACCTGGAGCGGCTGTTCCGGGACCTCTATGCGGGCCGTCTCACTCAGCAGGCCGTACTGGAACGACTGGTGCGGGACTTCGACCGCGAGCGATTCGCCCGCATCTGCCGGTCTACCTTGGAGGGGCTGGCCAAAAAGGAGCTCAACCTGTCCGCCATCCTGGGTCGGACGGCCGAGGCTAAAGAGCGGCGGCTGGTCCCGGAGGTGGTGGAAGCCTTCTTCCTGCAGGCGGCTCCCGTGGCCGGTCTCCCCACGCCGAAGGGCCGTAACGGCGTCTACACCGTGGGACGCATCCCGCGCCACCTTCAGCTTGTCGGGGAGCGGCTGGAGCCCCGCTTCGGACCCCTGGGGCGGGAGTATCGGCGGATCACCTTCGACAAGCGAAAGTTGGCGGAAGACCCCACCCTGGAATGGGTGACCCCCGGACACCCCTTGTTTGAGGCCGTCCGCGAGGAGGTCTGGGAAAAAGCCCAGGCCGACCTGAAGCGGGGCGCCGTCTTCTACGACCTGCATCGGGCGACGCCCTCCCGCCTCGAAGTCTACGCCGCCTCCATCGCCGACGGGCGCGGCAACACCCTGCACCGGCAACTCTTCGTGGTAGAGGTGGACCCCTCGGGGAAGATGCGCCTGCGCCAGCCCACTGTGTTCCTGGACCTCATTCCCGTGGCAGCCGGGACGGTGGACCCCCCTGTCTTCCCCGTTGACCGGACCGAAGTGGAGCGGTTCCTGCTCGAGAACGGGCTCCAGCCGTTCCTGGAACAGGTCAAACAGGAGCGACAGCGGGAGCTGGACACCATCGCCCGGCACGTGGAGGTGAGCCTTCTGACCCTCATCGACCGCCAGCAACACCAGATCGCCGAGCTCCTAGAGCGCCAGCAACAGGGGGAGGACGTCGCCCTCGCCCTGAGCGAGGCCGAAAGGCGGCTGGAGGAGCTCAATGCGCGCCTGGAACGGCGGCACCAGGAGCTCCAGCGGGAGCGCCAGCTGGCCATCGCCGACCTTACCCCCATCGGCTCGGCCCTGGTCCTCCCCCATCCGGAGCGGGAGGAATTCGCACCGATGGTGCGCGACGAGGAGGTGGAGCGCATTGCCATGGAAGAAGCTATGCGCTATGAGCGGGAGCGCGGCTGGCAACCTGAGGACGTCTCCGCCGAAGACCGGGGCTTCGACATTTTGTCGCGACACCCCGAAAGCGGGGGCGTGCGCTTCATTGAGGTGAAAGGCCGGGCCGGCGTAGGACCGGTGGTGCTGACCCCCCACGAATACAAAACGGCCGAACGCCTGCGCGCCGACTACTGGCTCTATGTCGTCTTCGACTGCGCCACCCAGCCGCGCCTCATCCCGATTCAGGATCCCATCCGCCTGGGCTGGGAGCCCATCGTCCGGATCGAGCATTACCGGATCGGAGCGGAGGCTATCCAGAAGGAGGCCGGCCAATGATGGTAACTCTCTCCCTCCCCACGGGGTTGATCGCGGAACCTCGCCGGAACAACGAGAACGCCTGCAAGGCCGGCCTGCACGCATTCTACCCCCACTTTCCAACCGGCTGGCCGATGGCGAGAAGGAACCTGCCCGGTATTATGAAATCCGATCCCGGTCGGAGGCTTCCCGCATGAATGTGATGCGATTGAGGGAGCTGATCGCAGCGGGAGAAAACCTCAACGTGGAGTTCAAAGGCGAATCCCGCGACTCTCTCTCCGATGATGAAATCGTCAGAACGGTGGTGTGCTTGGCAAACCGATCCGGAAGCGCCGGAAGCGAAAGCGCCTGGCTTCTCATCGGCGTGGAGGACGATGGGCAGATTACCGGCGCGCGCCCCCGCCATGGGAAAAGCACGGATCCCCTACGCCTTCAAGCACTGATCGCTAATCGCACCCGACCGTCTCTTCCGGTGCGGGTCTTTGTCATACCAGTGGAGCCTGAGGGCGTTGAGGTCATTGCCATTGAAGTGCCGCCGACGCGTATGCCTGTAGGCACGAGCAATGGGGTCTATCTCCAACGCGCCATCGATACGTGGGGAAAACCGATTTGCCGCCCCATGGAGCCAGCGGACTTCCAAGCCCTCCAAGGCTCGCGTGGCCTTTTGGACTACTCCAGCCTCATCGTCGAGGGCGCTTCCTGGGAGGACTTGGATCCACTGGAGTTCGAGCGCTTCCGCCGCTTCGTGCGGGAAAGCCGGGAACAAGGGGATACGACCCTACTGAACTTGCCCGATCAAGAACTGGCTAAAGCCCTGGGTGCCGTGGAAGCCAACTACGAAGCCACCCACATCCGTGTCCTGGGCTTGCTCCTCTTCGGCAAAGAGGAAACTCTGCAGCGCTTTCTGCCAACTCATGAGGTCGCCTTCCAGGTCCTCCGCGGCCAGGAGGTCCAGGTCAACGAGTTTTTCCGCTGGCCGCTGCTGCGGGTGATGGAGGAGGTCTTGCAGCGGTTCCGAG
>Ga0209143_1000767_pt1 | contig 15573 bp, 14 predicted proteins | sample FaiFalFF_MnMetaG_3_FD_184739 | JGI IMG/M metagenome (GOLD analysis project Ga0209143, IMG submission 184739) | Freshwater microbial communities from Yellowstone National Park, Wyoming, USA - Fairy Falls B (FF_Mn_B) MetaG (SPAdes) (version 3) | ecosystem: Environmental > Aquatic > Freshwater >...
CGAAGTCAGGCCTTATCTGGGCCAATATATTTGTATATTTCTCCTTAAGAAGGCCGTGGTAGAAGTCCTCAACATCAAAGTCTATGTTATCCGTTGCAAGCCCGGTGACGAGCCTATATGCGAGCCTAGGGGCTAGATCCCTGCCGAGCTCGTCGGCCATGAATATGAGGGCCCAGGGCTTCCTCTCCCTTACAACCTCCTCGAGAGTCTGTATATATGCGAATGGCTCATAATCAGCTAGATATGGGTGCTCCACGGCAACAACATAGTCGGCTCCATACTCTATAAGGGTTCTCACAACCTCCTCGTTCACCACATCGCTAGCCACTAGAGCGCCTACCCCCATATTGACCTTAGACGCGATCTTCCTAGCAGCTGCTATCCCCTCTAAGCAGTAGCTCGGCATGTTACCCTTTAGAATCTCTATGAATATCCAGACATCCCTATAGCTCTCAAGATCAGGTGTTGGTGGAAGCACATTTAGAACCTGCTGTGTCTGGGCCATCCCATCTAACCCCTCAGAGCATTTATAATCTCCTCTGCAAGATCGTCGTAGTCAAATATCTTCGCAAGCCCCTTAGACATGAGATCCCTTTTAACCTCCTCTGGAAGGCTATCCAGTAGATCTCCCTTCTTATATGGGCCATAGGTTTTATCTCCATAGCTCACCTTATCAATATCTTTGGCAGCAATTAAAGAGGATCCCACGACTTTCCTCACATATGGCCTCCCAATATCAACCCCAGGCCCGACAACCGTTGGAGACCCTGCAAGGCCTATGAACCTGGGGTCGGCCTTTATATCATCTGCATTGTAGATCTTTATATCCCTGTTCTTACCCCTATAGGAGTTTAGCAGCGACCATCTCCTACCGGATAGAGGTATTGGAGGTGCCGAGTATTCAACATGGATAGTAAGCACAGCTGGGATCTCGACCTCGACCACCTGGATCAGGTTGACAAGCTTCCTCCTAGCCACAATCGAGTTCCTCTCACCTATATACTCAAAATCGAGAACAAACGAGACATGCGGGATTGAAAAGCCGAGCTCCTGGGAGAGGGCTTCTGCAACCTGGGGCCCCACATTCCCCGTCTCCCCATCTGAGGTCTTCATACCGGCGAAGATCATAAAGCCCCTATAGATCTTATTCGCCTCCTCCCACAGGATCTTTGAGGCTTCCTCCCTCGAAATCTTGCCCTCTGAGAGCATGTTTATAAGGGTCTCCCTTATGGAGGGCTTATCACTGTAGATCTTGTTTGGCAACAGATTCCTCCTATATAGATCTGCTGCGAGGGCCTCAACCCTTTCAATTGACTCCCCCGCCTCTACAGCCTTTGCAAGGATCTCGATAGCCTCCCTATGGATTGAAAGGATCTTCGAGATGCCCTTTGAAAGGGTATAAGATGTAGCCCAGGTATCTGATCCAGCCATCCTCTTATCACTCAGAATATAAGCCTCGTCAATACCGGAGATCTCTGCGTCGAAGAGCTCATTCATAATAGGTATTATCTTTGGATGTGGGCCCATTGAAAGGGCTATCAGCTTCCCACCAACCCTCCTCCTCATATAGTCAGCAGCCTCGATAGTCTTCCTATCATATGGATTCAACACTATATCCATTTCCTCCCTCCTGAGGATACCCCCTATGCTAACAACTCTAGTAGTATTTGCAGGCACACCCTTGACCAGGGCGAATACCAGTATATCACATCCCCTTTTAAATTATATTATACCAGAAATATATTGAGAGATAACAATATTGCAAACTGAAATCCCCACCTTTTTAGGGCGGGGATGGAGACTTATAAGCACTATATCCTCTAGTACCTTTAACGATGTTAATGTTTGCGAGACTCAGGGCTATGGATACTATCATAGCCTCAGAGGCATAGGTTAGCTAGAGATTAGCCCCAAGTCCCCCAAGAGGGGATAAGGGTAACAGGGTGGAGACCCCGGCAAAAGATCTTCTATAGAATTGAAAGGGGAGGAGGTCAGTATGAATATCCACTATATATGGCTAAGAGCCCATTCTTAAAGGGTTATTCATAGTTGGCGCTCATACCGCTTGTCCCTCGATGATTGTTGATTATCGCTGATATTCTTTTGTTTCGGATTGCCTTGCTTCTGACCCACAGGGTTTTTGGCTCTGTGGCATAGGGGGCTTCCACCTCCCCCACAAGGAGCCCAGCGGAAAGGGGCTCCCATCTACCCTTGGATCCCCAAAGCCCTTCTGGGCATAGCCCTCATACAGGGCTTCGGCCTAGGGTGCTCTGGGCATCATAGCATCCCGAGGTATCCCAAGATATAGCAGAGATATCATTTCATTATCAAATTAGATAAGGATTGAATATTTTCCCACTACCATGAAAAAAGATACAGCTCTTTTATCCTAAGACTAGCTTTTGATCTCCTCCCTACCTTAAAGGGTTATGCTTTTAGTTGTAACATACAATGGTCTAAACTCATAACCTCAATCTTACGAAGTGGGGAGAGGTCGTATATACCGTTAAAAGTGGTTTAAGGGTTATCCTAGAAGGTTTTAATACAAGTTTCCTTATTAAGAAGATGCCTAGGTAACGTTGCGGCGAAAGTGCTCTATGTTTATGAGAACTTCCTACCCGATTCACCAGATTGAAGAGTAGAGTTAGTTGCTGGGTTTAAATATGGGCAGTTATGTACAGTCTTGGTAAATTGATGTTGTTAATGTAAGTTACAACAGAAAGCCCCGCCCCTCAGGGCGAGGATGGTTATGGTTTATTAGCTTTCTAGGGTTTTGATTGTTTTTGGAGGGGCTCTATGGCCTCTGGCTGTGAGGGGGTGCTAACCATCTCGATCGGAATGAGGGTTAGTCCCGAGCCTGAAGCCATAGGGTTCCTCAAGAGATATAACACAGCCCTGAACTACGCTATAAACAAGATATTGAGACTGAATCTAAAGAAAATCGGGGAGATTCATAATGCTCTATATAGAGAACTCAGAGAATGGTTTGGGCTCCCATCAAGGGTTGCTATTGACTGCTATAGGGATGCCCTTGCAAATGCAAATGCTTGGAGGAATAATCCTAGGAGGGGGAGGAGGCCTAGGGTTAAAAAGCTATCAATGCTTCTACATCAAGGCTTGGGATACAGGGTGAAAGATGGCTATGTGGAGATCATAGGAGGGATAAAGCTTAAGATTATTGGCTGGGACAGGAGGTATGATGGCTATGAGAATGGAGAGGCAAGGCTTGTCTATAGAGGTGATAAGATGATGCTTTGGATATCTAAGAAGATACCCAAGCCACAGCCTTATCAGCCTAGAGATGTTATTGCTATTGATGTTAATGAGAAGAAGATAGTATATGGAGATGATGAGATAAACAAGGAGAGGGACACTGAGATCGATGAAGCCCATAGATGGAAACTCCTAGCAGAGAGTCTCCAGAAGAGATACTCATCAGCTAGGTATCCTGCATGGAGGAGGAGAAAAGCTATACTAAATAGAATAAGATCCTATCACAGAAAGGCTAGGAATATACTTGAGGACTGGGCTAGGAAAACATCTCTGAGGATCGTGGAGCTTGCTAAGAGGCTTGGATACGCAGTTGCTAGAGAGGATCTCACAGGACTGATAAATTCTCTGAGAAAGATCAGGAACAAGGATCACAGAACCAAGCTGATCATAATGGGGTATTCAAGGCTTGGGAAGTGGATAGACTGGCAGGCAGAGAAACAAGGGGTCCCACTAGCCATAGTAAACCCGAATGGGACATCATCGGAATGCCCAAAATGCGATTCAAAGCTTGAGGAGAACGGATATAGAAGGCTCAGGTACCCCAGATGCGGCTTCGAAGCAAATAGAGACATTATTGGGAAGCTAAACATTAGGAAGAGAGCATTGAAGATACTTGGTATCAAACCAAGCTTCGGGGGAGCTCTGACCCCCCTCACTGCCCCCCAGATGACAGATGTAAACCCGAATAGATGGGGGGAACCTATGATCCGCCCACAAAGGGGCGGGGGAACCCCCGCCCTTTAGGGCGGGGAGGAGGTCAGATCCTCGGAGAGGTAGTAGTAGGGAGGGGTTTAGTCCAAATCGAGGTGGGGTGGTATGGAAAGTCGCTCACGCTTTAAGCCGGAGGAGCTGCTTGAGGGGTATGATCTGAGAAGCCTTAGCATAGCATCTATAGCTAGCCACTCAGCTCTCGACATCTTCGACGGGGCTAAGGATGAAGGATTTAGAACGGTAGCCGTCTGCGAGGTCGGTAGGGAAAAGGCTTACTCTAGATTCGATAGAATTGTAGACATACCCATAGTTCTCGAGAGGTTCTCGAAGGTGATTGAGCCGGAGGTGGTTAAGAGGCTTAGGGAGCTCAACGCCATGTTCATACCTAACAGGAGCTTCTCGGTCTATGTAGGCTATGACGCTATAGAGAATATCTTCAACATCCCGATCTTTGGTAACAGGTATCTGCTTAGGTATGAGGAGAGGGCTGGGGAGAAAAACTATTATAAGCTACTTGATGAGGCTAGGATCAACAGGCCTAGGATCTTCAACAGCCCCGATGAAGTAGATAGGCCCGTTATCGTTAAGCTACCTCACGCTAGGAAGAGGGTTGAGAGAGGATTCTTCATAGCTGCCGACCGTGATGACCTAGCCCGTAAAGCTAGGGAGCTAGCATCTAGGGGCATGATCAGGCTTGAAGACATACCTAAGGCCTCCATAGAGGAGCTGGTCCTCGGAGCACACTTCAACATAAACTACTTTAGATCCATAGCCAGGGATAGGGTGGAGATCCTCAGCATAGATAGGAGGATCCAGAGCAACCTAGACGGCTTCCTAAGGCTCCCCGCCAGCGTCCAGCTCGAGATCGGGGAGTATGTAGACATAGAGATGATCGAGGTAGGGCATGAAGCAGCTACGATTAGGGAGAGCCTCTTGGAGAAGCTCTTCGACGTAGGGGATCGTTTTGTTGAGGCCTGCAGAAAGTTGGAGCCACCCGGGGTTATTGGGCCCTTCACATTGCAGCTTATAGTTACCAAGGATCTAGATCTCATAGTCTTCGACGTCGCCCTAAGGATAGGGGGAGGCACCAATATCTACATGGGTATAGGTAGCCAGTACAGTAAGCTATACTTCGGTAGACCGATCAGCATGGGTAGGAGGATCGCTATGGAGATTAGAGAATGTGCCGAAACTGAGTGCATCAAGGAAGTAGTAACCTGAGGTGAGGATCTTGAGCCTCCCAAGCCCTATATGCCCCTTTGACTGGAGATACGGCTCTGAGGAGATGAGAAAATTATTCTCCTTGGAGGAGATGGTGAGGAGATACCTCCAGGTTGAGAAGGCCATCATGGTTGGATTGGAGGCAGCGCGTTTAGCCCCCGATGGCTGCTCAAAGGCCTTGGACACATGCTTAGAGAGTGTGAAAGCTTCGGATGTGTACTCTATGGAGGCTTTGACAGGTCATGACATAGCCTCTCTAGCCTTTATACTGGGGGAGAGGTGTGGTGAGTGCGGCCGCTACGTACACCTAGGTGCTACGAGCTATGATATCATCGATACAGCATGGGCTCTGATTATCAGAGATGCTCTAGCTATAGTTAAGAAGAAGCTGAAGACTATTGTGGATAGGTTATCAGAGCTGGCCCTGGAGTATAGAGATATAGTTATGATTGGGCGTACGCACGGTCAGCACGCACTACCAATTACCGTAGGGTTTAAGTTTGCTAACTACGTCTATGAATTATCTAGAAGCTTCGAGAGGCTCTGCGAGCTGGAGAAGAGGGTAGTGAGGTCTAAAGTATCTGGCGCTGTGGGCACGATGGCCGGATGGCTGGGCAATGGGTTAGCTGTTGAGGAGGCTGCCTCTAGATACCTAGGGCTTGAACCCCACGTGATAACTACTCAGGTAGCACCTAGAGACGGCTTTGCTGAGGTCGTGCTCACAATAGCTATACTAGCCTCGCAACTAGATCGCTTCGCCCTAGAGGTAAGAGAGCTCTCTAGGAGTGAAATAGGTGAGATGTACGAGTCTGAGCCAAGGGTGGGGAGTAGTGCAATGCCCCATAAGCGGAACCCCGTGATAGCTGAGAGGATCTCTGGGCTAGCTAAGCTAGCTAGATCCTTCTCTGTAGCCGCGCTAGAGAATATCCCACTAATGCATGAGAGAGACCTAACTAATAGTAGCAGTGAGAGGATCCTCGTGCCCCACGCGTTTCTAGTGATTGACCAAATGTTGGAGGATATGACTAGGCTACTCAAGGTACTCTATATCGATCGGGAGGCTATAAAGAGAAATCTAGAGCTAACTGGAGGAGCGATCATGGCTGAGTCAGTGGTGATTAGGCTAGTTCAGAAAGGGCTATCGCGTCATGAAGCCCACAGGCTACTAATGCAGATAACTAGATCCATGAGACCAGGAGCCAGCCTAGAGGAGGAGATCCTGAAACACGAAACACTATCTAAATACCTAAGCCCAGAAGAGGTGAGAGAAGCTATAGAGCCTGCTAAGTACCTCGGCAACTACTCAGAGCTCATAGAAAGAGCCCTCAGTTACTGGCAGAAGATCTCTAGATGCTAAAGACATTAGGGACATTAAAACAGCTGACCTCCTCCCCTTTCAATCTCCACCCCACCCGCTGATGCGGGAGGGTTTGTGGTTCTACTATCATAATGCTTTCAATCCTAATATATCTTTTAGCTGTTCATCGGTTCACCCCATCTATTCGGATTTACATCTGTCATTTGGGGGGCAGTGGGGGTGGCCAGAGATCCCCCAGGAATTACTTTGATCTTTAGCTTTTTCAAAGCCCTCTTCCTGATATTCAGCTTTCCTATAACGTCCCTATCTGCTTCGAAGATGTATCTTGGGCATTTTAATCTTCTATATCCATTCTCCTCAAGCCTTGAATCGCATTTTGGGCATTCCGATGATATCCCGTTTGGGTTTACTATGGCAAGTGGAACTCCTTGCTTCATAGACTGCCAGTCTATCCACTTCCCCATTCTCTTATAACCCATTATGATTAGCTTTTTCCTATGATCCTTGGGCAGATCCCTAAGCGTTTCTATGAGTCCCTTGAGATCTTCTCTAGCAACTGCGTATCCAAGCCTCTTAGCAAGCTTCACTATCTTAAGCGATGTTTTCCTAGCCCAGTTCTCGAGAATGTTCCTAGCCTTCCTATGATAGGATCTTATTCTATTTAGTATAGCTTTTCTCCTCCTCCATGCAGGATACCTTAGAGAGGAGTATTTCTTCTGGAGATTCTCGGCAAGCTTCTTCCACCTATGGGCTTCATCGATCTCGGTGTCCCTCTCCTTGTTTATCCTATCATCTCCATATACTATCTTCCTCTCATTGATATCCACAGCTATAGCATCCCTAGGCTAGTAAGGCTCTGGCCTGGGTATCTTCTTTGATATCCAAAGCATCATCTTATCACCTCTATAGACTAGCCTTGCCTCTCCATTCTCATACTGATCATACCTCCTATCCCAGCCAATGATCTTGAGTTTAACCCCTCCTATGATCTCCACATAGCCATCTTTCACCCTGTATCCCAAGCCTTGATGTAGAAGCATAGATAGCTTTTTAACCCTTGGTCTCCTCCCTTTCCTAGGATTATTCCTCCAAGCATTGGCATTTGCAAGTGCATCCCTATAACAGTCAACAGTAGTCCTGGATACAAGTCCAAACCATTCTCTGAGTTCTCTATATAGAGCGTTGTGAACCTCCCAATGCTCCTCAGATCCAGCCTCAGAATCCTGTTTATAGCATAGTTGAGAGCAACATTGTATCTTCTGAGGAGCTCTATGGCTTCAGGCTCGGGACTAACCCTCATTCCAATTGAAAGGGTAGGCAAACCTCACCGCCAGAGGCCATAGAGCCTTTCCAAAAACAAATACCTGGAAGCTATTAAAACCATCCCCGCCCTAAAGAGCGAGGCTTTCAGTTGTAAACCAAAACAGCAGAGTAATGTTGTTTTCGAGAAAGAGCGATCGAAGGTCAGGAGGCCGGTGAAGATTTATAAACTTTAACAACAACTAATATGCTTGCAAGTGGGCATCGAGATCCCGAGAGCCTCAAGACTACGACCCGCTTAGCGAGATCGAGAGTAACTTGGTAAAACTCATAGCGGTGTTAAGTCATTAATCCCTCTCTAGGGGGCTAACACCCAAGACCCCAGCATAAATAAGATGATCTACTATAGAATTGAAAGGGGAGGGGTCATAGAATTCTCCATGGTTAGTTTTTGTATATCTCGTTGAGAAGCGGATCTCTAAGTATATTATGGAGAGATTAGTTTTAGCACGGGCTCTGTCAAAGGTTGTAAGTACTCTCATTCTTAGCTTTGCAAATGCAGATCTATCTATATCGTTCTCTAAGTATTTTCTCTACCTCCTCAATATATCTATGAGTTTTTTCAAGCTCGAACTTTATATCCTCAACATCAACTATACCCTCGTAGAAAACTAATTCATGTAGATAGCGTTCTCTAGCTGCATACCTATCTCTAAAACCGAACTCCGCCAGGCTAGGATCTTTTTCGATCTCTCTCAAGAGCCTCCTCCTCTCCCAGTGACTCGAAGGCACCTTACCAACAAGCTTTAGCAGGAGAGCATTAGTTGACTGAACAATAGAATTCCAAGCCTTTTCAGCAGCATCTCTAATTCTGATAACATCACCACTTCTCACACCTTCCTCAAACTCTCTCAGAGCTTCCTCAAGAAACCTCTTAGCATCCTCAAGATACACCTTAATTCTCTCCTCAGCATTCAAAGCCGCCACCACAACCACAAAATTCCTAATCAACACATTATTAATACATTACCGTGGAATACTCAACTCATTCAAAACCTATCCAAACGATCATAAACTACAATCTCTCTTAGCTCAGCATCTTCAAACCCATAACATTACTACCCCGGATGACCCCTCCCCACCCTGAAGGGCGGGGTTTGCTAACTGTTTATCAATGTTGTGGATAAATAGTTATGTGGCAATGGGGTTGGTGGATAGCAGGGTTTTGATGCTGGCTAGCATGATGCTTGAGAGGTATCCTCTCTGCGATAGATGTCTTGGGAGGTTCTTTGCAGGGCTTGGCATGGGTCTTTCGAATTTTGAGAGGGGGAGGTCTATAAAGGTTCTAATGGCTATGGAGCTTCATGCGGAGGCTTCCAGGGATCCACAGGCTTTTAAGGATAAGATATATCTCTACTCTTTAAATGCTGGCGAGCCCTTTTCAAGCCTCTATAAACATATATATGGTCTAGATCCTCCGAAGCAGTCTCCATGCTATGTATGTGGCAGTAGGATAGAGCTGATTATAGATGAGTGGGTTAAAAGAGTTGGCGAGGCTCTTGGGGCCATGGGTTTCAGGAGATTCATACTTGGTGCTAAGCCTCCTGAGGGCTCTTTAGAGGCTGAGGAGGAGATAGCTAGGGAATTCTCGCTACAACATTGGGAGTCGATTAAGAACGAGCTTAAAAGGGAGATCGGAAAGGGTGTTTCGAGATCCTATAGTTTTGAGCCTGACTTCAGCGATCCCGAGATAATGCTTATCCTAGACATATCTAGAGGATCTATAGAGGCTGTGATACCCTCTCTAATAGTCAGCTCCAGAGTTGTGAAGCTTGTGAGGGGTGTTAGCTTTAAGAAGAGGCCGGGGAAAAGATCTTTGGAGGATATTGTTGAAAGAGCCGCAGAAGATCTGGGAGAGAGTATTAGGATCTCAATACCTGTGAGGGATACATCTAGATATAGAATTCTTGGTGATGGCTGCTACTCAATACTCGAAATCAGATCCCCCAAGCCTGGGAGGAGAAACCTAGAAGCAATATCCAGCGCAATCAACAGAAGACAAGAAATATACATAATAGATATAGTTGGAAAGGGGAGAAGAAAAGATATAGAGGATCTAGCGAGTAGAGTAAAGAGAATAACCTATAGAATATATATATATTCAAACAAGAAGCTCGGAGATATAGAGATAGAGAAGCTGAAAAGCCAAAGCCCCATAACACTTGAGCAGAGAACACCAAAGAGAATAGTGGAAAGGGGAGGAGTTGAGAGAATATACAAAGGAGATCTGAAGATCGAAGCAATCCACAGAATATCCGAAAAGACATTCGAGATCATAGCATCGACATCAAGCAAAATATACATCGAGGAAGCCATAACAGGAGATGAGGGTAGAACATCCCCCAGCTTGTCATCAATACTAAGCACAGATCTAAAGCCTCTAGAGATAGATGTGATCAGGATAGAACTATAGCTACATTTCTATATAACCTGCCCTTCAATTCTATCTTTTAATTCTATAGAAGATCTCTTTGCAGGGGTCTCCAGCCCATCACCCCTATCCCCCTTATAGAAGGACTCGGGGCTAATGATTTTATCATAGCCTCGGAGGCATGGGTTTAACCTTGTTTGTCTATCTTGTATAATATAGAGCTTATCACCAGAGATTACCCAGAGGCTCACTCTCATAGCCATCATAATCGAGAATACCAGAGGATATAGAGCCGTAAATCTCCATCCCCACCCTTTAGGGCGAGGCTTTTAGTTGTAAATGCTAAGGCATGGAGGAATAACTCTAGCGGAGGAAACCCCTGATGGTTAAGAGACTTGGCCTGCTTCTATACTAGGGATCATGATAGGGGGTTGTCGATAGTTATGTAGAGATCATAGGTGGGATTAGACTTAAGATCATTAGCTGGGATGGGAGATATATTGATGAATACAAGAATGGAGAGCTCTTGGATATTATTCTTTCCGTCTCACCGATCATCGGATTAGAGATGATCTGTGAGGATTTTCTATCTTATAGTCATTGCTAGTTATACAATCCCACTATTCCCAGTAATCATTAAAGAATCCTGAGGCAATGATCCCTCTAGGATCTTTTTCTAGGAGTTTTGCGTCATATACTAAGTAATCTGGGACCATTGTTAGGGGAAGTCTCTCTATTACATTGATCGACTCAGGGGAATTCCCACCCAAGATACCTATATATTTATTCATGTTAAGCGGATTTGGATATATAATGGCTATACCTATTTTATCTGCTTTATGTCTCTCTCCTCTCAACATGATCTCGCAGTCTCCAACGAATCTAAAGATCTTAACCATGTTATATATCTTATCCACAAAGATATTCATTTCAGGACCTCCTATTGCGAGCAGATTGTACTCCCTATGCAAGTTTCTTTCCACAGCATCTCTATCACTAAATATTCTTGTATATCCATTGGAGTAGTTGAACCACCATCTTTGAATATAGAGTGCAGCATAGCTGCATGAAGGATCTTTTGAACAAGCTATTATAGCGAATCTATTGTTAAATAGATCCATAAATGGGCCTGTAACAGGCTTTCTCTTCCTAATCCTAACATCTCTATCGACATAGATCTTGCTTATATTGTTTGAACATAGCATGTGTTCCACGAGATCCACGCAGAGATCGTTTCCTAGCAATACTTTAATGTATTCTCTTTTATCAATGTCTATTTTAACACTCCTCTCTCCATATATGATCTCCATGTGATCGCTTACTATATAGCCGCTTTTCCTCAGCATATCGATATCTACTACGATGCTCTCCACATCTGCAGCTCTAACTATGTGCAGGGCATTATCTTTGATCTCTAATTCCACATATGCATATCTTTTATCTGGCTCCTTCAATACTTCAACCCACCAGATCCTCGAGAATATATCGCTATCGGTTTTAGCGATGCTCTTCTTCGGTACGGCTCTCCTCCTCTCAATAAAGAACCCCTCTATACTTTCTCTATCAATACAGTCGAGATCGTACCTATCGTCTGGTTTTATATCTCCCCAAACGTGGTCTGCGCCATCTACCTCTAGGATGGGGTATGTTTGTGTTTTTAAGCTTAGGAGCTTTTTAAATGAGGTTTAAGAGTTTGAGGACTTGGGGGTCAAATTCTAGGGGCTATATGTCCTTCGATGACCCGGTGGGGGAGGATCCCCATCCATCACCCCCAACCAATGATCATTGAAGTAGAGTTATTAATCCCTCTCCAGAAGGCTAATACCTGAGACCCCAACATAGAAAACCCCGCCCTTAAGGGCGGGGTAGCTCACATTTTTGAGATATTTTTTGGGGGGTGGCATTTGGATATATCCCGAGTGATCACATACATGCACAAACAAATTGGAGGATGTCTGGGGAGGGTCTGCTGGAGGTTTGTGGGTAGGGATGCTGAAGCCTCTAAGATCCTCAGATGGGAGTTCGGCAGAGCTGACATACTTGTGGTGGGCTGTGCTAGAGGCTGTGGCAAATCCGCATTCGCAATAGCCCTTTCCAGAGCCCTTGCAGAGGGTGGAGAAGCTGAGTATATTATGATCATAGACACGGCTGGGTATCTAATGGCTTCTAAGGGTGCGTGGAAACTTGCTGAAGAAACCTCGAAAAGGGAGAGGTATAGGCTTGCTAAAAGCGAATCAAACGACCACATGGTATCTGGATATCTCAGAGATAGTATCGGAGGGTTTGTATATGATATTGTGGAGGCAGCTGAGGGTTCAGAGTTGGAAGGGAGACTATTCATATTCATAGACAGCGTGTACCTCTACGTGAAAAAGGTGGTGGAGAGCTATAGACTGTGGCTCGATGGGATGGACGATGCCATCCTCCACAATCGGTTGAAAAAAGGAACCGCTAAGATCGTGATAATGACATCAGGCGATTCAATGGCAACATGGAGCATAGTCCCCCACATGGCTGTCTATGTAAGGGATGCTATGATGTGGAACCTGCCTAGGAGGGACTTCGAAGCCCTTGTAGATGCTCTAGAACTCAAAGACCATCCAGAACTCCTCTGGAGCCTCACAGGCGGGAATCCCGAGGCTCTGATAGCGATCTGGGATCGTGGTCTCAGGGAGTGGATAGAATTCGAGATATCAAGACTCGGGCGCATGCTTATGGAGTCTATAAGGAGAGGTGGGGAGGAGGAGCTTTGGAGAGAAGTCGAGGAGTTATTGAGCCTCCCAGAATTCCCGCCGAAGGAGCTATCAGATAGGATGAGGGATGCTGGCTAAGATCGAGCGATATAACAAGCTCACAGAGATCCCTGAGGAGCCCTGGGTAGGGAAGCACTATGCATTCCCGATCCCAGCACACTACCACATACTAAAGATAATGACTAGAAAGAGAAGCATAGATATATCTCCAGAAGAGGTTATTAGGGAAGCTATGGGCTAGCTAGCTCTGCCAGTTGAGAACATCCTCTAGCCTCTCGATCACCTCTAGGTTTATGTTTTCAAGCTCCAGATCCTCGGGCTAGATGAGGAAGAGTATAGAGAGCTAGTTGAATACAGAAAATGGCTTAACGAGCTCGGAAAAGCCTTCCTATCCATTAATAAACTATGGGAAGAGCCTTAAAAACAACATAATCCCTGATAAAGTTTGGGGGTAATTTAAGCAAAGGTTCAGCTTTTGGCCCTGTCTAGTTAATACTTACAACTGAAAGCCTTGCCCTTTAGGACAAGGAGGAGGTCAGTCATATATTATTTTGGTATTAAATATTGGAAGGTTGGTAAGGTTTATGAGGATCTCGATAGAGCTTGGGAGGTTTATTGAGATCATGAGGGAGGGTGATCAATATGTTGCGATCTTTGAGAACGCTAGCTGGGAGATCCCTGATGAGCTAATAGACTATGCATCGTTTTTCTATGCCATATACTTCCACCGAGGAATCATCTTGAGCGGCGAGCCCAATGATCATTATCTGAGGCTCTTTGAAAAGGATGGATATATATACCTCTCGATACCGATGATCGGGGAAGGGCAAATAGAGCTGAAGGGAATACCGGCGAATGAGTTCAGTAAGGATTTCATGGAGAGATTCAACAGATCTTATAAGGCTGTGTGGATAAGAGAAGATCCGTTTGGAGAGGGTTTCACATCAATACTATCTTACGGAGATTCTGAGGATGAGGCTGAGAAAAATCTTAGAGAGGACATCATAGCTGATATGATAGCTTGGATCAATAAGGAGAAGCAGATAGGCTTCCTCCTCGAAATAGCATCAGCAGAAAACCCGCAAGAAGCAATAGCAATAGCAGAGAGATACGGAGACAGATACCTGAGAAGAACAGGGAAGCAGGCAAAGAAAAAGAAGAAATAGCCTAGCTAGGATAGCGGGATGGTTGATATATAATTTTTGTGTTAATTATTGGTGGGTCCCGCGGTGGGCAATGGTTCTCTGTTCATAGAGTCTCCCCGCTTCCATGTTGATGCTGTGAATATTGCATCGGCTAGGGAGAAGAAGGGTGGTGGGAGACCTGATTACTGGGAGATGGTTTTCTGGTGGACTAGGAAGCCCCTTGCTGGTGCTAGGGCTGTTATTGCGGCTAGTGCTCTGCCCCATGACATTGATCCCAGCGGGTTCCGTGTGGATTGAGGCTTGACGAGGGTGTTGCTCATAGAAAGAACCCTGCTAGGATAGCTGGGTGGGCTGAGAGGTTTGCTGGGATGAGGCTTCTAGATCCCTTCGCAGGCTTCGGATCAATACCGCTTGAGGCAGTAAGGCTAGGAGTTGGGGAGGTTGTCGCCTCAGAGCTGCTGCCAACCGCCTACGTGTTCCTCAAAGCTGTTCTGGAGTATCCAAAGTGGGCTGTTGATAAGAAGGTTGATAAGAGGCTTGTAGAGGATGTTAGGAGATGGGGTGAATGGGTTGTCCAGAGGCTAAAGGAGGATCAAGATATCAGGAATCTCTATGAAAGCGATGTAGCAGTATATATAGGCACTTGGGAGATCAGATGCCCCCATTGCGGTAGATGGACACCGCTCATAGGGAACTGGTGGCTAGCAAGGGTTAGGAGGGGAGGTGCAGAGGAGGGGGAGGCAAAGCCACAGCTCTTCAGAAAAGCCTTTGTGGTCAGAAAACCCGATCCCATATCCTATGATGAAATGGAATACATGCTCCTTGCCATGCTCTCAACAGCTAGGGATGAAGAGATCAGGAGGATGATCTTTGAGACCGATAGAGGTTCTAGCAGGAGCCATGCAAACACGATCTACGTAGTATATCCAAGGGATGACAAAAGCCTGAGCCAGATCATCGAGAAGGCTAAAGAGCTAGTGGCATGTGAGGAGGTAGAGAAACAGGTTGAAGAGCTATATGCAGGTGCTGATAAGGATACCCTAGATGTGGTGAAGAAGAAGATCAATAGCTACTGCTGGGGAGCCGATGGTGTTGAAGGAGATCTTGAGAAGAATATTGTTGAATACCTAAACACAATAGCCTATCCATCCTATGATAGTAATAAGGGTATGAACACCATAGAGATAACAGCTAAGTCGTTCTCCATAGACTCTATAGTGGCTGGTGTTGAGAGAACCCTGAGACAAGCACAGCCAAGGAAGATCTATGATTCTATGGATTTTGACACCCTCTCATACCTCCTCCAAGACATAGGTGTAGATCTATCCAAGGGTAAGAAGGTCTCAGACATAGTGAGCTACTTCTACACAAACCCGAGGCTACCAGCCGTGCTGCCAGAGACCATTAAGAGGGCTATTGAGGATGGCTTGGCAAGGATGGAGATAGGGATTAGGAGGCGGG
>Ga0209143_1000768_pt1 | contig 15564 bp, 14 predicted proteins | sample FaiFalFF_MnMetaG_3_FD_184739 | JGI IMG/M metagenome (GOLD analysis project Ga0209143, IMG submission 184739) | Freshwater microbial communities from Yellowstone National Park, Wyoming, USA - Fairy Falls B (FF_Mn_B) MetaG (SPAdes) (version 3) | ecosystem: Environmental > Aquatic > Freshwater >...
CCTGCTCTCCCGGCTCCAAGATCAGGTACCTCGACTACGGCGACACACCTGCCTATCCCAACTGCTTCGTCAGGGCCTCGACCGTTGTTGGGACAACGCTGAAGCTGCTGAGGGAGATCGCTTCCGGGAGGGTCCTGAGGGCCTTCAACCCTGTCGGAGGGCTCCATCACGCTCGCAGGAACTCGGCCGGAGGTTTCTGCATCTTCAACGACGCAGGGATAGCGATAGAGTACGCGCTGAGGCATCTCGGCTACAAAGCTGTAGCCTACGTCGACATCGACGCCCATCACGGCGACGGCGTCTACTACGACTTCGAGGACGACCCGAGGGTGATCCTCTTCGACATACATCAGGACGGCCGTACCCTTTACCCCGGAACCGGGTTCGAGTACGAGAGAGGGAAGGGCGAGGCGTTCGGCAGGAAGATGAACGTACCCCTGCCTCCCTACAGCGGCGACGAGGAGTTCCTGAGGGCGCTGGAGAAGGGGCTTAGGTTCCTGGAACAGTTCGAGTTCGACATCGTTCTCTTCCAGGCGGGTGCCGACGGCCTCGCAGGAGATCCGTTGACGAGTTTGATGTACTCTAGGAGGACTCACGAGAGCGCTGCGAGGGCCCTGCTGGAGCTCTCGGAGAGGAAGTGCGGCGGCAGGATCCTCGCCTTCGGAGGTGGTGGCTACAACCCTGTCAACGTCGGAGAGGCCTGGAGCGCCGTCGTTGAGGCCCTGGCCGGAATATAGCATGCGGAACGTGCAACCTTCGGGTACCCTGCATCCGTCTCCGGAGTCCCGCACCGGCTCCGGCGTCGAGCTTATAGCCGATCTGCCAGCTCTTCACACCGTTGAGGCAGCCCAAGTACACGGTCGAGGTCAAGACCGCCAAGAGGGCCCTCAAGGTGGACAAGGAGATAGAGGAGGCGCTGAAGGGGAGCCTAAGCTCGAAGATGATCTCGAAGATGAAGAGGGAGTACGTTGTGTGCCCTTTGGCTGGCAAGGAGGTCGCCTTCCTCCTTTGCTACAGCTGCGTCTCCTTCATCCGGAGGGTGTCAGGCGTCGTCCACTGCGAGGGCGTCGAGTTCCGGGTCCAAGGGGGAAGAGGGACCGGATGAACCAGGGCCTAATGGTCTCCGGCATCCTGGTGGCCCTTTTCGGCGTCATCATCGCGGCCATGGGATTTCTGATGTTCGCGGTCCTTGTACCTCTCGGCGTTCTGATGTTCGTCGCCGGGATCTACGCCAAGCCCACCGAGCCTGTCACCCCGAGCGATCCCAGCAAGAAGTTCTGCTGGTACTGCATGGAGGAGATAGACAAGGAGGAGCGCGTCTGTCCCTACTGCGGCCTCGAGCAGCTGGAGGAGGACTGAGCAGTGCAGGTGATGTGGTCCGCCTGACCCACGCGCCCTCACCGACGGGCATCCGCCCTGCTCGGGCACGCTAAGGCGCGGACCGGGAAGTTCAACCCCTCAGCCCCTTATGGATCTTGCACGGTCCTCCTCAACATGTATAAAAATTGGGTCAAGCCGTTGGTGGGCAGGTGATTCTGGTATGGCTGCAGCTCCAGGAACCACAGTACCCGTGATCATCCTGAAGGAGGGGACGCAGAGGACGAGGGGAAGGGAGGCGCAGGCGGCCAACATAATGGTGGCGAAGGCGATCGCGGAAGCGATGAGGACGTCGCTCGGGCCGAGGGGGATGGACAAGATGCTCGTCGACAGCTTCGGAGACATCGTGATCACCAACGACGGAGCCACGATCCTGAAGGAGATGGACGTCGAGCACCCGGTCGCCAAGATGCTGGTCGAGGTGGCCAAGGCTCAGGACGAGGAGGTCGGGGACGGAACCACTACGGCGGTCGTCGTCGCAGGCGAGCTGCTCTCCAAGGCCGAGGAGCTGATCGACAAGGAGATCCACCCGAGCCTGATCATAGAGGGTTACAAGAAGGCCGCGGCGGAGGCCCTCAGGATCCTCGACGAGATAGGGGCACCGGTGAACCCGCAGGACAAGGAGTACCTCGTGAGGATAGCCAAGACCTCGCTGGCCAGCAAGCTGGTAGGCGAGTTCGCGGAGCACCTCGCAAGGATAGCTGTTGAGGCTGTACTGAAGGTGGCGAGGCTCGAGAACGGGAAGTGGAAGGTGGACCTCGACGACGTCAAGATCGAGAAGAAGGAGGGGATGTCTGTCGTGGACACGATGCTGATCGAGGGAATAGTGCTCGACAAGGAGGTGGTTCACCCTGACATGCCCAAGCTGGTGAGGAACGCGAAGATAGCCCTGCTCGACGCGCCGCTGGAGATCGAGAAGACCGAGTTCGACGCGAAGCTCCACATCGAGACGCCGGAGCAGATGAGGGCCTTCATGGAGCAGGAGGAGAGGATGCTGAAGGAGATGGTCGACAGGATAGCGGCGACCGGTGCGAACGTAGTCTTCTGCCAGAAGGGCATAGACGACCTGGCACAGCACTTCCTCGCGAGGAAGGGGATCCTCGCTGTGAGGAGGATAAAGAAGAGCGACATGGAGAAGCTCGCGAAGGCTACGGGAGGGAGGGTCATCTCGAGGATCGACGACCTGACGCCTGAGGACCTCGGAAGGGCCCAGCTGGTGGAGGAGAGGAGGGTAGGAGAGGACAAGATGGTCTTCGTGGAGGGCTGCGAGAACCCGAGGGCCGTCACGATACTGGTCAGGGGAGGGACCCAGAGGATCGTCGACGAGGCCGAGAGGTCGATCAAGGACGCGATCAACGTGGTCAAGGACATCCTGATGGAGCCGAAGATCGTCGCCGGTGGCGGTGCGATCGAGACGGAGCTGGCGCTGAGGCTGAGGGACTACGCTAGGACCCTACCTGGGAAGGAGCAGCTGGCCGTGGAGAAGTTCGCCGAGGCGCTGGAGATCGTGCCGATACAGCTGGCCGAGAACGCAGGGCTCGATCCCGTCGAGAGCATCGTGACCCTCAGGAGCAAGCACAAGGAGGGCGAGAGGTGGTACGGCGTCGACGTCCTGAACAACAGGCTCCACGACATGATGTCGCTGAACGTGATAGACCCGGTCGCTGTGAAGAAGCAGGTGATCAAGTCTGCGGTAGAGGCCGCTTCGCTGGTGCTGAAGATCGACGACATCATCGCAGCCTCCAAGCTCTCCGAGAAAGAGGGCAAGAAGGAGGGCAAGAAAGAGGAAGAGGAGGAAGAGAAGGGAGCCGGCAAGTTCGACTGAGTCCATCCAGCAACTGGTCAGAGAGGAGCTCAGCGTTGGTCTTCGCTACCCAGCGCAGGCTCACCAAGTACGAGGAGACCAAGATAATTGGAGGCAGGGCCCTCCAGCTATCGGTCGGCGCGTTTCCGCTCGTGAAACCTGAGCCAGGGGACACGATATTCACCATCGCGGTGAAGGAGCTGAAGGCCGGCGTGCTTCCGATAGTCATAAGGAGGCGCTACCCCGACGGAACCTACGAGGACATACCAATCAGCTCCCTTCTGGATCGATGCCAACATGCTGAATAAAATGCTGTCTTGACTCCTCCAACTTCCTAAACCATACAAGAACTGTGGGAAAATTAAGGCCCACTAACCCTCGGCACATAGGGCTGTGGAGCAGATGCTTCAAATAATTGTAGAAGCCGTCCCTTTCGTAGTTCATGATAAGGCTCCTACCGTCATTCATTACGTGCCATGTGTCCCAAGGCCTGTCGGCTACAGGCTCCAAAAAACTTGTCATAGTATTCTAAAAGGCGGAAACAAGGACAGGCTCTTAACCTGACCGTCCCTTTTCACCTCTTAAAACGTCTCAATAGCTCTTCATAGCCGATGGTCTCTCCTGCACCGCGCAACTCAACCAAAATATTCTCAGGCTGATAATATCCAACTGGGCAATCCTCTGTGTAGCATCTCCACCACCAACCCACCTCGTCATGGACTTTAGGCCTGTTTGGAAACTTTGAACCGCAATTGGGACATGGCTGATCCTTAACTATCCTGATGAAAGGCGGTATTGAGTCCGGTGTTCTTGCTCTACTCCGGTCAACTCTTATAAGCCTGCTAAAGGCGTTCCTAATACAGATCATCCTCAACTGCCTCCCAGAAGCATTGGAAGTTCTTTTGGAACTTCTGGAAGCTGTCCCGCCCCAGAGGGGGTAGAGGGGTGTCACCGGGCTCTCCTGAGGGCTCCCTCTGGGGGTCCTCGGGGGAAGGCCGATGGGCCTGCGGGAGCCATAAGTGGCTCTCGAGGACGCGGCCGGATGCCCAGCCTGCCTCTCTCCCCCGGGGAGACGGGGTGAGGAGGCGATGAGTGGAGACAAAAAGCCAAAGTTCAAGGTGAAGACCATTGAGCTCACGGGCTGGGTCACCGTCAAACCCCGCCAAGAGAGCCAAAAGAAGCCGGAAACCGAGAGAAGGGAAGACGTCAAGAAGAGGATGAACGAGGAGCTGGAGTTTCTGATAGAGATGGAAGACAGAATACCGAGGAAAGAAGAGAAGTGGGATTACAGGGCGGAACAGTTGGTCGAGGAAGGTGTAGACGAAGCTATGGCTGAACTCAGAAGAGCGCTTCCGCCAGAAGAGCTGGAGATCTACGAGAAGTGCTACCGAATTTTCAAGAGGATGAGTTCAGCAGCAATAAGATTGTATACGTCAGAGCAGATACTGCAAAGGGCCCTCAATTTAAGAGGTGAGGAGTGATGGAAACGGTAGAAGCCCAAGTTGTAAGCAATGGCAAGAAGATACAGAAAATCCCGCCTAGGGAACTAAGGATAAAGATGTACAACGACGTTCACAAATTACGAAAACGCGGGTTGTCATATACTGAAATCAGAAAAGAGATCTACCGAAAATACGGAATTTGGATCGATACATCGACGATAAGCAGGTGGTTACGTGGAGTGTGCACTCCATACAACGGCAGACGAATACCTTCGCTGGAACTACTGAAACCTTCCGAGGATTTAGGGTACGTGATCGGCGTGTGCCTTGGCGACGGATATACTAGTGAGAACAACGTTTTAGACGGTTATGTCATAGGTCTTCAAGCTAAAGACATAGAGTTCGTTGAGAAGTTCGGTAGATGTTTAGGCAACGTGCTAGGAAGGAAACCAATCAGACCACGGAAGTATGCAGGGACATACGTCGCTGAAGCTACGTCTAAGACACTTTACGAACTACTCAAAAAGCCAGTTGACCTCAAAAGAATCAAGAAATACGTCGAACACTGCAAGAAATGCACAGCGGCGTTTCTCAGAGGACTCTTCGACTCGGAAGGATGTATCGGCAAGGATGGACACATAAAACTCTACAATACCAACTATGAGGTACTCGTTTACGCCCAAAGGCTTCTCTGGAGATACTTCGGCATAGAGTCAACGGGGCCATGGCCTCATAAGCAAAAAGGGACGACAATGCATGATCCTAGGACAGGGAAACTATACAAAACTAAAAAGGACTGCTACTATATCTACATTCGAACCGAAACTCTACCAAACTTCTACCGCTTCATCGGCTTCACAATCAAAAGGAAGCAGAAACGCCTAGAAGAATACCTGAGGAGAACCGGAAAACTTTAACCCACCCCTTTTTCCCCTCTCATACTCACCAGTTCACCGCGTCTATGGGCTCCCTTTTTAATGCAGACAAGAGGCTTTACCGCGTCCAATGCAATTTGCTACAATATCCACTTTCGACAACCTAGCCCACCAATACCGATACCTTCCCTCCCTCCTCCTGTGATTTCATCAGACGTTTGGAGCCTTGATGGATAAGCCCTCCTCGCCGAGATTATCTTCAAGACTTTGGAGACCGATAGGCTGGCGGGCGGTGCGAAAAACATGTCAGAGATGGAGGAGGTGCTGGGCGGTGAGCGATGACCCTGACCTCTCGGGGATCAGGAAGGACCAGAGGTACTCGGCTACGCTCTCCCAGATCGAGCGCCAACACCTTATGTACCACATCCTCCTGCAGGACCTCCTTCCCGCACGCCTAATCTGACCTGCTACGTTTTTCCCTCGCGTCGTTTTTCTTGGAAACGTATCGTGCATGTAGTCTGAGGAGTATTACGCTACACCGCTACACAAAATAACATTATATCCGGGACACAATTCCCTAACGCTCAGCCTGGTGAGCTGGATTGGAGTCAGCCGCCTATCGGCACAGCAGGGCCCAATACGAAAGGTTGAGGACGGAGGTGAGGGCGGTGGTCGACTCCTTCACCGGCTACTTCGGTCCCTCCAGGTTCGTCGAGCTCCTGGGCGATCCGGCCGGCCTCCACTCGTTCATGGCGCTGATACATCCGGGTTCGCCGGTCTCGGCAACGGTGGAGCTGATGTTCTCGCTGCTGAAGGACGTCCTCGCGCCGACCGACGGGGTGGCGGTGGTAGGAGGCGTCTATTCGGAGAAGTTCAGGGTTCCGGACGAGATAGACCAATTGGCGACGTACATGGGAATACCGGAGGTGGAGGTTGAGAGGCTGAAGGCGATCAGCAGGGCAACGGCGAAGGTGGACGGGGTCGCTGTCCAGGACGGTTACGAGCTCTGGCTGCACGTGATGGTCTTCTCGGTGGACTGCTCCTGGTCGGTCGTACAGATAGGCCACAAGAGCGTCCTCAGGCGCCTCTATCTCTGGAACTCGAAGAGGGTGGCGGAGAGGGACATGGTTGACGAGCCCCACACGCTCATCCTCTCGGACTCGAGGGCGAGGTACTGCCTGGACTTCACTCACTCGATGAACTGGAGCCTTAGGAAGGCATCGGTTGAGGTGCTGAAGGAGGGGATAGGGAGGCTGAGGAAGGTGGCTATGTCTTACAGGCCGAGGGAGCAGAGGTCGCTGCTCGAATACGTCAAGGGCGCACCCGTCGAGGAGAATCCTCTGACCTCTCCGGTCCGGGTCAACTGGAGGGTCCTGGAGGAACTTTATAGGGCCTGTCCCAAGGACTTCAGGGACCTGCTGATGCACAGGGGTGTGGGGGCATCGACGCTGAGGTTCATCGCCATATGCGCCAAGAGGTTCTACGACGTGGACCCGACGCTGGAGGACAGGGCCGTCCTCGAGGTCAGGACCGACCTGATGGGTGAAGATTCGGAGCAGCTCTGCTACGACCTGCTCGAAGCGATACGGTACTCGCGCATCCATGAGTTGAGGAGGAGGGAACTGGAGGAGAGGCTGGAGCGTCTCATCGAGCGGCTCTTCGGACTACAGCAGAATTGAAACGGCTTCTTTCACCGGAACGTGCGATCAGATGAAACCGAGGATCTCACGGGCCTCGTCGCTCATCCTGTCGGGCGTCCAAGGCGGGTTGAAGGTCAGCTCTACCTCGACCTTCTCCACCGAGGGTATCATCGCCCTTATCGCCTCTTTAGCCTGCTCGACCACGAGGAAGCCGACAGGGCAGCCTGGTGCAGTGAGCGTCATCTTGACGTAGACGGACCTCTCCTGCTGGTTGACCTGGACGTCGTAGATCAGGCCCAGGTCCACGACGTTCACAGGTATCTCAGGGTCATAGACCATCTTCAGCGCCTCCAGCACCTTCTCCACCGTTATCTCCTCCTCGGACATCCTGGCTCTTCCTTCGGCTGGCATGTGATCAAGCTTTCCCCGTCTCGCTGAACCGGGAAGGTTGAAGGTCGGGCGTGGAGGTGATGAGGGGGATGCGTGCGCGGATAGGGAGGCTCGAGTTGGGCGAGGGCCTTCCCGTCAGGGTGATGGGCGTGATCAACGTGAGTCCGGAGTCGTTCTACAAGGGCTCGGTCAGGAGGACGCCGGAGGAGGTCGCCAGGGCAGCCTTCGAGATGAAGGAGCAGGGTGCTGACGTCATAGACCTCGGAGCCATGTCCTCCGCTCCCTACCTCGAGACCTGGATCGACGAGGACGTCGAGGCCGAGAGGATCAGGTGGGCACTGAGGGCGATAAGGGACGTGACGGACCTGCCCGTATCCCTCGACTCCTTCCGACCCAAACCCGTCCTCGAGGGGCTGAGGATCGGCGTGGAAGCGGTGAACGACGTCTTCGGCCTCGCCCACCTCAAGGGCGTCCTGAAGGAGATCGCGGACAGCGGCGCATCGCTGATCGTGATGGCGCGGGACGTGGAGAGGGGGGACGTGATGGAGGGGATAACCTCGAGGCTCAGGGCATCGGTCTCGCTCGCTTTGGAGGCGGGGATACCTGAGGAGAGGATCGTCGTCGATCCGGGAATAGGTTTCCACAGGAACCACGCCGAGCTGAAGTGGTACCAAGTGGACCTGGAGATCCTGAGACGGTTGCGCGAGCTCAGGGCGCTGAAGAGGCCGGTCCTCGTTGGGTGCTCGAGGAAGAGCTTCATCGGCAAGCTCACAGGAAGAGAGGACCCGGGCGAAAGGCTCTACGGATCGATAGCCTCAGAGACGATAGCCGTCCTGCAGGGTGCCGACGTGATCAGGACGCACAACGTGAGGGAGACGCTGGACGCTGTCCGGTTCGCCTCGGCTTTCATCGGGAGGCCCGTGAGGTCTTAGGGCCTCATTCCCTCCGTGAGCAGGAGGACCATAAGGGCCGCATCGACCACGTCGGCCGAGGAGCCAGGCCTCACGTCCCTCTCCCGCATGTACCTGTCCATCCGCTCGATCAACCTCCTCCCTGAAGGTGATGCCAGGCCTCCTAGCTTGAGGGCCTTCCTCGCCAAGTCGGAGACGTAACGCGCTACGTGGAGTCCTTTCCGCCTGACCACGTGCGTGTCGGGCCGAGCGGCCATCACCGATAGGAGCCCGTTAACGACCGCCACATCGATCTCGCCGCTCGACCGCAGATGCCTCCTCATGACCGGCAAGCACGCCCCGAAGGTCAGGAGATATCCTTTCACCAGCTCGTCGGCCACCAGGTCCCAACCTTTGTAGGCGGAGAAGGCCTCGCGGAGGCCTATGCGCTTCCTCCTGATCTCCTCGTAGGTCCTCGGGTCGTTCACGTCGAGGTATGGGACCTTCCCCAGACCTCCAGGCCTGGCCTTCCTGATCGCCGTGAAGACCTCGACCGTGTCTACAGGCCCAGCTTCCCTGATGACCTCGATCACCTGACGCCTGAGCTTCTCAGCGCTAAATCCGCTTCGCGAACGGAGGAGCCTCCCTGCCGCAACGCAGAGCGGTACTAGCAGGAGCAACGATCCCAGATGCGTGTTCCCTCCCCGCTGGGAGGAGAGGGTCTCCTCGACGGCTCCGAGCACGCACCTCCCCACCACGTTCCTCGAGCGCTTGACACCACCGATCGCAGCCCTCAGGAACCAACGGTAAGCGGCGACTGCGCTGGCAGACATCCTGAAGACGTTCAGCTCCCTCAGGTCGCTGTACCTGTCGACGAGACCGGGTTTTGGCGCTGCGAGCAGCTCGATCAGCAGAGCTGTGGTCGCGGCTGAGGCCACGGCATGGGCTCCGTTCTCCAGCGAGCTCTCGGCCAAGGCAACTCAGAGCTCCGAGAGGAGCCTGTGGAAGTCCCTCTGATGGACCCTGAAGGAGCTGAAGCGTCTGGCTCTCGCGTTCTCCCAGAGGTCCAGCTCGCAGAGGAAGAGGCCCTCCTCGAAGAGGGGCGCCTTGAAGAGGACGCTGCCGTCCGGTCCAGCCACCATCGACCCTCCCCAGAAGTACTCCTCGTCCTCGGGGCCGACCCTGTTGACGAAGACGACGTGGACCGTGTTCATCAGGGCCGTCGCCTCGATTATCGACCTCCACGCCCTTGCGATCCACGGCTCACCGTCCGTTCCCTGGCCAACGCCCCTGACCGGTGAGGAGGCGATGCAGATCAGGAGCTCGGCGCCCATCCTGACCAACGCCTCCGCCGGCTCCGGATGCCATAGGTCCTCGCAGATCGTCACACCGATCCTGCCGAGGGGCGTGTCGATCACCCTCAGGTCCTTCATCGGGTCGCCGGCTGCGAAGTAACGGCCCTCCTCGAAGAGCCCGTAGGTCGGCAGGTAGAACTTGGGAATTGTGGCGACGAGCTTCCCAGGGCCTATCACGGCCGCCGAGTTCCTCAGGATCCCGTCCCTGACCTCCTCCACGAACCCCACCACAGAGATCACACTGTCCCCTTCCCTCGCCAGCCTCCTGACCGCCTCCCTGCAGGGTCCAACGACCTCATAGGCCAGGTCCTTCAGCACGTAGCCCGTCAAGGAGAGCTCGGGGAAGACTACGAGGTCTGCGCCCTCCGAGGCGGCCTCCTGAATCAGCCTCGAGTGCTTCTCGGCGTTCGACGGGACGTCACCGATCCTGCTCGAGGTCTGGGCCAGGGCTACTCTGACCCTAGCCATAACCTCCGACCTCTTCCCTCGGCTCCTCCGGCCTCCTCTCCCGCACAGCCTGGATCTTGCCCAGCTCCTTCAGCAAGGGCCCCCTCGGGTCCTCCTTGACGACCGTCAGGACGACGTGCGTGTTCGTCCTCTCGACGTACGGTATGCTGAGGAGCTTCTTGGTGAAGTTGCTCACCTCCTGCCGGTTCCTGAACTTGGAGACGACTATGCTGTCGACTGTTCCCGTCACGTCGTAGACCGAGAGGGTGTTCGGTATCAGGGAGATCTCCCTCTGGACCTCCAGGAGCCTCCCCTTCGAGACCGTGACCTCGGTCACCACCGTCAGCTCGTACCCGAGCTTCTCGTAGTCCACCATCGCCGAGTAGCCCTTTATCACCCCCAGCGCCTCCATCCTCTTCACCCTCGCCGCCACCGTGCCCACAGAGATGTTCAGTCTCTTCGCGATCTCCCTGTACGAACGTCTCGCATCCTCAATCAATTCTCCCAGGATGGCCAGATCCGTTTCATCCAGCTCTACAGCCACCAACTCAATCATTGAACATTCATCGTCATTATTTAAAATTTGGTGAACGATTGTGGAAAGGGATACGGTAACCTTATAGCAGAGGACTGTGGGAGCGGCGTGAAAATGGTCCTGCAGGAGTACACGAGAAGCGGTGCGGTGCCGTGGGAGATGACGGCGGAGCAGGTCATGCGGCTGATCAGGCAGGAAGGTGTTCGGTTCGTCGACCTGCAGTTCACGGACCTGCCCGGGAAGCTCCAGCACGTCACCGTGACCGCGGAGTACTTCGACGAGTCGAGGTTCGTCGAGGGCGTCCCGAAGCTCGACGGGTCATCGATCAGGGGGTTCGCGGAGATCCACGAGTCGGACATGGTCTTGAAGCCCGACCCGACGACCTTCGCGCTCCTGCCTTGGAGCCAGGAAGGCGGGAAGACGGCCAGGATGATCTGCGACGTCTACAGGGGCTTCGGAGAGGGGAGGTTCAGCAGGGACCCGAGGTACGTGGCGCAGAAGGCCGAGCAGTACCTGAGGGAGCAGGGGTTCGACACCTCGTACTGGGGGCCTGAGATCGAGTTCTTCGTCTTCGACAAGGTCGAGTGGGACGTCTCGGTGCCGCAGAGGGGGATGGGCTTCGTCATCGAATCGAAGGAGGGTGCATGGAACTCCAGGGCCCATGGAACCTCCTATCCGATCAGGTACAAGGAGGGCTACTTCCCCGCGCCGCCGCAGGACACGCTGATGGAGTACAGGAACCTCGTCAGCTCCTACCTGCTCGATTACTTCGGCGTCCCGATCGACGCCCACCACCACGAGGTAGCCACGGCTGGACAGTGCGAGATCGACATGAGGTTCGACACGCTGGTAAGGATGGCTGATAAGGCCCAGACTTACAAGTACGTCGCCAGGAACGTCGCCAAGCAGATGGGCCTGATAGCGACCTTCATGCCGAAGCCGATCTTCGGCGACAACGCGTCCGGGATGCACGTCCACGTCAGCATCTGGAAGGACGGCGCCAACCTCTTCTACGACCCGAACGACGGGTACGCTGAGATCAGCCAGCTGGCGAGGTACTTCATCGGAGGGCTCTTGGAGCACAGCAGGGCTCTCGCCGCGATAGTTGCACCTACCACCAACTCCTACAAGAGGCTGGTGCCCGGTTACGAGGCTCCGATCTTCATCGCGTGGAGCAGGTCCAACCGCTCTGCTAACGTCAGGGTCCCGGTCTACGTCAGGGGGACGGCCGGTGCAGCCAAGTCCAAGAGGATCGAGTTCAGGACCCCAGACCCCTCTGCTAACCCGTACCTCTGCTTCGCGGCGATTCTCTGCGCGGGGCTCGACGGCATCAAGAGGAAGACAGACCCGGGAGACCCGGTCGACGAGAACATCTACCACCTGACGCCGGAGAGGAGGAGGGAGCTGGGGATAAGGGAGTTGCCTGGGAGCCTGAAGGAGGCGGTCGAGGAGCTCCTCTCCGACCGGGAGTTCCTGAAGCCGGTGTTCACCGACGACGTGATCGATGCGCTGGTCGATATCGAGAAGCAGCAGTACAAGGTCGTGAGCGCGCTGCCGCATCCGTACGAGTTCTACCTGTACTTTGACGTCTGAAGGCGAAGGTCGGAATACGCGACCCCAGAGAGGCCCTCACCCGGACAACCGTCCTGTCCGTTTCATGTCCTTCCTAACGATCCTCTCGATCCTGCTTCCGTACTGGGCTGCCCTCTTCTCGCCCTCGACCACCGCGTCAGGGAGGCCGAGCTTCCTCGCCACTTCCCTCAGCACCAGCTTCCTGCGCTGTCCGTCCAGCTTCCGATCTGGAGGGATCGATAGGGCCGCTGAGACGACCTTGTTGCTGAGGTAAGGGAGCGTCAGGTAGCAGCCTGCGAGGCCGGCCGAACAGAAGTCCCTCACGATGCCCCACCTCCAAAGCCCCTCGAGGTCCTCAGCCATCACCATCGCTGCATCCTTCGGCCCGCCGGACCTGTAGGCCCTTAGGTACTTCATGTAGCCGCCGAAGAGCTCGTCAGCGCCCTGTCCGGCCAGCAGCTGCCTGAACCCATTCCTCGCCGATTCGAGGGCAGTGAGGTGGAAGATCACGCCTAACGATACGTCCATCGGGCTGCTGAGCCCAAGGGTCCTCCTGAGGTAGGTGGACCAGCTGAGCACTTCCGCATCGCTCAGCTCGCAGACCGCGTGATCCGCTCCCATGGACTGCGCCACCCGCTTCGAGGACTCGACGTCGTGCGAGCCCGGCATCCCGACGGTCACCGCCAGGACCTTCCTGCCCGACGTGAGGGCTAGCTGAAGGAGGACCGAGCTGTCGATCCCGCCGGAGAACGCTACGGCGCACCTCTTCCCCACGTTCCTCGAGAAGGCCTCTTCGAGGGCCTGAAGGGGCTCGTCGGTTGCCACTTCGTCCCTCTCACCTGTCCCTTGCTCGGTCGTTAACCGGAGACCTTCGGATGTGATGGTAGCACGGGTCGACGGCGGGAGCCTCTGGAAAACCACCTCGTTCTGAGAACCCAGGAACGGGAAGAGGCCCGAGACCTCTCCGAGAAACGCAAGTGCAGGGACTGACGACATGTGGTCCGTTACGACAGTCACGCCCTCCTCGCCTATCTCGACCAGCAGCCTGAACTCCGGGTCCCTCACGCTCTCCTCCGCGGCCCTCGGCGTCAGTTCCAGAACGAGCGAACGCTTCGTCTCCCTCACCGGCCTCTCTCCTGAGTAGAGGACCGCGACCGCCGACCTCGACTCGGACTCGGCGAAGACGTCCGGTGTGACCCTCATGAGGTCGCTGAAGAGCTCTGCCTTGTTCCAAGCTCTCGCAGCCGATAGCAGGAGGTCGTAATGCTTCGCGTGAGGCCTCTTCTCTTGGCTCCACGTCGCGCCGTAAAGGACCAATCCGGCACCCTTTCGGGCCGCCCAGTTAAAACCCGTACACGCCGAGGTCGGCGAGAATTAAATTGAAGACATGGTCCTCACGTCCTGGGTGGGGCGATGACCTGGGAGGTGAATGCTGCGCGGTGATGAGTTCAGCCTTGGAGGAGCCCCGGAAGGGCCCGTAGCTCAGCGGTAGAGCGCCCGGCTGTTAACCGGAAGGTCGTGGGTTCGAGTCCCACCGGGCCCGCATCTTTTTGCTTCGATCCGAGCACCATAACAACGGAATTCATCAGATGCCGCAAGATCGGAGAATCACAGATGTCTTATTCGGAGATGGACACGCCTCGAGGGCCTTTCCGGGTCAAGTTCTATTAGCAAGCCGTCAATATCCCTTATCCGGGCGGGGGTAGCCAAGCCTGGTCAAAGGCGCAGGGTTGAGGGCCCTGTCCCGTAGGGGTTCGTGGGTTCGAATCCCACCCCCCGCACCTCTCGGATGGGTTGGATTTCGTTGCGGAGAAAGGTTCCGTAACTTCAAATAGAGGCCATAGAAATCATCTGTGCGAAGGGGCGCTGCGGCGGAAGGCTGCGGAGAGCCGGAAAATCCCGGAATAGGGCTCGGTGATCCCGAGAGAGGGAGTCGAAAATATGAACATTCCCCTCCGCCTGAAGCTCTCCTCCGTGTGATCCCGAGAGAGGGAGTCGAAAAGGAGCTAAGTTGAAAGTACTCCGTAAAAGGGAGTTGAAAGGATTGGTCGTCGGCTTCGAGGCCCTCGTCGAGAGGATCAGGCAAAGGTTCGGCGAAGAGGCGATCAGGAAGGTGCTTGAGGGCGTTGAGGAGGCGATCAGGAGGGACCCGAAGTTGACGCGCTTCGGCGCGCTGCTCCTGGTGGCCGGAGAGCTGGGATACCTCCGCTCTGAGGGCGACGCAAGGCCTTCCCTCAGGATCGGCGAGCTGGTGGGAGGTCTGAGGTCCGTCTCGGTGACGGGAAGGCTTCTCGGCCTGAAGGGCCCCCTCGAGAGGGGAGGGAAGAGGATGCTGGTGCTCAGGTTGGCCGACGGCTCGGGAGGCGTCGACGTCGTCGCTTGGGGTCAGGCGGCCGATCTGGTGGCCTCTTCGGGCATCGGGGTGGGAGACGCGGTGCGCATCTCCAACGCGAGGACTAAGGAGGGACCCGATGGTGAGGTCGAGCTGCACCTCGACGAGGGCTCAAGGGTAGAGTTCGCCGAGGTTCCCGATCTCCCTCCCCTCACGGCCCTGGTTACGGGATTCCCTCCCCAGGTCGAGAGGAGGTCGCTGGACGTCATAGGGACCGTCGCGGGCCTTTCGGAGGAACGGGCCGTCACGCTCTCGGGCAGGGAGGCCGGCGTGAGGGACGTCCTGATCTCGGTCGGCGGTCAACTGGTGGAGCTCACGGTCTGGTCGAGGCACGTCGAGGGCGCACCGCAGCTCGAGCCGTGGACGGAGTTCCTGATCACATCGCTCAGGCACAGGGACGGAGGACTCAGCACCAGCTCGAGGACCTGCGTCTCACCGCTCTCCCGCTCTACGCCTTCGGAGGCCCTGGGACCTCTCCGCGTCCTCTCGTCGAGGCCTGACGGCACGTGCCTCCTCACCAACGGCCGGTCCTACATCCTCGCGAGGGGGAAGGTGCTGGATCGGGACGTCGTCTTCTCGGTGCTCTCGTGCAGGTTCGTCAGGGAGGGGAGGCACTGGTGGATGGAGCCGGGTGATGTAGAGCCGCTGGAGGGCGTCGAGGTCTCAGAGCCCGCTGACGTTCCGCTCGGTGAGCTGAGGAAGGGGATGAGGGGCATCTCCGTCTCCGGGAGGCTCCTGAACAAATCCCAGCTCTCAGAGGTTAGGGCTCCTTCAGGAAGGGTGGCCACCGTTGCCTTCTGGCTCTCCGACGGAGCCCGCTCGGTCTACTGCAGGGCTTGGAGGGA
>Ga0209143_1000770_pt1 | contig 15538 bp, 12 predicted proteins | sample FaiFalFF_MnMetaG_3_FD_184739 | JGI IMG/M metagenome (GOLD analysis project Ga0209143, IMG submission 184739) | Freshwater microbial communities from Yellowstone National Park, Wyoming, USA - Fairy Falls B (FF_Mn_B) MetaG (SPAdes) (version 3) | ecosystem: Environmental > Aquatic > Freshwater >...
AGGAATTGGAGCATTACTTGGGCTTTTGCTTGGGATAATAACTATTTCGTGAATACAAGGCTAATTGATATAAGCTTAATGTTTCTCTTTATAATACTTAATAAAGTCAAAGAAGTTTGTATGAGTTGAACAAAAAACAAATTCCAAATGAGATAAGGGAGATCCATGAAAGAATAATAAAAAGATAAACTCTTGGTCTAACAAATAAGTGTCTTTAATTTAATTATTCTTCTTAAAATATTTTTAAACTTACATAATCTGTAAATCATTAACTTTTCGAATACGAATAAAGTTTATTAAAATGAGACTGTGACTAATGATGTACAGTTGATTAAATTGGTCCACCGAATTAAATCTTGCTTTTATAAGAAAGAGTTTATGAAATTTAAAAATATTTAAATTATTATTTTATTATGAGTATTAATGTTAATAGCGTTAAGGAAATTATAATTAAGAAAGGAGTTGCTTATGTTGAGTACTGTATGCATTCATTAATTCTTTTCATGAACATAACTTAATATGACGCCTCGGATAAAAAGGTTTGATTCCAAAAATATACTTACAGATGTAGTTGCAAGTGTGCTGGAAGATTTAGGTTTTGTAGTTAAAACCGAACATGTTGTTCTTGAGAAAGAAATTATTAGTGGTAGGTTACAAAAGCAGCAGATTACAGCAGACGTTCTAGGAGTAAAGATCGTTGATGATTTAAAGTTCACAGTTTATGCTTCTTGCTATAACAGGAATATACCTGTTGGGGTGAATGAAGTTAAATATGAATACGGAGTTATACGTGATATGCGTTTTATACCAAATGTAAGGATTTTGGTTGCGAATTCATTTTCAGAAGATGCTAAAAAGGAAGCTATTGAAGATGGGTTTGTAGTGATTGAATTAGGAGAAGTGGTCACCGAAAGCAATGTTGATAAAGCTTATCTAAAGGTTTATGAGAAGCTTAACAAATTGTTTACAGAAGTTTCTCCTAAATGGATGCAAGATTTTGTTGAAAGCATCAAAAGGTTAGCAAATGAAATTAAGAAGAATCTAGGCGAGGCTTAAAAATGCAGAAGGAGTCATTAGATATTTACTTTGCTGAATCAATTATAAATGAATTAGCTAAAGCTAATAAGGGAATCGAATATAATGTAGGGCTCTATGCATATCTTTGTTCTGATTCTGATCATGCTGAACATAATGTCATAAATACTCTTAAGCCAGCTTTTGGAAAAAGAAAAGCTGAAAAGTATATCAAGATTAAGGAAGCTTTTAGATATTAAAAACATAAAGAGAATGATAAAAATAGAGATCCCATAGAATGAGTTAATTTAGGATAAGTAAAGAAAAAATTCCATAAACTTGCAATAGTATTTATAAGTATAAAGGAATAATAACTATGCGAGTTCACATCAATATAGATGTCATAAGATATTGTCAGCTTCTAAAGTTTTTCTTAAATTTATCTACATACTCTAGTACTTTTGAAAATCTAGTTTTTCTTATCATTCGCTTAACGTAATATTCATACTCACCGTTTTTAATCATTATTCTTGCTTTTTCAATTTCTTTTTGATATACCCAAGCGTTATGTATCGCTCTTAATGTAAAGCTTCTTCTTAATCCTTCTAATCCTTCTTTCTTGCATGCCGGACACTTGCATTCATCAAGAATTCTGAGTTCTTCTCTTTTAAGACTAGGATATGGCTTATGCCTTTTTCTTGGAGTGATATATCTATCACCAATTTCTGGAAGCTGGATAGCTCCGAATGCAGCTTTAATCCTCCATGATGAACTATCTAGTGAGTCAGCTCCAGCATAAAACATTAAATGCATTGTTAACGTGCTTCCTATACCAAACACATGAATAATTTTATTAGGCAACAACGTTTTTGCAAATGAAACTATTTTCACTACATTGTAAATTCCTCCAACACCTTTGGTATTAAATACTGAAGGAACTAAGCTACCGATACCGTAAATGTTAAATTCCCCAATTTTTTGCAATTTTTTTACAAATCGTTCTATAGAATTGATATCATATCCATGAATAACTGGAATTAGCTCAGGATTGGGGGTTTGCTTTGCCTTAACCATATATTTAGTATTTTCCAATGTTATAATCATTCTTTTTTGTATTTCTTTACGAGAAAGATTGGGACTTAATGGAAAATCTAGAATGACACCAAAATTTGCTTTACTTTTTTCATAAAGTTCTAAAATCTCAATAGGCTTTACCTTTAATTTTCCCTTTTTCATGAAAAGATAGCCGCCAGAATCAATAGCTATCAAACCAGCGAATTGCATATGCTTATGCACTCCTTTATTTTTAATATTATTACTTTCAGAACGATTTTGAAGTATTTCATACGCATTCAACATTAATCCATCAATCTTGAAAAAAAGCCAAGGTTTTGGATATCCTCTTAGAGTTTGTGTAAACCATAAGAAAGGCGTTTCAATTCTCATCTTCTAGTACTTTTCTTAAATAATTAAGCAAATATTCTTGAGCAAGGGGATGCGCGATACCATACATATCCCAGGCAAATTTTCCTTTCTTTTGAACTATTTCAGCAACCAATGACTTAGGAGGCAACAGATCGATATGAACCTTAGCTATTTGACTAGCTAATTCAATTATTCTCCTATGAGTATGATCATGATTTACTTTTAAACCAGAAGAAAATGTTCTTACGAATGCTACCATTCTTGAGTAACATTTTTGAATTTTAGCTCTCATAAAAAATTTTGCAACATAATTAGCCAGGATTTGCACGCATTTGTCAACATATTCTTTTGAATAAGGTTGATGATACTTTCTGCACCACCATTTAAATAAGCCTGGACAATCATACCAATCGTATTTATTTTCATAGAATTCCTCAGGTATTAAGCCAAAAGGCTCGGAAATTGTTAGCAAATGAACCTCCTTCCTTTTATCACCTAGCTTCGAAAGAGTATTGTACAATATTTTATATGATCTTGATTTATGATATGGTTTTTCCGTAGAACAGGGATATATTAAAAGTACTTTAGCGGTAGGTGGAGTATAATTATTTGAAATAAATTCTAGCCAATTCTTTACCTCTTTATTATTCAGTAAGGCTTCATATACTTCATAAGGATTATAAAAGCAGAGTGAACGTTTAATTCTTACGTTTATTGCATGCTTTAAGGAAATTTTTTCGTATATTTCGGTATGATCCATAGTTAATTAACTAATATTCTTTCAGAAGGCTTTGGTTATACCCTTTTCAATGATACGTAATTTTATGAATTTTTCTAATATCTCTTCAACTTCTGCGGATTCTAGTTTAAGATTTTGACTTGCAATTTCATATATCTCTCTTAATGGGATCCATTCTCTCCTTTCTAGTTGATTTAATAATATATTTAATAAGTCAAATTCTTTCTTATTCAATTTATCTTTAATTTTTGTATATATTTTTTCTTCTATAGCTTGTTTTATTTCCTCTAACTTACTTAAAGGTATGTAAATCTCATCTATATTACTTTTCATAAACCTCTTGAGAAGTTCTAATTCATTTTCGAAACCGCCAATTTCCCACGATAGCTTTTCAGACAATTTTATGAAATTTTCAACATTTGAAATAAAACTTTCTAATGTATTTTTATATTTTTCCCAAACAAGATCTACCAATTCTCTTTCTTTCTTTAATTTCTCATAAAGCTCCTTTATTTTCTCTTTCAAACTATTCATTGTTTCTAATATTGAATTGACGTCATCTAACTTCGTTTCTGACATCAAATGATCGTATTCTTGTTCATATTCCTTTAATTTCTTTTCGAAGTTTATTATTATATCATTGTATTCTTTTATATCAAAAATTTCAGAAATACTTGAATAAAGTTTTTTATAATTTTCTAAAGTATTTACATAATTCTTTTCTGAAGAGAATAATTCTTTAAGTTTATTTATACAATCATCTACAGATTTAAATGTTTGATTTATGTAACCTTTATTTTGATAAATAATTTCTAATAACTCGTTAAAGCGGTTAATTGAAATTAGAGCTATTTTTGAGAAAGGATTTTTAATAAGTTGATCTAATTCCCCTAAGATTTGATAAGAGATTTTGTATTTATTTTCAATTGCTATCTTTCTTAATTTAGATTCTAATTGTTTCTGATCATTCTCAAAAGTTTTGATTTCTTCTTTTAAATTTTCTATATTCTTTTTAAGATTTTCTACTTGTTTTTTCATTTCTTCAAATAATGTATCTATCTTGTAAAACTTTGGGTTAAAATAATAAGCGCTTTCCTTATCTTTGCTAAAGAGAAAGTTTTTCTTTTCAATATCTTCAAATGTTTTTACAATATTTCTGACTTCTTCTTCATTAAGAGACTCATATTTCTTTATTTCTTCGAAAGCGCTTTTAACTTTTTTATACTCCTCTAAATTTTCAATCTCAAATTTTACTTTAAACCACTTATTACATTCTTCTTTTATTTCTTCTAATGAATCTCTAATATCGTTCATGAGGTTTGAAGTATTTTCTAATATATCTTTACTTTTCTTCGATGCACTTTCTATAAGCGGATATAATTCTTCAAAAAAGTGATCTAATAACTTTTTAGTTAAAGATAGCTTTTGTAGTGCCACTTCTTCATTTAAAGTAAGAAATTCTTGTGACTTATTGAATAATCTGTCTATTAACCCCTCATATTTTGTTAAAGAGATAAATCTTTCACCTCTTTCTTTAGTGATGTAAATGTAACCGTATTTCTTAATTTCTTCATCCTTCATCCAATCTTTAAATTTTCTATAATTCTTACTTACAATTGAATTCAACTCTTCCTTCTTGGTAAGTAAGTAATTAGAGTCATCTTCCTTTATAAGACCTTTATATTCAAGAATAGGAATAAATACATCACTTAAAAATATACTTTTTTTAACAATGAAGAAATTCTCTAACTCTTTCCGCGAAAGCTTTTTTTCTTTCTTGAGAATCTTTAATATTCTCCTCTCGACAGGATGATATTCTACTTTATATTTGTTTCCGTCTCTAACTATAAAACCTCCTTCTAAAAGATCTTCTACTATTTTCTCAAACTTAGGTTTTTGAATATCGGGAATCAATGCTACTTTTTTTGAAGCATATAATGTATAATTGAGTAATTCTTGATTTCTTTGGAATATCTCTTCAATTGAAGTTGAATCTTCTATGAAATTGATGAAAAACTTAAGCGTATCAGCAATCTCTTTAAGATTTGGCGTAGCTTTTTGAGGTATGTCGCTGATAACCATTCCTTTTTTCTGCTGCTCTTTTAACCATTTCTTTATTTCATCTAGAATACTTAACTCTTGAGTAAGTAATTTGTTAATTGTAAAGTAAAGAGCGCTTTCATCTATAACATTCTTATTGAAAGTTGCATTATATATACATAAAATTTTTTTTGCTAACGTAGGATGTATGCGAAGTTCTAAAATAAGATTCTCATCATCCTTACCAATGCCTAAATCTTCAATTTTTTCCTTCGCATCTTGTGTAATGTCTCCTGTAAAAATTAACAAAACAAGATGTATTGGATATATTGAAGATTTTCTTTCAGTAAGTAACTCCCATAATTCTTCAATATGCGTATTTATTACATCTCCATTAACCGGGAAAAATATGCAATTAATTGTCATTCCTTCAATTATTATCTCCGCGAAACAAACTTTTTTATTCCTTAATAGATGGTATTCTTCTCCCTTAATAGAAAGGTCTTTATATCGTTTGAGAAGGGAGATTAAAGCTGTCGGCATATGATTATCGTATTCTCTAGCTAGATTTCTTGAAATTTCTCTCCAAAGTTTTAGTCGTAATTCTCTATCTTTAATAAAATCTAATTCTCTGGGCGTAGGGGTTGGAAAGATTTGACGAAGTATTTCATCACTTGCAAGATAATAAGTTTCGTTTTTACACAAGCGGCTAATTATTCCTTTTAAGATTTCAACCTCATCGTCAGAAATTCCTTCAAAGAATGATTTAATGCTATAGTCATCGACAGGAAGATAAATTTTTTTCATAATATTACCGTTTTCATAGAGAAAGTGAGAAATCTTATCTTCAAATAATTTTAACGGTTCAAAATAATTACCAATTTTTATATATTTTTCGTCCCTTTCATGAATTATATATTTATTATCCTCAAATTTTTTAACTATATCATCAAACTTTTTGTCATCACGTAGAGGACTAACTTTTAAAATCGCTTTTATTAATCCCTCCTCTCTCCTTAATCCATCATTTATTATATTAATTAAATGTTCCACATTGCTATACCCTATACGGCTTTCTAACTCTTTGGTCGAAAATGGTTTAAGTTCACCAACCATTATCTTAAATAGTAGTGAGCACTTTTCACCCATCTCTTTAGTTTTTTGATCAGAAATAATCTTTAGAAATCTATTAAATGTTTCAGTATCTAAACATCGTGTTGAACCCCCATATATTGAAATAGTTTCATTTTCTAAAAACTTAAGAAGATTCTCACCGTTTATCACTTTAATAAATTTATCATTTACCTTCGCTTTCGCCATTATTCTTGTAAAGAGACTGACAATAGCTCCAGGATTTCCTTGAGCTACTCTGAATATTGTACTACAAATTCCAAAATTGATGAAAGGAAATGGTGTGGGAATGTTATCTTCATATGAATATCTTAAGAGTTCATAAATAAAGAGTATTCCATCTTCTTTTCTTATTTGAGGTAAATCAATAATTACAACTCTTCTTTCAAAACTTCCAACTATCATAGAAAAATCTTCCATTGTTGTTAATTTATAGTAAGCATCAGGAGTTACAGCAATTATTAAGTGCAAACAACCTTCGAATTGTCCTCCTTCATCTATAGCTTTATATTGTCCGTTTATCGTCTCTTTTATTCCTGAGATTATTTTTCGTAATTTTTCTGATTCATGTAGCAATTCCTCAAATTCATCTATGAAAATAAAAATTTTCTTCCGACCCTCTTTACCACTAAGCTTTTCTAGTACAGCATTGAGATAGCTCTCAGCATCCTGATAATTTTGAGGATCAGGAATCACCTCTTTTGCAGATTCCTCTCTTACAGCAGCAAAAAGAACTGTTAAAAATATTACTGCGGATAGCGATGTGGTTTTTAATAACTTTTCTATAACAGGTCTTTCGTAAGTATTGGATAAAGTTGATGCAGATACAAAAAATGCGTAACAAATTTCTTTTTGCCTTTCTTCCGGTAATCTCTTAATATATCTTTCATAAACATCCGTTTTGCCTTCACCCCATTCCCCTCGAATTATTGCGAGAGCAGGTTTTCTTGCATCTTCAAGACAATATTTTATGAAACTTTCTAAGCTTTGCTTAACGCTTTCTCTACTTTTCAGTTTTATATTTTCAACACCCTCAAATGTTATTCCTTGGATATTTGGTAATTTTTTATATATTAGAGTTTCACTCATACTGAACACCCCGCAATTTAGCTAAAGTTTCAGTAACTCTGGTTTTTCCAATGGTTGGCTTTACTTTGCGATCACTTTCTGGAATGTGTACTATTAGAGGAAAAGGAACTGTAACCATCTGCCCAGTTATTATGACGTCTCCAGTATTCATTGCAGTTAATCTCGGAACTAGAGAGGGTGGTAAGCTTCCTGTAATGCTTCGTACAAAGCTTACGTCTTCTGGAGAAATTCTGTGAATAAAGAAGGTGTTGCACATTGATAGAACAATTCTATCAATAAATGAAGGACGAGGAGAAATTAAACATAAAGAAAGGCCAAACTTTCTACCTTGTGTTGCAATTGCTGAAAGTTTTGTGTGCGCAAGTGTATAACCTACGGGATATGATTTATCTGGGCAGAAGTTTTGGGCTTCTTCTATAATGAAGAGAAGGTATCTTTCTTCTTGTTTGAGCTTATATATAGTAAATTGTTCGAATAATAGTGTTGCTAAATAGGTCATTACGAATTGTTTAGTTTTTAAGTCGACTCCTGGAGCTCCATCTGCTGAAAAATCAAAGATGACAAGTCCACCCTCACGTGTTAGTCGTTCAATAAACTTAACTTCTTCAATTGTACTTCCTTTTACTGTGGCATCCTTTAAATCTGAATCACTAGAAAGCAATTTGTTCTCATCTTCTATAACTTTCTTAAAACTCTCTAAAGCACGCGAAATAGCACCTTTAGTTGATGAATGCATATCAGTTCTTTTAGCATATTTTTCTAGTTCTTCCTTGAGATCCTTAAAGTAGTGAACGAATAAAGCATGCCTACTTCGATATCCTTTTTCTTCTATCATATAATCGAAGAAACTATTTAATGAATCAACTTGTAATTCCGCCCCCTCCAATGTACCTTTATAAAATAGAATAATGATTTCGGCAAGCTCTCTTTGGGAAATCAAATCCAAGTTAATACCTATTTGTTGAATTAAATCTCTTTTGGCTCTTAATTCCATTCGGAAATAAGCTTTCGGGAAAACATACTTCCTTACCCATCCTATATGACCAAGCTTTCCACCATTAGCCACATATTCTATATAATCATCATAGTCACCATGCGCATCGATAACGATCATCGGGTATGATACTTTACTATTCTTGCTTACAGGGATTTCAGAAAGTTTTTCTATAAGTACTCCTGTTGTAAATGATTTTCCACTTCCTGTTATTCCAAATATTGCCATATGCATTGGAATATTTTCAACATTTAACGGTACTGGTATTTTGCTTTCCTCATAACCAGCTAACGCTCCTAGCCAAATATGTTTTGGATCGCCAATATTCACTCCAAAGATATCCTTAAGATGGAATGTTGGATCTATCTTTAAAACTGGATCACCAGGTTGTGGAGGACTTCTAATTTCAGACCTAGGAATTTCTATAAGTAAATCAAGCTTACAAATCTCATATTTTCGGGCAACTTCTTCGGGTATGGGCATACCTTTTCTTCTTGCTTCGCTCCAAGGATCACCTTCTGTGTAAAATGCATTATAGGGTATTATTTGTGCTACTCTTCCTAGAAGCTTTCTTCCTTGACTCTTGACAAGCAGGAGCATTCCCTCCTTTATACCACCTCTCTCTGCGGATTCTGTAAGTTGGCATATTGCCTCGTCTGTTGTACTCCCACTTAATATTATGCCAACAATCTCTTCACGTGAACTCATTTTTATCTCACCTTAGTTGTGTTAAAATAAGCTGAGTAATAGGATCCGCAGAGCGACTTCTTGTTATTATTTCTTCATAAAGAATCTCTGCACATCCTTTTCGTATATTGCATTTATCATGAGCTAAGATTATCGGAAGCGGATAATCTTGCCCTGGATAAGTCCAGTTATCTACTGCTTTTATAACTTGGAGAACTATTTCGTTGGTTTTTTCAGGATTAGAATTCGGAGAATTTAAAAGAGGAATGTCCAATCTTATAACGGGAGAATATATGTTTTTCTGAAAGAAAAGACATATTACATATATTCCGTTTTTCTTATAGGAATCATAAGTTTCATTAACCGAGCTTATATCTATCCATTTAGTAAACATCGGTCCAAAAATGTTTTTGGTTTTTCTAATATGAGCAAAAATATTTAATATAAGGTATTGATCTGTTAAGAATTGAGATAAATTATCCTTTTCCGATGTATCAGAAAAAACTTCCTCTAAATACTTAATATAGAATTTATCTCGTGATCTTTTTACGCACCCTACAATAATTGACTTTTCCAGACATCTCTTGAGACCTTCACATCTGTAATTAATATAATCTGTTCCTCCAATGTTTAATACAGGAGGATCAACAATAGGACCGTCAATAAAAATAAACGATGGTTGCTTTAAATTGCCCCACTCTAATATAGCTTTTGATTCCCCATATAACATTTCTAATCGTGCAACATTTTCAGGATTAGAATGGTCTGTTTCATCAATTTCTTGAATTCCAGCCCAAAAATCAACTTGAACTTTCAACTGATCATTCATTCCATTTTCAAATAAAACTCTTGCAATACTTATAGGTGCATACCATTTACCTCCAAATCCTCCTTCTAACTGATAGCTTCCATCAATTCCAACAATATAATCATTATGTAATTTTATTTGGTCCAAATTATTTCCTACCAAAATAAGTCCTCTTTCTTCTAAGATACTAGCTATTTTCTCTGCTATTTTCCAAAACCTTCTCATATCATTTTGCAGTTTCTCCCCCTTTAAACGAGCATCATTTATTAATTGAACTAAAACTTGAGGTTCTGTTAAATTAAATTCTATACGTTTTTTAAGCTCTAATATATCTTGATATTTCATAATTATTTAATTTTTACTTGAAATTTAAGCTTTTCTAATATAATTTTTGAATAAATTTTATATATTTTAAAAGAGAAGCATAAAAATTACTATCCTGTTGAATTGGTTGTGGAGGCCCTTAAGGAATTATTAATTTATTTAACCTTTCCGAATATTATTTCTTGGTTTATGAAAGCTATTTTTACATTTTTTTTATAAAACAATAATTGCGTTAGAATTTTGAATAATATCTTTAATTTTTTCCCAAAGCGTAACACTAGGTTCAGGATATAGTTCTACAAGATAAACAAAAATTTCAATTTCAGTTAAATCTTTTATATTTCGATAAGCCAACCATAAATCTGCCTCTAGGATAGCTAAGAAAAACTTTTATTGGAAGTTTCTGGTTATAGTTTTTAGATTATAGTAATTATAACTTTGAGAAATAGTGATTTATAAAAAATTTATTATTTGATATTATTATTTACTCATGACGTATAATGAAATTAAACTTACTGAAGGTCAAATAAAACAGCTTTTTAACGATCCAGGAATTCAGGGAAAAATTAATAAATATAGACCTGAGAGATTAAAAGCTCATCAAGAATGGTCAGAATGGTTAAATAAAGAGAGCTTAGAAAGGCTCTCAGATGATGAGTTAAAAGATAAATTCCTTAAGTATTACAATAGTGGAGCAGGCAGACATGCATTTAATCCGATATACAGAGACAGAATAATAAGTGATGTCAAAAAATTTAGAGAGATGTTAAAGTTTCTATTGGATGAGAGTACAGATATCAAACAAAGAATAAACGAGATTTTAGAAATCAACGGAAAATATAGAATAGAAGGTGTGGGAAAAGCTCTTGCAACATCTTTTTTATTTGATTTTAATCCAGATAAATATTGTATTTGGAATAATCGAGTAGAACAGGGTCTAGAGAAAATTGGTTGGAAGCCGCAACTTAGAGGAAAAATGGGAGAAAAATATTCTCAAATACTTGAAACTTTAGAAAAATTAAAATCCTTAGCTCCAGAACCTTATAACAACTTTAACGATATTGATACATTTCTCCATATAATAGCTGCTGAGCCAGAAGGAGAAGATGCATTAAGAAGAATTATAAAAGAAGTAAGAGTAGCTGAGCAATTTGAAATATCGGAAAAGACTTTACAAGAGCTTTTAGAAAAAACTCTAACTAAATTACTTCCTGGATTTAGCATTTATGAAGATGAAGAAAGCCGTGGAGTAGAATATCCTACTAGTGTAGGCAGAATAGATGTGTTAGCTATAAATGAAAAAGATAAGGAAATGCTGGTTATAGAATTAAAGAGTGGCATAGCTTCAACTGATGCGTTAAAAATACTAAGCTACATGCAATGGGTTGAGGAGAATCTTGCAGAAGGTAGAAAGGTAAAAGGTTTAATAATCGCTCTAGACATGGATGATAAGCTAAAATATGCATTAAGAAGAATTCCCGATGTTCAATTCAAAAAATTTAGGATTGATATCAAGCTTGAATGATTATTTAATTATTTTAATGTAGCTAAAATTTAGTAAAGAAATAAACTATTTTGAAAATGAGATTTAACTTAGATTTTTAAAATTTAATCTTGGAATTGGTATACAACTTTTACTTGTTGAATCGCTAGATGCCTAAATAAAAAAATTTTATTAATTTCAAAATTATAGGAATTATACGGGGTGAATTTGAAAAATGGAAATCCCTTCTTGGTTCAAAGAGGATTGGATTGATACGGATGCTAAGGCTCTTGGGCTTTACATAGCATTATTATATTCTAAATTTGAAGCCGTGCGTTTTAATTTAAGCAAAGATTCTACCATAAATAAAGTAAAGGTTGAGATAGCAGAAAAGCTCGCAGGGAAGGATGCTTTTGAGGCTTCTATATCTGCAGAAACATTTTTGGAAAATCTTTATGCTCATGAATATTCCATGAATGAAGGTTTTAAAAGCGAAACAAGCAGAGCATTGAATACTATAGAAGGGAAGTATTATGAAAAATTTAGAAAGGTTTGCTACAAATATTTCAAAAAGAGATATATTGAAAGATTAGAAGATGAGGACAAGAAAGATCTGATCAAAATTCTAGAAAGACTAAAACTGAAACCTGATGCTTTAACAATTAGCGGCTCGGTATATAAAATTCTTGATATTTATTCTGATTCCACACTTTATGAGCTTGCAACAGGTATGAGTTTTTATAGTTTAAAGCCGGATGAAAAAGAAAAGCAAAGTAAAAGGATGAAAAATCTTTTTGAAACACTCAATAATTCAGGAATTTTATGGTTTAATAGAATAATTCCTGCTCCGTTTCTTGAAGAGGAATTCATAGCTAAGTTGACCTCTCCAGAAGAAATCATTGAAGAGAGGATACCTTTGTTTGAAGCCGAGCTTAAGACTACCCCTTCATTTGTCGCTCCCAAAGAAGTTAAAGAGTTTGAAGGTAAAAAGCCTGAATGGAGAATCTTAGAGGAAATTGTCGGTAAGAATCTAAAGTCCATGGGATTCAATTACGAATTAAATAAAAGGTTATCAGCAAGAGGAGGCGGAACAATCGAAGTAGATGTCTGGGCATGGAAGAGAATAGGAAATACAACATTTTATGTTTACGCTTCATGCAAAAACTGGGATAAAGAAGTTGATAGATCAGTAATAGATGAAGAATTCGGCAGAACAATGCAACTATTTAATATACCGCATCTAAAAATATTCGTAGCAAAGAAGCTAACTGCTCCAGCTAAAGATGCAGCATTAGCAGATGGCTTCATTGTCATAGAGCTTGGAGAAAAGGCATTGACTAATAACGCTCAGGAGATATACAATATAATATACAGTCATCTGAAAGAGTTATTCATTGGAATAGCTCCTCCTGAATTACAAAGGTTTGCCCAGCTTGCAAGGGAATTCTCTGATAAATTAAGAGCATTGGCTGATCAAATTGAAAAGATATCAGGCTAATTTTAACCTGATATAATGTCGGCAATAAACCATAATTAAACTCGTATCACGTACAGTTTAAAAATAAGTATGGATATTAAGCTTGAATAACTATTTAATTTATTTTAACATAGCTAAAATCTAGTGAAGGAATAGTTTTGAAAACTAGGTAATTAACCCAGATTTTTAGAAATTTAGCAATGCTTATGGCACTTCAGATACGTCTTTTTTGTCTTTTCCTTTGTATATTATGCCATGCCGAAACGATATCAGACTCTTTAATTTTACTAACTATTATTGAAAGTTTGCTAAAGATCTCATCTGCTATTTTGAAAGCGTTCGCTACATTATCAGGAGAAAGCACAATATTAGTTCTATAATCTGCATCATTCCTTAACCTCCTCAAATTCACTATATACTCTCCTATATCAACGTCGACTATTCTGATGGTCTCAGCTATAATGGCATGAGCCTCATGCGTGCGCTCAATAAGTCTTCTTATTTCTGCATTTCGAATAGGAAGCTCTAAGATCTTATCTCTAAATGAAAGGAAGACAGCATAGTAAATTCTGCTAATGCAGGTTCTGTCTGCAGCCTCTTTTAGTTCGTGAGGAATCATATTAAATAGCCGATTTTTGATATAGAATGCGAAGTTATAAAAATTTTTGGGTTTAAATACTTTGCTCGACAAGTTATTCTACCGAAATTGTGATCTCATGACGTGTTTGTTTTGGTAAAATTTGAGTAGCCATTGAAATCAGGCTTTTAAGCAACATGAACTTATCTATTCCTCTTACAAGCAATATTATTTTAATTTGCAGGTAGCTCCAGCCTTCTACTTCATAGTCAACCCATTGTGAAAACTCAATTTGAAAATGCTCATTCATACGCAATCCAATTCTTCTCATAAACTCATGTATGTTCTCTAAAAATGTCAAGAAGGTATTCCAAGGAAATGTTGGCTGAAATAATAAGTAACTTATTATTTCAGGGTCAAATTTGCTAACGAGTTTGCCAAGGCGATAAAGTATGTTAAGAACTTCGGTGTTTATCCTAAACGAAAAACTACTTAAAGGGCTTGAAGAAGTAACAATGCTTTCTGGAACGATGGTCAAGCGTCTTGTAAATGTTTTAGTTGTTGTTATGGTTTCATATTCTGGCATATAAAGATTAATCATGACTCCCCTCCAGTAGTTCCTTTATAATAGTTAAGACCTTCGGGATTATATCGAGAAAATTAACTCCCTCATCAAATCTCTCTGACCGTTTAATGAGTCTAACATAAACTCGTGCACTTGGCGAATTAACGTCAGGCTCCACACTTATTTGAAACCAGTTTAATGTTAATGGAGTTTCCGGAAAACTTAGTGAAAATGAATAAACGTTAACATCAGCACCAACCAATTTAGATAAGTGCTCAATTCCTTTGAATATCACCTTAGATCTTATATTTTTCACAGCATCCTTTATATCAATAGGTTGCGGTGTGAAATTTATTTCAATATACCTTACCATCTTGTTTAGGTCATAATCTAGTTCATCGAAAAATGATGGTAGTCTTTTAACAACTTCGCTCACTTCTTCAATTGGACCTGCTATCTCAATTAAAAATCTTTCAGGAACATATTCTATCTTAGTTGCAGTCGAATATTCGGCTATGGACATGCGTGGAGGGCCCACTGTGATCTCCACAACAGGTGGAGGGGTTGGTGGTGGAGGAAGGATAGGTCTGAAGTTGTTTTTCTCGCTGAAAATTTTGCGGAGCATACCCTCTGGTAAAAATAGCGTGAAGAATATTGCAAATCTTACAGTATATCTCTCAACAAGTTTTGAATAAGACATTTTACATTATTTTAATAATTTGAAAGTTTATAAATTTAATATTTTAGCACATTTCAAAAGAATTTTCTTCTAAATAGAATGATTAAATTGGTTAAAGATAATGACGGAAGAGTTTGGCTAGGTCACAGTAGCAGAATAGGTGTGATAGACGTGGAATAGGTTTAAATACTTTTTAGAAAGAATATAGCGGTGATAGAGTTATTGTTCATGATAACGGAAAGGCTTATACTTATGCAAAAATTGGTTATCTTGATTCGCCGGACTTCCCAGAAAGAATTAAGAACTTTGTGATTGAAGTAAATGAAATTAAAAAGCGTAAAGTTTTGAAAAATAACCACATAAAGTAAGAAAGAGCTGAAGGGACCTTAGCATTATAAAATTTTAGCAAAACTTAATTTGCTAAGTTTTTTAAAAACCTAATTTATCAAAGATTAAATTAAAAATAAAGATTTAAAATTTAAAACTATTATTTAATTAGGAGATAT